>SMVB01336200.1_pt1 | contig 12270 bp, 10 predicted proteins | sample 2456461 | NCBI WGS metagenome assembly SMVB01 (sample SAMN11095934, study PRJNA526329) | marine sediment metagenome | biome: Marine sediment; feature: Surficial sediment; material: Deep marine sediment; isolation source: Hadal surficial sediment | place: Pacific Ocean | collected 2014-05 | depth...
ATGCTCAAGCCGTCGCATTCGTACGGTCGTTTCGATTCCGAATCATCAATCACGTAAGCAGGATCAATAAACGCGGAGAACATCGTCGCCAATTCGGCTTTGCCTGGTTTCTGCGTTTCCGTCATTTTGGCATCCGGCAGCGGAAGTCGCCCGCGTCTTGTCCGAGCGCGTCCATTTGATTCAGAAATTCACAGAGTAACGCGATTGTTATCTAACGAAAGTCTGATGCACCTGACTCTAAACCCCTATGCCGCCGACTTCGCCGGAGTGTTGGCGTCATGTGCTTCTTGAATTCGGCGGAGCTCTTCCCAACTTAAGTAACTGGTGAAGCTGTCATCATCAAAGAAGAGCACCGGGCCATCACAGATAAAAAGATAGTCGGTGTCCTCCAGGGCGATCGTTGAGCCGTGAACCATGCCGTTCGGCTCATAAACGTAGTCCCCGGCTTCGAGGATGCCGTCGCGAACCTGCAGCTTACCCGACAGCACAAACACGTGTGCCGGGCTCAGATGCTTGTGTGGCGGCGCCGTGTACCCTTTTAGCCAGCGAAATAATACGGCCCACCCGCCAGATTCCGACCCGGTCCAAAGGACTTTCATAAAGCCCCTCTCCGGGTCTGCTTCCATCGGGATCCAATCCATTTCCGCGGTTTTGGCGAGCGAATCCATGAGTTCGCTGTTGACCGGACTAATGTCTTGAGGGAGTGCCATACCTGATCTCCTGTTACCGTCAGAAGCCGAGTTGCACAGACGCGACGATACGCCGCGGTCGTTCCAGGGTCCCGATAACGATCGAGCCCGGGCCCCCGGCCAACGCCGTGCCCGCGAAGTTCGGAAACTCCTGCACATCAACGTAGTAGCTTTCGTCGAACAAGTTCTCAACGTGAATTCCGAACTGCCAGTTCTGCCACTCGAGCCAGCCGCCGAGATCAACAACAGTAAAGGAAGGATTATCCCAAAACGGGAAATCGTCCCCTGGCGTGTCGAAAAACTGGGCATTGGTCGCGGCGTCGCCCTTATATCGCACCTGCAACCGGCCGCTTAGGCGGAAGTCGGCATTGAGCTCGCGAGCAAAATCCAATGCGGCAGTCGCGCTGAAATCGACGGTATTGGGGGGCGTCATTCCGGAGAGGTCAGCCCCCGAGATCGGTGAGACCGTACCGCTGTCCCATTCGGCGTTAACGTAGCCGAACCCGACCGAGAGCGTCCAGACCTCGTTGAGGTTGGCCACCAGATCGCCTTCCAGGCCAAAGTGTTCCGAGTCACCTGCATTGATGATGCCCTCGACGACCACACCGCTCGGATCCGTCGTCTGCAGTTCGAACTGGCGGTCGTTGTAATCAATGAAGAAGGCGGCCAGGGTTAGTACGACCTTGTCGTTCGCCAGTCTTCCTTTGTAGCCGATCTCGAATTGCGTTGCATCCTCAGGTCCGTAACCGAAAAGGGAGCTGTCGCCAGTGAAGTTGGTCAGATTGAAATCGCCCGGCTCAAATCCCTGAGAGATTAGTCCGTAGACCATCGATCGGTCATCATTGAAGAACCACGCCAGGGAGGCGCGTCCCAGAACCTCGGTTTCGGACAGACTGCCAGAGATAGCCGAATCGCGATTTGTCCGTCTGCTTTCCCAATCGTCTACACGCAAGCCAGCGGACAATTCGAATTTATCCCAGCGATAGCTGGCATTCGCATACATGGCCACCTGATCGCGCTGACGTAAGGAATCCTCGAAAGGCAAGGCAACAAGCAGCGCTGACTCGGTGGCGTCGAGCGGCGGTGGTACAGGACAGCACGTTGGGTCCAGATATCCGAAGCCACCGCGAACCAGCAACTCCGAATCCATGTCGCGTTCGTAATCAAGGTAATATGCGCCGGCCTGCCACTGCAATGCGCCCGTGCCTGTGGATGTCAGGCGCAATTCCTGGGTCAGCACGTTCAGACGGTGCGGCCGGAACAGGTCTAACACATACTCCTGGTTAATATCGAGGTCGGTTTCGCGATCAGAGTCCGTATCCGTATACGACGTAATTGACGTCAGTGTAACGTTGTCAAATTCGTACGCGAGTTCCAAACTGACCGCTGTGGTTTCCCGTTTGTGCCGCGGATTGAAGCTGGTGTCAACAACATTGGTGTGGGTAAGATTGCCGTCCAGCTCGACATTCCAGGTATTATTGGGCCCGTCGAGATCGTTGTAACGCACGGCGGCATAAACAGAGAATCGATCAGTAATGTCTCCTGCCAGGGTTAGGCGAAAACCGTATTCCTCGGTTTGCCCGATGTCCGGATCATTGGTGTTGACACCGCCGTTCTCGCGAACTGAGTTTAAATTGACAAGGTACGAATCATCGCTCGAGCTAAAAGCAAACAGTCGCGCCGCCCAGTCAGTGCCCAGCGGAATATTCAACTGCACTTCACCGTCAATGTAGCTGTCGTCACCGGCACTCAACTTGACACGGCCCTCAAATGCCTCCGGGTTTGGCCGCTTGGCGACGAATTTAATGGCCCCACCGATATTCGCGCCGCCGTACAAAATGCCCTGGGGCCCTTTGAGCACTTCGATGCGCTCGAGATCACCGAAACGGGATGAAGCGTCCGAAAAGATCTGCACTTCATCCAGATAGAAGCCAACACCCTGGGTGTTGCCGAATCCGCCCAATCCTCGGATGGAAACATTCGGAAATCCGTCCAGGCGTCGGCTCATATACATGTTGGAAACAAGCAGCCCGATGTCTTTTAGTTCCCTGATATTGCCCTGCTCAATGAGTATCGCGGAGAAAGCCGTCAGCGACTCAGGGATCTCCAGCACATTCTCTTCCCGCTTTCGAGCGGTGACGATGATCTCGTCCACTTCAAGTTGGTCTTGTGCCACCGCTTCCTGACTGGTCAGCAGCATGACCGGGGGCACGCTGAGCGTGAATGCGGCAAGTGCGACTATTACGCAGGAGGGTGCCGCAAGCCCACCACGTCTCCAGTGGGGTCTGGTTAATCTTGCAGGACTCCCGAAACCAGCGTCATGTGTATTCATTGGTTTTACCCCCGTTTGTACCTAATAAGTGGCACACCCGCATTATAAGTGGCGCACCCGCATTCGGAGCACGTCGTGTTGATCGCCTTTTCAAGCTCGACGGCGTCAGCCCGACGTCGCCGCCTCCCAAGCGTCTTGCGCATCCTTCCACGTGACCAGGGCCACTGTGTTTCCATCGTCATCGACAAAATTGAGCGGTCCTAAAAACGTCATGTAAAACTCACTGTCTTCCTCGAAGAAGGTTTGCACGTGCAATGCATTGCATGGCTCGTAGCCGTATCCGGGAGCAACCGCCGTTTCGCCGCCCTCCCCAGAACCGCCTCGGACCGTCATGCGACCCTTGGTCAGGTAGTACTCCCCCGGGCCAATGTGGACATGCGGCGCGAACGAGGATCCCTTGGGGCATTTGTAGTAAGCGGTCCAGGCGCCCATCTCGGGAGATACGTTGAGCAGCTTCCAGGTGATACCACCCTGGCTCAATCCTTTTGGAAAATCCGCCCATTTGAGGTCGTCCATTTGCACGTACCGGCCGGCAACCGGGTCGAGATGTTGAGGCATGCTATTCATGGTTTTTCTCCTATCGTTCTAAATTTTGTTCGCCCGTGTCTAGTCGATTTCCGTCCCGGGATTGCGTGCTCTGGATCAAGAACTACACATCGCGACACACAGGGCCGCTGAATTATTTGGTTCCAGGATCTCGATCCAATAACCGTCCGGATCCTTGATAAAAGCCAGTCCTTTCATCGATCCGTCATCAGGCCGCTTAACAAATTCGATGCCCATGTCCTGGAAGCGCGCGCAGGCGGCAGCAACGTCCGGGACGGACAGCCCGATGTGCCCAAAACCCCGCGGATCATCGTTGCCATTGTGATAGCCGGAGAACCCGTCGTCGTTTTCCGTACCCCAATTGTGGGTCAGTTCCAGCATGGCCTTCTGCCGAAACACATACGCACTTCGTTCGACGGCATCCTCCGGAACTTTCTCGTCATCCGGGGTGACGTAACCAAGAAAAAACAACGTAAATTTCATGTCAGGAAAATCGAACTGCTTGATCAGGGTCATTCCCAGAACGCTTTGGTAGAAGTCCAGCGATCGTTGGGGATCCCGGATACGAAGCATTGTCTGATTGAAGACGAACCCTTTCGTCTCGGGCAACGAAACTACCTGTCCCTCGCGGGCATTCAGATCTATGCGGGCCGGCTGACTCACTTGCTTCCCCATGTTTCCTGCCACCGATCAATCTATCGAATATTGTTGCCGGCGGCATGACTCTGCGTGTAAGCAGACATGACCGTGCGCGCAAGCTCGTCGGAAAGCCCGGCCATATGGAATAGTTAGTGTTAGTCTCCAATCCTGTGCGAGATATCGGCAATTCGGGATGGTCTATAATTCTGAGGACAGGGGGAAAAGAGACTCAACCGGCCTTTGCACACAGTTCAGCTTGGTAATCCAACACGAGTTGCCTGGCCAGTAACCGAAGGGCGACTAATGCAGGACACGAACACGTAGAGGTCATCATGGAAATCCTGTCAACAAATGCGCAAGTTGCAAACTGGGAGGCCGGTGCGTTTTCGGCTCGCGAACGTTACGATGCATGGGTCCACACCGTTAACAGTACTTACGGCAGTTGGGATATGCGTCCGAAAACATCGGGCGACTACTTCGCGTCCCTTACAACGAAGACTTTCGGTGATTTCAGTATCGCGGACTGTATCTGCGACCCCTGCATCGGCAATCGACTACCGCGGAACATCGCCAAAGACGATCGCGAAGTGCTGGCGATCCAACTCACTTTGGAGGGCTTGGAGTACATCCGCTACGCTGACAATGAATACGTTTTGAGGGCCGGCGACATCATTGTCTGGGACAATACCCAGAGGATGTCATTCCGGGTTGAGGAAAAGTTACACAAAATCTCGATTATTCTTCCCTTACGCCGTTTGAAGAACTGGATGCCGACGAATTGGCATTCCATCCCCCGCAAGATTGCAGGCGACTCCCCAAACGGCGTCCTGCTAACGTCGTATATCCTGTCGCTGTCAGAAAACGATTTTAGTGACAGCATTATCAATGGCGACGCATTGTCTGAAGCCGCGGTGGCTTTGCTGGCGTCCGCGCTTAAGCAAAAACCATTCGATTCCCCGTGTTCGTTGCGAGAAATTCAACTTGAACGCGTCAAAACCTATGTCGCCAAGAATCTCGACAATCCAGAACTCACGCTGGCCGCAATCGCTCAGGCGAACAAAATCTCTTTGCGGTATTTACACTGGCTTTTTGAATCGACAAACAACACGGCCAATGAATATATCCTGGAAGAACGGCTGGCGCGTTGCAGGCGCGACCTCATGAACCCGCTAATGCTCGAGCGAAATATCGCGGATATCGCGTTTTCATGGGGATTTAACGATCCCACACACTTTAGCCGACGATTCAAGGGACTCTATGGTCAATGTCCAAGTGAGTTAAGGACAGACGCTTAGGCTTCACCGCACCTACCATCACGGAAAGTTTGGGCAACCTTGACTCGCCTCTGGCGGAAGTTCGTCATCGCGCACTAGAGTTGAATAATCTGAGTTGATAAGTAAAAGAGCTTCTTGTGTTAAAAATAAATATTGCTGCTCACCCCGCACGAAATGGCAGCCGCTACCCATCGCCGTACGATAAACCGTGTCGTGACCGGCAATGGCAAGCCCTCGGCGAAGCGGCAGGTTTAACGCAATTTGGCGTAAATCTGGTCCGCCTAAGGCCAGGTGTCTGGTCATCGCAACGACACTGGCATGAACATGAGGATGAGTTCGTCTGGATACTCGACGGTGAAGTTGTTCTCATTTCCGATGCGGGTCGCGAAATTTTACAGTCCGGCGACTGCGCTGGGTTCAAGGCAGGCGTTCGGAACGGCCACCATTTCATCAACGAGAGTGAGAACGACGTTATGTTACTCGTTATTGGTTCGCGCTATGATCGCGATCACGGTGAGTACTCGGATATTGACATGCGATTTCGACCCGGGCGTTATTCCGGTTGCGGTGGCTATGAGACGAAGGATGGAACTGAGCTAGGATAGACCTTGGTTCCGGGCGGCCGGTATCGCCTGCAGTTTCAACCGGTCGGTGCAGCGCTCCGGTTTAATTACCAGCTTCGGTTTCCAGCTCTTTATCGATTTCATCCAATACGGCAATAAACGACGACCTCAAATTGGTACTGACAAGTTAACTTCGTCGGAGAAATGTAACTTGTCAGTACCCCGTTATCGTCGCTGGCACGGATTCGCCAAATCCAGCAACAAGTAAGCTCTAAATGCGGGCGTGGGCGGGACGTTAATAGGAACCGCCAGTCTACGCTTCAAACAAATAATACTAAGAGGAATGCGCTGCCGGAGGGCCGAAACAGGTTACCCTTTTGTCTGGCTTCCGCGAGAGCGATCACAAACCATTCTTGACAAACCAGTGCTCACGAACGCGGTAGAATCTCCATCTTTTGACTCCACACTAGTGTGTACCCGACTATCTTGCCAAGGCCCAGCTACCCAAGTTTCCGATGGTTCACATCGCTCCTGCTCGCAGCCTCGCTGTGTCTGGCCGGCTGTGCCCACAAGGAACCGCTGCTTATTGAAGATATGAAGTATTTCGAGGGCGATATGCCCGCTGACTTCAGCGGATTCTGGGTCCGTGACTACGCGCGCAGCGATGACGTTAATAAGGTGTTGCGGAATGCCTACTACGAGTTGAGCAGAAAAAGTGGCCGCCGCGGTCCGGCAGGTGTGATGGTGTCGGAAAGAGACATGTCGTTGCTCATGCCGCTCGCCCGACTTGTCGAACTCATTACGAGAACGGACCAACTGAGCATCTCGCAGACGGAGTATGAGATTCTCATCGAACGAAGGGACGACTTCTCCCTCTTGTGTGCGTTCTTCGATGGCGTTGCGAAACCCACGGATAACGCTTTCGGCAAGGAAATCTGCGGCTGGGATGGCAACCGTCTTATCTCGCTCAACGAATTGCCGGACGGGCTGCGCATTGTGCATCGATTCGAGATGTCTGAAGATCGAAAACAACTGCGCGTCATTACCACGGTGTCGTCGGATACCGCACCTATGCCGTTCACGCTGAACCACTTCTACTGGCGCACGCAGAAGATTCCAGGTAAATACGAATGTATCGAGACGCTTAGCATGAAACGAGTCTGCAGCACCGGCAAGCTGGGACCATGACCGTGCGCATCAAACTTCGTCTGACCGCGGCGACCCTTATGGCTTTCGTCGTTGCGGCCTGGCCCGCCGCGCGAGCTCAATCCGATGCGACTTCGGTAGCCGCAACCAGCGACGGTACTGCGTTGAACGTGACGATTCCGGTCTTTGATCCGGGCGTACCCGCCGATCCTTCGGTGTTTCGCGACCTGCGGGTGTTTCCCCGAATTCGTCAGATCGAAGCAAAGCTGATGCCGTTTCTATTGCGCGAGACCCTGGTCGAGTCGGAACAGTGGGGCGCTGTACGGGTGGTGACAAAGCTCGACGCAGCAGCCGAACTGCAATTGTTCGGAACGATTGTTCGGTCGGACGGTGACTGGCTGGATCTGAGGGTCCGTGCCGTCGACGCCACAGGAACAATCTGGCTGGACAAGATCTTTTCAGGCCAGGCGACTGAAGAGCCGGTTACGAGCCAGGGCTACAAAAGCACGCCGGAATTTCAGGCAGTCTACAGCGAAATCTCTAACGCACTGTCGGCAGTGCGCGATCGTATGGGCGATGCAGCAGTGTCGAACATCAAGGGCACGTCGCTAATGCTATATGCCCGCGAACTTGCACCGACTGCATTCAGCGGATACCTCGAGCGAAACGACGATGGAACTTTGCGTCTGCTGCGATTGCCGGCGCGCAACGATCCCATGCTCATGCGCATCGAAACCATTCGCAAAACGGAGTTCCTGATTACGGACACGGTGGATACCAAGTTCAGGGAATTTAATGCGAACCTCGCGCGTACCTATCGGGTGTGGCGGGAGTACCGTCGCAAGCTCGTCGATTACGAGGCCGAGAATGTCAGGTTTGCAGAGGCCGAGGTGGATGGTGCCGAACACGGCAGCTGGAAGTCGATTAAGCATCAATACGACTCCTACAAGTACGACCGAACTACGGCCCAGGAACAGGATCGCCTCGCAATAGCCTTCAACACGGAAGTCGCCGCTACCGTTGACGCGATGGAAACCCGGGTTGCAGAGCTCGATGGCTGGGTGGAGCAAGGATACCTCGAATGGCGCGGCCTGCTGGAAGAGCTGTTTGAGGTTGAGACAACCTTGCTGGAGCAAGGCAACTAACTTTTAGGGTACTGCCAAGTTAACTGACCTCGGTCGAAATTACCCAGCCATTTCAAACTTAAACTGCCGTTGCATTTTTCCAAGACGCAAAGGAACGCAATCTGAAAAATCGATAAGCTTCAGCTGATACTATATGCCGTCCCAAATTGAACAAATTGTAGACAGCTGCATGAACATTTAGAAATCGCTGCGCTTGTTTTACAGATTTAAACTTACGCATGCCCCGCTCCCTCACTCTGGTTGGCTGATGAGATAATTCAGCTCTGTTATTGGCGTATTTCGACGATTCATGCAACGAGTCCGGGATAAGTTCTCGATGTGCTACGCCGTAACTTCTCAGCTTATCCGTCACAATTTTCCGTGGCTCACCTTTGTGCTTCTTCAACATTCGTTTGAAGAATCGCTTTGCGGCCTTCGCATCTCGTCTGTTTTGAAGAAACACATCAACGACTTCACCATCTTGATCAACGGCTCGCCAGAGATAACGTTGTTTACCATCAATCTTGATGAAAACCTCATCAATGAAAAATGTGTCACCGTATCCCTGATGTTTTCTCCGCAACCTGGTAGCGTATTTCGATCCGAACTTGTTGCACCACAATCTAATTGATTCGTGGGTGACAATAATTCCACGTTGAGCCAGTAAATCCTCAATGTCCCGATGACTAAGGTTGAATCGAAAGTAAAGCCAGACCGCATATTGAATGATTTCTGGAGGGAACCGATATCGTTTGTATATGTTTGATTTTGTCATTGGGGGATTATCGTCGAATGACCGTTAAGTTGGCAGTACCGGAATTCGCCACACACAGCCACTTGTGAAGCGGTTAGAGACAGAATCTTTTGAGCCACCTTTTTCGCTAATGCGGCAAACCCATCTTGTCGAGGAAGGGTTCCCAGCGTGTGTCGTCGTGGAGGTTGGCAAACAGGGGCTCGAGAAGCATTTGGGCCAGTCCGGGGTCGCGGTTGTCGTAAGCCTGGTCCAACCAGTCAAAAGCTTGGTCGATCTCACCGCGGAAAGCATAGACCTGGGCTATCTGGACGGCCGCTTCTCTTGCCCACTTCTCGCTGAACTCGTCAAGCGCCGCATCTGATGCCCCGGCATCGCCCAGCGCATGCCGGGCAATGGCCGTTCCAAGCAGGCGGAAATCAACATCGGTCTCCTTTTCTATCGCCACCAGTGCCGCTCGCGCGTCCCTCTGCGCCAGCAGCACAAGGCCGATTTTATACTGCGTAAGATTCTGACCTGGCATCAACGACAGTGCCATCTGGAATGATTCTGCTGCTTCCTCCAGGCGGTGAGCCCTGTACAACATAGTGCCCAGGCGTCTATGTGTCCCAGCCGATACCGGATCGACAGCGATAGATTGCTGCATTAAGTCGATGGCGTCATCGCTGCGACCAAGATTGTCGTTCAGCCAGCCGGCGATGTGCAGAATGAATGCATCGCCCGGATTCAACGCCAGCGCCCGCTGCATGTTCTGTTCGGCCGCTGTGAAGTCCCAGTCGTAGAACATTTCGACCATGACCAGACCGGCATAAGCCCGACCATAGTCCGGGTCTATGTCCAGTGCCTTTCGGAGTGTGTCACGCGCCAGCTCGTATCCCTCATCGAATGGTCGAGCGCTTGCGCTTGCTTGGCTGTTGTACGAATTGCCCAGTGCAGCCCATGCCGGTGCGAAGCCCGGGTCGATCTCCAGCGCCTGCTTTAGCAGTGCTTCGGCCCGCTTAAAGCTTTCCACCGTGCGTTGGTTATTAAGATGTCGACCCTGCAGGTACAGCGCATAAGCCTCGGGGTTGGTCTCAGTGGCTTTGGGTTCCTTGCCCAGCAGCGTGATCTTTAACGCGTCCACCACGGCTGCCGCGATCTCGTCCTGAATGGCGAATATGTTCTCCAGTTCCCGATCGTAGGTTGCCGACCATAGATGCGTATCAGTCGCGACTTCTATCAGCTGCGCAGTGATACGCAGCTGGACCCCGGACTTGCGCACACTGCCTTCCAGTATGTGTGCGACATTCAGCTTGGCCGCCATCGTCGGCATATCCACGTTCTGCCCCTTGAACGAAAACGCCGACAAACGCGAGGTCACCCGCAATTCCGGAACCTTGACCAACAGGTTGAGGATCTCCTCCGAGATCCCATCGGAGAAGTATTCGTTGCCAGGGTCATCACTCATGTTGACGAAGGGCAATACAGCAATCGATTTGTCAATTTCCTGCGGCACCGTAATGGATGCATCAACCTGCGATTCAGGTGCTAATTCGTCGGGCCAAATAAACTTTTCCACAACAAAATAAGCAACGGCAATCGCCAGCACGCCGATGATGACGAAATCGAGTTTCCGGCCGGTGAGATGAGTGACCGATTCAGAGCGGTCAACGTCCTTTTCTTTCTTGATGCCCTCAGGAGTGAGCTCGAAGGCCCAGGCAAGGATCAACGCCAGGGGGAATCCGATCAGCACGAGGACCGTTACCAGGGTCACCGACCAATCGGGAAGCTTCAGAATAGGAAAGGTCGTGGCTGTGATCTCGATCAATAGCCAAGCCGCGATGGCATAGGCGACCGCAACACGGACGACATTGCGTCGTTTCAATTCCCCCCAGACTGAGGCCATGCCTCTTCCCCGTATACGAGAATCAGAGTTACGCCAGATTCTACCCAGATCGGGGCGCTCGAAGGCCGAAAATTAGATGAAATCTCACCAGATTAGGGTCGAAGTCGGTCCGCCAGAGGAAATTTCTTAATGTCCGCATTGGGTCGTTAGCGGACCTTTTGACCAATTCTAGTCTAATGTCCGCTTTTCCCGAAAGCGGACGTTCAGACACCCCAAAATCAGGTAAAACTAAGGTCCGCTTTCGGCCACAAGCGGCCGTTCAGCTTGCAGACTCGCCAAGGGAGCCGCGGATCATAGCTAATATCTCCAGAATTGCTTGCGATAAATCCTCATATTCATCCAGCGTGTGGTTCATTTCGGCGTAGCGATAATCTAGCAGCGAGCAAAACGTCTCGTTTGCAAATAACCGCTCTTGCATGTCGTCAATGGTCGAAACGGGGCGCGTCGAAACGGGCCACGGGTGCCGACTCTTGTCGCTCCAGCCGTGGCCACCGCAACATCCCATTTCCGCAACCAAAGGAATAAAGGTCTCGCGAATCAGATTCCGACTGAAGATCTGTCCATCGATCACTTCATCAAGCACGTTATCCCACGCCGAAAGAGCATAGCGAAGTTTCGGGTTGCTCAATATCTCGATTTTCCCCCCGCTAATCAACGAGTCCCTGACGCCTGAACCGAGATCCGTAGTGATCGGTATAAACAGGTAGAAGATCGCATCGTCTAGTGACATGTCGGACGTGGAGTAGGTACCAGACTGGCAAGCTTGCATTAGGTAACCCACGGCACCGAGCAACTTTTTATGGGTTGAGATTTGCCGATCGATAGTCTTACGGTGATCTTCGTATTCCGATTCAAGACCAAGAAGTGCGTCCTGCTCATATTCCCTTTCTTTGCGCTCGTCCCACCAAGCATCAATAGCGAACGCGAAGAGAATACTCGCGACGATAGCTACGGCCTCGATTGAAAGACGTTTCCACTGAACAATTTGTGGCTCGGCCATTTTGGTGGCACACCTCTGGTGATGTCCGCTTTGGGCCGAGGCTGTGTAAAAACGTGTGTGATTTTGATGCCAATGGGACAGCGCACCACTTTGGCGTAGCATTTGTCGCAGCTAATAGTCTGGCACCCACTTTGGCCCGGTTCTAATCAAAATGCAGATCGCAATTACCACCAACTCTTGTAAATTTGTCTTATTACACAGCCTCGGCCGAAAGCAGCCACTCGCATCCCCGGATATTCGGAGTGGCGAGTGTCCGGTATACCCCGAAACCAGCCGCTCAGGTGATAGTATCTGACATTAATTGAGAGGCTGCTTTTGACC
>SMVB01454448.1_pt1 | contig 12268 bp, 9 predicted proteins | sample 2456461 | NCBI WGS metagenome assembly SMVB01 (sample SAMN11095934, study PRJNA526329) | marine sediment metagenome | biome: Marine sediment; feature: Surficial sediment; material: Deep marine sediment; isolation source: Hadal surficial sediment | place: Pacific Ocean | collected 2014-05 | depth 0-1...
GACCTTGTCGACGTAGGCCAACCCTTCGATTTCATCATGGCTGCCGGGCGTCAGCCGTGCCCGGTGAATCCGCGATGCCAGGGCTTTGTACAAAATGTCGTTGACCAGAGAACTTTTGCCGCTTCCGGAAACGCCGGTCACGGCAATGAATCGTCCCAGCGGGAACGACACATCGATGTCTTTGAGGTTGTTGTGTCGGCAGCCGAGCACGTCGAGGCGGTGTTCATCGCCCGGATCGACTGCGCGGCGGTTCGAGGGAATGATAATCGCTTCTTTGCCGGCCAGGTACTTGCCGGTCAACGACTTGCGGTTTTTGCAGATTTCTTGCGGCGTCCCTTGAGCGACGATGTACCCGCCTTCGCGCCCAGCCCCGGGGCCGAAGTCCAGCACGTGATCGGCATTACGAATGACATCGCGGTCGTGCTCGACGATGCACAGTGTGTTGCCCCCGTCGCGCAATTTGTCGAGTGCGGCGATCAGGCGGCGGTTGTCACGCGGGTGCAGCCCGATGGTCGGCTCATCGAGCACGTACAGCACGCCGGTCAGCCCGCTGCCGATTTGCGAGGCCAGCCGAATACGCTGCGACTCGCCGCCGCTGAGCGACGGGGCGCCGCGGTGCAACGACACATAGTCTAATCCAACGTCGACCAGGAATTGCAAGCGCGATTTCACTTCGTGCAGCAGTTCGCCCGCAATCTTTTTGTCGTGCTTGTCGAATTTGAGGTTCTTGATGAAGCGCAACGCCTCGCGAAGAGGCAAGCCGCATAAATCGTGGATCGTCAGCGACCGGCGATGATCGCCGAAACGCACATGTCGCGATAACCGCTGAAGTCTCGAACCACTGCAAACTTTACACGGAATCTCGCTCACCAGCGATTCAAGTTGCTTGCGGAAGTGCCAACTCGCTTTCGTCGCTTGATCGATGGCCGGAAAGAAGCCCTTCCATTGAATGCGCGTCTTCCCCATTGGAAAAGTCAAAGAGCCGCGGGCTTCAGCCCGCGCGGATCTTCGCACGGGACGACGTTTTCCTAATTCGTTGATCCGCGCGGGCTGAAGCCCGCGGCTCCTTAGATCCACTTCGATCCATTCGTCTTGGTCGGGACCGTGGAGCACGAGTCGCTGTTGCTCCGGCGACAGGGATCGCCACGATGCGGCGGGATTGATGCCCAAATGGTTGAGGACGGCGCACACGACCTCGCGCAGCATGGGATTGACGTCCAAGTCATCCCAGCCGGCAATGGCGCCGTCGAGAATCGACCTGTTGGGGTTGGCGATGAGGGCGTCCATGCTGGCCCCTTGCTGCGTGCCCAATCCCTCGCACGATTCACACCAGCCCAGGCGCGTGTTAAACGAAAAATGATGCGGCGTGAGTTCATCGTAACTGATCCCGCAGTGGTTGCAGGCGAATAGTTGCGAGAAACGCAATTCGTGATTCGTGGTTCGTGATTCGTGTTTCGTGCCGTTTCCGAGAACGCTCACCCTCATCACGCCGTTGCCGACCGTGAGTGCCTGTTCGACTGAATCAGAGATTCGCGCGCGTTGCGATGGTTTGATCACCACACGATCGACGACCAATTCGATGGTATGTCGGCGACGGTGCTGCACGGGAATCTTGTCGTCGAGGGCATACACTGTGCCGTCAACGCGGATGCGCTGGTAGCCGTTTTGTTTCTCGCGGGCGAACAATTCGGGATACTTCTCGGCGCCGACGCGCTCGATCGGCGCGAGCAGCAGCGCCTTGGCGCCGGTCGGCAAAGCCAGTATTCGCTCGACAATGTCGTCACTCGTTTGCGTACCGATGGACTGCCCGCACGTCGGGCAGTGGGGCTTGCCGAGACGGGCGTAGAGGATGCGCAAGTAGTCGTAAATCTCGGTGGCTGTGCCGACGGTGCTCCGCGGCGAGTGGCCGGCGGTCTTTTGCTCGATGGCGATGGCCGGCGGCAGGCCTTCGATGTGCTCCACCGCGGGCTTTTGCAGTTGGCCCAGAAACTGCCGGGCGTAGGCACTGAGGCTCTCGACATAGCGCCGCTGGCCTTCGGTGTACAGCGTGTCCATGGCCAGCGAACTCTTGCCACTGCCGGACAGACCCGTGAAAACCGTGGTCTGCCGGTGGGGAATATCGACGGAGATGTCCTTCAAGTTGTGCTGCCGAGCGCCGACGACGCGAATAAATGGAGAATGAAGAATGGAGAATGAAGATACATCCTTTCCATTCCGCCGTCCTTTGACTTGCGTTTTGCGCTTTCCTCTTTCTCCATTTTCCATTCTCCATTTCTTCATTCCAAGCACAGAACGCAGCGCCCCGCCGGTATGAGACTCTCGAACACGGGCAACTTCCTCGGGCGTTCCCTCGGCGACGATTCGCCCGCCCTCGTCGCCGCCCTCGGGGCCGAGGTCGATGACCCAGTCGGCGGTCTTGATGACGTCCAGATTGTGCTCGATGACCAAGACGGAATTGCCGGCGTCCACAAAGCCGTGCAGCACCGCCAGCAGCTTCTTGATATCGTCAAAGTGCAGCCCGGTGGTCGGCTCGTCGAGGATGTACAGCGTCCGGCCGGTCGATCTCTTGACGAGCTCGCGGGCCAGCTTGACGCGCTGAGCCTCGCCGCCGGAGAGCGTGTTCGAGGGCTGGCCGACTTTGAGATAATCGAGCCCGACATTGTGCAGCGTTTGTAGCTTGTGGCGGATCTTTGGAATATTCTCGAAATGCGCGAGCGCGTCCTGCAAGTCCATTTCGAGCACGTCACCGATGCTCTTGCCCTTGTAGAGAATCTGCAAGGTCTCGTGATTGAACCGCCGGCCTGCGCACACCGGGCAAGTGACCCACAAATCGGCGAGAAAGTCCATCTCGATGCGGTTGCTGCCGTTGCCTTCGCAGGCCTCGCAGCGACCGCCGCCTTTCTTGCCAGTGTGGACGTTGAAGCTGAAGCGCCCCGGTTTGTAGCCGCGAACCTTGGCGTCCGGCAGGCGGGCGTAAAGATCGCGAATCTCGTCGAACAGCTTGATGTAGGTCGCCGGATTGCTGCGCGGCGTTCTGCCGATCGGCGACTGGTCGATGTCGATCACTTTGTCCAAGTACTGCTTGCCGTTGATGCAAGTGTGCTTGCCGGGTTTGACTTTCTCCGCGCCGTTGAGGTCTTTCATCAATTGCTCACGGATGATCTCGCGCACGAGCGAACTCTTGCCCGACCCGCTCACGCCGGTCACGCACACAAACCGTCCCAACGGAATCGACACATCGATCCCCTTGAGGTTATTCTGCGCCGCGCCCACGACGGTCAGCCAGTGCAGGTCAACTATCTCGGCGCCGTTCTTGGCTTTGTTGCTTCTCATCTGCTGCCCTGCGCTCTCGGTACGCCTCACTGTCAATCATTACTTCAGTTCTTGGCGACGGTTTGCCCGCTTCCCAACGGGAATCACCCAGCATATTCCCTCTATCTCTTCCATAGATTGCACGAAGCTTGGCTTTGTCAAATGCCTTAGCGCTTGGTGCTGCAAGTACTGCGAAGAACAGGACTACCAATGCAATCTTCCAAGAGAAGAATAGCATCACCACCCCCAGAACAAGCCCCAAGAGGTAGCATAACGAGCATATCGCTGACAACGTCGCGTAGATCCTGACCATCGAAACCTCAAGAGCAGCGAAGTGGCCCAGTGTCATACGATTCGTTCAAATCCCGGCCTCGTCGCGCAAGCGAATCAAATCATCCTCGACGCCAAGCGATTTTGCATTCTCGAAGAGGTACTTCCAATCCAATTTCGTGCCCCTCACTCGCGCGACGCCGAGGGCATTGTCCCATTGTTTTGTCGATTGCGTATCCTTCCGCCAAAGCAGTTTCATCAAGATGACATCTTCCGCCGTGACGAACCAGAATTCCGGCTCGGCGGATCCGATCGTCCGGCGCACGCGTCGCCCCAGAGCCTGTCGCAAGTACGAGTCACTTCCAATGAACGAAAGGTCCACCTTCAAGCCGGACTTGTTATCAATGACATTGACAAACGTGGATCGTTCGGCTGCATCGGTCAACATATCCGCAGGTGCATAAAACTCCGGCGACAAACTCTCGGCCAGCTTCGCCGCCCGTGTCGCATTGCCTGCGACCACCAAATCGACGTCCAGGCTGGAAAATGGTTCCCCATGTACGCTCGTGGCGACCGAACCGGTCACTGCGTAATCAATGCCGCAGGCCTCGAGGGCCTGCGTCACTCGGTCCAGGGCTTCTACTAATGGGTCCTGCATGTGGATATCCTCCTGGTCATGCTTGCGATGCGCCTGAATCGACAGTGCTGTCCGTACGGCGCAGCGCAGCAAATCGCCGTTGCGCTTCCAGCCGCGCGCCTGAGCGTAAAACACCTGCATCGTCCTGTCGCGCTGCGGCGGCGTCATGGTTCGGAGCAGCGAGTGGGGTTGACCATCTTTCTGGATTGTCCTGTCATTGGTGATCTTCACGATTTTTGCTGCTTCGCGCAGGCTGAAGCCTGCGGCTCCTTGTTTTTGCGGTTCTGCGGCAGGACCGGTCGGCGGTTGCGGGGCACTTCGATTTCTTGTTTGCCGGTGAGGTAGGCGGCGGTGATGGACTTGTTCTCCTGCGCGATTTCATCCAGTGTTCCGCTGGCGACGATGTGGCCTCCGCGTACGCCGGGGCCGGGGCCGAAGTCGACGATCATGTCGGCGGCGCGCATGGTCTGTTCGTCGTGCTCAACCACAATCACAGTATTACCCAGGTCGCGGAGGCGCTGCAGCGATTCCAGCAGGCGGCGCTGGTCGCGATCGTGCAGCCCGATGCTCGGCTCGTCCAGCACGTACAGTACACCGGTCAGGCCGCTGCCGATCTGTGAGGCCAGGCGAATCCGTTGCGATTCTCCGCCACTGAGCGTTGGGGCCGACCGATCCAGTGTCAAGTAGTGCAAGCCCACGTCACGCAGGAACGTCAGACGGTTGATGATCTCCTTGAGCACTTGTTCGCCGATCTTGATTTGTGTCGGCGTGAGGTCGAGCGATTCGAAGAACTCGATGGCCTGGGTGATTGAGAGCGCTTCGACTTCGGTAAGGCTGCTGCCGCCAAACCGGACGGCCAGCGCCTGTGCATTGAGGCGGGCGCCTCGGCACATCGGGCAGCGCGTCTGCCGCACGTATTTCTCGTAGAACTTTCGGACCATCGGCGCCTTGGCTTTGCGGTACTTGTCTTCCAGCTCGGCGATGACCCCGGCGAACGTGCCGCCGTGCCGCCAAATGCCGCCCCGCCACTTCCATTCAAACGTCAAGTGCTCGTCACCGGTGCCATAGAGGAGCGCATCTCGGGCCTGCTGCGACAGCCTTTTCCACGAAGTGGCCAGGTCGAATCCGATGTGCCGGGCGACCGCTTCATAAGTGTGCCGCCGCCAGCGACCGATGCGGGTACGCATGGGCTCAATGGCCAGGTCCAGAAACGATTTGGTCTTGTCCGGCACCAGCAGTTCGGGGTCAAACGTCGAAGTTTCGCCCAGCCCGTCGCACCCCGAGCACATTCCGCTCGGCGAATTGAAGCTGAACATCTGCGGCGAGGGCGGCTCGAACGAAAGGTTGCACTTCAGACAAGCGTACTTCGACGACAGCAGAATATCCTGGTCCTTGGTCGCCACTATGAGCGTACCCTGGCCAAGCTGCGATGCCGCCGCGACCGCCTCGGCCAGCCGAGTTCGAGCTTTGGTGCTGACGGCCAAGCGGTCGATGACGATCTCGATGTTGTGCTTGCGGTTGCGTTCGAGCGCGGGATCGTCAGAAAGTTGCATGACTTGCCCGTTGACCCGTGCGCGAACATAGCCGGCCTTGAGCATGTCCTCGAACAAGTCCCGATACTCGCCCTTCTGGCCTCGGACGACCGGCGCGAGCACCATCACCTGCGTGTTGGCGCGCAAGGCGAGGATCTGAGCCATGATCTGCTCGCGCGACTGGGCCGTTATCGGCCGGCCGCACTGCGTGCAGTGCTGGGTGCCGATGCGGGCGTACAGCACGCGCAAGTAGTCATGAATCTGAGTGATGGTGGCCACCGTACTGCGCGGATTCCAACTGCCGGTCTTTTGTTGTATCGAGATGGTGGGCGACAGGCCGGAGATCGAATCGACGTCCGGCTTCTGCAATTGTCCGAGGAATTGCCGCGCGTAGGCGCTGAGGGATTCAATGTAGCGCCGCTGGCCTTCGGCATAGAGCGTGTCGAAGGCGAACGAACTCTTGCCGCTGCCGGACACGCCGGTGAAGCAGATCAATCGATCGCGCGGCAGCGTGATGCTGACGTTGCGCAGATTATGCTCGCGCGCCCCGCGAACAACGATGTCCTGAACTTCAGCTTCCATGAGCCTCTGAGCCATCAACTACACCTTACGGATCGTCCGAAGCACAGGCCGGCGCGTTCAGCGCCCCGCCACGACTCGGTAGCCCGAGCACACATGGCTGCGCAAGCCCGGATCGACCACCGCCATTGTCTCTGTTCTCTTTTGTCTTTTCAATCGCTTCGCTGGGATGGCGGGAGGGGAGTGGTTAGGCTCTGTCGGAAAACGCGGATTCTTTCATTGAGCCGCGGGTTTAACCGCGCGAAGCCTCGCGCAGACTAAAGTCTGCGGCTCCTTGGGTGTTTTCAGACAGAGCCTAGTATTCGATGCCGAACGAGGCGTATTCGGCCGTAGCGGTGGAATCGGTGTCGGTGGTGAACTCGATGTAGCTTTTCATGATTTGTTCGACATTGGCGACGAAACGATCCACGTCCTGTGGAAGCCCTTCGGCGATCATTTCCACCCGCCCGTCGAGCAGATTCTTGACATAGCCCACGACCGCGTGGCCCTTGGCGATTTGACAGGCTGTGTAGCGGAATCCGATGCCCTGGACATTGCCATTGAAATAGGCGATGCGGCGGATGGGAATCGGTTCGGTTTGTTGTTTGGAACCAGCCACGGTCTGTTACCCGGCGCCCGCAAGTTGCTCAGCCTCGGCCACCGTGTCGCAAATCTCGAACAGGCTGCTCAGCTTGGTAAGGTCAAGAATTTCACGGAGGAAGGGCTTGGGGTGGATGAGACACAACAGGGTGTCATTCTTGCGGCAGGTCACATGGGCGGCGACGATCCCGCCCAAGCCGGTTGAACTAATGAAACTCAGGCCCGACAGGTCCACGGCCAACAACCTCGGTTTTCGGGCTGCTGCTTCCTGAAGCGCGCGGCTGAATTGCCCGACCACCTCCACGGCTGCCATACCGGACACCTTGATCAAGACGGTGGAGCCGTGCTCGGACATTTCGATTTGAAGCGGTGCATCGGGTTGCACGAGATCCGCCGGGATTGGCCGAGCGTCACTCATTATTCATTCCGCTTTCTCAAGAAGATTTCCGTGCCGTTGCACCGATACGTTACTTCGCTCATATAAGCTTTCATCAGCAGGATGCCCCGCCCGTTGGGCAGGGAGATGCGTTCGGGTTTGGTCGGATCAGGCACGGCGTCGGGGTCGAATCCCGCGCCCTCGTCGCGGATACAGATCACGACCTGGTGGGCGTCAACGGCGTAGCGAACCGTAACCTTCTTCGTCCGATCGCACTTGTTCCCATGCTTGATCGCGTTGGTGATCGCCTCTTCCAGCGTCAACTTGATGGCGAAGATGGCATCTTCGCTGAAACCGTTAATCTGTGCTTCTCTGAGGATCGCCTGTTCGGGCTCCTTGGCCGCCGCCAAATCGCTGGGGATCACGATCGTCTTCAATGATCGTTCGTCATCAGAATGCTGACTTGAGAAATTCATCGGCAGGTGACCGCCTGCTTCCATTTTTCCGTTTCCGCGATCCACGGGACGCCCATGCACGTGGTTACTTCGCGAAGCTGGCCTTGGCCTTCGCGGCCGAGTCGTGAATGTCAAAAATCTTGTTGAGCCGCGTGATCTTGAACACTTCGTAAATCTGAGGCTTGATGTCCGTAAGCTTCAATTGGCCGCCCAGTTCAACGATTCGCTTGTGCAGCGTGATCAACATCCCGAGGGCCGCACTGGACAAGTGTTCCACGTTCATGAAATTCAACAACATATTCGTCGGTTGATGCTGCTCAGCAAGGCGCGTCAGTTCCTCACCAATCTGATTGATCGACAATTCTTCGAGGATTTTTCGATCGGCGAACTCGACGACACAAACGCCATCGCTATGGGTCACCTTCAATTCAGGCCGATCTGCAGGCATCGCGCTCCTCCTACGGGTTCAAGAGGCCGTTCACCAACGAACGGCCACGCATGATGTTACCCGTGCTGAAGTCTCGATGTCAAGATGGGCAAACTCCTGGCGGGCAAATCGACCTCAAATCACGATAGCGCTCCTGCCGGGAGCCGATCCGTCCCCCGCCGCTTCAGAGACGCTCTTTCTGGGCGGCACGACGGCTGATCCGCAGGGCGCGGGATCCGCGAAACTGTCCAATCTTCCCGGCAAACTTGTTTCGACCTTCGATTTGCAGGATCAAGTCATCCGTGTGGGATTTTCCTGTCTGGATGATATCGCCGACTTGCAGATGCGCCAGATCACTGATCGTCATTCGGGTTTCGGCCAGATAGCATTTCAAGAGCAATTCGGCACAACTCAGCAGGGACGAAATGTTCTCGGCTTGATTCTCTCTCTGGACTCTTCCGGCATAGGCAAACCAGCTCTGTGAGCCCAGCTTGGCGATGACCGGCTCGATGACGTTGAAGGGGATGCACAGGCTCATGGTGCCTGCCCGGGCGCCCATCTTGATCTCGAACCCGACCACGACAACCACTTCGTTCGGCGCTACGATCTGGACCAGTTGAGGATTGCTCTCGGTGGTGACCAGTTCGAACTGCACCTTCTCCAGATCCGTCCAGGCTTCGCTGAGGCTCTCCAACGCTTGATCCGTGATCCGCTTGACCAGGCGCAATTCGATCGAAGTCAGCGGGCGCTGAGGAATAAACAGCTCGGCGTTCGAGCCGCCCAACAGTCGATCCAGGATGGGGTAGATAATGAGTGGGCTGAGTTCCAGACACATTTGCCCTTCCAGTGGCGGCGCCTGGATGAGATTGAAACATGTCGGATTCGGCAGGGCGTGGATGAACTCGCTGTAGGTCAATTGCTCGATGGTGGCCACGCGACACTCGATGATCGTACGCAGGAACCCGGTCAGCGATGCACCAAAATTGCGCGCGAAACTTTCGTGCAAGGATTCCAGCGACCGCATTTGGTCTTTGCTGACGCGCTCCGGACGCTTGAAATCATAGTCCCGAACGTCCTGCTGCTGCACGGCCGGCGAATAAGCGAAGATGGCGGGGTCATCCGCAGACGCTGAAGTGAGCGCGCTTTTTTCGGACTCGTCCAGATTGCCCCTGTCGACCGCCGCGAGCAGGGCATCAACTTCAGATTGATCCAGCACGTCTGACATAAGGTCTTACCGCCCGGCGTGGCCCACCGCCCGAAAACCGGGAACTGCGTCCGCCCAGGGAAAACAGACACCTCAAAATGTTATCGGAACTTGGCAGGTTGGACTTGAGGCCGCTGCGTGCCCATGGCATACGCAACTGCAACATACCTACTTGCTTAGGCTCGCCAGGAGGGCAAAGTAGGAGGGAAACGACTTGCTCACGCAGCCGGGGTCGTCGATGGAGACGCCGGGCGCGGACAGGCCGACCAGCGCGAAGGCCATGGCCATGCGGTGGTCGCCGCAGGGATCGACGGTGCCCGGGCGGATTTCGTCCGGAGGCTGCACCGTCAGGCCGTCGCTGTGAACGTCGATCTCGGCCCCCAGCGCGCCGAGCTGCACCGCCAGAACCGAGAGGCGCGGAGACTCCTTCTGCTGAAGGTGCGCGACGTTGCAGATGCGAACCGGGCCGTCCGCGAACAGGGCGAGAACAGCCACCGTGGGTGCCGCGTCGGGCATGTCGCCGAGATCCAATTCCAGCTCGCCGCGGAGGGATTGATCCGGCCTGCGCTCCAATTCGACGAAGCCGTCCTCAACACGACAAGTGCATCCCATTTGTTGCAGTACGTCGATCAGCCTCAGGTCGCCCTGACAACTCGTGCGTCCCAGTCCTTCAATGCGCACTCTCCCACCGCAAATCGCGGCGGCGGCCAGAAAATAACCGGCACTGGAAGCATCCGGCTCGATCTCATAATTCGTCGCCTGATACATTTGCGGAGCCGGCACAATTATTTTTCGATAATCATCGGTGATCAGGCTGATTCCGAACGCCTGCATCACACCGCCGGTCATACGCACATAGGGTTCGCTGATCGGCGTGCCCGTGATGGCCAGCATGACGTCACCTCGGGCGCAGGGACCGGCCAGCAAAATGGCGCTGGCAAACTGGCTGGATCGAGAACCATCGACTTCGATCTGTCCCCCACCCAGCGCCTGCCCATGCACGATCAGAGGCGCACACCCTTCCTTTTCCTCGAACTCGACCAGGGCGCCCATGTGCCGCAACGCATCCACCAGCGGCGCGATCGGGCGCTGATGCAGTCGGCCTCGACCAAACAGGCGGTATCGCCCCGCCGCCGTCGCACACAGGGCCGTGAAGAAGCGCAACATGGTGCCCGACTCGCCGCAGTCGATGTCGGCCTCCGAAACCGGCAGGTGGCCCCCGCATCCCGTGATTTCCACTCGGTTTTCGGCTCGGTCGGTCTCCAGGGCAATGCCCAGGGTCTCCAGCCCGGTGAGCAGGCGCTCAGTGTCCTCGGCAAACAGGGCATTTGAGAGAATCGAGCGTCCGTGGGCCAGGGCCGCCGCGATCAGGGCCCGGTTGGTCAAGCTCTTGGAACCCGGTACGCGCACGACCGCATCAAGCGGTTTCGTGATCGGTCGTATGGCGTGCGCGGACATTCTCAATACAATAACCCATTCGAGAAGTGAGACAAAACCCCATGAGCCGCGGTCTTCAGCCCGCGCGGACGCCGATGCTGAGAGTCGCGCCCCAGGGATGTGACGCCAAGAGCAAGAAATATGTTTCGATTCATCCGACGAGGCACATTCTACGGCGGCATCTTTCTGCCGTCCGAAAAATCCTCCACTGAAAATCGCCCGATCGAGCCGCTCCCGCTCCCGGAGCGGCTGTATGTACCCGTTGCCGAAGGGGCTGTGCCTGCGGTCCACAATGGCGACCGCGTTCGGGCGGGGCAGCGGCTGGCGCGGAGTGAATCCGGATATCAGGACACTTTTTGCCCCGTCGATGGGCGGGTCCGCGCCCTCGCAGTGGCTGCGACAGCCTGGGACGACGAAGTGCTCACGGTGGAAATCGAGGTCCAACAGGAACGCCTGACGCCGCCCTCGAGCACGGCCGCATCGCCGCCGGATTGGACGGCGATCGCGGAGGATGCAGTCACGCAGGCTGTGTTGCTCGGCGCCGGCTCAGCCCGGACCGACAACGGCGGCCTGGCCGCCGAACAAATCAAGCAGGCCCGGCAGCGCGGCGTCGCACACGTCATTGTCAACGGCATGGAATCCGAACCCTGCCGGACGGCCGATCATCGACTCTTGGTCGAGTTCGGAGCACTGGTCGTCGGCGCGGCACACCGTCTGCATGAATACCTCGACGCCAAGCGAACGTACGTCGCTGTAGATGCCGCACAGAAGGAATTGGTCCGTGCGATGCACGAGTTGGCTCGGCGCACGCCGATCCGCGTCGTAGACTTGCCGAACCGCTATCCAGTCGGGACTGATCCGCTGCTCGTGCAGACACTCCTCGGTCGCGAAATCCCGCTGGGCCGGGAGGCACTTGATATTGGAGCGCTGGTCCTCGGTGTTGATACGATATTTCACCTCGGACGGGCGCTGTCTGAACAAGTGCCGGCCACGGCGCGCGTGCTGACGGTGGCCGGCGCGGCGATCGACAGACCCGGTAACTATTGGGTGCCGAACGGGACGCCGGTTCGGCACGTGCTCCAATCGGCGGGACTGAAGTCTCAGCCGAGTCAGTTGATCGTCGGCGGACCCATGACAGGCCGATCACTGCCTGATGATGATGTCGTCTTGACATTGCGTTGTCCCGCGCTGTTGGCCCTGCTTCCGCAGGACGGCACGCGGGCGCCTTCGACGGCGTGTGTGCGTTGCGGCTGGTGCGCGGAAGTGTGCCCCATGATGCTCGAACCCGCCCTGCTGCTGCAAGCCATCGAACTCCAGCAGGAGCGGCAGCTCGCTCGGCTCCATCCCGGGGCCTGCATCGATTGCGGACTGTGCAGCTACGTCTGTCCGTCGTCGCTGCCTTTGGCGAGCAGCATCAGCGACGTGAGGGCCTCTCTGGAGAATGGAACCGATCGCGGACA
>SMVB01403817.1_pt1 | contig 12267 bp, 15 predicted proteins | sample 2456461 | NCBI WGS metagenome assembly SMVB01 (sample SAMN11095934, study PRJNA526329) | marine sediment metagenome | biome: Marine sediment; feature: Surficial sediment; material: Deep marine sediment; isolation source: Hadal surficial sediment | place: Pacific Ocean | collected 2014-05 | depth...
CACGTCGAACAGGCGGACGCGGGCTGCGATCTCGATTTCCTGAAACCGCCGGAGATGTCCGCGACCACGCCGGGTTAGGCCGGTGGGCATGGTGCCGCTGAGCATACTTCGACACGGGCCTTCGGCCCTGCTCAGCATGAGGGCGGTTATTTAGCCCGCTAAATTCACCTCATCCTGCGCCCGTCGAAGGATGAGAAGCCGGCGCAAGCCGGCGGGCGGGCGGTTCCCCCTTCCCCCCGCTATAACAACCCACGCGCGGCGAGGTTGCGCATCAGGTCGGCGGCGCCGAAGGACCAGGGGTCGATCTTGTCGCAGTGGCCGACGCGGTTGATCAGCGCGCCCAGCGGCGGCGAGGCGATGATCACCACGTCGCCGGTCATGTGGGTGAAGCCCTGGCCTTTTTCGCCGCGGTCCTCGGTCGGCGCGAACATGGTGCCGGTCATCAGCACGAAGCCGTCCGGATATTGGTGGTTCTCGTTGATGGTCTGGGCGACCAGGTCGGCCGGGTCGCGGCTCATCAGCCCCATGTTCGAGGCGCCGACCAGCTGGAACTGGTCCTCGCCCTGCACCGCCAGGCTGATCTCGATCCCCTTGAGGTCGTCGAATTGGAAGGTGCCGTCGAACAGGCGGATAAAGGGGCCGATGGCGCACGAACCGTTGTTGTCCTTGGCGCGGTTGAGCAGCAGCGCGCTGCGCCCTTCCATGTCGCGCAGGTTGACGTCGTTGCCCAGGGTGGCGCCGACGATCTCGCCGCGCCGGTTGACCACCAGCACGGCCTCGGGCTCCGGGTTGTTCCAACTCGAGAAGGCGGGCACGCCGATATCGGCGCCGACGCCCACCGCCGACAGCGGCTGCGCCTTGGTGAATATCTCGGCGTCGGGGCCGATGCCGACTTCCAAATAGGGTGACCACAGGCCGCGTTCGGTGAGCGATTCCTTGAGGCGCGCCGCCTCGGGCGAGCCCGGCTTGAGGCCTTGCAGATCGGCGCCGATTTCCTTGGCGATGGTCTGGCGCGCGCCCTCGGCGCCGTCCGGATCGCCCTTGGCGATCTCCTCGATCAGGCGCTCCATCAGGCTGTCCAGGAAGGTCACGCCGGCGGCCTTGATACATTGCAGGTCGATCGGCGCGATGAACCACGGCTTGGCGGGGTCGCGGTCGTCGGGCACGGTGTTGGCGAGAATCTCGTCGAGGCCGCCGAGGCGCGCCGCCGTGCCCGTATTGGCGATGGCGAAGGCCGGATTGGCCGCGTTCATCAGATCGGCGCAGGTCGGAAACGCCTTCGTGATGTCGTAGACGCCGGTATCGGTGATCACCACCACGGCGGGGCCATCCGGCGCCTCGCCGTCGGCGGGCGCCCACGCACGTCCCACGAGCGCGCCCGCGCAGCCGTCCTCGGGCAACACGAGATCGGGCTCAAGCATAAATTCCACGCCGTTTCCTCCCTGGTAAGACTTTCCTGATAGTGCTGCATCTGGCCCACCGCGACAACGGCCGGCCCATCTGAACCCATACCGCGACCGCGCCCGATCATGCCGACAGCCGTTTCCTCCAGTTTCGACGTCGCCTTCTGGTTCATCGATCGCGGCCGCGCCGATCGCCAGCAGCTTTCGTCCCTGAAGTTGCAGCGGATGCTGTTCCTGGCGCAGGCCTATTTCGCCGCATCGACCCGGGGCGAGCGCCTGATGCCCTCGGTCTTCGTGGCCACCGAACAGGGTCCGGTGGAGCCCAATCTGCTGCGCCTGTTCGACAACACCGTTCCGGCCATCGAGACCGCGACGCCGCGCGCGGCGGTGGTCAAGTTCCTCGACGGCATCTGGCGGACCTTTGGCGCCCGCACCCTGGCGCAGCTCGACGAAATCGTCATCTCAAGCCCGCCGGTGCGCGACGCCATGAAAGCCGGCGCCAATACCGAAATCACCCCCGCCGCGCTTTTCAACCACTACCGCAACGACAAAAAGCAGGGCGACGTGGTGCAAAAGGTCAAGCCCGACGAGAAAAAGATCGCCATCCCCAAGACCCACCGCGGCAAACCGGTCACCAAATGGGTGCCGGGAATGAAGAAATCGGGCTGACGCCAGGTCGTCTGGCCTGGCTCCATGGCGGCGCCGGCCTGGTGGATGAAAGCCAAGTTTCGTGGCGCAAACCGGATTGACTAGACCGGATCAGGATTGATCGAACCCATTTCTGGGGTTCGATCAATCCTGTGAATCCGGTCTAGCTTTTAAAGTAGAGCAGATTCACGCGGTCGATGGGATCGGCCATGGCGATTCCCATAGACCGCGATCTGCTCTAGTCCCGCCGCGGCGCGCGGGTGTATTCGTGGGCCGTTTGGCCCTATCCAGTCAAATATGCAGCACGAAGTAGAGGCCGAGCAGGATCATGATCCAGCTCACCGTGCTGCCGATCGGCCAAGTGCTGGCGAACAAGCCGCGTGGGCCGTGGTGGCGGTAGACTTCGGCGATGACCACGACGATTTGGGCCCGCGCCCAGCCTAGCGCGCCGGTGTAGATGGTATCGATCCAACGGCCCAGCGCCAGCGCCGCGCGCTTGGCGACCCGCCGGTAGAACCAGTCCGCGTCCAGATTGATCAGCTTGAGCTCGGGCGGGTAGACGCCGCTGACCATGAGCAGCGCGAAGGCCACCGCCGAGAAGAACAGAAGCTGGGTCTGGGTGATCACGTGGCTCAGCGTGTAGGGCTCGTAGGCCACTTCCCACGGCAGCAGGCTGTAGAGCAGCCACGGATAGGTGCCGTTGAATATGCAGATCGACGCGGCGACGCCCATGGCGATCAGCATGTTGATCGGCGGTTCCGTGGTGCGGATGCCGGAATCGTGGGCGAAGAAGGTGAAGAACGGGATCTTGATGCCCGCGTGGTGGAACACGCCGGCGGAGGCAAACAGCAGCAACAGGAAAACGACGGTGTAGCCTTCCTGGGCCGCCGCCGCCATCACCATCGATTTCGACACGAAACCCGAGAACAGCGGGAAGGCGGAAATCGAGGCCGCGCCGACGATACACAACGTCGCCGTGATCGGCATCGACTTGTACAGCCCGCCCAGTTCCGAGCCGTTGATGCGCCCGGTCATGTGCAGCACCGCGCCCATGCTCATGAACAAAAGGCCCTTGAAGATCACGTCGTTGAAGGCGTGGCTGACCGCGCCGTTCAGCGCCAGCGCGGTGCCCAACCCGATGCCCACCACCATAAAGCCGATCTGGTTGATCATGCTGTAGGCCAGCACCCGGCGCAGGTCGTTCTCGATCACCGCGAAGAAAATCGGGAACATCGCCATGGCGGTGCCGATATAGATCAGCGCCTCGGTGCCGGGGTAGCCGCGCGCCAGCGCGTAGACCGCGACCTTGGTGGTAAAGGCGCTGAGGAAAACCGTGCCCGTGGGCGTGGCTTCCGGATAAGCGTCGGTGAGCCAGGTGTGCAGGAACGGCCACGCGCATTTGATGCCGAAGGCCAGGAAGATCAGCTTGCCGCCCAGGCTGTCGGTGCCGAGATAAGAGAATTCGATGGAGCCGGTGTCATGGAAATAGACGATGGCGCCGGCCAGCAGAATCACGCCCGAGCCGATCTGAATGATCAAATACCGCATGCCGGCGCGGGTCGCCCGCTCGGTGCGCCGCGCCCAGATCAGGAACACCGAGGCCACCGCCATCACTTCCCAGGAAATGAACAGCGCGATCAGGTCGCCGGCGAATACCGCGCCCAGCGCGCCTGCGGCGTAAAGCAGAGTGCTCACATGCTGGGTCACGTCGCGCACATGCATCGCGAAGATGACGCCGATGATCGCCGCGATATGGAACAACAGGCCGAACAGGAAGCTCAACTGATCGACGCGGCCGAACTCGAGCGTGAAGTCGAGCAACTGGACCGAGAAATTGTCGCCGTCCGGCAGGTAAAGCAGGTTCAACAGCCCGAACACGGGCACGGCCAGCGCCCAGACCATCTGCCAGCGCCCCGCGAACAGGGGCAGCAGGACGGCGCCGGCGATAAAAATCAGCGCTGGGGGCAGCTCACCGATCATCGGGCGGATCCCCGTAATAGTCCTCGCCCCGGCTCAGGAACTTACGCATCTCCTTGGCGATGAGGACCAGCAGCACGCAGGACACGAAGCCGTAGACTCCGTAGAAGCCGAACGCATCGTCGAAACCCAGTTCCGCGTGCTTGTGGAAGATCAGGTCGATGGCGATCAGCAGACCACTGACCGCGTACAGCGCCCACAGCACTTTCTTGACGTTGCCCGCCGAATCCAGCCAGTATTTCTTTTCCATCATCCGGCCCTCACGGCGCGACGATTTGCCCGAGCAGCCGGAACACCGGGTTCGGGAATATGAACAGCAACAGGCAGCCGGCGGCGGTCACCAATAGCGGCACCAGACAGGCCAGCGGCGCCTCCGTCACGCCGCCATCGAATTCGGTCGCGCCCTTGCCGGGGAAGAACGCGCGCACCACCACGGGCATTAAATAGGCCACGTTCAACAGGCTGCTTACCATCAGCACGGCAAGCAATACCAGATGGCCCGATTCCATGGTGCCCATCGCCAGATACCACTTGCTCCAGGCACCGCCGAAGGGGGGCAGGCCGATCACGCTCAGGCTACCGATCAGGAAGGCGAACATGGTCAGCGGCATGGCCTTGCCGATGCCGCGCATGTCGCTGATATTTTCCTTGTGCAACGTGATGATGATGGCGCCGGCGCAGAAAAACAGGGTGATCTTGCCGAAGGCGTGCATCAGCATATGCATGCCGCCGCCGAGAATACCGGCGCTGGTCGCCAGAGCCGCGCCGAGGATGATGTAGGAAAGCTGGCTCACCGTGGAATAAGCAAGCCGCGCCTTGAGGTTGTCCTTGGTCAGCGCCACCACGGACGCGGCCAGGATGGTGAACGCCGCCAGCCACATCAGCCACTCGCCGGGATGGGCGTCCCGCATCACGTCCAGGCCGAAAATGTAGATCACCACCTTGAGCACGGTGAACACGCCGGCCTTGACCACCGCCACCGCGTGCAGCAGCGCCGAGACCGGGGTCGGCGCGACCATCGCCGCCGGCAGCCAGCGGTGGAACGGCATCAACGCCGCCTTGCCGACGCCGAACATGTACAGCGCGAACAGCACCGCCATCACGGCTTTCGAGGCGTTGCCCTCCAAGATGCCGCCCGGTTCGAAATCCAACGTGCCGGCCAGCGAGTAGGTCCACACGATCGCCAGCAACTGGAACGCGATCGAGGTGCCGATCAGTATGCCGAGATAGACGCGCCCCGAACGCTTGGCCTCCTCGGTGCCCGAATGGGTGACCAACGGATAGGTCGAAATGGTCAGCAGTTCGTAGAACAGGAACAGGGTCATCATGTTGCCGGCGAAGGCCATGCCGATGGCGCTGGCCAGCGCGATCGCGAAGCAGACGTAGAAGCGGGTCTGGTGCTTCTCGTTGTGCGCCCGCATGTAGCCGATCGAATAGACCGAGTTCGGAATCCACAGGAACGAGGCGATCAGCGCGAACAGCATGCCCAGCGGCTCGACCTTGAAAGCGAACGAGAGGCCGGGAAGGAATTCGTACAGGGTGACCGAGGGCCGCCCGCCGTCGAGCACCGTCGGCGCCACCGACAGCACCAGCAGGAACAGAATGCCAGCCGTGATCAGGGTCACCGCCTCGCGCACATTGGGCCGCGACCCGGCCAGCCAGATCAGCACGGCGCCGATCAGCGGCACGATGGGGGCAAGGGCGACCGCGGTCTCGACGCTCACGGCGCGACTCCCAGCAGCACTTGCGCCGCCTGGCGCGCCACGCCCACGGTCAGGCTAGGCCACAGGCCGAACACCAGGCAGCCGCCGGCCAAGGCCCAGGTTGGGGCCACCATTAGCCACGGCGCCTCGGCCACCGGGCCCGGCTCGGCGGGTTCCGAGAAGTAAGCCGTTTCGACCACGCGCCAGATGTAGATCACGGCGAGGAGCGAGGAGCCCAGCACCACCGCGGCGATGCCCAACCCGGGCCACAGGCCCTGCTCCAGCGCGGCCATCACCAAATACCATTTGCTGACGAAACCGACCGTGCCGGGCACGCCGATCATGCTCAGGCCGGCGAGAACGAAGGCGGCCATGGTCAGCGGCATGCGGTGGCCGAGCCCGCGCAGGTCGGCGATGGTGACGCCGCCGATGGCGTACATCACGCAGCCCATGGTCATGAACAGGGCGCCCTTCATCAGCGCGTGATTGAACAGATGCACCGTGGCGCCGATCAGCCCGTTCTCGGTCGCGAAACTGATGCCGAGCACGATATAGCCCAGCTGCGCGACGCTGGAATAGGCCAGCATGCGCTTGATGTTGTCCTGGAAGATGGCGACCAGCGAGCCGGTCACGGCGGCGGCCAGCGCCAGCACCATCATGATGTCGCCGGCCGGTATCGCCTGGAAGCCGAACTCGACGCCGAACACGGTGAAGATGAAGCGCAGCAGCAGATAAACGCTCACCTTGGTCGCGGTGGCGGCAAGCAGGGCCGAGACCACCGACGGCGCGTAGGTATACGCGTTGGGCAGCCACAGATGCAGCGGGAACAGCGCCAGTTTCAGGCTCAGCCCCACCACCAGGAAGGCGAAGCCCGCGATCACCGCGCGGTTTTCGTATTGGCCGACCAGCCGGTCGTGCATGTCGACCATGTTCAGGGTGCCGGTGACCATGTAGAGCAGGCCGACGCCGATCACGAAAAAGGTCGCGCCGATGGTGCCCAGGATCAGATATTGGAAGGCCGCGTATAGCGCCCGCCGGTTCTTTCCCAAACCGACCAGCACGTATCCCGACAGCGACGAGATTTCCATGAACACGAAGGCGTTGAAGGCGTCCCCCGTGATCGTCATGCCGAGCAGGCCGGTGAAGGTCAGCAGATAGGCGGTGTAGAACAGCGCCTCGCGCTCGGCCGGAATCTCGCGCTTGACGCTGTGATAGGCGAACGGGATCACCGCCGAGGCGACGCCGGTGACGATCAGCAGCACGAAGGCCGACAAGTGATCGACGCGGTATTCGATGCCCCACGGCGGCATCCAGCCGCCCATGGTGTAGCTGATCGTGCCGTTGCTCGTGACCTCGATCAGCAGGGCGATGGCGAGAGCGAAGGACACCCAGGTCACGGCGAGGCTCAAGGCCCAGGCGCGCGTGCCCTGGCCCAGCAACGCGCATATCGGCGCGCCGATCAGCGGCACCACGACTTGCAAGGCGGCCAGGTTCGCGCCCATCACGCGGCGTCTTCCTGCTCGAGATCGAGCTTTTGAATTTCGTCTTCCTCGATGGTGCCGTAGGTCTCCTTGATGCGGATCACCAGGGACAGGCCGAGCGCCAAGGTGGCGACGCCGACCACGATCGCGGTCAGGATCAGCACGTGCGGCAGCGGGTTGGAAAACGGCGCGTCGCCGTCGTAATGGATCGGCGCGGTGCCGCCGGTGATCTTGCCCATCGAGATGTAAAGCAGGAACACGGAGGTCTGGAAGATGTTCAACCCGATCAACTTTTTGAGCAGGTTGCCGCGGTCGATCACCACGTAAAAGCCGATCATCATCAGGACGATCGCCACCACGTAGTTATAGTTGCCCAGCAGTTCCATGACGCCCCGCCGTCAGTCCGCGCCGCGCTCGCCGCGCCCGGCGAAGGTCTGGAAGATCATCAGCATGGCCGCGGCCACGGTGGTGCCGACGCCGATCTCGATGATCAAGATGCCGTAGTGGTGGCCGTGTTGCGGGTCGTGCGCGAGAAGCGCGTATTCCAGAAAGGTTCCGCCCAGCAGCATGGTCACGACGCCGGTGCCCGCGTAAATCAACACGCCGGCGACGATCAGCACGCGCACGACCTCGGGCGGCGCCACGAAACGCAGGGTCTCGAGGCCGAACACAATGCCGTAAAGGACGAAGGCGGCGGCGAAGATCACGCCGGCCTGGAATCCGCCGCCGGGTCCGTAGTCGCCGTGCCACTGCACATAAAGCGCAAACAGCAGAATGAACGGGATCAACAGCTTGGCCGCCACCCGGAGCACGAGAAGTTCGCTCATTCCGGGCTCCCCTTGCGCCGCCGCCGCGCCCGGCCCAACAACAGCAGCACGCCGATGCCGGCGGTGAAGATCACCGTGACCTCGCCCAGCGTATCGTAGCCCCGGTAATCGGCCAGCACCGCGGTGACCACGTTGGGAATGCCGATGACGACCGGAGTCTCCTCGATATAACGCGGCGCGACATGGTGGTGAATCGGCGCGCCGGCGTCGCCGAATCGCGGCATGTCCGGCACCGCGGCGACCAGGATCGCGCCCGTCGCGATGACCACGGCCAGCGGAATGATCGGCCGGTGAGAGGGTATCTTCTCGCGCTGCGTGGTCAGCGCCAGCGCGCCGAGGCCGAGCACGGTGGTGATGCCGGCGCCCACGGCGGCCTCGGTGAAGGCCACGTCGACCGCGTCGAGGATCGTGAACGTGGCCGCCATCAGCAGGCTGTAGATGCCGCTCAGCATGATCACGGCGAACATGTTGCGCTGGCGCACGATAGCCAGCGCCGTGATCACCAGGAGGGCGAGCAGGACGATGTCGATGACGTTTTCTATCGGTCCGTCCCCGCTTTGTCGCCGTCACCCTTGGTCCACGGTTTCAGTCCGCGCGCCAGGGCGGCGTGGGCCAGCGCGTGGCTCGACGTGGGGCTGGTGATCAGCAGGAAGATCATGATCATGAACAGCTTGGCCAGATTGAGCGACCAACCCGCCTCGACCATCAGCCCGGCGACGATCAGGCCGGCGCCGAGCGTGTCGGTGAGTCCGGCCGGGTGCATGCGGGTGAAGAAATCCGGCATGCGGATCAGGCCGATGCCGCCGGTCAGCAAGAAGAACGACCCGCTCAGCAGGCAGGCCCAGACAATCATGTCGGCGACCACGCTCATTGCTCGGGCTCGGGCTCGGGCTCCGGTTCGGGCTCGTGATCCGCGAAATGGCCCCACTTGATGAAGCGCAGGGCCGCGATCACGCCGATGAAGTTGATCAGGGCGTAGACCAGGGCGAGGTCGAGAAAATCCGGCCGCCCGGCCATGAACCCCACCACCGCGATCAGCAGCACGGTCTTGGTGCCGAACGTATTGGCGGCCAGAATCCGGTCGAACACGGTGGGCCCCATGACGGCGCGCGCCACGGCCAAACTCATGGTCACCAGAATGGCCACGGCGACGACGGCGAAAATCGGGCTCACGCCTCGCCCTCCAGCGCCGTCACCTTGGCGTCCATGGCGCCGCCCAACAGGCCCGCCTCGCCCTCGGCGCTGAGCGCGTGGACCTGGATCGAAGCCGCGCGCACGTCGGTCGACACGGTACCGGGGGTCAGGGTGATGGCATTGGCGTAGATCACGCGGCCGAGATCCGTGTGCTGCGAGGTCTTGACCTCGAACAGGCGCGGGTCGATCGGCAGCTTCGGGTGCAGCACGCGGCGCGCGACATCGATGTTCGATTTGACGATTTCGACCATCAACCACGCCCAAAAGGCGGGAAAACGCCAGGTCAGATGAATCGGCAGGCCTTCGTGGTCGATCACGTCCATGCGGTGCGCGATGTACACGACCAAGGCGCAGGACAGGGCGCCCAGGGTCAGGATCAAGCCCGTGTAATGGCCCGACCACAGCAGCCATACCGCGGCCAGCACCACGAACAGCGAGACCGTGCGGAAAACGTTCACGCTTCCACCGCCCCGTTGACGCCGCTCCCGCCGGATGCCTCGCGCCAAGCGTCGGCGCGCGTCATGTCATCGTGATTCAACCGCATAGGCATCCACCGGCAAGGCTTTCGGGATCGATCCCTGTTCGGCGAGGAAGGCCGCGAGACGGCCACGGCGCGCCCGGTCACGGGCGGCGGGGCGCAACGCGAAGCGCGACAAGGTGTCCAACCAAGCGCGACGATTCGGTTCGTCGCCCAATTCGGGCCGGCCGCGCACAAACAACCCCCAACTCTCCTTCGAATGGTTGACCAGGTACCGCGTGGCCAACGCAAGCGCGTCCAAAACTTTTCTCGGGCGCGCATCCCCCACAAGTTCGGTTCGCGTGACAAGGATCAACTCGTCGTACGCGGGCACGCCTTATTCTTCTACATAGAACGCCCGGCCCGGCCGCCCAGCCAGGTCCATCCGGTCAAGCTCGAGGGCGCGGCTTATGGGACGCCGCGACATCGGCCTTCGCCCGGGGGGCGGGCGGACGCGGATCTAGGTGATGGCCGTTGGCCGCGCGAGAACCAGGGAGAAGTATTGGTTGTCGGGCGTGAAATGCGCCTCGATGTCGTAACCGGCCTCGTTCAGCATGGTCGTCAATGATTCTTCGGTAAACTTTCGACTGATCTCGGTGAGAATTTTTTCTCCGACTTCGATTTTCAGCGCGGCGTCGATCGCGCCGACGCGCACGTTTTGCGTGGTTTTCGCCACCAGGTGCATTTCGACCCGCGCCTCTTCGACGTTGTAGGCGGCTAGGTGGTCAAACCCGCGCGGATCGAAGTCGGCGTCGGTTTCGGCGTTGAGCACGTTCAGAAGATTCAAGTTGAACGCCGCGGTCAGCCCTTGGCGATCGTTATAGGCCGCGTTGAGAACCGCAGTGTCTTTCACGCGGTCGGCGCCCAGCAGCAAGCGGTCCCCGGGGTTCATCGACCCGCGCAGATCGGCGAGAAAGGCGACCGCGTGGCCATGCTCGAAATTGCCGATGGTGCTGCCCAGAAAAACGATCAACCTGGGTCCGTCCGCCCGCGGCACGTTGGCGAATCCGGCCTCGTAATCGCCCACCAGCAAGTTGACGTTGAGCCAGTCATAGGTTTCCAGCAGGCCGCGCGCGCCGAGACAGAGCGCGTGCTCCGAGATGTCGAAGGCCGTGTAACTCGGGAACACCCGTTCCTCGGCGCAGGCATCGAGCAGGCGGCGAGTCTTGCGCGAGGTGCCGCTGCCCAGCTCCAGAATATCCACCGGACGCACCGCGTCGATCACCGCCGTGGCGCACTCGGCCAACAGCGCGTCCTCGGTCCGCGTCGGATAGTATTCTTCCGTGTCGCAGATGCGGTCGAACAGCCGCGAGCCCCGTTCATCGTAAAAATACTTCGGCGGCAGGCTTCGCGGCCGGTTCAACAGCCCGCCGCGCACGTCGTCGATCAGGCTGGGAACCGGGCGCGCGGCTTCCACGTATTGGCACGTTAAACGTGACGCCGCCACGTCATCGTGGCAGAATTCGGTATCCATAATGTCCGCTCCGGACTTTGCCGCGAGAGCCGCACTTTATTTCCAGTGGGTTCAAGGCTAACATTTGCGCGCCGGGAAACAACCCCTATCCGGCGCAGCGCCACGGGAATCCCCGCACTATGTGTCGTCACGCCGCGTATCTCGGTCCCTCGTTGTCCTTGGAACGGTTCCTGCTGCGCCCCGATCACGGGCTTGTCGAACAGGCCTATCGGCCCCGTGAGATGCTGACCGCCGAGCTGAACGCCGACGGCTTCGGCTTCGGCTGGTACCACCCGGAAACCGGCCCCGGCACCTACACCAACCCGATGCCGATCTGGAGCGACGCCAATCTGGCCCATCTGGGCCCGGCGATGAGCAGCAATTTGTGGATCGCCAACGTGCGCAGCGCCACGCGGGGCCAGCCCACCAACCAGGCCAACACCCATCCGTTCCGCGCTGGCGGCCTGTTGTTCTCGCACAACGGTTTCGTGCGCGATTTCGCCACTAGCCTGCGGCCCACTTTACGCGCGTTCGTCAGGCCCGAGTTCGATTCCGAGATTCGCGGCAACACCGATTCCGAACACTTGTTCGCCGCGCTTCGCCATGTCCTGGCGCAAGACGTCCGGGCGCAAGACGACAGCGGTATCGAGACCGCGCTTCGGCGCCTGTTCGATCGGCTTGCCCAATGGCTCGACGCGGTGCCGGCGTTGCTCAATTTCCTCGTCGCCGATGGCCAGCGGGTCACCGCGACGCGCCACGCCATCGATCATGAATCGCCGTCTCTTTACTATGGCCGCGACGTGGCGGCGTTCGGCGAGGGTTGGCTGATCGCCTCGGAACCGCTGACCGAGGCGGGCGAATGGGAGCCGGTCCCCGACCATCATTTTGTCACCCTGGGCGCCGACGGCCCGCCGCGCCTGAGCGCCCTGTAATACCAAAGGTCCATAATATTGACCCCTAGAGACGGCTTCCCAAGGTTTTCGGCTAGGAGCGCGTGGCGTGGCGACGCGGGGCATCGCGAGCCATGCGCGACGCGGCCCGAAAGCCTTGGGAAGCCGTCGTCG
>SMVB01042366.1_pt1 | contig 12266 bp, 7 predicted proteins | sample 2456461 | NCBI WGS metagenome assembly SMVB01 (sample SAMN11095934, study PRJNA526329) | marine sediment metagenome | biome: Marine sediment; feature: Surficial sediment; material: Deep marine sediment; isolation source: Hadal surficial sediment | place: Pacific Ocean | collected 2014-05 | depth 0-1...
GACGGGAAACGACCGAAGAACAGGCCCACGCCGCCTCGAAGTTGACTGCTGCCGTCGCCGTTCGGATCGAATGTAAAGCTGAGCCGCGGTGAGAGGTTGTTGTCCTCCGGTGTGACCCGGGTGTCGAGGCCGAGCGATGAGTCCAGGAGCGTCTGGTTCAGCGGCGCCCCGTCCGGAATAGTCGTAATGTCATACCGAAGACCACCCGTGAGGGTCAGCTTGTCGGTCGCATGCCAGGAATCCTGCCAGTAGAAAGCGAATTCCCGCGTGCTGTAGTCCGCCAGCGGAGTCACGTCGTCTGCCGTGTTGAACAACCCGTCGGGCCCTGGGAACGGCAGGTTGCGTGTGAACTTCGACGAATTCAGGTTCTCGAAGTCCACCATGCTGTCGAACTCGAATTGCCCGAACTGGTTAAAGAAGAAGAAGTTCAGGTACGAGAAGCTGTTGTAGTGGACGCCGAACTTCAGGTCGTGATTGCCCGTCGTCCAGTGCAGATTGTCAATGAATTCGAACGTCGTCTCTTCGAGGTTGTTCGGCAGCACCGGGTCGTTGAGGCCCTCGTAATCTAAGAACTGGAAGTTGCCGCCGCCGAAATCACTGAGCTGGAACACCTCGACCTCGGGCAACTCCGAATTCGCTTCGCGCGGCCGCGGCTCGGTCGCGTACTGCATGCGCACCTCGTTCCACAGCGTCGGCGACAGGACCGACGTCAGAGATGCCACGGTCGAATTGCCCGTGTTCTCGAATATGCCCCCATTCAGAAACGTCTCATTGGAGTTGATCCGGTCCCCCTCCGAAGAGAGATCGGTGAAATTGTGCCGCAGCGTCAACCGGTGATTGTTATTCAACTGCCAGTCGATGCGAGCAAACACGGTTGTCTCGTCCTGTGTCTGCGTAAACTCGCCGGCGAAGTCCTCTACACCGTATACGCTACTGAGGATATCGAGAAACCGGGCGACGGTGTCCGGATGCGCCCGCAGGTCCGGATTCGGCGTCGACCCCGGCGCCGGCAGGCCAAACACCGGTTGGTCGCGATCCTGCCGCTCAACGGCGAGGAAAAAGTGGATCTTATCCTGAACGATCGGGCCGGAAAGCGTAAATCCGAGCTGCTGGGAACTGAAATCCGGGGAGCGGCCGAAGAAATCTTCCGCCGTCAGACTACCGTCCCGGAAGTACCCGAAGGCGCTTCCATGGAAATCGTTCGTGCCCGACTTCGTGACTGCGTTGATCACGCCGCCGCTGAAGAATCCGAACTCCACGTCGAAAGCGTTTGATATAATCTGAAACTCTTGCACGCTCTCGATCGAAAACGCGAACGGGATCCGATCGGAACCGCGCGCCTCGCCGCCAAAGAACGTACCGGTCGTGCCGGCCCCGTCGATCTGGATGAGGTTGGCACCGCGGCGTCCACCGCCAATCGAAAAATTGCCGCCCGTGCCGTCGCCGCTATCGACGCCAACCTTGGGCGACAATGCGATGAGATCGGCGAAGTTGCGGCCCGCGACAGGTATGGACTGAATCTGCTCGGCCGACACGAGGTCGACGACGCCCGACTGGTCGGGGTCGATCAGTCCCTGGTCGACCGAGACCGTCAGGGGGGCCAGTTCCGCCGCGCCGACGTCAAGAACGAAGTTGACGAGCTGTGTAGCGGAGAGCGACACGCGAATTGCCTGGCGAAGCTGCGCTCGGTACCCGATACGTCGTGCCTCGACATCATAGGAACCAACGGGTACGGACGGGAATACGTAGCTTCCACTCGCGGTCGACAGCGTAGTGGTCCTTATCCCCGTTGCCGTATTGGCGGCCGTAACTTCGACCGTGCTGATTGCCTGGCCGTCGGCTGCGGTAATGCTGCCGCGGATAACACCGCTCGTCACCTGTGCGCCGGCCGTTCCGACGAGTGTGAAGACGAACAGCAAGGCCAGGGTGCTCCGTACGAGGTCTCTGCCCATGACAGTCTCCATTCTGGGACTGGAGTTAATACCCTCACGACGAAGTAGGCGACGCCATTGACGGACATTCCGGATCCGCTCGATGGGTCCCTCCTTGGATTCATACAGAAATACAGCGCGGAACCCGCTCCGGCAACTTCCTGAGACCGTACCGGCCGTTGGAGTTACGGGAATTCTGCTCCTGATTTACGCCCCTGCAGACGCCGCCAGGCCTTGAAGTGCCGCATGCGCTGCTGCCAGCCGGGCTACCGGAACGCGAAAAGGCGAGCATGAAACGTAGTCGAGCCCGAGCCCGTGGCAGAAGCCCACGGATGCAGGATCGCCACCGTGCTCACCGCAGATTCCCACCTTCAGGTTGGGATTCGCTGCGCGGCCTTCCTCCACTGCCAGCCGCATCAGGCGGCCCACTCCCGGTTCATCGATGCGCTGAAACGGGTCGTGAGTGTACAGCCCCGCTTCGACGTACGCGGGCAGGAAGGAACCCGAGTCGTCGCGGGAGATGCCGAGCGTGGTCTGCGTCAGGTCGTTCGTCCCGAAGGAAAAAAAGTCGGCTGCCGCCCCGATCTCGCCAGCTGTGAGGCAAGCGCGGGGCAACTCGATCATCGTGCCTACCGTGTAGTCGATCCGTTCCCCTTGCTCCCGAAACACGTGCCTGGCCGTTTCGTCGATCAGCGACCGCTGGTTCAGGAATTCCGCGACGTGCCCGACCAGAGGTACCATGATTTCCGGACGCGGATCACCGCCCTCGGCCTTCACCGACAGAGCAGCCTCGAGTATGGCCTGCACTTGCATCCGGGTGATTCCCGGACGGTCGAACCCGAGACGACAGCCCCGATGCCCGAGCATCGGATTGGTTTCCCTCATGCGCTCAACGTCGGCGGTGAGCGCCTCCACGCTCTGGCCGGTAGCCTCGGCAAGGCGTTCAATCTCTGCAGGTTCCGACGGCAGGAACTCGTGCAGTGGTGGATCGAGTAGCCGCACCGTTACCGGAAGTCCGTCCATCGCTCGGAATATTCCTTTGAAGTCGTTCCGCTGCATGGGCAGGAGCCGGGCCAGGGCTGCAGAGCGCGTGTCCTCATCCCGCGCGAGGATCATCTGGCGAACCGCGTCGATTCGTTCCTGGCCAAAGAACATGTGTTCGGTCCGACACAGGCCGATTCCTTCGGCTCCGCGTTCGCGCGCTACCGCCGCATCGTGAGGAGTGTCGGCATTGGCCCATACTCGAAGACGGCGTTCGATGTCGGCCCACGACATCAGTCGTTCGTAGAACTCGTCGGGCTCCGGCTGGACGGTCGGGATCTGTCCCGGAATGATCTCTCCTGATGCGCCGTCGACCGTGATCCAGTCGCCCCGTTTCACTACCTGGTTGCCGGCCCGAATCTCCCCGGCCTCCTCGTCAATAGTCAGATCCCGGGTCCCGACGACGCAGCACTTGCCCATTCCTCGAGCTACGACCGCAGCATGGCTCGACCGGCCGCCGCGGCACGTGACGATGGCTTCAGCCGCGACCATACCTTCGAAGTCGTCCGGCGACGTCTCGTTGCGGACCAGGACTACCGGGTTTCCCGCCGCGGCCTGCTCGACAGCTTCCTGCGCCGTAAACACGACGCGACCCGTCGCCGCGCCGGGTGAGGCCGGGTTGCCCACGGCCAGTGGCGTGAAGTTCGCGTCCGGATCCACCATCGAATGGAGAACTTCCTCCAGGCGATCCGGGTCAACCCGAAGTATTGCATCGCGCTGGCCGATCAGGCCTTCGTCGACCATGTCAACGGCGATCCGGACTGCCGCTCGTGCCGTACGTTTTCCGTCACGCGTCTGGAGCAGATAGAGTTTTCCGTCCTCCACGGTAAACTCGAGATCCTGCATGTCCCGGTAGTGTGCCTCAAGCCGCTCGGCAGTCTCGGCGAGCTGATCGTAGGCAGGGCCGAAGTATTGCTTCATCTGGTCGATCGGCACCGGATCACGGGTACCCGCGACCACGTCTTCACCCTGGGCATTGACCAGGAATTCGCCGAACATCAGCCGTTCGCCGGTCGAAGGATTGCGGGTGAACGCGACGCCTGTGCCGCTCGTCGCTCCCCGGTTGCCATACACCATGACCTGAACACTGACTGCAGTCCCGAGATCATGCGGAATCTCGTTGGCCTTTCGGTATGCGATGGCACGCGGAATACGCCAGCTCTGGAATACTGCCTCGATCGCACCCCACAGCTGATCGTGTGGCTCGTCAGGAAAGGAGGTGGTCGCATTGTCGCTAATGATCAGCCGATAGTCTTCTACCAGGTTTCGCAGCTGGTCCGGAGTCAGGTCACCATCCTGATCGACACCGGCCTCGGTCCGAAGGCGGCCGATCCGCGACTCGAATAGTTGGTGTTCAACTCCCAGCACGACTTCTCCGTACATCTGCAGGAAGCGGCGATACGAATCCCACGCGAAGCGATCGTCGCCCGAGGCTCGCGCCAGACCCTGAACCGTTTCGTCGTTAAGGCCGAGATTCAGAATCGTGTCCATCATCCCCGGCATCGAGACTGCGGCGCCTGAGCGCACGGACAGCAGCAGAGGATTGTCTGCCTGGCCGAACCGCTTACCTGTGAACTCTTCCAGCCGGCCGAGCGCCTCCGTGACCTCAGATTCCACGCCATCCGGAAATGTGTGGCTCATCAAGTGCTGGCGGCACACGTCTGTGGTGAGCGTGAAGCCGGGCGGAACGGGGATACCAAGATTCGTCATCTCGGCGAGGTTGGCACCTTTTCCCCCCAGCAGAGCCTTCTGGTCAGCCGAACCGTCGGCGTGTCCACGTCCGAACAGGTAGACGAACATGCTTCAGCCCTTTGGTGAAACGGTGGCCTGCTCGACCTCCAGGTCGATGAGCGGAGCGGGGTAGTCGTCTGTCCAACAGGCGTTACAGAATGGTCCGAATTCTGCCACGACCTGGTGCATCCCATCCAGTGAAAGATATCCCAGCGTGTCGACGCCCAGATGGTCTCCGATCTGTTCGACTGTCTGATTGGCGCCGATGAGTTCTTCGCGGGTTGGCATGTCGATTCCGTAATAACAAGGTGCGATGATCGGCGGAGATGCGACCCGGAAGTGAATCTCTTTCGCTCCTTTCTCCCGCAGCAAGGCGACGAGCCCCCGACTCGTAGTCCCGCGTACGAGTGAATCGTCCACGACGACCAACCGTTGCCCGTCAATCAGCTCTCGAACCGGGTTGTACTTTATCCGAACGTTGAAATCACGTGCCGCCTGTGTGGGATGGATGAAAGTTCGCCCCACGTAATGATTGCGGATCAACGCCAGCTCGAATGCGATGCCGGATTCTTCCGCGTAGCCCAGGGCAGCGGAATTCGAGGAATCCGGTACGGCGATCACACAGTCGGCCTCGGCCGGATGCTCCCGGGCCAACTGCCGGCCAAACTCTCTACGCGCCCTGTCGACGGTGCACCCGCCGATCCGTGAGTCGGGACGGGCGAAGTATACAAGCTCGAACAGGCACGGGGAGTGTGGTTGGGGCTCCAGGGGACGAAGGCTGGTCACGATCCCGTGGCGGATCTTCAAGACCTCACCTGGTTCAACGTCACGAATGTAGTCCGCGCCCATGATGTCCAGGGCACACGTTTCGGAGGCAACGACTGCCGCGTCCTCCAGGCGCCCCAGAACGAGCGGCCGGAAGCCCCTGGCGTCGCGAAACGCATACACCGTGTCTCCGATGCTCATTACGATGGAGAAGGCTCCCGCCAGCTGCGAAATAGCATCGTCCAGCTGCTGGTCGGGAGAATCCCGGCGCGATCGGGCGATGAGGTGAATCACAGCTTCCGAATCGCTGTCCGTCTGGAAGATGGCGCCTTCTTCGGTGAGTCGAGAGCGCAACACACCGGCGTTCGTCAGCGTCCCGTTGTGAGCCAATGTCATGTCGCCATGGCGATAGTTCACGACCACCGGCTGTGCATTTCGGAGACTCGAAGTTCCGGCTGTTGAATAGCGAGTGTGGCCGAGGGCGATAGAACCCGGGAGTCCGGCCAGGATCGCATCGTCGAACGCGTCGGCCACCAGACCCATCGCCTTATGGGAGTGGACGTGTCCCGAGTCGTCTATGGAGACAACACCACAACTTTCCTGGCCGCGATGTTGAAGAGCGTAGAGGCCCAGAAATGCCAGATTCGCTGCATTCGGGACGCCACTGACTGCCACAACCCCGCATTCGTCTCTGAGACGATCGTCATCTCTCCATGTCGCGTGTACTCGGCTCATGAATTCAGTCCCGCTTCGTTTTCCATCCGGCTCGGTAGCGCCCGCTCAAAAGTATCCCGCAAGTCGTCAACCGGAAGATCGATCGTCCGGCCTCCGGCGGCTATCCTCCATCGGCCGCCGACTGGTCCCACTGTCCCGACTTGTTGCCACGGGAGAGCGTGTGCGTCGCAGAGTTCGGTCAGTGCTTCAAGCTTCGCTGGATCTGCCGACAGGACGACTCGATTCTGAGACTCGCCGAATAATACGGAGGCAGGAGGGCAGGCAGAAGCCAGGTCGGCGGTCATGCCTCGAGGGCCATCGTTCGCGCCGATCGCTGCTTCAGCGAGAGCCACGGCAAGTCCGCCGTCCGAACAATCGTGAGCGCTACTAAACAGACACGTCGCTGCTCCCTCAACCAGGAACTCTATCAGACGCGCGGCCTCATCGAGATCCATCTCGGGCGGAGCTCCGGCTACCTGATCATGCACTACGGCAAGAAATTCTGACCCGCCGATCTCATCACGGGTTTCTCCGACGAGCACGATGACATCGCCTTCCTCGCGAAATGTTGACGGAACCCGCTGGTCGATATTATCGAGAATTCCTATCATGCCAATGACCGGCGTCGGATATACGGGACCCCACGGCGTCTCGTTATACAGAGACACGTTGCCGCCTGACACCGGCGTTCCCAGGGCCCGGCACGCATCGCCGATTCCGCCGACTGCCTCCTGCAATTGATAGTACACGGCGGCGCCCAGCGGATTGCCGAAGTTCAGGCAATTCGTGATTGCCACGGGACGCGCCCCTGAACATGCGACGTTGCGGGCGGCCTCACACACGGCAATCTGAGCGCCACGGCGCGGATCGAGGTACACGTAGCGTCCGTTGCCATCGATCGCGGCGGCGATTCCCCGGTTTGTGTCGGCGAGGCGCAGCACCGCCGCATCCGAGCCAGGGCCGGCGGCCGTGTTTGTCTGAACGCTCGCATCATACTGCTCGTAGATCCACGCTCGTGATGCGATCGAAGGCGAGTCGAGCAGAGCCAGCAGGGCCTGCTTGGCCGATTCATCATCAGCCAGCATGCTGAACGCCGACAGGTCGCGTGACCGCAGCCTGGCGATCTCCGGGTCCTCTACTCCCTCACGCGTATACGTCGGGCAGTCATCCACGAGCGGGCCGACCGGGATTTCCGCGACGACATCTGCGCCACGACGCACACGGAATAATCCGTCATCCGTCACCTGCCCAATGACCGCGGCCTGGAGTTCCCACCTCTCCAGGACCTCGGTGACGTCATCGACATGTTCCGGCCGAGCGACCAGGAGCATCCGCTCCTGGGATTCCGACAACAGCATCTCGTAGGCCGTCATTCCGCTTTCACGCACCGGCAACCGGTCCAGGTCTATGTCGATGCCGGCGCCAGAACGTGCGGCCATCTCGACGGCGCTTGACGTAAGCCCTGCGGCGCCCATGTCCTGGATGCCGACGAGCAGGTCCCGTTCAATCAGTTCAAGGGTTGCCTCGAGCAGCAGCTTCTCCGTGAACGGATCACCCACCTGTACCTGGGGACGTCTGTCGCTCCCTTCGTCCAGGTCTGTCGAAGCGAATGTCGCGCCATGAATCCCATCGCGGCCGGTTCGCGCTCCAACGGCCATAACCGGGTTGCCAGTACCGTCAGCTCGACCCTTCATGAGCCGATCGAGGCGAAGGATTCCGATGCACATTGCGTTGATCAGCGGATTCCGTTCATAGACCGGGTCGAACACGGTCTCGCCGCCAACCGTCGGCACCCCGATGCAATTCCCGTAGTCTCCGATGCCGCGGACGACGCCATCGAGCAGATAGCGTGAGCGGGCAGAGTCGAGGGAGCCGAACCGGAGACTGTCCAGTATGGCGATCGGCCGCGCACCCATCGTGAATACGTCCCGCAGGATCCCGCCAACGCCCGTTGCCGCTCCCTGATAGGGTTCTACGGCCGAAGGGTGATTGTGGGACTCTACTTTGAATGCGACTCCCCACCCGTCACCGGCGTCGATGACGCCGGCGTTCTCGCCCGGTCCCTGCACCAGTGCGGGACCTTCGACCGGCAGAGTCTTCAGGAGCGGGCGTGAGTTCTTGTATCCGCAGTGCTCCGACCACATGGCCGAAAATATACCCAGTTCTTCAATGGTCGGCTCGCGGTCCAGAACGCCGAGAATCAACTCATATTCATATTCCGACAGCCCATGATCGGCGACCAGGGCCGGCGTAATGCGCACGGCCGGTCGATCCGTTGACGGTTCGCTGAGCACGCTCATGACGCCACGGGCTCCGGGCTCGGCGCCACCAGCGACTGGAAGAGCACCCGCCCATCGGCTCCCCCCAGCAGTGTCGACATCGCACGTTCCGGATGGGGCATCAGGCCCACGACATTTCCGGCTTCGTTACAGATGCCGGCGATGTCATTCTGGGAGCCGTTGGGATTTGCCGTGTCCGAACGATTTCCGTCACGATCCACGTACCTGAACACGACACGACCCTCTGACTCAAGCTCGCCGAGTGTCGCATCGTCGGCGACGAATTGACCCTCACCATGAGCGATGGGCATGCGGAGTACCTGGCCGCTGGTGGATTTCCTCGTCAGAACCGTATCCGTTCGCTCGACACGCAAGTGCACCGGGAGGTGTCGGAAGCGGAGGCCGTGGTTGCGAATCAATGCGCCGGGCAAGAGATGGGCCTCGCACAGGATCTGGAATCCGTTACAGATTCCGACAACGGGTCTACCCGCTCGGGCAAATGCAATCACTTCACGCATGATCGGACTGAACCGGGCGATCGCCCCGGCCCTGAGGTGATCGCCGTAGGAGAAGCCGCCCGGCAACAGGACGACGTCCACGTCGTCGAGAGAGGGCGTCTTGTGCCACAGGTAGACAGCCTCCTGTCCCAGACCCTCGGTTACCGCTCGCTGGCAGTCAGCATCGCAGTTGGAACCGGGAAAACGGACGATCCCAAATCGCATCAGGCGGATTCCTGGATGAGGATCGTGAAGTCCTCGATGATCGGGTTGGCGATCAGGCGCTCGCACATTTCGGTGATGGAACTTCGGGCTGATGCCTCGTCATCCGCCTCGATGTGCATGCTCACCAGGCGTCCCATCCGCACGTCTGCTACACCATCGTATCCCAGTGTCCCCAGCGCGCGGCCAATCGTCTCGCCCTGCGGATCGAGGATGCCGGGCCTCGGCGTGATGCGTATTTGAACGGCGTACCGAATCTCAGTCTCCCCCATCGTAGTGTGTGAAATCCGGCAACTCGCCGCCTGTGATCGTCTGGAATGCCTCTCGATAGCGTCGTGTCGTCGATGCTATGACTTTGTCTGGAAGATCGGGTGCTGGCGGGTGTCGATCCCAATGTCCCTCAGTGATGACGGACTCCAGATAGTCCCTGACCGGCTGCTTGTCGAGGGACGGGGGAGTAGAGCCTGGAGCGTACTGGTCGGCTGGCCAGAATCGTGAAGAATCGGGCGTCAGGACTTCATCGATCAGGAGTACTTCGCCACTGACCGTCGTGCCGAACTCGAATTTCGTGTCGGCGATGATGATTCCCACACTGCGAGCCGCTGATCGCGCGTCTGCATACAGCGAGAGGCTTACCTCGCGAAGGTACTCAGCGACCTTGATTCCGACGATGTCCTTCATCTGATCAAACGTGATGTTCTCATCGTGCCCCTCTTCCGCCTTCGTCGCGGGAGAGAATATCGGAGATTCGAGCTCCTGGGATTCGAGGAGGTGCTCGGGGAGCGACTCCCCGGCGAGCGTCCCCGATTCCTGGTACTCCTTCCACGCCGATCCCGTGATATATCCCCGCACGATGCACTCTACCGGGAACGGTGTCGCTCTGCGAACCACCATCCCACGGCCAGCCCATTGATCTACCGTTTCTCCGAGTTCCGGATGGAGAGCCATGATTTCGCTCGGATCTGTCGCGATGCAGTGGTTTCCGATCAACTGGACGGTGCGGTCGAACCAATATGCCGACATCTGCGTGAGTACGGCTCCCTTGTCGGGTATCGGTTGGGGCAGGACGCAATCGAAGGCACTGATGCGATCGCTCGCAACGAGCAGCAGGTCATCGCCCAGTTCGTAGATCTCGCGGACTTTTCCTTGCCGCAGGAGGGGCAATGGAAGGTGCGTCTGTAGAATCGCTTCCATCCCGCCCTTTCTTCGGGAAGTGGACCTCAGACCCTCAGGTCTGGCGCTTCGGCCCGTTCAAATCCGTCGAGCAACGGATCCACATCGCTCGCTAGAAACCTCTCCACCTGCTCTGGTGCCCGTCCAATGAGCGCCGAGGGTACCGCAAGATCATCGAGTCCCTCACGGGTGAGGCCGAATGCCTCGTCGGCTGCCACGCGATCGAAGAAATCATTGTCATCAGCGCCTCCGTCCAGCCGGGCGCGCGCATCCATGGCATGCCGTCGAATTCGCTCGTGGAGATCCTGTCGGTCTCCGCCCTGTCGAACGCCAAAGATCAACGCCTGCTCAACGACCAGGAATGGAAGCTCCCGCCTCAGTCTCCGATCAATCACTGCCTCGTGAACTACCAGTCCCGCCGTCACGTTTCGAATGATCAACAGAATCGCATCCGCGCACAGGAATGCTTCAGATAGCCCGATTCGACGCACGGCCGAATCGTCGAGCGTTCGCTCCAGGCCTTGGACCGAAGCTGTCCATGCTCCGGCCAACTCCAGCGTGCAGAGATGCCGGGACAGGGAGCACGCCCGCTCGCATCGCATCGGATTGCGCTTGTACGGCATGGCCGACGAACCGATCTGATCGCTGCCGAACGGTTCCTCGATTTCGCCAAAGCTCTGAAGCAAACGAATGTCCTGGCCGAACCGGGCCACACTCGCCCCGATTCCTGCCAGAGCAGACAGAACACGGTGGTCGAATTTGCGTGGGTATGTCTGACCGATGATCGGCCATGTGCCGGCAAAGCCGAACCGGTCTGCCAGTCGCGAATTCAGTTCATCGACCTTTTGTCCGTCGCCATCAAACAACTCGATGAAGCTGGCTTCTGTGCCCGTGGTGCCGCGTGCACCGCGGAACTGAAGATCTGCGAGCAGACCGTCTACCGTGCGAATGTCGAGTACGAGATCCTGGAGCCACATCGCCGCCCGCTTGCCGACGGTCGTCGGCTGGGCCGGTTGCCAGTGCGTATAGCCCAGGGTCGGCGTCGCGGCCCAGGTCCGGCAGAAGACCGAGAGTTCTGCCACGGCGTCCAGCAGTCGAGTACGGACAAGTCGGAGGGCATCGCGAAGCTGAATCAGTCCGGCGTTGTCCGACACGAAGCAACTCGTCGCGCCCAGGTGAATGAATGCACGTGCTGCGGGAGCCAGTTCGCCGAAATGATGGATGTGTGCCATGACGTCATGACGTAAGTCCGCCTCCAGTTCGGCAATTCGGGCGAGATCTACTTGATCCCGGTTCGCTCGCATCTCCGTCAACGCGACGTCCGGGATCTCAACTCCCAGATCCCTCTCGAATTCGGCCAGGGCGATCCAGAGATCACGCCAGATCAATGCCTGGCGGCGGGGAGAGAATACGTCCGCCATTTCTGCCGACGCGTAACGGTCAATCAGCGGATGCGGGTAGCGTATCTGCGGTGAGTTCAAACCTGATTTCCGAAACCGCACATATCAGCGCACGTAAAAGGACGAGGTGTTCATCATGCGACCATCGCGTACGATCGTTGCCCAGATCCTACCGCCACCACCGAACGACCGGAAGAGGTCGTCTGCGTCTTCGGCGGATCGGACCCGCTTCCGGTTGAGCGCGACGATCACGTCGTCGCGGCGCAGACCGGAGTACCGGCTGTTCTCGTCGGAGATCATGACGATCAGTGCGCCACTGTCCACCTCGGTCGGGAGACTGCGCTCGATGGCGATCTGCGGTGTTATGGTTATGAGTTCCAGTCCGGTCAGAACCTCGATCCGCGGGGCCTGGTCGGACGGCAACTCCAGGACCGGTAGCATCGTCGCCGTTTCACGACCGGCCCGCGCGTACCGCACCTGCACGCGGGAATCGACGCCTGCGTCGAGTAGCCC
>SMVB01334209.1_pt1 | contig 12266 bp, 9 predicted proteins | sample 2456461 | NCBI WGS metagenome assembly SMVB01 (sample SAMN11095934, study PRJNA526329) | marine sediment metagenome | biome: Marine sediment; feature: Surficial sediment; material: Deep marine sediment; isolation source: Hadal surficial sediment | place: Pacific Ocean | collected 2014-05 | depth 0-1...
AGGATCGCGGCGCCGACATGACGATCTTCTCGCCGAAGGCGTCGGCGATGGCGCACCACATCGGCGATGAAGCCGTGTCAAAAACATGGACCCGAATCAACAACGACACAATCCACCGCGTTACGCAATTATTTCCCGACCAATTCATCGGCGTCTGCCAGCTGCCGCAGTCCGTCGGCATACCGATCGGCAACAGCGTCGATGAACTCACGCGCTGCGTCAACGAACTCGGGTTTGTCGGCTGTAATCTTAATCCGGACCCGTCCGGTGGTCGATGGACCGGACCGCCACTGATAGACAAAGTGTGGTATCCGTTTTTCGAAGCGATGGTCGAGCTCGATGTCCCGGCGATGATCCATGTCTCGAGTTCCTGCAACCCCAATTTCCATGCGACCGGAGCGCACTACATCAACGCAGATACGACGGCGTTCATGCAGTTTCTTCAGGGCGACCTGTTCGGCGACTTCCCCGATTTGCGACTCATCATCCCGCACGGTGGTGGAGCCGTGCCTTATCACTGGGGGCGTTATCGCGGTCTGGCCGACATGCTGGGCAAGCCGCTGTTGACCGAACACATCATGAAGAACGTGTATTTCGATACCTGCGTCTATCATCAGCCCGGCATCGATCTGCTGTTTCGCGTGATCGATATCGACAATATATTGTTCGCGTCGGAAATGTTCGGCGCCGTCAAAGGTGTGGACCGCGAGACGGGTCACAACTTTGATGACACCAAGCGTTACATCGATGCGTTGCAACTTTCCGATGCTGGCCAACACAAGGTGTTCGAAGCCAACGCCAGGCGCGTTTTCCCGCGGCTCGACGCGCAGCTCAAAGCGAAAGGGCGTTAACCGCCGATGAAGAGGATCTGCGCTTGCAACGGTGTTTTCCTGATCGTGCTGGTGAACATGGCGCTGGCCCAGAGCGTCGCAGGCCTGGAGTCCCTGGTCGATCGTCTCGAGCATCCGCTCTGGACCGCGAGGCTTGATGCCGCCCTGGCGATTGCTGCGGGCGGGCCGGCGGCGACCGACGCCATTCCCGCGCTGACGCGGACGCTCGACGACGTCAACATACAGGTTCGGCGCGCCGCCGTGCAGGCGCTCGCCGATGTTGGTGTCGGTTCCGCAGCAGCACTGCCCGGTCTCCTGCACGCACTCAGTGATGATGACTGGGTCGTCCGGCGCAGGGCGGCCTTGTCGTTCGAGGCCATGCCGGCGGGGGACGCGGTGACCGATATTCGCGAACTCCTGGCAAGTGAATCAATGGATGTCAGAACCTCCGCCGCGCTCGCACTATCGGGGCTCGCACCGGCAAGCCTCGAAGCGCTGCCTGAGCTGGTTGCTGCACTGGCGGCCGACGACTGGCAATTGCGCGCGGCGGCGGTGCACGCGCTTGGCGCATTGGGCCCGGATGGCCGGGCAGCGCTGCCAGCATTGGCGAGGGCGCTGCGCGATCGTGACTGGGGTGTCGCCGAGCAGGTTGTTGAGGCGCTGTCGCTGATCGGTGAACCGGCACTGCCGGTTCTGATCGAAGCGCTCTCCGACAAAAGTATCGCCGTGCGCTGGGGCGCGGTCCGGGCACTGGGTCGGATTGGTGCAGATGCCGGGATTGCGGTTCCGGCGATCGCTGGCTTGCTCGACGACTCGGTATTACAGGCACGCTGGGCGGCCGCAAGAGCGCTGTGGGCCATTGGCCCTGCCGCGGCCGGTGCTGCGCCAAGGCTCGTCGCTGCGCTTGACGATCCCAACTGGGTGGTTCGCTGGTCGTCAGCTCGGGCGCTCGGCGCGACGGCCGCCGAGCCACATCTCGACGCAACTGTCACAGCCCTCGCGGTTGCACTCGAAGATCGCGATTCACGGGTTTGTGAAGCCGCCGCGTTCTCGCTCGAGCAATTAGGCACTGCGGCCATCGACGCGCTGCCGGCACTTGGTCGGGCGGCGACGGGTGGTGTTGGCTCGACCGACGAAAAAAGTAATTCGCCAGCTTGCCAGGTTATCGATGTCGGGCCGGCCGCCGAAGAGCTGTTGATGCAGAGTGGCTGGACCGTGCGCTGGGCGGCCGTTCGCGCGCTGGGCGTTGTCGGTCACGATGCAACCAGCGCACTGGCGCCTCTTAGCCTGGCAACTTTGGACGAGCATTGGCAGGTCCGCGGTGTCGCCGCACTCGCGATCGGGCAGTTCAAAAATCGTGCGACGCTGGCGGCGGTCGCGGCGATCACCACTACGCTGAACGACGAGCATGCAGCCGTGCGCATGGCGGCGACAGTTGCGCTGGGAGAAATCGGGCCGCCTGCGCGCACCGCATTAGTCGCGTTGCGCCGCGCTGCGAAAGATGAAGACGACGCGGTACGCGAAGCCGCGGCCGTCGCGATCGCCAATGTATTGGCTGATCCTCAGGAGGATTAACATGAATTTTCGGTATCGAAAATTGCGTCACCCGCGCATCGCGCTCGTCGTAGCCGGGCTACTGGCTTGCGCCAACGTACTCGGACACATCAAAAACGAAGCGACCCAATTTCCCGACATCGAATTTTCCGCTGCGCGCTTCGACATCGTCGTGCTCGTCGGCGCGGGCATCATTCCCGAGACACCGGTCTTTGAACCCGACAAGGCGCTGTCAAACGAGGAACTGGCATCCTGGGTCGCGCTCGCACAAGGTCTTGGGCGCGGTGGCGAGAACCCCGACACGGCTGCGCTGGCGGCGGCGGCCCTCGAGCGGGGCATTGTTAATTCACTGGCAGGTGACGCTAGCGTCGCAGACCTGAATCGGTTGTTTTTTGATGGCAATCTCGGCATCGAAGCCGGGGAGCGAACGCCCACCAAAGCCGAAGCCGCAAGCTTCATCGCCACGGCGCTGGGCAGTGAGGTTGGCAAGGCGTTGCTCGAGAGACGAAATCTTGCAGCCGGGGTCAGCGGTGACGTTACTGAAGTTGCGCTTGAACAGGGCCATCACGGCAATGTGTACGTCCTGACAATTGGTGGCATCAAACTGCAGATGGATGAACACGGCCGCGTCGCAAACGGGCCGACCGACTTGCTGCAGTGGGAAGGTCGTAGCGTTCGGCGCTCGTTCATTCGCGGCAGCGGTGATCATGCGCAATGGATGTATCTTGAAGCTGAGCCACGCCGGGCTGCGCCAGCGGACGCGGCGCCCGCCGCAACCGGCACGGTCACGTCCGAGCTTGTCGCCGCAGCGGTCGAGGAGCCACCGGCCGATCGCAGCGTGTTTTACTGGCTAGTCGCGGTTGCGGTGATCCTGGGTGCGGTGCTGTTCTTCCAGCGCCGGCGGAGCGATTAGCGGACAGTGTGCCGATAAGGATGAAGCGACATTGACATCGTGCTTGAAAATGTTTCGAAGCATTATCCGTTGGTCAAATTCACGGCGCTCGATGATGTATCGCTCAAAATTGATTCCGGGGAATGGGTGTTCCTCGTCGGCGCCTCCGGAATGGGCAAGACAACGCTGCTGAAACTGTTGTATCGCGAAGAGCTCGCCGACGAAGGACACGTTTCAATTGGTGGCAAGGACGTTGCCAGGATGTCCGGCAGTCGCCTGCGCCGTACGATGGGCATCATCTTTCAGACGTATCGCCTGCTCGACAAGAAGACCGCATTCGAGAACATTGCTTACGGCGCCGAAGTCCTGGCAATGCCGCCGGTCGAGGTACGCAAGCGAACACGCGAAATCCTCGAGCTTGTCGGCCTGGACAAAAAGGCCAGTCGATTACCAGGCGAGTTGTCGGGCGGCGAACAACAGCGAGTCGCGATTGGGCGTGCGCTCATTAATCGTCCGCAACTAATCCTGGCCGACGAACCAACCGGTGACCTCGATCCGCAAAACAGCAACCGCGTTATAGAGATTCTCGATACCGTGCATCGTGAACACAACGTCACTGTGTTGTTCGCGACACACGCCGTGGATATCGTTGATCGCCTGCAACGCCGCGTCGTGCGTTTGCAGAACGGCCGCATTGTCAGCGACACCGTTGGTGGTTATTGGTCAGGCAGCGAGGCGAGTGCACAATGAACTGGTGGCCAGTCTATTATTGCCTGCGCGAAGCGCGTGAGGGCATTGCCCGGAACGCCTTGGCGAGTGTCGCGACAATCGTATTGCTGACACTGACGTTACTGTTGTTCGGCAGTTTTCTTTGGCTGAACGCAAACCTGAGCCAGGTTGCGACAATGCTTGAGCGGCAGGTGCAGGTACGCGTGTTCGCTGACGAGGGAACGGCCGCACATACGTTGCTGGCGGCACTCGAGGCGGTACCCGGCGTGCGCAACGTGGAACTGCTCGATGGTGAAAGTGTGTATGCAGAGCTTGCCCCGGTCTTCGGCGAGGAAACACTGATGCGCGCGCTGCCGGCTGACGCGTTCGCCGACAGCTTGTCAGTCGAGCTGATCGACCCCGACCGAGGAATCGATACTGTCGACCTGATACGCGCGGTCGACGGCGTTGGTGATGTGATCTGGGGGCAGGGTTTCGCCACCGTGTTGTACCGAATATCGAACGGCCTGCAAAAAGGCGGTTTGGTCCTGATCGTCGCTTTTTTCATCGCGGCGTTGTTGATGAATCTAACGTCGATGCATCTCGCCGTATCGAATCGCGAAGTTGAAATACAGATCCAAAGGTGGGTCGGCGTCAGCCCTTGGGGCATTCGAACGCAGTTCCTGGTCGAAGCCTTGTTGCTTGGCGTCTTTTCATCTGTGCTGGCTGCGGCCATATTCCTCTACCTGGGGGAGGTCATTCAAGGAGCGATCGCAGCACTTTTGCCATTTATGGCAGGGCAACTGAGTTCGCCGCTGCTCGTCATCGGCGTCGTGTTGCTGACCGGTCCGATATTGGCGCTAATCGGCGGCGGTCTGGCGAGCCAGCGAGCGATAGGAACGGGGGACAAATGAGAAACCGTGCCGCCGTTCTTTTTGCGGCCCTTTTCTTTGCCGGCCTGGTTGGAACGCCGGTAATGGCGCATTTGACCGGAGTGTTCGCCCACTTTGTCCAAGACATCAACGATCCGACGGCGAGCACGCGCATGTTACGGCAGCAGCTGGACAGCGTCGGTAAGCGGCTGGCGGCACTGCAGCCCGAAGTCGTTGCCGCCCGCATGGCCTACGATCGCGAAGCTGCGGCGGCCGTTCGGACGATTCGGTTCTACGACATCTATGCCGGCAGCGCGTTAGGAGCGCTTTGGGCCGGAGCGCAGGATCCAATCGATGTCATCGCGAGCACTGAGTTAATGCAACGGCGACTCGGCGATGACCTCGAAGCGCTGGCCAAGCTGAGCCGCGATTACGCGCAGCTGCATGGCAAGGAATCATCGCTGCGGCGCTACGCGAACCTGCTCGTGCCTTTTCGAAACGCAGCCGCGGCAAGAGAACGGCGTTTGTCGCAGCCGCCACCGGGTCTTGTGTCGCCTTTTGCCGAGCCTTACATCGCGTATCGCATCGCGGAAGACTGGGAACAACTGCGCGGCACGACGTTCGTGCTCTATTTTCACTGGGCAGCGCGGCGTATTGCCGACCGCGGTATGTCCGAGATTCTGACAGCGGTCAATGAGGCGGGCGAGTCATGGCTGTTGCAAGAAGAAGTCCTGAACGCGCTCGTCGGCGGCGACAGTTTCCCATTTGTCGAAAACGCTGAATTTTTCCTGCGTGCCGATCACATCAATTTCTCCGCACGAATTATCTCGGCTCTCGATGCATACGACCTGCTAACCATCGGTCAGCTCGAACGCACGGGCCCGAGCGGTTTTCAGTATCGTGTCGAGGCGATCTTCGTCGATGGCATGCCGATCGATCCAAACGACCCGGATGTACAGCGAGAGGTTTATCAGGGACGGCTATTGGGAATCGATCTCGATGCCATCATGCCGGATGATGCGAGCGTTGTAACGTTCGAACAAAAAAACGGCTCGATTGAATTTCGCTTCCGCTAGCCAATGGCTATCGCTGATTACAGCCCATCGGGCAATTCATTTCACCAGAAATAATATTAAAATTAAGCGCAAATCCTTATAACCGTTGCGTTTGAAAGGCTTTGTTGTGGTTTATTAGGCGGAGTAGTATTGTCGCGAGAGTGCATTGTTACAGATGCATTAATAAAAAATAACGTCGTTCGATGCATACGCAACTACTGAATATGGAAGCTCCAATTTTCCTAACGGGGGAACAAACGATGGTCAGGAACCAGGTTTTTGCCAAGCTAACTTTTTCTTCACTCGCAGTGTCGCTGCTTGCGGTCGCTTTTCTGCAACCCAACACTGTGTTGGCTCAGGACGACGCGTTGGCGCTCGAAGAAATCATAGTAACGGCGCAGCGCCGCGAGCAATCGCTCATGGAGGTGCCGGTATCGATCGAGGTGTTCTCGGGCGACTTAATCAGGCAGCAGGGATTCCGCGACCTGGACGACCTTGCCAACTTCTCGCCGACCGTGTTGATCGAGACGCGGGTGCAGGATCAGGACGTGTCCATTCGCGGCGTCGGCACGACCGGTAATACGCTGACACACGACCAGGCGGCGCCGTTCTTTCTCGACGGCATCCATTTCGGGCGGCAGTCGCAGGCCAAGCTGGCCTTTCTCGATATCGAAAGCCTCGAAGTGCTGAAAGGCCCGCAGCCCCTGTATTTCGGTATGAACGCCACCGCAGGCGCATTCAATATCCGCAGCCGGCGTCCGGGAAGCAGCTGGGAGGGCTATGCCAACGCCGAACTTTCCAGCAATACCACGGGCGAATTTACTTTTGGTATCGGCGGACCCATCAATGATCAATGGGGCATACGAGTTGCCGGCATGCACGAGGCGACCGACGGGTACATGAAAAATATCGTGACAGGCAAAGCGATAGGCGGGTACGAAAGTAACGGTGGACGCATCATGTTGACGTTCGATCCGACCGACAAGCTCTCATTCATGGCTAAATTCGACATCATTGACATCGACAAGGATGGCGAGGCCGAGTACACCTGCCTGACCGACGGCCCGGTGCTCTATGGTCGCGATGGCGCGCTCGACGATCCGGGCGAGGCGCCGGGCAACCCGAGAAGCGTCTGGAATCAGGATATCGGCACAACGTGGGCCCAGCCGTTCCTGTCCCTCGACACAAAGTGTTTCAGTAGCAACAGGTCCGTAAGCGCGGCGGGACCCTGGTTCGACCCGATAGACACGATTCGTTGCCACTCCTGCGACCTCGGCTTTGTCGACATACGCCTTGCGGCTGATGCCATGGTCAGGGCAAACGGCGGCATAGGCATCATCGGTTACGAGCGCCTCGACAGCATCAACAGCGTATTTGAAGCCGTGTACAGCTTCGACAACGGCATGATTCTCGAATTTAACGGCGGCACCAGCGACTACGAGCGCGACTACGTGCTCGATAACCGCGTCGGTCCGTTCCTCACGAACCTCCAGAATCGTAAAGAGGACTTCACGCAATGGAGCACGGAACTCCGCCTCCGTTCTGCGGGCGGCGAAAAGATCGATTGGGAAATCGGTGCCTTCTTCCAGCACACCGATCTGGTAGCAGTCTCGAATAGCATACGCGCCAATACTCGCCAGACGCTGCGGTTTAATGATATTACAGAACAGGTCGATTTCAGTAGCGTTTTTGCTAATGTCACGATCAACTTTAACGACCGCTTCGCGATCGATATCGGTGGTCGCTATCAGGAAGCCGACAAGGACAATACCGTTAGAGGCTACGCTTCATCGTGGGTATTCGACGTCTGTCCTGAAGATCCCTGCGATGATCTGGTCCTGACGCCGACCAGCATGGTCTTCGACCCGGTCCTGGACGATTACGCAGCATGTGAGGGCTCCGTATTGGACGCGCGGGACCGCGACCGGGATAGGTATTGTCTCATCGATCCGTCATCCGTGCGCTTTTTTGGCACCCCCGCTGGCTCGGGGCCGTACTATGCCATGCCGTATCGCGAAACCCGCCGTGTGCCCGACGCATGGAGTTGGGGTAACGCGGTTCCCGTGGGCGTGACGACGCAGGACTTTAACGTTCGTGAGTTCGACCGTGGCGAGGGCCCCTGGGCCGAGAACTTCCTGGAGAGTGGTTTTAGCCCACAAGTTTCGCTGCGCTATTCGTTAAGCGACGAAATTTCGATTTATGCGAGATACGCCGAATCGTTCAAGATCGGTGGCTTCGACACGGGCCAGAGTACGATTCCACGGAGTGTCGACGAGTTGACGTTCGAGACTGAAGATGCCGAGCACATCGAGCTCGGCGTCAAGGGCTTACTCATGGACGGTCGCTTCAGTTTCTCTGCGGACATCTTCGAAACCGACTTCCCGAACCTGCAGGTGTCGGTGCTGTCCTCGGACCCGAACCAGACATCGGCATCGGGCAACGCCGGACAGCGCGTCCGTGGCATTGAGTTCGATACGCGCTTCGCGGCCTCCGAGAACTGGATCCTGGGCTTCGCGGGCGCCTTCATGGACGGTGAAATGACTAGCTTCCCGGGCGCAGGCTGCACCGATACGGAGATCAATGACGCAATCAACAACATGTCCGCGCCATGTGAGCTCTACGACGATGAGACCCTCGAGCGGGTTATCCCCGTCGACGCCGACGACGCCTTCGATGACAAACTTGCGATCATCGATCGCACCGGTTTAGTCGCGCCGCGCACGCCGGACTGGAAGTTCATCCTGTCGGCGGACTTCGTCATGCCGATCCGCGGTGGTCGATTCGAGCTCACGGGCAATGCGAAAGCGTTTATCTCGGACGGCTACATACTCGATGTCGAAGGCTTCGAAGAGATTGTTAAATACGATCAGCACTCGGACCTGAACATCATGATCGGCATCCACAATGTCGAGGCTGGCTGGTCGGTAACCGCATTTGCTCGTAACCTGCTCGAGGCACGCCCGACCTATCATCCGGAGAACGATACGTTCCCGAATGGCATAGAGACACAGCACCTCGGCCCGGCAGCGTTCACGTCCTACGGCATAAAGATGGAGTACGTTTTCGACTAAACTGATATTGGAACGTAGTGTTGCAACAGAAAACGGGGCACGCTGTGCCCCGTTTCATTTGACGAATAATTCGTATCCCGGGAGAGCTATTCATGAGCAATAAACTGGCGACTTTGACCACGGTCTTTTTCGTATTCTGCGCCACGGATGGTGCAATGGCGCAGCGCAAACCGGTTGTGGAACCAAAGGCAGAACGAGGCGGCGTCGACCTGGAATATGTCGGTCCCAACATGAGGCGGGTGAGCCCTGTGGGCCGCTCTCCGTACGAGCTCTGGTTTCAGAGAAACAAGGCCAACATGCCAACCTTCGAGGGACTGGTAATCGACGACGCCCGCACCGAGCCGCTGGAGTATTGGGAAGACATGGGCGTGAACGGCCTCTATATAAAGATGGCCGACTACCAGATCACCGACGGCTGGATCCTGGAGATCCCGCCAAAGGGCAAGACAAAAAAGAAACGCCATTTGTACGAGGCCGGGATGTATTTCTTTGGCGGCCCCGGGCATATCGTCATACAGCAGGAAGGCAATCGACCGCAGCGAGTCGAATTTGGCTATCGTACGCTGTACTCGATACCGCTCAACGTCGAGTACCAGATTTTCAATGACAGTGACGAAGCAATTCGACTCGTTGCCGTGACGAGTTTTCCGTTTACGTTGAACTCATTCAACAATGAGGAGTTTGCCCTGAACAACCCGTTTGCGTTCCGCGATCGTTATAACACCGAGGAAGACTACATGACGATGAGCGAACATACGGGCCAAAACGATACGGTGACCAACCTCGTCGAGGATGCGCTCGAATTCGAGCTCGACTCGTACGACCACCGTGGCAAGGGAACGACGAACATGCACTGGAAAATGTCGGGTAACTCGGTCATCGACATGCACGTCTCGGAAATGCCCGCAGGAGCTTATAAGAGAGCGCACCGCCACAGCAGCGATGCATTTATTCTGCTGACGTCGGGGGAAGGCTACTCGTTGACGTGGCCAGCAGGTCGCTACGAGGATCGCGTTCGGGTGGACTGGCACGAGGGCACTATCTTCGTGCCGCCGATCTTTTGGTACCATCAGCACCTTAACCCGCATCCAACGGACTCGGCACGTTACCTCGCGATCAATGCACCGCCGATCGTGGTCAATCTCGGCTTACGCTTTAACAATCAGCTTGACGAAGACCTGCCGGAGATTGTGGCAGAGTTCGAAGCGGAAGTTCTGAAGCGCCGCGAAGAATATATGCGGAATGCCGAACACACGCAGTAATTAGCTACTGCCCGTTTGTTATCTCGGCCTCGAATCGTCGCAACTGAGTGCGGGCGAGCTTGCCGATTGTGTCATCCGCGTAACGGGCTGAGACTGCTGTAAGGTGGTCACGGTTGAGCTTCGAGTAGCGATCCATGCACTCAGAGTCATCTGCCGAGCGGCAGGTCCGCCATAGGTCGCGATAGTCGATCGCGAGAAACATCGCAACCCGCCCGGCATTGCCGAATTCGGGATAGCGCTGCAGAAAATCACTCTCCATGGCCGCTCGTGCGACCAGGTCCTCGCGATTTTCGGCATTGCCGCGATAAAAGCCCGTCTCTATCAGGTGGTAGCGGCTGTTGGCGGCATTGAGGCCGTCCGGCATGAGTTCCAGGTAACGGTGATAGGCACCGCCCATGTAGAAGTAGCGTTGATGGTCTTCCGACCAAGTGATTTCGATACCGAGCCCGGCTGCCCCGGAAACGGCTGCGTCGAGCAGGCTTTGCTGATGCATGCCGTGCAACTGGATTTCCTGGTTTAACAGCATCATCAGGCCGGTTGCCTTGAGCGCAAGATCGTAGATTGCAGCTGCCAACTCCGCCGTTTCATTTTCCCCGTTAACCGTCACCTGCGCCTGCTCGATATCGTCGAGGGCGACGTCGAGTATGGCGGGCGACAAAGGGATGTGAGCATGTGCGCTGCCAACGACGAGCAGCAACAGTATCGTGAATTGGGTCAAGATGGTTACTCGTAGTCGGGGAGAATTCATCGCAGGATAACCGCACAGAGCAGGGAGACGACGGCAAACATGCCGAATGTAGACAACCACTTCGCATCGGGCGCGGCGACGCGCGCATCGGTTCCGATCGTAAACTGTAACATGCGTTCGACAGCGGTCGCCGATTCGGCGCGAACGTGCAGGCCGCGACCACCCGAGGCCTCGGCGATGGCGCTCATCGCAGCGAAGTCAGGCACTGTATACAGTTTGCCGCCCATGCGTCGAAACCCCGTAAACTCACCGACTCGACCGTAGGTCGGCACACCCTCATTCCTGTCGATCAGTCCGGTCTGCAATGCGATGGTGTCGAAACCGGCGTCGGCCAATTCCTTTTTGGCATAATCGAACGACGATGCGCGCATCGTATCCTCGCCATCCGAAACGATAATGGCCAATTGGCGACTCGTCGTTTGTAATTTCTCCGGCAGCATGGAAAAGACGCTATTGAGCGATTTCACCGCCGCCTCGATACTGGTGCCTGAGCTGCCGAACAGGTCCGGCGCAACGGCGAAATCGAGGATCTCGTGGACCTGGGCCATGCTCTGGTCCCAGCCCATGATGATATTGGCGTTCTTTGTAAAGCCGACGACCGACACGATGACCGGTTCGCCTTGCTCTTCGAGTGCGCGGATATACTCGAGCAAGACAGCTTTGCCGCGCTCGAATCGCGGCGGATGCTCTTCGTCAATGTCGGGATTTGGTATGGCGAGCATGCTGGGCGACAGGTCGAAAGCGATCGCAATGGCGACGGGACTGGATTGCCGCTCAAACGTGTACGCGGAGCGCTCCAATGTGACCGACCAGAGGCACAGGCCCAGGCCCGCCACGATCAATATGAGCAGCCCGAGCAATTGTCGCGGCTGTTTGACGATAGCCGCGCGGCGCGCAGGCCTTGCCCAGTAAGCGCATACTGCCACGGCTATAATGATCGCGGCCAGCAGATAGTATCCGGTGATATCGCGCATCTAGAATTCCCCTGGATCAGCGGCGATCGCGCCGCGCTCACCGTCACCCTCGCCGGTGCCTTGGCTTTCGAGCGGTGATACATCGACCTCGACGGCGTGCAGGTCGATCGACAGAAGGTAGTCGAGAAACAGTTTTGCCAGCGCATGACCGGCATCGCTGCGCACGCTTTGCTGTGCCAATTGCAGCGCGTCTTGAAAATACGACGGATCCTTTTCCAGCCGAAAAGCCTGATACTGGATTCGTGACAGCGTGAACAATGCTTTGGCGCGCAACGATTGGTCAGGCGAGTCACCGCGCAA
>SMVB01406907.1_pt1 | contig 12266 bp, 6 predicted proteins | sample 2456461 | NCBI WGS metagenome assembly SMVB01 (sample SAMN11095934, study PRJNA526329) | marine sediment metagenome | biome: Marine sediment; feature: Surficial sediment; material: Deep marine sediment; isolation source: Hadal surficial sediment | place: Pacific Ocean | collected 2014-05 | depth 0-1...
CCCCACGCATCGCATCTATTGCACGCCGGCATCTACAAGACCCTGTCGAGATTCAAATCCTGAAGGAGTCGGTCACAACCGGGGCGTCCCCTCGCGTGCACCAGTTTGGCTATCTCGTTGGTCGGCAGCACAAGGTGGCAGCTTTGATTCGTATTCTGGATATGGTCAGCCCGAAGTCCACATTGGTGTTCTGCCGGACTCGTTTGGAAGTCGATGAGTTGGTCTCTATGCTCAATAGCCGGGGGTACAGGGGGGAAGGTCTTCATGGCGGCATGAATCAGGCACAACGTGATCGCGTGATGCAGGCGTTCAGGTCGGGGAAGACCGAACTGCTGGTCGCCACGGATGTGGCCGCACGCGGCTTGGATATTCCCCATGTCTCACATGTGATGAATTACGATGTGCCTTCCTCTCCTGAAGCCTATGTTCATCGGGTTGGACGGACCGGACGTGCAGGACGAACCGGTGAAGCGATCACGCTCGTCGAACCACGCGAGCGGTGGTTTTTGCAGAATATCGAGCGGCTGACCAAGTCAAAAATCAAGATGCTCACACTTCCGACGGTCGCTGATCTCCAAGCAAAACGATTAGAACGGATCGGGACATCTATTCAGGAAATCCTTGAGGCCAAAGACTTCGACCGTTTCCGGAACGTGGTTGATACCATGACCGAAAAATATGATTCGGCGGATGTGGCCACTGCCGCGATTCAATTGGCCTATGGATCGAAATCAGGCGAGTCGGCGGAAGAAGAAATTCCTGAGATACGGGAGCATGTCCGGGAAACAGCCAAGGTGCCCCGTCGTCCGAGACGGGAATCACCAGATCGACCGCGAGGAGCGACGCCAAGAGGCGATTCTGGCAGGCCGGCAGGCAGACGCGAACGTTCCGACCGGTCAACAACCCCTATGGCGACCTTGCATTTCAGCACGGGGAAAAATGAGGGTATCCGTCCTGGAGATTTTGTCGGCGCCATTGCCAATGAGGCCGGGCTGAATTCAAATGTGATCGGACCCATCAAAATTTCTGATGATTTCTCGCTGGTGAAGGTGCCGGAAGAGTTAGCGTCGGAAATCATCAAAGTCCTTGGCCGGACGAGAATTAAAGGAAAGAAAGTCAAAGTCCGTCTCTATCGGGGGTAGTCTTGCTGCAACTGTCTAAGAGGACCAAAGCCGAGTATTCGAAGAAGGACACTGCAATTTAGCGAGTAGGGGTTTTGGCGCGGGCCATCATGCGGCAGAAGGAGCAGGTGCCTGCGGTGGTGGGTTGCTTGCAGGTCTCACAGGGTTGGAGGGTAGTTTGGTCGAGGTGGGCCATATCCAGGGTTGAGGATGCGGCGGCCGCTTTTTTTTGTTTGTCTAAAAACCCCCAATAAAAACGGTGTTTCGTGCCAGGCGATTCTGCTTCTAAACGATTGAGCACATCTTTATACACTAACATTTTAGCGCCTTTGGCCATGGGGCATTCTTCAACCAGATAATCGATTCGATTCACGACGGCATAGGCGGCCATTTCCCGTTCGGTCATGCGATAGAGCGGCTTCACTTTTTTCGCAAAGCCCTCGACCGAGGCTGGCAGGGTCGGCGATTGTTTTTGTAAATATTCTTCTTGCCATTGCAACACATTGCCGAGGAGCCGTGCGGCTTCATCATCGAGATTATGGCCGGTGGCCATGACATCGTACTTGTTTTCCCATGCTATCCGATTGAATTGATAGCGTTTAATCGTGCCGCATGTTGAGCAGGTGGGCCGCTTGACGAGAGTCGCCAATTCTTTAATGCCGGCGCCGGCATCGTCTTCGATGGTATGAATCGTGAGCTTCGCCCCGCAAGGTTCGGCAACATCATGAGTAAATCGTTCAACTTTTTCCCGGGACCGATCTGAATACCCGGAAATGCCTAAGTCCACATAGAGTGCATCGGCTCGATAGCCAAGCTTGAGTAGTATTTCCCATAGCGCCAAACTATCTTTTCCACCGGAGACAGCCACCAATATTCGATCATCCGGGGAAAACATCGCTTGTGCTTTGATAGCCTTTTGGACTTGGGTGTTGACGAATTCGGTCAGGCAGGGTCCGCAGAAGGCCGTATTGTGACGAGGTAATCTCAAGACCGCCCGTTGTGGACATTTTCGACAGCGCACGGGCTATCCTCCGGAAATCACAGGACGGACTTCAATGCTATCCCCGTCTGCCACGATTTCATCTTCGGTCATCAGGTCTTGTCCGCGAATGACTAAAAAGGCTTCGGGGATCAATTGCAGTTCCTTGAAGATATCTGCCACTCGCTTAGGACCCTGAAGTTCAACGTCTCGTGTGGGATGGCTGAGATGGATTTTCATACGACCAGATCATAATGACAGGGTTACAGGATTGGCAACTGAAAAGGTCGGGATTTAGGTATTTAGGCTGAAGGCTAGCATCCATCATACTCGAAGTGTTGGATGATTACGCATGATAGGTATTCAGGCTGAAGGCTGTTGGTGAGCCACGCAAAAGACTTGCTGCTATTGATTCCTAGCAACCTTCGGCCTTCAGCCTATCCACCTATTTCCTAACAGCCTTCAGTCTATCCACCTGAGTTTCACTCTGTTCTTCTATTAAGTCGGCATCTGCGCCTGCCGGAAAATCTATCGAACAACCATGCAAAGTGATATGATTGCTCTTGCTGAAAAGTGTAATGGAAACTTGAAATATCAGACAAATCAACTAATATGTATAGAAAAGGAGAGGAGTGAAGAATGAAATCCGAGACCGATTCACAGGATCAGCTTTGTATTAATACTATGCGCACGTTGGCGATGGATGCGGTGCAAGCGGCCAATTCCGGCCATCCCGGCACCCCGATGGCGCTAGCGCCGGTGGCCTATTGGTTATGGAATCGCCTGTTGCGCTTTGATCCGGCTGACCCTATCTGGCCGAACCGGGACCGGTTCGTGTTATCCGTCGGCCATGCCTCCATGTTGCTCTATTCGATGCTGCATTTGTGCGGGGTGAAATCCGTCAATGGTGAATATGAACAATTGGGGGATTTGGCGGTGTCGTTAGACGATATCAAGCGCTTCCGCCAATTAGAGAGTAGGTGCCCGGGGCATCCTGAATATCGGTGGACGTCCGGAATTGAAGCGACGACCGGTCCGCTTGGACAAGGCGTGGCGGCAAGTGTGGGCATGGCGATGGCGCAGCGTTGGATGGCCGGTTATTTTAATCGTCCTGACTTTGAGCTGTTTTCCTATGATGTGTATGCCGTCTGCGGTGATGGATGTTTGATGGAAGGTCTGTCAGCCGAAGCCGCATCTCTGGCGGGTCATTTGAAACTCTCGAAGCTTTGCTGGATCTATGACAATAATAAAATTACGATTGAAGGTAAGACGGCTTTGGCTTTTACTGAAGATGTGGCCACTCGTTTTATTGCCTATGGATGGAATGTGACGCGAGTGGGCGATGCCAACGATTTAGAGATGTTGGATCGGGCCTTTGCAACATTTCGTAAAGAATCTGATCGGCCGACCCTCATCATTGTCGACAGTCATATTGCCTACGGCGCGCCCAATAAACAGGACACGCATTCTGCCCATGGGGAACCGTTGGGTGAGGAAGAAATTCGTCTGACCAAACGGAATTACGGGTGGCCTGAGGATGCCAAGTTTTTAGTGCCTGATGGCGTACTTGCTCATTTCCAGCAAGGTATTGGCGCACGAGGCGCGGAATTGCGGAATGCGTGGATGGCTCGCTTTACCGAGTATCAAGCACAATATCCGGAATTAGCCGATCATCTGCACAAGATGCAACACCGGCAGTTGCCGGACGCATGGGATAAGGATTTGCCGACCTTTCCAGTAGACGAAAAAGGGCTGGCTGGTCGCGACGCCTCAGCCAAGGTCTTAAATGCCATAGCCATACATGTGCCTTGGGTGATGGGTGGATCTGCCGATTTAGCGCCGTCGACAAAAACCCGGTTAACCTTTGACGGTGCGGGGGATTGCAGCAGTGAGAACCCCTCCGGTCGAAATGTACATTTTGGTGTGCGGGAGCATGCCATGGGGGCGATATTGAATGGGCTGTCGTTATCCAAGATGAGGCCCTATGGTTCGGGATTTCTTATTTTCAGTGATTATGCCAGGGCGGCAATTCGTCTCTCGGCGCTCATGGAAATTCCGACCCTGCATGTCTTTACCCATGATTCAATTGGAGTCGGTGAAGATGGCCCGACGCATCAGCCTATTGAGCACATTCCATCGCTCCGGGCCATTCCCGGACTGATTGTGTTGCGACCCGGCGATGCCAACGAGATTGTCGAAGCCTGGAAAGTGATCATGCAGTTGCGGCATAAGCCAGTTGTGCTTATTTTGACACGGCAAGCCATGCCGACGTTGGATCGGACGAAATATGCCTCAGCGGCGGGTCTGGCAAAGGGTGCGTATATTTTGGCAGATGCTCCGGATGGCCGACCTGATGTCTTGCTCTTGGCGACCGGAAGTGAAGTGGCGCTCTGTGTTCAGGCACATGAACAACTGGCAGTTGAAGGGATTAAGAGTCGGGTGGTGAGCATGCCGTCGTGGGAAATATTTGAACAGCAATCTGAAGACTACAAACAATCGGTCATTCCTCACAATGTCACGGCGCGTGTGTCGGTGGAACTTGCATCAACGTTTGGCTGGGGGCGATATGTCGGCATTCGAGGACAGTCGATTGGCATGCAATCATTTGGCGCCTCGGCTCCTCTCAAAGACTTATTGAAGGAATTTGGCTTTACTGTTGACCATGTCGTTGCGGGAGCTAAAGCCCAAATTGATCATGTGCAGCGTCAGATGACCGCTTCGAGATGATAACTCAGGTGGATAGGCTGAAGGCTTTTAGGAAATAGGTGGATAGGCTGAAGGCCGAAGGTTGCTAGGAATCAATAACAGCAAGTCTTTTGTGTAGCTCACCAACAGTCTTCAGCCTGAATACCTATCATGCGTAATCATCTAACACGTTGAGTATAATGAGTCCTAACCTTCAGTCTTCAGCCTAAATACCTGAGTCGTTATAACTGATTAAAGAGCTAAGGAGACGTATCACCATGAATCCTCTTGTTCAACTTCGTGAATGTGGACAAAGCCCCTGGTATGACTATATTCGTCGCGGGTTAATCACGTCGGGACAGTTGCAAACATTAATCGATCAAGATGGTCTGATGGGGATGACGTCCAATCCTGCCATATTCGAGAAGGCCATTGCCGGAAGCACGGATTATGATGATGCCATCAAACAAGCCGCGTCTGAGCCTATTGGTGTGAAAGACATTTATGAGCGGGTGGCCATCAAAGATATTCAGGATGCCGCAGATGTGATGCGGCCTGTGTATGAATCGTCAAATGGTCGCGATGGGTATGTCAGCTTGGAAGTGTCCCCGGATTTGGCCTTTGACACGCCGGGCACAATTGAGGAAGCGATTCGGCTCCACAAAGCGGTGGCGAGAAAGAATGTCATGATTAAGGTGCCGGGCACGCTTGAGGGCTTGCCAGCCATTGAGGAGCTTCTTGCACGCGGCATCAATATCAATATGACCTTGTTGTTTGGTGTAGCGAGGTATGAACAAGTGGCATGGCGCTACATTCGTGGGCTAGAACGATTGGCCGCAAATGGAGGAGATGTCAGTCAGGTGGCCTCGGTTGCGAGCTTTTTCGTGAGCCGGATCGACAATTTTATCGATAAGCAGCTTGAGGCTAAAATTACAACAGAATCGAATGCGAGTCAGCGAACGATCTTGGAAGGATTGCTTGGCAAAGTGGCGATTGCGAATGCCAAGCTGGCCTACCAGACATTCGAGAAGATTTTTGCGAGTCAGGATTTTCAGTCCTTGAAATCGAAAGGCGCCAGAGTTCAGCGAGTCTTGTGGGCGAGTACCGGCGTCAAAAACCCGAACTATCCGGACACCCTGTATGTTGATCAACTCATCGGTCCGGACACGGTCAATACGATGCCCGAAGCGACATTTGCGGCGTTTCGCGATCATGGCACGGCAAAGAATACGATTCAAGAAGGTTTGGACGAAGCCAAAGCCACCATGCAGCGGTTGGCAGATGCGGGTATCTCTATCGATGAAGTCACCGATACCCTTTTAATAGACGGGGCGAAATTGTTTGTGGATGCGTTCGATCAGTTAATGGGCGTGATCAGTCGCAAACGGGCTGTGGCCCTTGGAGATCAACTGGATCGTGTGACGTATTCTCTTGGCGCCATCCAGAGTCAAGTGGATGAGGCTCTTCAAGAGGCGCAACAGAATAACCTTGTTCGAAGGATTTGGGCGAAGGATCCTACTGTGTGGCATCAGGACCCTGAGGCTCAGAAGATCATCCGCAGCGCATTAGGCTGGTTGACGATTTCTCAAGAACAATTGCCTCATATTGCCCGGCTTCAAGCGGTGGCCCAAGACATCAAGGACGCAGGGTTCAAGCATGTCCTGCTTTTGGGGATGGGGGGAAGTAGTCTGTGTCCGGAAGTGTTACGGATGACCTATGGCGTGATTGATGGCTATCCCGAATTGCATGTGTTGGATAGTACGGTGCCGTCCCAGGTTCGGTTCTTCGAACAGCATGCGGATTTATCAAACACGCTTTGTATCGTCGCAAGCAAGTCCGGTTCAACCACGGAACCGTTGGTGTTTCAGAAATATTTCTTTGAGCACATGCAGCAGGCAGTGGGTGACAAGGCCGGTCAACATTTTGTGGCCATTACCGATCCCGGGTCGTTGCTGGAAGGCGTGGCAACCACATTGAAATTCAGACATATACTTTCAGGTGTGCCGGAAATCGGAGGCCGGTATTCCGCTCTCTCTAATTTTGGCATCGTGCCGGCAGCCTTGATGGGGTTGAATATTGAACAGTTCCTGCACCAGGCTGAACGCATGCGGCATTCCTGTGATGCGTCAGTTCCGGCACAAGAAAATCCCGGAGTCGTATTGGGTACGGTGTTGGGATGTTTGGCGAAAGCCGGTCGAGACAAACTGACCTTTGTGATATCACCGGCATTACGGGATCTGGGCGCCTGGCTGGAACAATTGGTGGCGGAAAGCACGGGAAAAGAAGGTAAAGGCATTATTCCAGTTGAAGGAGAAGCGGTAGGGGTTTCCGATGTCTATGGTTCTGATCGAGTCTTTGCTTACATCCGCTATGAACAGGGAATCGATCCTGAACAAGAAGCCAGCGTGAAGGCGTTGGAGCAAGCTGGACATCCGGTCATTCGCATCGATGTTGCCGATTTAATGAATCTCGGGCAGGAATTTTTCTTGTGGGAAATGGCGACCGCCGTAGCTGGAGCCATGTTAGGCATCAATGCCTTTGATCAACCGAATGTCCAAGAGAGCAAAGACCACACCAAAGCCCATCTTGAAACATTCAAAAAAGAAGGGAGCCTTGCCGAATCCTCACCGCTTCTGGTTGACGGGGATGTTCAGGTTTTTGCCGATGAGGCCAACCAGAAGGCGCTGAAAGGGAAAACCACATTAGATGATCTGGTTGCAGCGCATGTCACGCGTCTCCAGCCAGGAGATTATTTTGCCATGAATGTCTATGTGGAACGAACCGATGCCGTGCATACGATCTTTGACCGTATTCGCACCAAAATTCGTGAAACCAAACAGGTTGCGACAACGCTAGGGTATGGTCCTCGCTTTCTTCATTCCACGGGGCAACTCCATAAAGGCGGCCCTAACTCCGGCGTCTTTATTCAAGTCACCTGCGATGATGCGGAAGACCTGGCTATTCCGGATGAACCCTATTCCTTTGGTGTCCTCAAATCCGCACAAGCCCTTGGTGACCTGCAAAGTCTCACCAGTCGCCAACGCCGCGTGATACGAGTTCATGTGGGGTCGGATGTAATGAAGGGTCTTGCCCGTCTTGAGCAAGCTATTGAAGCAGCGCTTTGTGTCGGTAAGCAATAATAAGCGTGAAAAGGGAAAAGTTAGAAGGGAAAAGAACGTGAAGTGTGAGGCGTAAAGCGAGATAAAGTCTTACACTTCTCGCCAGTGGTGGCCGTCGGTTTGGATGAGGCGGTCGGCTTCAATCGGTCCCCATGTGCCGGCGGAATACTCCGGCAACCACTTTGTTCCATGTTCCTTCCAGCCATCTAAGATATCAGTCACCCATTTCCATGAGGCTTCGACTGCGTCGCGTCGCATAAACAGCGAGGTGTCTCCGGTCATGACATCGAGTAGGAGCCGTTCATAGGCTTCAGGTGAAGGAGCGTCGAACGCATCACCATATTGAAAATCCATTTCCACCGGATGAGTGTGAGCTTTGGTTCCGGGAACTTTTGAGACGATTCGCATGGACATGCCTTCTTCGGGTTGAATCCGAAGTTTCAATAAATTCGGGGCTTGGGGAGTCTGCGGATCGGCATTGAATAAGATTTGCGGAATCTCTTTGAATTGGACCGCGATTTCAGTGGCCCGCTTAGTCATGGCTTTTCCGGTGCGGATGTAAAACGGCACTCCAGCCCAACGCCAATTTTCTACAAAGACTTTTAAGGCCACATAGGTTTCGGTCGTGGAATCAGGCCGGACACCTTCTTCTCGCCGATAGCCTGGAACTTCCTGACCGTTAATGGTGCCATGTGCATATTGTGCTCGTGCCGTCATCGTTTCGACGTCTTTCCCTCGAATGGGTCTCAAGCCTCGCAGGACATCCATACGGGCATTGCGCACCACATCGGGGTCAAGCGAGTAGGGTGGTTCCATGGCAATGAGGCAGAGCAATTGTAAGATATGGTTCTGCACCATATCCCGGAGCGCGCCTGCGCCCTCGTAATAGGCCGCACGGCTTCCCAGGGTCACGGATTCACTGACGGTGAGTTGCACATGATCGATATATTTATGGTTCCATAAGGGTTCAAAGATGGAGTTGGCAAACCGCAGGACCATGATGTTTTGCACGGTTTCTTTCCCGAGGTAATGGTCGATCCGATAAATTTGTGATTCATCAAAGACATTGCCAATGGCTGTATTAATGGTTTGGGCGGAAGCCAAATCATGACCGATGGGTTTCTCCACAATGACCCGGGAATAGATGCCGGTGGAGCTGATGGGGGTAATAAGTCCTACCTGGTGCAGTCCTTCGCAGGCCTGGGCAAAAGAGTCTGGAGGAATGGCCAAATAAAATATTCGGTTGCCGGACAGGTTGAACGGTGTTTCGATAGACTTCAGACGATCCCGTATTGTGGCATAATATTCTGATGCGCAAATCTCACCGGCACAATAAAAGAGACGGTTGCGAAAGAGTTCCCATTTTTCTGTTTGAAGCGGCTGCCGGGAAAATTGTTCGATGCCTTCCCGGGCAATGTCACGAAAATCTTCGGCAGACAGTTCTTTTCGTCCTAACCCCAAGACAGAAAAATTTTCGGGCAGAAGCCCGTCTAACATCAGGTTGTACAAGGCCGGGAGCAGTTTTCGACGGGTGAGATCACCGGAGGCGCCGAAAATCACGACCGTGCAGGGTTGCGTGAGGGTCGTTCGAGCCGTTTGTGCTGAAGTGGTGGATGAGGTTGTTGGTGTCATAGAAATCTCAAACCGAGGGTTAACGCCGGACGCTGTGTCCGCCAAAGGCATTACGGAGGGCGGCAAGCATCTTTTCTGCAAAGGATTCTTCTTGCCGGGATCGGAATCGCGTGAACAGGGCTGTTGACAGCGTAGGAACCGGTACATCCTTATCCAGGGCATCCATCAACATCCAGCGGCCTTCTCCCGAATCTTGCACATAGCCCTTGAGCTTTTCTAACTTGGGATCGTCTTTCAACGCGCCGGCTGCCAATTCTAAGAGCCACGAACGAACCACGCTGCCATGCATCCACAGGTCTGCGATGTTCGCCAGATCAAGGTTATAGTCACTTTTTGACATCAATTCAAAACCTTCGGAATATCCCTGCATCATACTATACTCAATTCCGTTGTGGACCATCTTCACGTAGTGGCCGGCACCATGGCCGCCAACATGGGCCCATCCGTTTTCAGGAGCTAAGGTGGTGAAGAGAGGAGCTAAGCGGGAAACCGGACCTTGTTCTCCGCCGACCATTAAGCAATACCCGATCTGCAGACCCCAGATTCCGCCACTGGTTCCGGCATCGACATAGTGAATACTGCGTTTTTTGAGATCCGCTGCGCGTCGGACATCATCGTGGAATTTGGTATTGCCTCCGTCAATGACGATGTCATCGTCATCGAGAATGGTCCCGAGATGGCGAATAGTGTCTTCAGTGGGATCGCCGGATGGCACCATGACCCAGACGGCTTTCGGTTTGGGTAATTTGGCGACAAGATCTTCAAGTGACGTGGCGCCGGTTGCGCCTTTCGCTTCAGCTTGTGTGATGAGATCCGTGGTGCGATCAAACGCAACGACGCGATGCCCGCCCTGGCACAAGCGCGTTATCATATTCATGCCCATTTTGCCGAGTCCGATAAATCCGATATCCATCAAATCCCTCCTTGGGTTAGAGCCGTATTCAGTCCGTGAATAGTCAATATGTAGGGCTCGCGAAACAAGAACGTCCCATTTTCGCATCTCATCTTTAGGCCATCTTGAGCCGATCTTTACTCACGCAATCCTCAACGTGGGCTTTGCTACGCCTGTGCTCCCTCAGTTCGACTCAACCCGGCCAAAATCCGGGCGCGAATTCTTGGAAGGTCTTATTTCGCGAGCCCTTAGATCGGTGAATAAGAAGACGGTCGATTCCTTCGTGCCACCGTATGGGCGGATCGTTTCGTATTCAGAGCCAAGTCTAAATTGCATGCAGCGGTGATGAGCCCGAAATGGGTAAACGCCTGTGGGAAATTTCCCAATTGCTCACCGGAATGTGAGACCTCCTCGGCATATAAACGAAGATGATTGGCATAGCTTAACATTTTTTCGAAGATCAGTCGCGCCTCTGACAGCCGACCGGCTTTCGTGAGGGCCTCGACCAACCAAAAGGTACACATACTGAAGGTACCTTCTTCGCTCTCCAGTCCATCGGATGCAGCATGCTTGGTATCGTAGCGGTAGACCAGACTTCCAAGAGCCAATTGCTCCAATGTGCGATCGATGGTTGAGAGCATACGAGGGTCGGTTGGTGAGACAAAGAAAACCAGCGGCATAATCAAATTGGCGGCATCCAGCGCGTCACTGTCGTAGGATTGAACAAATGCGCCGATTTTTTCATTCCATCCACGCTCCATCACCTCGCGGTAGATCCGGTCACGTTCAGTCATCCACCGGGCGCGGTTACCGGGAAACCCGCGTTTGTCGGCTAATCGAATTCCACGATCCAATGCCACCCAGCACATCACTTTGGAATAGACGAAATGTTTCCGCCCGCCACGGACCTCCCAAATGCCCTCATCAGGCTGCTCCCAGTTTCCACAGACAAAATCTAACAGCCGGCACAGATTCATCCACAGATCATAGGAAATGGAGGCGCCATGTTTATTATATAAATACACCGCGTCCATCAGGGCCCCATACATATCCATTTGCAATTGTGAAGCTGCGGCGTTCCCGACGCGGACGGGGCGCGATCCTCGGTGCCCGTCCAAATGCGGGAGTTCATGCTCATCTAAGTCGCGCCGGCCATCAATGCCGTACATGAGTTGAATGGAGCCATCGGGATTCAAGTCATGACAGCGGGCGTTGATCCATTCCATAAACCGCTCGGCTTCGACCGTAAAACCTAAACGCAACAGGCCATAGAGGGCGAAGGCCGAGTCGCGAATCCAGGTATAGCGGTAGTCCCAATTACGTGGTCCACCAATATGTTCCGGCAAACTTGTCGTGGGAGCGGCGACGATGGCTCCCGTTGGAGCGTAGGTGAGTAACTTGAGTGTGAGGGCTGAGCGATGGACGACCTCCCGCCAACGTCCGTCATATTGGCATTGCGAGAGCCATCGTTGCCAGAAGGCCGATGTGTTGCGAAACGCTTCTTCCCCTGATTCAGGAGTAGACAGCAGTGGTTGCCCGTTTTTTGTTTCCAGATATTCTAAGAAAAACGTGAGATGTTCGCCTTGTTGAAGTGTGAATTCCTGAAAGGCCATTCCTTCGTGCGTCTTGAGGGAGATGGGACTGACTAATCCAACAGATTGATCGCCGGACTGAAATACCACGCCCTTGGGCCGGACATCGATTTCGTGGGTGTCGCGTCCAAAATTAAACGCAGGGAAACATTCCAGGCGAAACGTGAGGGTGCCGCGGACTACGGTGAGCATGCGAATGATTTGATGACGGCGAGGGCGGTGCCCGGCTTCATCCGATTCCACCGG
>SMVB01167423.1_pt1 | contig 12265 bp, 8 predicted proteins | sample 2456461 | NCBI WGS metagenome assembly SMVB01 (sample SAMN11095934, study PRJNA526329) | marine sediment metagenome | biome: Marine sediment; feature: Surficial sediment; material: Deep marine sediment; isolation source: Hadal surficial sediment | place: Pacific Ocean | collected 2014-05 | depth 0-1...
AACCGGGGAGGCCGGCACTTATGTTGTAGGCGTTTCAACTGCAGCGAGAATGATTGAGCTATCGGCCAAAGATTTTAACGACTACCTCAAACACGACGGCGTTCTTGACATTCTGGATCAGCGCAGGCTAAAGAATGAGTTGACGCAAGACGCCACCGAACGCTATTCCAAACACGTAAAAGCGATTATCCAGGTGGGGCACAAACATAGCGGCGCGTTTTCAGCAAGGCTGGGATATCCAGCCGAGCTGATACCCCTGCAGAACCCGTATGACTTGAAACGAGGCGAAAACCTTGAAGTCCTATTTTTAAAGGATGGTAAACCAATTGCGAATCAACCCATTTATGCCAGCTATAAAGGCTTGCATCGGCATGATGATGCAGGAGGGCATGCTGAAGCCATTCAACTACGCACTAACGAAAATGGCGTTGCCAAATTCCAACTCGCAGCGTCAGGACAATGGTATATTCGGCTCATTCATATGCAAGAAGTAGAAGACGATGAAGCAGATTATGAATCCAACTGGGCAACCTTGACTTTTGAAGTTCAATAGGTTCAGGCCCTTCAGGTTCGTTGAATGGAGACCTTTTTATTGATTAATTTCCTAAATCACGCCCAAGTTTGCTGGCAGATTCGATTTGCCAATTTTTTTTAGCAGGTTTTTCAGTTTTTTAAAACGCATTTAAGTTTCCCGACAGTATTTAGTTAGATATCTTAATTGATGACAATAATTTTAGCTAGCGATCTGAACCGTTCCATTTAAAACTACGATTTGTCTTAAATGAAAAGATCTGGTCAAGAAGTAAAAAAAGTAGCTGCGGAACAGCGGTTAATTCACAAACAGGAATTCGGAATTACCGTTAGAAACTTTTTGTCCCACCTTAACAGAATTGCCGGTATGGTCATGGATGATTTGCGACGTTCGGGCGGCCTCTCCTGGCGGCAAAGCCTGAGAGCCTGGCGGTATGGCTTCAGACGCATCAACTTTCGTATCTACGGATTAGATCGATCAGGTAACCCGGCCGACTACCTTTCGTACTATCAAGCGCTGAAGCAGCTGCCGATTAACGACAGATTCAGCGAGATAATCAGAAATAAATTGATGTTTCCCCTCATGATGAGGCATTACGGCATGCCGACGCCTGAAATTAAGGGAGTGATTCGGGATGGCCTCTTCTATCCCTTGAATCCGGCCGCCAAATTAGATCCATTGAAATTCCTCAAGGAGTCGTGTCCGGTTGGAGAACGGCTGGTTATTAAACCTATTTGGGGTTGGCACGGTACGGGTTTTATTTCAGTAACACACACCCGCAACGGCTACCAGATTCATGGCGAAGATATCTCAATGCATGCGCTTGCCAATATAGTAGGTAATCTCAAATATTATATCGTCACTGAATTTGTGACCCAGGGAGAACACGGTGCCCGGCTATACCCGGATACGACCAATACAATACGCCTGATGACTTTCTGGGATACCGAGAAGTCAGAGCCCTTTATCGCCAGAGTTGTGCAAAGGATCGGGACATCGAGATCATTTCCTGTTGACAACTTCAAGGCTAGTGGAAAGGGCGGCATGAGTGCATTGGTTGATCGCGAGAGCGGTGAGCTGGGTCCGGCCGCGAGGGTGGATGTTAAAGGTTATGTAACCTGGTATACTGAGCATCCGGAGAGTCACGCACAGATCAAGGGAGCTGTCGTTCCGGACTGGATTAAGCTTCGTGAGAGCATCCTAAGCTACGCGCATAGGTTTGCTTTTATGCCCTGCATAGGTTGGGATGTTGTGCCAACGCACTCCGGTTTTACTATTATTGAGGGAAATTCTAATCCAGGCATGCCGGTTATGCAGGTTCACGGTCCCATGCTCACAGATCCACGAATCGAGCGCTTCTACAGGTATCACAGTGTCATTTCATGACAGGCTGCATCCTACCGCAATGTTATTTTTTAGAACTTAAATTCCCGCTAAAATTTCTGCAAACCAGTGGCTTGTGATTTACTTTTACACTGATTAGAACTTTTTTATAAAAAACGTGATGTAATGATGGTCCTGAGAAGCGAGATATTGACTCGCGAGGTAACGAATTACTGGGAGGGTATTGCTAATATCTGGCAGGAGAAACGGCCACAGAAGCTGTGGCGCTGCCATAGCGACCAGGTGAATATTGAACTGCTTTCAGGGTGGTTGCCCGCAATGGAGCATAAACATGTGCTCAAGACCGACTTGTTTGATGAGGCTTGCAGTGAAGGAATCATTTCCTCTTTGAGCTTGCCAGTCAAAACCACTTTTGGAATCGATGTATCTTTCTCAACAGCTCAGTCAGCTAGAAAAAACAACCCCAATTTACAGACACTCAAAGCGGATACCAGATCCCTGCCAATCGCTGACCACTCATTTGATGTTATTATTTCCAATTCTACCCTGGACCATTTTAAATCATCTAATGAAATTCTCAAAAGCCTGAAGGAGCTCGAACGCATTCTTCGACCCGGGGGGCAACTTTTACTGACCCTTGATAATGGCTTAAACCCGTTTGTTGCATTAAGAAATGCGCTGCCTTTTAAGCTACTTAATTCCCTTGGCATTGTGCCCTATTATGTCGGAAAAACTTTTACGCCGGCTCGCTTGTATCGGGCGCTTAAAAAATTGAATTTTGAAGTGGTGCAAGTGACGGGTGTTATGCACTTTCCTCGTTTTATTGCGGTGTTGATTGCCAGGGTTCTTGAAAAGTATTCAAACCAATTTGTGCATGAGAAATTCTTACGATATTTAATGGCCTTTGAACGCCTTTCGAAATTACCCACCAGATTGCTGACCGGTCAGTTCGTGGCAATAAAGGCAATTAAAAAGGCCTGATTAACCATAGAGTACAATTATGATCGAACTACTGAATAAACTCTATGGAAATGCCATAGTTTTTTCAAATCTGAGAGCGCAACATCGAATTCCTTATTTTTCAGAAAAGAAGTTGCATGAGCTTCGCGACAGACGGCTTCGAAGAATTGTGCAATATGCCGCTAAAACGGTGCCTTATTACCGCGACTTTTTTCAAAGAGAGGGGATTAACTCCGGGCAAATAAAGACGGTCGCAGATCTTGATAGACTACCCCTGGTAGATAAGCAGGAGCTTAGAAAAGATCCCTCCCGGTTCCTTTCGAATTCAGCCCTGGGGAAGAATTCTATTGCCTTCCTAACCAGTGGTTCTACTGGACTGCCATTGAATATCCACCACGATTCAAACTCCTTGTTAGCCAATATCGCCTTTGGTGAGAGACAGCGGGAAGTAATAACCGGCATCTGCGGCCGAAAGATCGGTTACAGAGAAGCTCTTATCAGTTACAATGGATGCGTGTCAACGAAAGTCTGGGATTTTTATGAGAAGAAAACCTATATTCCGGTTCGACCTCAGCGACTCCTGATTCCTATCTCAAAGACGATAGAGGCTGTCGTGCAGGAGCTTAATCGTTTCCGTCCCAATGTACTCATAGGATATGGTTCTTATTTAGAAGCGTTTTTTAAAACAATTTATTCGATGGAAGTAAATATTCAACTGCCTCAAGTACTGCTCTACGGGGGTGATGCAATGACGAACGCTGGCAGAGATTTCATCGAAGAGAAATTTGGCGTGCCGGTTCTTTCAACATACCAGGCCATGGAGTGCTTTAAGATAGGGTTTTTCTGTGAAAATAGAGAAAACTTTCATTTGCATGAAGACCTTTGCCATGTTAAAATTGTGAACGCTGATGGAGAAGAAGTGGCTGATGACGAAAAGGGTGAGGTGGTAATTTCCAATCTGGTTAATCGAGGGACCGTTCTTCTCAACTACCGTCTCGGAGATATTGCATCTATTTCAAACCGCAAATGTTCTTGTGGGCGTACGCTATCATTGTTGTCCGAAATTGAGGGTCGTGTGGAGGATATTATCATTCTACCAGACGGACAGTTTGTACACCCAAGGGTAGTATGGAGTATCTTTAAGCATAAGAATGAAGTTTTGCAATACCAGCTCATCCAGCACGAGTTGATGCTCTTTGAGTTGAAACTTGTTACCAGCGGGCAGGAAACTGTGAATGGCTTTTTAAACGAACTGCTTACGGACTTGCGGGAAGTGTTAGGCGAGTCATCGACCATTGAAGCTGAATTTTACAACGAGTTGCCACGACAAAATAGAGGCAAATTCAGATCAGTCATGTCATATTGTAAATCCAATGTAATTTGATAAACATGCAGGTGCACCATTGAAAGTAGCTACTAGTGAAAAAATATTAAACAACTTTGTAGAAACTAAAGTGACCAAAGAGGCCCGGGTTAATTTGTCTAAACGAATGATACAAATAATCAGAGATGACGGCATCAAGAGCCTCTGGTTCAAAATTTTAGGTGAGATTGGTTACCGTCGTCTGATTCTCGTAACATTGCATCTCGATGAGCCAACAGAAAGAGCGAAGACGCGATTGCCGGTAGAATTCTCCATGCTTCATGAAACAGACTTGGACAAATATCTTCATTTTCGCCCTGATCAAACCGCGTCTGAAATTAACAACCGCTTTATTGCTGGACACTTGTGCTTTGTTGGCAGATATGAAGGCAGCATCGTTTATGCGTGTTGGGCTGCCCGACAAGTCGCTCGAATTGACTATCTCTCATTAGATCTTGGGCTTGCAGCTGATGAAATCTACACCTATGATACTTTTACCCTGCCTGGATTCAGGGGTAAAAACGTCTTTCCTGCGGGCATAGAATATACATTAAGATATTTCCGTAAAGCTGGTTTTCGGAAGTACGTCGGGTGCGTTCTGCCTGAGAACCGACCCGCAGTACACACGTTGTCAAAGTCAGGTTATTTACGTTTCGGGATGATTGGATATATAGGATTGGGGCGCTCGAAATGGAAATTCCGTCGTCACTTCAAGACTTCTTCTTCGTTAATTTAGAAGAGTTTATCATTATTTTTCTTTTTTGGCCGATGCTCTAACGAGGAACCCAACTCCCTTTATGGGCACCATGCACACCTCTTACTCTTCAGGTTACCGACGACGGTGGTCGCCTTTTTAAATTTTCCCAAAAAAAAATTGCGACCATTTATGTTAACAACCCGTCTAAGAATATAGAGATTCAATTTTAGATCTTTCCTCCTCAGAGGCGATTATGCCAGATTTTTCGCAAAAGCATGATCGCCTTTTAATTTTTATTTGAAGGCGTCATTTCAAAAATTAACTTGCGAATTAAAGTGACGTCTTTTATATTTACCAATCACCCCAAGATTTTTTCATTTTTCTAAATCATTTTAAGGGAGGTCACCAAAAATGCATGGAATTCCTTGCAAAAAAGAAACTTCCAGCTTTAGTTAATCTAAAACTTTCGACAATACGCTGTTTTTTTAGAAGGAGGTACTTATGCAAACTTTTACCCAGTTGAGTCGCTATTTACGCACGCCCTTATTAGGGGCAGTTTTTTTATTATTATTTTTCACGCAAAGTAGGACGCAAACGAAACCTATTGAAGGAATTCGTGAGAATACTCCAAAAGTTCACGCCCTTATGAATGCAAGAATTGTACAGGCCTCTGGCCGGGTGATTGAAAAGGGCACTGTCGTCTTGAGAGATGGAACGATTGAGGCAGTTGGGGCAGGTGTTCAGCCACCCGCAGATGCCCGCGTTTGGGACTACGAAGGGTTGACTATCTATCCTGGCCTCATCGAATCTTATTCTCATCTGGGCTTGACAAAAGAGAAGAAGAAATCTAGCCAAACAAGTCCGGAGGGTGGCAGTCAAAAGACTAAAACCGGCGCTAAACATTGGAATCAATATGTCACTCCCGAAGGTGATATTCTCGCCAAATTCAAACCCAAAGAGGATGACTTAAAAAAGCTGCGCTCTTTAGGTTTTACGGCGGCAGTGATTGCACCTAATAAAGGTGTTTTTAGCGGAGCAAGTGTTTTAATGAGCCTCGATAAGGGCTCTGTAAACGACCTGTTGCTCAAGAGAGACGTCGCTCAAAATATCATGTTCAAGCGGCCGGGGAGCCGCAGATTCGGTGGCGGGTACCCTAATTCACAAATGGGAGTTATTGCCCTTATTCGACAAACTTTGTTGGATGCAGACTGGTATCGAAAAGCCCAACTGGCATATTCTCTAAAACCAAATGGACAGAAGCGCCCGGAAGCAAATGAAGCACTTGCGGCCTTGGAAAAGGTAGTGCTGGGGAAACAGCAGGTTCTTATTAATATCGAAGATGATCTTAATTTTCTGCGGGCGGCCAAAATTGTAAAAAAATTCAACTTAAAGGCCATCATTTTAGGGAGTGGACATGAATATCGTCAGCTTGAATTGGTGAAGGCATCGGGATTGCCTGTGATTTTGCCGGTTAATTTTCCCGAGGCCCCTGAGGTTGAGTCGCCTGAGGATGCCCTGGATGTTAGTCTGCAGAAATTAAGTCATTGGGAAGCGGCTCCCGGCAATCCTGCGAGGCTTTTGAAAGCAAATGTTCGAGTGGCTTTAACGACCGCGAAGCTAAAGAAACAGGAGGATTTTTACAAGAAAATCCGTTCGGCTATAAAAAGTGGCCTCTCTGAATCGGACGCTTTGACTGCCTTGACCATGACGCCCGCTGCATTGCTGGGCATGCAGTCGATGCTCGGTTCAGTTGATGTAGGTAAGCTTGCTCATCTGGTTGTTACGGACGGCGATCTTTTTAAGGAGAAAACCAAAATTCTGGAGGTCTGGATCGACGGGAATCGCCACGAAATCGAAAAGAGACCGGAAGTTGATCCGCGTGGAAAGTGGCAAATTACAATGAACATACCCGACGGTGAGCCTATAAAACGGGAGCTCGAGCTGAAGGGCGAACCGGAAAAACTAACTGGGTCGCTAACACAAGATAGCACCAGCATAAAATTGACCAAGGCAAAGACATCGTTCAAGCGTCTGACCCTAACCTTGCCTGGAAAGGATTTGGGGTTTGAGGGTGTAATTCGTATGTCCGGCGTTGTTGGAAAAGGCAAGCTTTCCGGACATGGTAAACTTCCGGATGGTCGAAGATTTTCATGGCTGGCCGACTCCAGAGAGCCACTTGAACCCACATCTGAAAAGACCAAAAAGGAGTCAACTAAATCAGAACGACCTTCGTTTATACCCGTTTCTCCCCCGGGAGCATTCGGGCGACTGGCGCCTCCGGAGCAACCAAAAACCATTTTGGTTCAGGGGGCCACTATCTGGACCAGTGGTCCGCAAGGCAATATTGAAAACGGTGATATGCTGGTGACCAACGGTAAAATTTCAAAAGTAGGTACGGGGCTGCAAGCACCTGCCGGCGCCATGGTAATTGACGCCAAAGGTAAACATGTGACCCCCGGGCTTATCGATGCTCACTCTCACTCGGGGTTGAGTTCTATAAACGAAGGTTCACAAGCAGTCACAGCTGAAGTTAGTGTTGGCGATGTTATTAATAGTTATGACATTGCTTTGTACCGTGAGTTGGCCGGCGGTTTAACCGCAGCGAATCAGTTGCATGGTTCCGCAAATCCCATTGGCGGTAAAAATTCCGTCATAAAACTTCGTTGGGGTTCTTCGCCGGATGACTTGAGAATCAAAGATGCGATTCCCGGAATTAAATTTGCGCTTGGTGAAAACGTTAAACGCTCAAGGTCATCTAATAATAAACGTTATCCGGATACGCGCATGGGAGTCGAACAGATTATCCGCGATCGCTTCGAGGCTGCTTTGGATTATGAAAGAAAATGGCTAAAATTCAGCGCACTGAAGAAAAAGAAAGGCATCATTCCACCTCGGCGTGACCTGGAGCTTGATACTTTACTGGAAATCATTCATGGCAAACGCCTGGTTCACAGCCATTCCTACCGCCAGGATGAAATTCTCATGTTGGTGCGGGTTGCCGAAGATTTCGGCTTTAAGATTGGCACGTTTCAACATGTGCTCGAGGGGTACAAGGTCGCTGAAGTATTGGCGAAGCACGGCGCCGGGGCGTCTACATTCAGTGACTGGTGGGCTTACAAATTTGAAGTTTACGATGCTATTCCATACAACGGCGCTTTGATGCACAATGCCGGCGTAGTGGTTTCGTTTAATTCCGACAGCGGTGAATTGGCGCGGCGACTGAACCTCGAAGCAGCAAAGGCAGTTAAGTACGGCGGCGTCTCCGAAGAAGAAGCCTTAAAATTCGTAACTTTAAATCCGGCAAAACAACTGCGCATCGATCATCGCGTCGGGTCCCTGGAAGTCGGCAAAGACGCCGATTTCGTCATCTGGAGCGGTAGTCCCCTTTCGACTTATTCAATATGCGAGCAGACCTGGATCGAAGGCCGGAAATATTTTGACCTTGAAGAAGATATGAAAATGCGTGAGCGCGTCGTTAATGAGCGGGCGCGGATTATTCAAAAAGTGTTAGCCGCCAATGAGAAAGGCAAGTCGAAGAAAAAAAAATCAGAAGATAAACCGACGCATTAAAATATTTTCAAATAAATTTTTGATCAAATTGGAGTACTAAAAATGAGACAAATAGTAAATCTAAAATCAGGCACCCTTTACTTGATTAGCGCCTTTATCCTCTCTCTATTTGCACTTACTGTCATCGCTTCAGATCAGGTGCCGGGTAAACCGCAAGATCATCCCATTGCATTGGTAGGTTGCAAGATTCATACGGTCAGCGGCGCAACCATTGAAAATGGCACAGTTCTTTTTATTGACGGTAAAATTACGGGATTAGGAACTCAGGTAGATTTGCCGGAGGGCACTGAACGGATTAACGCCAAAGGTAAGCATGTTTATCCGGGGCTTATTACTGCAAACACACGACTGGGACTGGTAGAGATTAACGCCGTGCGTGCGACTCGGGATTTCGCCGAACTTGGCGATGTTAAACCGAATATTCGTGCCGAGGTTTCCATAAATCCCGACAGTGAATTGCTGCCGGTTGCCCGCGCAAACGGAATCACGATGGCGCATACCATTCCAAGTGGCGGACTGATCGCCGGCACCTCGGCGCTTATTACACTTGATGGGTGGACCTGGGAGGATTTGACTTACAAAGCACCGGTCGGGCTTTATATCGACTGGCCTTTTATGGGTATCCGCAAGGGCCGTTTTGTTATTAAGAGTGAAAAGGAGCAATTAAAAGAACGGGATGAAAGGCTGGCGAAAATCAGGGATACGTTTGCCCAAGCCCGGGCTTATATGAAGGCAAAAGAAGCAGAAGGTCAAAAGGGTACGCCGTACCACGGTTCAGACCTGCGGTTGGATGCGATGATACCGGTTTTGAAGAAAGAAATGCCCATCCTTTTGCATGCACGGGGAATCAAACAAATTCAAGCGGCTCTGGATTGGGCAATTGACGAAGACCTCAAAATAATTCTCTTAAGCGGTCAGGACGTTCGATTTGTTACGAGCTTGCTTAAAGAAAATAATATTCCGGTTATTTATGAAGGAACTTTAACGACACCGTCACGCCGTTGGGAACCTTACGACACGCCGTTTAGAACGCCGCTTAACTTGTTTGAAGCCGGAGTGACTTTTTGTATCTCAGGTTCCGGAAGAACTTTTGAAGCGGCTCACGAACGGAATCTGCCTTATCAGGCTGCAATGGCCGCAGCTTATGGACTACCAAAAGAGGAAGCGTTGAAAGCAGTGACGCTTTACCCGGCTCAGATTCTTGGCGTGGGTGATCGAGTTGGCTCCATTGAAATAGGTAAAGACGCAACACTGATTGTGACCAACGGCGACCCCTTGGAAATTATGACCAACGTTGAGATGGAATTTATTCAAGGCCGAAAGATTGATCTTAGCAGCCGTCACACAGAGTTGTATGAAAAGTACAAAACCAAGTACGAAAGAATCGAATTGACAAACGGAAAAGTTACTTCAAAATAGCATCGAAATACCGAAATTATTTGAGATGAAAATTTTTGCGCACCGGGGCTCTTCACTTATCTGGCCGGAAAATACGATGCTGGCGTTCGATAATGCTGATAATGCTGGCGCGACTGGATTCGAAACGGACTTAAGATTATCGAAAGATGGTGAGATCGTTCTTTCTCACGATGACAATTTAGGGCGTTTCGGACAAGCAGATAAAACAATTAGCGAATTAACTGAAGAAGAAATTACTGCAATTGAAATTGGTTCCATTGATGGCCAGTTCAAAGATAAACTGATTTCTCTAAAGACCCTGCTGCAGAAGTATCCTCAAAAGGATTATATTTTTGATTGCAAGTTTTCCGGTCAGCTGCTTTTTGTGAGATTAAAAGAGCTTTTGTCTGAGATAAAATTTCATGATCGGTTTTGGTTTCTTAATTGGAGCGGGAAAGGTGGCAAGCACGTGCGCAATTTTTTTCCTCAACAGGCGAGTTTTCCACGGGTTGCCCGAACCGGCATTTGGGGAGGGTTAAGTATTTTTGGTTTAGGTCATTTGTCTGAACCAAAAAATAGCATTCTGGCGCTGCCTGTTTATTTTAACCATTTTCCGGTTTTTTCAGGTAGGCAAATTGCTTCAATTGCCAGGCGAAAAAAAACTTTTGTTGGATATTTAGTTAATTCGGAAAAGGAGTTTCGCCAATGTGAAACGAAGGCAGTTGAGATTGTTTTAACAGACCGTCCGGATTTAATCACAAAGCTCTTGTAGGGAACGGCACGCCCGTTCCCTACAAATATAGATTCTATTTTTTAACCTCTCGAATATATTTGACGTGCACCCATCCCATCTGACCATTGCCTAATTTTATTTTCCTCCAGTTTCCTCTTCTTTCAAAACCCTGAAATTTTTGCCCGTATTTAATCTGGGCCATTTTTCGATATTTTGTTCCAGGACCGGTACGCACATTTAACACTTTAGCCGTTATAATAATTTTCTTGCCTGTAGTCCTGACCAAATCGGAAACGCTGGGTCGCTTCGCTCTTGACTTTGTTTTCGAACGGTTCGGCCTGCCGTATCTCATGTTGGACTTTTCCCCGAGCGAAAAGACCAGAGAAACCCGGTGTATTACATCATTGAATATTCTGTCGTTTGTGTACCCGTAATTTAGCTCCATAAGGTGACGGGAAACGGGTACTACAATTCCTGCTCCGCCGGTTATCTGTCCATCATTCCAACCCATCCTGAGTGGCAGGGAATTCACCGGCCGAATTTCGGCGCCTATATGATACTGCGGAGATTCGTCGGTGGTTTTGCTGATGTCCGCAGCTAAAATAACACCGTCAAATATTTTCCAGGCTGTGCCAAATCTTAGGGTCATGGGAATGCCTTCAGTGAGGCCGCCTTCCCAACGGTAATCTGTGCCAATATCCTGTAGTAAAAGTCCCAGGGAAAGTCTGTCGGTCGGCTGAAACAGAATTGAACCGTCAAATCCGAGACCGTTAGCTGTAAGACTTCCGAGCTCGTTTCTAATAAATTTAGCGCTGCCACCAATTGAAAAATTATGAGTCACCGACGTTCCAATTGAAAAGAAAAAGGCGTTCTGCGTGTTATTAAAAAGAAAGTCCGGTTCCGTGCTGTTAGAGGTTCTTGCTTCCAAATTCTCGACTCTAAAGCCGACCCAACTGACGGCAAAAGTCATAAATCTTTTTAATGGCAAAGCCGCGCTGAAATAATTGAATGTCCGTTCAAACGGCAGGTTGACATTCATGAATTCAAACTGGAAATTATGAATTTGGGCCAACCCGGAGGGGTTCCAATATGCCGCTGAAGGGTCATTAGCAATCCCTGAAAATGCCCCGCCCATGCCCAGCGCACGCGCGCCGACCCCCATCCTTAAAAAGACACCAGCGGCTCCGGTAGCCTGTTGAACCAGGGCCTTGTCGAGAGTGACCTGGGAGAATGAATTGTTAAAAAAAGTTCCGATTAGAAGTAAAGTTGCGAAACCCACTCTGATTGGTTTTGTCCTTTGATGCATGATATCGTTCCTTCTGTTGTACTATTTATCGCGTTACTGCTATTTTGATAATTTTTTGTTGCCGATTTGTGCGGATATTACAAAAATAAACCCCATTGGCCACCAGTCTCCCATTAGAATTTCTGCCATCCCAGGTATCGCCGGTATGTTCACCGGCAGGTCTAAATTCGTTATCAATAAGCCTGGTAACAAAGTCTGCATTGGAATCCATGATTTCGATAGTCACTTCGGCAGAATTTTGGAGCTCAAATCGAATGACAGTTTCTTCAATAGGGACTTTAAATGGGTTCGGGTAATTATAGGCCTGGCCAATTAGTGTTAGAGCATTATTCGTTTCGGTGTCACTCTCTTCATCCTCGGAT
>SMVB01194315.1_pt1 | contig 12265 bp, 12 predicted proteins | sample 2456461 | NCBI WGS metagenome assembly SMVB01 (sample SAMN11095934, study PRJNA526329) | marine sediment metagenome | biome: Marine sediment; feature: Surficial sediment; material: Deep marine sediment; isolation source: Hadal surficial sediment | place: Pacific Ocean | collected 2014-05 | depth...
CTCACTCCAAAATTTTAGTTACAACGCCAGCACCTACGGTTTTGCCGCCTTCTCTTATTGCAAACCTCAACTTCTCTTCCATTGCCACTTCTGTTATTAATTCCACTTCTACGTTTATATTATCCCCAGGCATTACCATCTCCACTCCATCTGGAAGCTTTATTGACCCCGTCACGTCCGTTGTCCTAAAATAAAACTGCGGCCTGTAACCAGGAAAAAACGGAGTGTGCCTTCCTCCCTCATCTTTCTTTAACACATACACCTCTGCATCAAACTTCTTATGAGGCGTTATACTTCCAGGAGCCGCAAGCACCTGCCCCCTCTGCACTTCATCTTTGCCTGTTCCCCTAAGAAGTACTCCCACGTTATCCCCTGCTATCGCATCATCAAGTATCTTTCTAAACATCTCCAAACTAGTTGCCACTGTCTTCTTTGTCTCTCCAAATCCCACTATCTCCACCTCATCCCCTGGCAGTATCTTCCCCTTTTCCACTCTACCCGTTACTACCGTGCCCCTTCCAGAGATTGTAAACACATCCTCTATTGCCATTATAAAGGGCTTGTCCATCTCCCTCACCGGCTCAGGTATATAACTGTCTACTGAACTCATCAACTCCTTTATCTGCTCCTCTGCTGTCTCGTCCCCATCAAGCGCCTTAAGTGCACTTACCTTTACTATTGGTATATCGTCGCCGGGAAATCCATATTTTGTTAGTAATTCTCTTATCTCTAAGTCCACTAGCTCAAGCAACTCCTCGTCATCCATCATATCCACTTTATTCAGCGCTACCACCATATAAGGCACTCCCACCTGTCTTGCAAGCAGTATATGCTCTCTTGTCTGAGGCATTGGCCCATCCGGTGCGCTTACTACCAGTATTGCCCCATCCATCTGCGCTGCTCCGGTTATCATGTTCTTTACATAATCTGCGTGCCCAGGACAGTCTACATGAGCGTAGTGCCTAGTATCTGTTTCATATTCTACGTGTGCTATGTTTATTGTTATTCCTCTTTCCTTCTCTTCTGGCGCCTTGTCTATATTCTCAAACGATATGTACTGCGCATGTCCTGACTTTTCCAGTACCTTAGTTATTGCCGCTGTTAGTGTCGTCTTGCCGTGATCCACGTGTCCTATAGTCCCTACATTTAAATGTGGCTTAGTTCGTTCAAATTTGGCCTTTGACATCTCGTCTCTTACCTCCTACTCCGTGTTTTAAATTTAAACAGCTTTTGCCTTCAACTCTTCAGACAACATACCAGGCAATACTGAATAGTGAGAAAACTCCATTGTAAATGTTCCCCTGCCCTCAGTAATTGATCTAAGGTTAGTAGCATAACCAAACATCTCCGAGAGTGGCACTTCAGATTTTACAGCCTGAAGCGGACCTCTAAGCTCAGTCCCGCTAACCTTACCCCTTCTTGAACTTAAATCACCAATCACAGTGCCCATATGGTCCTCAGGAACAACGACTTCAACACTCATTACCGGCTCAAGAATATTTCCGCCTGCTTTTCTTACTGCATCCTTAAGTGCCATGGAAGCGGCTATTTTAAATGCAATTTCAGAAGAATCAACTTCATGATAAGAACCGTCGTACAAAGTAACTTTTATATCAACCATTGGGTAACCGGCAACTACACCAGTTTCTATAGCCTCAAGCAGTCCTTTTCGTACAGCAGGGATATATTCTTTGGGTATAGTTCCACCTTTAATTTCATCTACAAATTCAAAACCGGAACCCCTTTGCTGTGGGTCAACTTTAATCTTCACATGACCGTATTGACCTCTACCACCTGACTGTCTAATAAATTTATTTTCTACGTCGACACTCGAACGTATAGTTTCTTTATATGCTACCTGGGGTTTTCCAATATTAGCATCTACATTAAATTCTCTTTTCAGTCTATCTACGATTATCTCTAAGTGTAATTCACCCATCCCGGATATAATAGTTTGCCCGGTCTCGTCATCATATCTCACCTTAAAAGAAGGGTCTTCAGTCGTAAGCTTACTAAGAGACAGCCCCAGCCTTTCCTGGTCAGACTTTGTTTTTGGTTCTATAGCAATAGATATGACGGGGTTTGGGAAATTCAGGCTTTCTAAAACAATCCTATTTTTCTCCTCACACAAAGTATCACCTGTTACAGAAGTTTTAAGCCCAATGGCCGCAGCTATATTTCCCGCTACAACCTCGTCAACTTCTTCCCTCTTATTGGCATGCATTCTGAGCAATCTGCCAATTCTTTCTCTATTATTATTGGAAGAGTTATAAACAGTGCTACCTGATGCAAGTTTTCCTGAATATACCCTGATATAAGTGAGCTGACCTACATAAGGATCAGTCATAATCTTAAAAACCAGCGAAGAGAATGGAGCATTAGTATCTGCTGGTCTTGTTACTTTTTCATTTGTATCAGGGTTTATTCCCTTTACCTCAGGCACATCCAGCGGGCATGGCAAATAATCCACAATTGCATCTAGCAATAATTGCACACCCTTATTTTTAAATGCGCTTCCCGCAAACACAGGAACTATTTGTAAATCAATAGTATTTTTTCTTAAAACTTGTTTAATTTTTTCTTTAGATATATCACCGCCCTCAAGGTATTGCTCCATCAAATCTTCGTCAACATCAGAAAGAGCTTCAAATAGCTGCTCTCTTCCCTTTTCGACAAGCTCTGAATAGTCTGCAGGAATATCTAATAAACTGTATTCTGAACCCAGAGTCTCATCATCCCATACCGCATATTTCATCTCGACCAAATCGATTATTCCTGCTACAAGATCATTCTCAATTATAGGAATTTGGACATATACTGGATTGGAGTTTAATCTTTCTTTTATCTGTCCAACAACCTTGAAAAAATCAGCCCCAACCTTATCCATCTTATTAACAAAAGCTATTCGGGGAATGTTGTACCTATCAGCCTGTCTCCATACAGTTTCGGTTTGAGGTTCGACACCTCCGACACTATCAAATATTACTACTGCACCATCCAATACTTTTAACGATCTTTCCACCTCTATAGTGAAATCTACGTGGCCTGGAGTATCAATGATGTTAATAGTATGGTCTTTCCAAAAACAAGTGGTTGTGGCAGATGTTATGGTAATACCCCTTTCACGTTCCTGCTCCATCCAGTCCATTGTGGCAGTTCCTTCATGCACTTCCCCGATTTTATACGTAAGACCTGTATAGAACAATATTCTTTCAGTAGTCGTAGTTTTACCAGCATCAATATGAGCTATAATTCCTATATTCCTAAGTTTTCTCATTCTATCACTCATTTTAAACCACTTTTACCATCTGTAGTGTGCAAAAGCTCTGTTGGCCTCTGCCATCTTACTTGTATCTTCTTTCTTCTTTATAGCGCCACCTTTATTTTGTGCCGCATCCAATAATTCAGTTGCTAGCTTTTCAGTCATAGAATTTGCATTCCTGTTTCTAGAAGCTGCAACAAGCCACCTAATCGCAAGAGTCTGTCTTCTAAATGAAGTCACTTCCATAGGTACTTGATAAGTAGCTCCTCCAACCCTTCTGGATCTTACTTCAACCATTGGCTTCACATTTTCCATTGCCTGCTCAAATAGTTCAAAAGGGTCTTTTTTCAATTTTTCTCCGGCAATATCAAGCGCGTTATAAAAAATAGCTTCCGCTTTGCTTTTCTTACCGCCCAACATTAAAGAATTTATGAATTTTGTAACACCAACATCTCCAAAACGTGAATCCGGTGTTACTTTTCTTTTTGATACAGAACCTTTTCTTGGCATATTTAAACCCTGTAATTAATTATTTTGGCTTTTTTGATCCATATTTGGATCTACTTTTTCTTCTATTTTCTACCCCTGTAGTATCTAAAGTGCCTCTGACAATGTGATACCTAACACCGGGTAAATCTTTTACCCTGCCACCTCTAACTAATACAACAGAGTGTTCTTGCAACATATGCCCCTCACCCGGTATATATCCTGTAATCTCTAAACCGTTAGTAAGTCTAATTCGGGCTACTTTTCTAAGAGCAGAATTAGGCTTTTTAGGTGTAGTCGTATAAACCCTCACACATACCCCTCTTTTCTGCGGGCTGTTTTGCAGTGCAGGAGCCTTACTTTTCTTTTTTACCTGTTCCCGGCCTTCCCTAACTAATTGACTAATTGTCGGCATATATTGTCTCCGATTTGCAAGTGAATCAGAAATTAAGTCATAAAATGTCTATGAAGTCAAGACAAAAAATAAGTTTTTCTGAAAAAAAATCTTAATTGCACTAAGAGATAAATTTATTCCAACAAAACTATCTAATCTCAGAGATACTTCAATGCTTTTTTCCCAATATCTGTTCTATTAAAAAGATTGGGACAATTTATCTTATTGACAGCTGTATATGTTTTATTAATTGTGGATACAAGATCCTCGCCGGCGGCAGTTACTCCGAGAACCCTACCGCCATTTGTCACTGTTTTACTATTACTATATTTTGTCCCTGCATGAAAAACATAAATATCATCATTTTCATTAAATGAATCTAACCCTTTTATCTCATGTTCTTTCTCATACTTACCTGGATAACCACTGGAAGCCATAACAACACATACTGAATATCCCGGTTTCCAGTCTAATTCCACTTGTTTTAGTTTGCCTGAGGCAATACAGTCCATTATTGGCACAATATCGCTTTTAAGTCTAAATAACAAAGGCTGTGCTTCAGGATCGCCAAATCTGCAGTTGTATTCTAATACTTTGATATCCTCGCCCTTGATCATTAAACCAAAATACAAGATGCCTTTATATAATCTACCCTCTGACTCCATCGCATTTATTGTTGGTACTACAACGCTATCAATAACTTTTTTCCTTATTTTATCGTTTACAATTGGAGCTGGACAATATGCCCCCATTCCACCTGTATTTGGTCCTTTATCATCGTCATATGCAGCTTTATGATCTTGACAAGATTGCAGTGGAATAAAATTCTTTCCATCTGTAAAAACAAAAAAGGAGGCCTCTTCTCCTCTCAAAAACTCTTCAACTACTACTTCACTGCCAGCTTCTCCAAAAATTTTATCTTTCATTATGGAACTGAGAGCATTTTCACCTTCACTGGTAGAGTTGCATATAATCACTCCTTTTCCCGCAGCCAGGCCATCAGCTTTAACCACAAAAGGTAGATTTATATGCTTAATCCAACTAAGAGCACTATTTAAATCCGTAAAGGTTGAATACTCAGCAGTGGGTATTTTATATTTTTTCATGAGGTCTTTAGAAAAAACCTTGCTTCCCTCAAGCTCTGCTGCTGCTTGGGAAGGACCGAATATCTTTAAACCATTTTCTTCAAATAAATCTACAATACCTTCAGATAATGGCTGTTCCGGACCAACTATTGTTAGCTCAATCGAGTTTTTAACTGCAAAGTCAATAAGTGAATCAAAATCAGATACAGAAATATCTACACATTGCGCTTCGCTTGTTATCCCCGCATTTCCAGGCGCACAGTATACCTTTTGCACAAGTGGGCTTTGTTTGATCTTCCAGCAGAGCGCATGCTCCCTGCCTCCACTTCCAATAACTAAAACATTCATACAGACTCCTTAATTACAAATTGGATAAATACTATTGTAAAATGATAAATAAATATAGGATGGCATATAAATTATAACCATCAAAAAATCTATTCTACCGTAACGACTTTTGCTAGATTTCTTGGCTGGTCAATGTCGGTTCCTTTTATTCGCGCAATATGATAAGCGAAAAGCTGCAATGGAACAATTGTAGCAATAGGCGAAATGTTGTAATCACAATTAGGTATCTCTATTAAATCGTCAATATATTCTTTATATTCATCTGCCCCTTTTTCGGTAGTAAGAAATATCACAAGACCATTTCTGGCTTTTATCTCACGCAGATTGCCAATTATCTTCGTAAAATTAGCCCCGTTTTTTGGAGCAATAAATAAAACCGGAACATTCTCATCTACAAGCGCAATCGGCCCATGTTTCATTTCACCAGCAGCATAACCCTCTGCATGAATATACGAGATCTCTTTGAGCTTAAGCGCCCCTTCAAGCGCTATTGGAAAGTTCAAACCTCTACCCAGAAAAATAAAATTGTTATAATTGTTATATTTTTGCGCCAATGCTTTAATTTGGTCATCCAGTTTTAATATTTTTTCTATAAGTAAGGGAACACCGACAAGAGACTTAACATTAGAGGATATATCTTCTTCAGAAATTCTGCCTTTGGCTTTACCCAGGATATTTGACAATATATAAAAAACTAAAAGTTGCGTGGTAAAAGCCTTAGTCGAGGCAACGCCAATTTCTGTGCCTGCTCTAGTATAAATCACTTGATCTGATTCCCTTGCTATCTTACTGTTAAATACATTAGTTATAGCTAGCGTTTTTGCACCTAACCTTTTTGCTTCCAACAGTGCCTCAGATGTGTCGGCTGTTTCACCAGACTGTGAAACAACTATAACCAGAGTATCTTGATCTATTATGGGATTTGAGTATCTGAATTCAGAGGCAATGCTAACCTCGACAGGAATTCTGGATAAATTTTCAATAAGTAGTTTTCCTATTAGGCAGGAATGGTAAGAAGTTCCACAACCAAGCGTAATTATTTTTTTAATTTTGTTTAGCTGCTTAGTATCAATTCCAGCAAGTTCAATACTGCTGAAGTCTCCACTTATTTTTCCTCTTAAAGTATCAAGGGCCGATCTTGGCTGTTCATATATCTCTTTTAGCATGAAATGCTTAAAGCCGCCTTTTTCAAAGCTTGCTGGATCGGAGCTAACTAAGACTTCTTCTCTTTTAACTTCCGTCCCATTTAAATCAGTTATTGTTACTTCATTTTTCTCTACTATCGCCATATCTCCATCTTCAAGATAAACAATACGGTTTGTGTAAGGAATAATAGCGGGAATATCCGATGCAATATAATTTTCATTTTCACCAAGCCCAACAACTACAGGCGAGAAATTTCTTAGCACAATTAATTTTTCAGGCTCTCTTTCAGTAATTACAACAACGGCGCAAGCACCTTTTACTTTCTTAAATGCCCCTCTTGCCGACTCAGTAAAGCTCTTGCCGTTCTCAAGACCTGACTCAACAAGATGAGCTAAAATTTCAGAATCTGTATCAGAGATAAATTTAAAACCCTTTTGCTTAAGTTCCGATTTTAATTCAACATAGTTTTCTATTATTCCATTATGTACAACTGATGTGGTTCCAGAAGTATGTGGATGAGCATTCACTTCACTTGCAATACCATGTGTAGCCCATCTCGTATGCCCTATCCCTAACTGACCCTCTAACTTTTCTTTTCCTATTTTCTTTTGCAGCTCTGCAATTTTGCCCTTAGCCTTTACAATGTTAGTTACACTCTTATTCAGCACTGCAATACCTGAAGAGTCGTACCCCCTGTATTCCAGGCGCAAAAGCCCTTCAAGCAATATCTGTTTAGTCTTTTTTGCATCTCCAATATATCCAACTATCCCACACATCTTATTTTTTCTTTTGAGCCCTTTTCCAGTTTTTTATAGAAACCTGTTTAGATCTTTCTATCGCAAGACTATTTTCTGGCACATCTTTTGTTATTGTTGACCCCGCTCCTGTAGTTGCATTCCTACCAATTTTTATTGGCGCAACAAGCATTGTATCGCTTCCTATAAAAGCCCCGTCCCCAATTTCTGTTCTATTTTTATTAACACCATCATAATTACATGTAATTGTCCCCGCACCAATATTTACATTTTCACCAACAATAGTGTCACCCACGTAAGAAAGATGAGGAACTTTGGAGCCTACACCAACTCTAGATTTTTTTAACTCCACAAAATTTCCAATTTTAGCGTTATTTTCTATTATTGTATCGGGTCTTAAATTTGCAAAAGGTCCAACCTGAACATTATTTTTAACGACTGTCTCCTCTATAAAACAACTCATTTTTATATTTGTATTTGCACCTATACTAGAATCTTTTATCCAAACAGAAGGTCCAATTGAACATTTATTCCCGATCTTTGAATCACCATAAATATAGGTATTGGGATATATAGTAGAATCTTTTCCTATTTTTACTGTCGGGGAAATAAAAGTGGATTTAGGGTCAATTATCGTAACCCCTCTGTTCATATGCATAAGTACGATCTCATTTCTTATAATGTTCTGAGCATTTGTAAGCTCACTTCTAGTATTAACTCCTAATATTTCATCAATATCTTTTAGCTTTTTAACCCCAACTTTCACTTTCCTCTTATGAGCAATATCTATAATTTGTGGAAGATATAGTTGTTTTTGCGCATTATTAGAATCTAATCTACTAAGACTATCCCATAGAAACTCTGACTTTACTAAATAAGCCCCTGAATTTATTTCTTTTATTTTTTTTTGGTTCCTGTTGCAGTCTCTTTCCTCTATAATCCCCACTACACTACTGTCTTCATTCCTTATAACCCTTCCATAACCTCTGGGATTTTCTGCTTCACCTGTAAGAATTGAAACACAACAACTGTTTGCAATATGTTCTTTCAAAAAGGATTTTAATGTTTTGGTTTTTATAAGGGGAAAATCTCCATTTAATATTAATATTTGTCCTTTATAATTTTTAAATAGATATTTAGACGACATTACAGCATGGCCAGTTCCTAACTGTTCTTTCTGGGTTACAAATTTAACTGGGTTACTTTCTAACTCTTTTTTTATAAGCTCTGACTCATATCCCACTACTACACAAACTTCTTTAGGGTCTAAAGAATCTACCGCTTTAAAAACGTATTTGATTAGAGGAATACCCAAAATAGGGTGTAAAACCTTGGGCGTTGCCGATTTCATTCTCTTACCCCTGCCTGCAGCAAGTATCAAGCATTTAAAACTCAAGCCCTATTTTCTCCCATAATCATCTTCTAGTCTTATTACGTCTTCTAATTCGGGGGTGGAAACCTCAAAAACTTTAGAGTCCTTAAGTGCCTTCAATCTGTGTTTGGTATTTGGTTTTATTCTTTTACTTTGCCCGGGAAGAAAATTTAAAGATTCTATTTCTCCATTTTCTGAATGCAATTCAAGTATTAGCTCTCCTTCCTGTACGTATAACGTTTCGTCTTTTACTTCATGATATTGCAAACTAAGTGCATGATTTTTATCTATTGAAAGTAATTTGCCGACATATTTGTCGGTTACTGCCCACCACAGTTCATAACCCCATGGTTTATCTACTTTTTTAATTGGGTTAAAAGACATAGTAATTTAATAAACTTCATAATGAAGGTTAAAAAGGCACATCATCATCACTTCCAAAGGAATCATCCTCTAATTCAAAATCATCCGGTATATCAGCATCTTTTTTTACAGCTTCAGTTTGTTTTTCACCCGCAGGGCTTAGAATTTGCATTGTTTGTGAAATTATCTCCGTTGTCCATCTTTTATTTCCCTGTTTATCATCCCAGGAGCGTGTACGCAGCGACCCCTCAACGTAAACCATCTTACCCTTGGATAAATACTCTCCGCAGATTTCTGCAAGCTTTCCCCAAGCCACTATTCGGTGCCACTCAGTATATTCCTGCTTCTCTGTATCCTTAGACCCTCTTACTTCGGTTGTTGCAAGAGTGAAGTTAGCAACAGGTTGTCCGTTTGTCGTATATCTAAGCTCCGGATCTTTGCCAAGCCTTCCAATTAACATAACTTTATTTACGCCTCTCATATCTTACCTCTATAATTATATGCTTATTTTATAATGAGGATTTTATCATTTGTATTTTCAAAAATCTAGCTTAACACCTAATATACAATATAATCTATTAACTAAAGAATTAATCAAATAGGGAATTGGTTAAATCAAAAAAATTATTAAGTATTCTGCCAGTCAGCCCCCAAATGAAGTATTCGTTATAATTATACTCAAATGCTTCTTTTCTTATTTGTCCTTTATATTTTTTTGAATTTGATAAATATATATTTTTAAGCTCCTTTAGCGGAATCCAGACAGCTGCAGAAACTTCTTCATTTAAATTTAGTGGGTAATCTTCTTTTATATAAGCAACATAAGGTGTTACAATAAATTTCCTGGCAGCAGGAGTGCTGGGCTTACAGTCATCAAGCTGTCCCAATACCATTGATTCATTTCTCAAATTAATCCCTACTTCTTCCTCAGTTTCCCTATATGCTGTTTCTAGCATGTTTTGATCTTCGTTCTTTTTTTTCCCTCCCGGAAAAGCCATGTGTCCCGAAAATACATCGTTATCATTAGTTGACCTTTTGATAAGCAAAGTTGAAAAACAATTGCCGGTATTTTTTATAATCATCATAACGGCGGCATGTATGTTTGTCCCATCGCCCGCAATTTTTAAACTTTCTCTATTATTTAAAATCTCTGTAATAGAATTTATTTTATCGTTAAACATACAAATTTACTTATTAATGTAATGTATTATTATCATCTTGTTTAAAGTTAAAAAGATGTTTTTATTTTAATATATTTTATGGATTTGAGAACTAAAATATTGGTTTTTATATATAAGTTGCTGCCTTTTGATTTAAAAGGAGACGCAAGATTCACAGATAACAGGGACAATTTTAGACTGTCCTGCATAATTAATTTTTATAAAAGAACCGACCTTTTGAGAAATATTTTAACATGCCTCTGCGAGCAGGATCTTGATAATAATGATTTTGAAGTAGTACTTGTTGAAGATAGAGGCGGCACAAATGAAGGAAGCAAATTAATAAAGGAATTTGGTTCACGCCTCAATATAAACTATATAAAATTAGATAAAAATTATGGCAAAATGGGGTATTCGAGAAATGTTGGTATTTCAAACGCAAAAGGTAAATATCTACTACTTTTAGACGATGATACGGTAATTTTACAAAAGAATTTTCTAACAATATTATTGCAGGAGTTTAACCGCAATGATGTTGATGGTATAATTTCAAAGGGTTTTTCAAGTTTTTGTTTAGTAGATGGGCAATATCAGCATCACAACCTATATTTCCCGGCTAGTAAGTGCACTGCTTATAACAAGAAGACACTTGTAAAACTTGGTGGGTTTGTTGATGAAATAATTGGACAGGAGGATGTTGAATTTTACATGAGGTTTTCTTTAGCCGGAATGCATTTCCATAATTCAGCAAATTTAGAATATTTGCACCCACCTTTTATTTTTAATAATATTAATAAGGCGGCAGCAGTGGGCCTGTCTTATGCAAGGATTAAGAATAGATACCCACTTTTTATCTGGGTGTTATTGTTACTAAATGGCTTAAGATATTTACCATTGGTTTTATTTCCTATAAGTAAAAAAGTTAGAATGCATATACTATTTAGTTTTGGTTTTTTCTACGGGATTTACTGCTCAACTGTTGGTAAGGATATAGGGTACTCATAAATCATAAGGTCCTCAAATGAAACTATTTTCTAGATTATACCCATATAAAGACCTGCTATTTGTTTACATCTGGAGAGAATTTTCAATTAGGTATAAACAGTCTTTATTAGGTGTACTTTGGGCAATTATTCAACCTCTGAGTATGATGCTGCTTTTTACATTTATCTTTACCTATATATTAAAACTTGAAGTTTCTACCTATCCAAAAGTCTTGTTCTTCTATGCTGGTGCATTGTCCTGGACATTATTCTCGAGTTCTGTCACAGGATCGATTACCAGTTTATCAGGCAACTACGATTTAATTACTCAAATTTATTTTCCACGAGAAATACTTCCGTTATCCAAAGTTGTTCTGGGGATTATGGATTTCCTGATTGCTTTTATCTTTTTCATACTTCTAATGGTTTATTTTAAAATGGATTTTACTTTAAACTTTCTTTGGATAATACCTTTATTATGTCTACTTATAATATTCTCTACGGCACTGTCTTTTCTGTTTTCGAGCTTAAATGTTTATTACAGAGACGTTGGCTTAGCTTCTGGCTTCTTTGTACAGCTTTTGTTTTTTCTATCCCCGGTTTGGTATTCAATAGATCACTTAAATATGAAACTAAAGTTAATTTTATTCCTGAATCCGCTTACATTCATAATTGAGAATATAAGAAGATGTACTCTGGAAGGGCGGGATGTGATTTTATGGCAATTTTTACTTGTTACAGCAATAATTTGTGTTTTTTATGTCTTGTCTTATAAACTCTTTATAAAAATTGAGAAAAATTTCGCCGATGTCATCTAATAATCTTATTGAATTAAACGATATATCAAAAAAATATACTCTCAAGGGTTATTTTCATAATTCCATTCGAGAGGATATATCTAATATATTTAA
>SMVB01332916.1_pt1 | contig 12264 bp, 11 predicted proteins | sample 2456461 | NCBI WGS metagenome assembly SMVB01 (sample SAMN11095934, study PRJNA526329) | marine sediment metagenome | biome: Marine sediment; feature: Surficial sediment; material: Deep marine sediment; isolation source: Hadal surficial sediment | place: Pacific Ocean | collected 2014-05 | depth...
ACGGAGGGCAGTTCAACGTGGTGGAGATCAACAATACCTTCTACCGCATGCCGTCGGAGCAAGTACTCGTCAATTGGTACGACGAGGTTCCCGACAGCTTTGTATTCGTCCTCAAGGCGTCACGCAAGATCACCCACTTCAAGCGGCTGAAGGCCGAGGCGGAAGACGAGTTGCGCTACCTGCTCAAGACCGCTTCGGTCCTGCGCGACAAGCTCGGCCCGACCCTTTTCCAATTGCCGCCCAACTTGAAGAAAGATCTGGAGCGACTCGAGACATTCCTCGCGTTCCTCCCCAAGCGGTGGCGCGCCGCGTTCGAGTTCCGCCACGAATCATGGTATGACGATGACGTGTATGAGGCGCTGCGCGGGGCGAATGCAGCCCTGGTGATCGCAGAAACCGACGAAGGATCCGTCCCCAAAGTCGCAACCGCCGACTGGGGCTACTTGCGCCTTCGAAAGCTAGAATACACGGAGCCGGAGTTGCACGATTGGGCGGATTGGATGTCCGACCAAGAGTGGAGTGACGGGTTTGCTTTCTTCAAGCATGAGGACACGGGCGGAGGGCCGGAGCTGGCCAGCTCGTTCAGAGAGTTGCTGAAGAAATAGAGCCTGGAGCCGACTAACAGCAGTCCGGCCCGTCACAGGCCTCGCCGGATGCATCCGTCGTAGCCGAATAATCCATCCCCTTCGTCTCTCGAGGATGCCTCGGCGCCTTGCGCTGGCAATCGAACGGTTGGGCATCGGCGATGTCGACCGCTTTCCGGGGAAGAACCGGGTCGAACTCTCCGGCATACGGCTCCCTCGTCATGATCTCAAAGGTCTTCTCGCACACCGCCGCGCGCTCGCCCCGCCTGAACACGTGACCGTCGTCGTCCACGACTTGTCTCCACGGCCCGCGGTAGATCACTGCCTTGTTCGTCTCGAAACACGGGCCCTCCTTTCCCTTCCACGCCTCGACGGTGAGCGAGCGAAACTCGATCCCCTCGACGGTGCGCCATGGTTCAGCGCTACGCTGGAGTACGCTGATGCCGTAGAAACCAGCAGCCTCGAACGCCTCGAGCATGGCCGCTTCGGTCATGGCACCGGAAATGCACCCACTCCACAAGTCAGGATCGTTCTTCAGGTGATCGGGCACTGTCTCGTCGGCAACGATGTCGGAGATTACCGCGCGACCGCCGCGCTTGAGAACGCGAAACATCTCGGGGAAGAGCGTGACCTTCTGTGCTTCACTCACCAGGTTCAATACGCAGTTAGACACGATCACGTCAACCGAGTCGGCGGCGATCAGAGGCTCTTCTTTCCTTAGCCTCGCCTGCTCGCCTTCCAACACATGGAGCGTCCTCGTATCATCGACTGAATGCTCGCCCAGCCAGCTATCCAATGCGTCAAGGTCGAGGGCTAGATCCTGGATACGGCCACGCTTGAACTCCACGTTGTGCCACCCGATTCGGTCGCCGACCTCCCTCTGGTACCGGCGCGCCAGGGCCAACATGTCGGTGTTCATGTCCACACCGATCACCTTGCCCTTGGGGCCTACGATCTGGCTGGCGATGAAACAGATCTTCCCCGCGCCGGACCCGAGGTCCAACACGGTTTCGCCCTCGCGAAGGTATCGGCTCGGATCCCCGCAGCCGTAATCCTTTATTAGGATCTCCTCGGGAATGGCCTCGAGATACTGCTGGTCATAGTCTACGGGGCAGCACAGCTCGGCTTCCCGACGCTCGGCCCCATGGCTATAACGCTCGGATACTGCCAGCTCTACATTGAGTATTGACACGCCCATGGACTCATCGCGCAGAAAAAGGGTTGGTCCGGGCCGGTTTCACAAAGGGAGGGGTACGGCCCGGATATACCATGAAAGGCCGAAACGCGGGGAATGGTTCCCGCTATTCTCGCGAGAAACGGTTCATAAAGGCCCGTTCTTCCAGCGTCAGGGTGGCTACGCCCTGCTCCGTGATCTTTGCCTGCAGCCGCTCCACCTCGTCACGATTCACCTCGTGCAGGCCCTCGAGTTGGATATTGGCCCACCGACGGATGTCCTCGCCATCCCGCCGGGGACGACGCCGGTCAGCGGCGTAAGCCAGGTCCTTGAACTTGCGGTGAGGGGCGTTGTGCTCCAGCCAACGAACGTAGAGGAAGGCACCCAGGAACCCGCCCAAGTGAGCGAAGTGAGCAACTCTGTCGTTGACCCGATCAAATCCTCCCAACAACGCAAGCACGAACATGAACCCTGCCAGCGCCCTCGGTTGAACCGGTAAGATTCCGAAAATCCAGATCGAATCCCGCGGCCAGAACATGGCGTACGCTAGAACGACGCCGTACACGGCCGCGGACGCGCCCACGATCGCGATTCCTCTCGCAAAAACGAAGGATAGCGCAACTCCCCCCAAGCCGCTCACCAGATAAAGACTGAGGAACTTTCGACTCCCGAGCTTTGCTTCCACCCGCCCTCCCAGAAAAAACAGCCACAGCATGTTGAAGAACAGGTGACCCAGCCCGGCGTGGACAAACATGTAGGTGATGGGCGTCCACGGTCGCAGGGCTACGGCAAGCGGATGGACTTGAAGCGCCAGCAGGCCCCCCAGGATGGGAAAGGAGGCCGTAAAAAAGTACACCACCACATTGGCGACCACGAGATTCTTGACCCAGCGCGTCATGCAGCCATCCGTTGTCCAGTTTCACACCACTCTACGAGACCGGAACTTAACAGGATTCGTGGGGACTCACCTGTCCTGTCACGCCCCGTCCCTCACAGACGCGAGAATGCGCTGCAAGAGCCCGTCCACCGCGTTGCCCGTGATCCACCTGATCACCACCACGAGATCGTGCTCCGGATCGATCCAGATGATGTTGGATCCTCCACCCCTGGCAGCGAAGCTCGAAGCCGGTGCACTCGCCCACAGCTCCTGGCCCGTATTGAGCCACCACATGTAGCCGTAAGTCGGTTGGATTTCCGTTGGCGTGGTCGTCGCGCCAATCCACTCCTGGGGGAGCAGCTGCTCGTCCTTCCACCGGCCTCGGCGCAAGTACAGATAGCCGAACCGAGCCTGATCCCGAGAATTGATCCACATGCCACCACCCCAATGCCCACCCCCACTCACCGATTTGATCGTCCTACCGTTCACTGCGACGTCGGAATTGTGATAGCCGTGCCATTCCCAGCTGTCGGATGCGCCAATCGGCTCCATGATCCGCTCGCGCAACACATCGGGCAGCGACCGTCCCCACACCCTCAGGGTGGCCAGCGCGGTGCGGTTCACACGCACGTCGTTGTACTCCCAAAAGGTACCGGGTGTCTGGAGCTGCCGATCGCGCCCTCTTCTCCGATCGGCCACGTCGGGCTTGCCGAATAGTTCGCCCTCCCACTCGTTGGTTTGCTGGAGAAGGTGGTGCCACGTGATCTGCGCGTTGTGGGGAGAGTCGAACCCGCCGTCGTTCACGTAGTCCGCCACCGGATCGTGCATGTCGCGAATCAGGCCCTCAGCCAGGGCAAGACCCGTCGTGGCGGAGAGAAAGCTCTTGGTCACACTGTACGTGACATCCACCCGCCTAGTGTCGCCCCATTCGGCGACTATATAACCGTGGCGCAGCACCAAGCCGTTGGGCCCTCCACGTGGCTTCAGATCGCCTATCAGCTCCCCGTACGGATCATCGCCCACACGCGATCGCATCCACGATTCGAGATCGCGGGGGGTGTCGGGCTCGTTCTCAATCGCGAACGACACGGCCTCCGCAAGCAGCAGGCTATCCATTCCCAAGTCCGCCGGAGCCCGATGCTCCCAATCGTCGCCGGGTCTCGGGAAGTAGCTGCTGTCTGCCGGCGCCGACGAGCAGCCATGCACCAACGCAGCCAGCACCAAGGCGTAGGCAGTTTTCCCAATCACGATCCCTCCAATCTCAGCCATAGGGGGCTATGGCGCAGTCATGACGCTGTAGCGTCGGGCGCACCGCTGCGAGAGCCATCGCCCGAGCATACGGGTTGACGGTTCTTACGAAACCCTTTAAGTATGATCAATGCAGACTTCGCATGTGACCTTGCCGATGACAGGTGCCACCTGCTGCTGTCCTCAACCCTCCGAGGAGGTCGGACACGGCTAGGGATAAACTCTACTCATTGTTGTAACCAGCCACCCGCCTCCGACGTTCGAGGTGGGTTTTCTTTTTTTGGGGGACTATTTGGTGGGAGTTGCTACGACTGGTGTTCCAACGGCAAACACGACCGAACCGGCGTTGTGGGGCTTGGTCGGCAACACACCGCTGGTGCCCCTCAACACGGGAGCAGTCGGTGACACCGGAGCCCGGCTTTTCGTCAAAGCCGAGTGGTTGAACCCGGGGGGTTCGGTGAAGGACCGGCCCGCACGGGAGATCATGCGGGCCGGCATAGCGGAAGGCGCACTCCCGAGCCGGCGTCTGCTGGACGCATCCAGCGGTAATACTGCCGTGGCGTACGCCATGCTTGGGGCGGCGGCGCGAATCGGTGTGACGGTGTGCGTACCCGCAAACGCCTCACCGGAGCGTTTTCGTCTGCTCGCCCTCTGCGGGGCGGAGGTCATTGAAACCGACCCGTTGGAAGGAAGTGACGGAGCTATCCGTCGCGCGCGGGAGATGGCGGAGGCCGCTCCAGAGCGCTATTGGTATCCCGATCAATACGGCCATCGCGCCAATCCCGACTCACATTACCGCACCACGGGGCCCGAGATCTGGCGGCAGACCGAGGGTGCAGTCACGCACCTCGTGGCCGGCGTCGGTACGAGCGGGACGCTCATGGGAGCCGGGCGGTTCCTCAGGGAGATGCGCTCGGACATCCGGCTCATCTCCGTAGAGCCGGACTCCCCGTTTCACGGGCTGGAAGGACTGAAGCACATGGCCACCGCCATGGTCCCGAACATCTATGACCCGTCCCTGATCGACGAGACGATCTTTGTCGGCACGGAATCGGCGGAATCGAAGGTACGGGCTTTGGCCCGCGACCAAGGTCTGCTCGTAGGGTGGTCCACCGGAGCGGCGTTGGTGGCAGCCGACCTCGTCCTTGGCGATCATGCTTTGGTGGTCATCATCGGACCCGACGGCGCTGGGAGATACCTCTCCGAGACTCGTCGTTGGCTCGGGGACTGAACGTGCAGATCACGCTCGCTGCCCTGAATACGATCCGCCGGCACCTCACCACCGCATATCCATTTGAGGGGTGCGGATTCCTCCTGGGAGAGCCGGAGTCGGCCGGCGAGCCGGCGGTGCTGTCGGCTCTGGCCGGGAATAATAAGCGCATATCGGACGGCGCCGCACGCACGCGCTACCTTATTTCATCAGATGATTTTCTCGCCGCCGAGCGAGATGCAGCTGGATTGAGTCTTCACATCGTGGGCACCTATCACTCGCATCCCGACGTGGCCGCCCGGCCTTCAGGATACGATTTAGAACACGCTTGGCCATGGTACCGCTACTTGATTCTTTCGATCGTCGAGGGAGTCGTGCGGGAGGAACGGGTATGGGAACTGCGCAGTGACCGGCGCGGTTTCATCGAACACACCTTACACTTGAAGGACCAGTAAAATGCCAGTGACCGTACATATTCCCACTCCGTTGCGGCCGTATGTCGGTGGCCGGGACCGTGTGGAGGTGGAGGCGAAGACCGTCGCAGAAGTTCTCGAGCGACTGACAACCGAGCACGACCAACTCAAGACGCATTTATTCAAAGATGACGGAACGGTACGCGGTTTCGTGAACCTGTTTCTCAACAACCGAGACATTCGGGACATGAGTGAAGGTGACACCCCTACAGCCGATGGAGATGAACTCTCGATCGTACCCAGCATTGCTGGAGGAGCGACGAGCGTCCGGTCCGAGCTGCCGGAACTGTCGCAGGAGGAAATCCTCCGGTACTCGCGCCATCTCATCCTGCCTGAGGTAGGTCTCGAAGGACAGCGCCGCTTGAAAGCTGCCCGTATCGTACTGGTGGGAACCGGGGGTCTCGGCTCCCCGGCAGCGCTGTATCTGGCTGCGGCAGGCGTTGGAACGCTGGGATTGATCGACTTCGACATTGTCGAAGTGACCAATCTGCAACGTCAGATCATCCACGGCACCAGCACCGTCGGCTCGTCAAAGCTCGATTCGGCCGAGGCGCGGATCCACGACCTCAATCCCCACACGAAGATCGAGCGGTTCGACACCCGCCTCTCCTCTGACAACGCACTAGAGATCCTGCGTGATTTCGATATCGTCGTGGACGGCACGGACAATTTCCCAACCAGGTATCTGGTCAACGACGCCTGCGTTCTGCTGGGAAAACCCAACGTCTACGGCTCCATCTTCCGGTTCGAAGGACAAGCGTCGGTGTTCTACGCCAAAGAGGGCCCGTGTTACCGATGCCTCTTTCGCGAGCCGCCGCCGGCCGGCCTGGTTCCCTCCTGCGCCGAAGGAGGCGTTCTCGGCGTGCTGCCCGGCATCGTGGGCAGTATTCAGGCGCTCGAGGCGATGAAGCTGGTCCTCGGCATCGGTGAGACGCTGATCGGCAGACTGATTCTGCTGGACACTCTCACCTTCCACGTTCGGGAACTCAAGTTGCGCAAGGATCCGGGTTGCCCGGTTTGCGGAGACCGGCCCACGATTACAGAGTTGATCGATTACGAGGCCTTTTGCGGCGCGGACGCAGGCCCGGACCGCCGGGAGGATGGACCCGAGATCACGGCAGCCGAGTTGGCCGGCGAGATGGGAGCCGATCCTGACCTCCTGCTCATCGATGTACGTGAGCCGCATGAGTGGGAGATCGGCCATATCACCGGCGCAAGGCTCATCCCTCTGGGTGAGCTGCCGGACCACGCCGCCGATCTCCACGGCGAACGGAGAATCGTCACGTATTGCCACCGCGGCATCCGCTCGATGCAGGCGCTCCACATCCTCACCTCCGCGGGCTGCAAAGACGTGAGAAGCCTCCGGGAAGGCATTGACGCATGGTCGACGCAGGTTGATTCTTCCGTTCCTCGATATTGAGGATCACCGGCACGTGCGACCGGGCGATGAGACGCAGCACCGGGAATATGCCGCCGGGAGGAATAGGGACGAAGCCGATCATTGCTTATTGCCGTATCGGGGAGCGCTCCAGCCATTCCTGGTTCGTCCTGAAGTATCTGCTGGGTTACGACAAGGTCACCAACTACGACGGTAGCTGGACCGAATGGGGCAACTTGGTGGGCGCTCCGATTGAGACTGGGGTATAAACAGTGGTTATGCCTTGCCCGGAAGGGTATCTTTCGATGGAACGAAATTACCGTTGAGCGATTGTAGGACAGAAATGATAAAGACCAATACTTTACCCGAAACGTTTCCGCCCGGGTTCTTGCTCACCATCACGGACAAGGGCGCCGCCCGCGTGGCCGAGGTCATCGGGCAGTACAAGCTGCCCGAAGGGGCCGGACTCCGGGCCGGTGTCACTGAGGGTGGATGTTCCGGGTTGAACTACGATGTGCAAGTCGCCGAGGAGCCCAACCCTGACGAAACCGTCTTCGTGCTGAACGGTACCAACATCTTCGTGAACGCCTTCAGCGCTCAGTACATCAGCGGTATGACGATCGACTGGACATCCTCGATGCAGGAGTCGCGCTTCGTCTTCAGCAACCCCAACGCCACGGGTGGCTGCGGGTGCGGCGTGAGCTTTACGGTGAAGTGAGGGAGGAGGGAGGGAGGAGGGCAGGTACTTCACGCTGCTATGCCACCTCGATCTTTCCCTGTCCCCCTCCATCGACGACCTCGCCGATAACGGCCGCAGCCGGTGTATCGTTAGCCCGCAACGCGGCAATGAGATCGTCGGCACGAGACGGATCGACGGCGATCAAAAGGCCACCGGAAGTCTGCGCATCCGCCAGCAGCAACCGATCTACTTCGTTCTGGCTGGCCGGCCAGGTGGTGTACTCATCACTTGCAGTGAGGTTGCGTTTGGTTCCGCCGGGAACCACACCCTGCTCGATCAACGCGCGCACGCCGTCGAAAACCGGCACTGACGCCACCCTCACACGCGCCTCGACCCCGCTTGCGGCGACCATCCCGTGAAGGTGACCGAGGAGTCCGTAGCCCGTGACGTCTGTTGCCGCGTGGACCGCTCCCCCCAGTTCCGCCATGGCGCTAGCAGCGCCGGCGTTGAGCGTAGTCATGACCTCCACGGGGCCGGCCATGTCGTCCTCAGTGATCGTGTCACGTTTCAATGCGGTGCTCAGAATCCCCGTTCCGATCGGCTTGGTCAGGACGAGCGTGTCACCAGATCGCGCCCCGGCGTTGTCGATGATCCTGTCGGGATGTACGTCGCCCACGACCACCATGCCGTACTTGGGTTCGCGGTCGTCGATCGAATGACCACCGAGGACAAAGGCTCCGGCTTTGCCGGCTATGTCGACACCTCCCTTGATAGTGCGACCCAGCAGCTCGAGCATCGTGGGATCGCGGGGCCACGCAACGAGGTTCAGGGCGAACAGGGGCCTCGCCCCCATCGCGTAGATATCGCTGAACGCGTTGGCGGCGGCGATGGCCCCGAAATCGTACGGATCGTCCACAATAGGCGTAAAAAAGTCCACCGTCACCACTATCGCACGGTCGTCAGCGATCTGAAACACCGCTGCATCATCGCGCGTGGCAGCGTCGACCAACACCCGTGGGTCGTCCACAACCGGCACGTGGCGCAAGACCTGCGCCAACTCAGTCGAGCTGAGTTTACTGGCTCAACCGGCGCCGTGTGACAGCGACGTCAGACGAATCCGTTTTTCTTGGTTCGGCGTTTCGTTCATTGTACCAATCGATGGTCCAGTAGCAGATTTGCCAACCCGCGCAAGATAACAAAATCAACACAAGATGCGAGGATCGATTGACATTCCAACGGTCCATCCAATATTTGCTGCTCATGCAACCACTCGGCAGGCTCCTGTGAAACTCGCATCCAAGACAACAATCGGAATTGCCACCGCGATTGTGCTCGTCGCCGGCATCTTCGGATTCGCCTGGTACCTTCGGGCCCTCGACCGGGACATCCTCTTCATCATCGCCCCGCCGGCCGATGAGGCTACGGCGGACTTGCTGGTGAAGCTACGACGGGCCACCAACGTTCCTCGGGATCTCTTTCTCTACATCCTGCCCCGCACCGAGGACGGCAACGCCGCATCCATCATTTTCCAGGATGAGAATAGGCCCGACTCGGCGAGGTTTAGAGCGCTGGAGCGGCTACACCAGAAGCTCCTGGACGAGAATCCGCTCCACGCGGACGAACGAGCCCTGTGGGACGAGGTGGTTTCCGACCCCTTGCTCGAGCAGTATGTCGCCGCGGCCCGCCAGAAAAATTACGCGACCCTCGACATCATGATGGCCGACCAGGAGAACCTCAGCGAACCCAAGTTGATGTACGCTCCCGCACCCTCTTACGGCGGTATTCGGACCGGAGCCTTAGCCCTGACACTGCGGGCGCATCGTCATCGGCTACAGGGCGAACTGGACCAAGCAGCCAGGGACATCGGTGCGGTCCTGAGCCTCGGCCACCACATTCTGACAAAATCCCCAACCCTCAATGAAAGCGGGATTGGGAGGATGATCCTCCAACCCGCCCTCACAGAGCTGGCGCACTACGCAGACGCCCGGGACGACATTGCCCTGGCCGAAAAGGTTTCCTGGTTGGGCCTGTGGGGAGACCGGACGGTGAACTATTGGCAACTCCTGTCCCCTTTGGATACGATGCCGGACTTCGCGTTGCGTATCGCGGCGGATACCTCCCTGTGGACTGCAGTCCGCGTTCAAGCACTCAACATGATCGCCATCGGGCAGGTCGTGCGGGCGAAACACGTCCTTTCGGGTGCAGACGACCGAGTCGTCCGCGGCGTCGAGGAGCTGGTGAACAGCCCGGATCCTCAGTTCGCCAAAGCGGCGCGAATCACGCTGGGTACGCTGGAATGGTTTGACGACCTCGGACCGTGGGGCCGGCTGAAATTCGTTCGCTCCAACATTCAGCGGATGGTCGTGAGTACGGGATGGTAGAGAGGCGTGGGCGACGTCTCACAGCGCCACCACCGCCGACGCGCTGTGGCAGCAAGTGGAGAAAGAGGCCTGAGTGCCCTCTTCAGCCCATCCACCCGATCCTCATAAGCTTCCAGCTGCGTCAGGGCCCAAGAAGGTGTCCTCCGTCACAATCGGCGTACGCGGTAGGACACAGAATTCCCCCAGTCGGGTGCCTAATTTGGCCTGCAACGCTGGAGCCCCCCTGCCGCCACGGCGGCCCACGGTGGCTGGCTTCTACAGTCGGTAGGCTGTCCAGATTGGAGATCCCTTAGGAGGTATCGCTGCTATGCAATTCAAGAATCTGTCCGCCCTGAGCCTCGTGTTCGCTATTGGCCTGGCGGCATGTAACGACTCCACTGATCCGGGAGACTCGTTCGATCCGAGCGCGTCGGCTGCTGAGTTGGAGGCCGTCGGAAGTGCGTTCAACACAGACGTGTACGCGAGCCTTTCGGCGATGGGCGGGGGTTTTGGCGTTGTCGCTGCCGCGCCGGCCCTGGCTGCCAGCGTCGTGGACGCAGGCTGGATCTCGGTGTCCTCACCCCAGAAATGGGAGCTGTATGGAGGCGAGATTGCCAACGCATTGCTGTCCCGCTCCGCGGCCGCGTTGCTGATTCCGGAGACGTTCCGGGGACGCACCTACGAGCACAATGTTGAAGGCTACTTCCACAACCCAGACCGCGCCGGCGCGCCCTCGAACGGCATACGGTTCATCCTTTACGAAGTGAACCCAATCACCGGCGAGCCCGGGACCACGGAAATCGGTTGGGTGGACGTGATGGACGAGAGCACAGACCTGGCCGCCGTCGTCCGTCTGAGCGTCTGGTCCGGCGATATCGAGTACATCAATTACACGGTAGGCGCGTCCGGCGTGATCAACTCGGTTTCGTTTGACATCGACGGTTGGGTCACCGACGGCACCACTCGGGTGAACTTCGCGCTCAGTCATTCCATCGACGCCACCTTTGCCACCGCCCGGGCGGAAATCGACTACCAGATCGACGTCCCGTCGCGGGACTTCAGCGTTGCTGCCAACATGGTGGTGGAGTTCGACGCGGAAACACAAGCCGGCACCATCACGATCGTGGCTTCGTTCAGTCAGGCGAACAACAACGTCGTGGTTCAGGGCTCGATCGATTCCCAAAGCGACAGCGGAACGCTCGAGGTCTTGGTCAACGGCAATCTCTTCGCGACGATCACACTTGCCGGTGAAACCATCACGGTAGTGGGTCCCGACGGCAATGCCCTGTCTCAGGAGCACGCACAGGCCCTCCGACAGATCACCGATGCACTTGGAGACATCTTCGACGACACGTTTGAAGACCTCTTCAGTCCGGTGGAGTGGCTGTTCAGCTTCAGCTTCTAGGCCAAACTCGAGAAGATCGACGGCAGAAACGCCTCCCGGTTACCGGGGGGCGTTTTTGCATCCTACCCCTCTGCCTGGAGTGGATAGGCCACCTCCTAGCTTACCACTCCCCACTCCCCACTCCCCACTCCCCGAGTAAATTAACCTACCCTCACCGGCAACGACCATGTGGCTCCTCCCCGCAATCTCGCTGGTATCCGCCGCGGCAGCCCGGATTTACTACCGGCTCACCGTCGCCGGCGGTCGTGTCCCGCATGCCGGTCCGGTGTTGCTGGTAGCCAACCACCCGAATGCACTCCTCGATCCGGTCTTGGTCGCAGCCGCTGCCCGGCGGCCGGTGCGGTTCCTCGCCAAGGCCCCGCTGTTCGCCAATCGCACAGTCGGTTGGCTGATTCGGGCAAGCGGGGCGATACCGGTGTATCGGCAAATCGACGACCCACAGGCGATGGACGCCAATGTCGACACATTTCGGGCCGTGCACGGCGCGCTGGCAGGGGGTGCCGCCATCGGAATCTTTCCCGAGGGGTTGAGCCACAGCGAACCCGGACTCGCGAGGCTCAAGACAGGGGCGGCGCGTATCGCCCTGGGCACGCTGGCCCAACATCCCGAACCCTTCCCCATCGTCCCCGTCGGCCTGGTGTTCCGTCGTAAGGACGTCTTCCGATCCGACGCGCTGGTCGTGGTGGGACAGCCCGTCGCATGGGACGATCTGGCCATCCACACACCCGATGATCGCGATGCAGTACGGGAACTCACCAGACGCATCGACGGCGGCATGCGCCAGGTCACGATCAACTTGGAACGCTGGGAGGACCAACCCCTCGTGGACTGTGCCGAAGCCGTGTGGCAAGCCGAGTGGGGCGGGGGCGGGGGCGG
>SMVB01221094.1_pt1 | contig 12259 bp, 10 predicted proteins | sample 2456461 | NCBI WGS metagenome assembly SMVB01 (sample SAMN11095934, study PRJNA526329) | marine sediment metagenome | biome: Marine sediment; feature: Surficial sediment; material: Deep marine sediment; isolation source: Hadal surficial sediment | place: Pacific Ocean | collected 2014-05 | depth...
CAATCCAAGCAGCGTTGCTATCGGTCAACTCGCCCATCAGCAACTCGGTGCCAATGGAAAAAATCTCAGCTTTCAAGGGCGCTCCTCCGGGAAGATGGGGTTATTAGGCGGGTAAACCAATTCTGAATAAAAGGGTGTGTGTTTGGGCATGGTAGGGGCGCACGGCCGTGCGCCTCTACGGAATTACCACGGACTGTTCATGGGGCTTTCAAGCAGACTAGGCATCAGTTTAAGGCCGGCAAGCTCGGCACGGTGCCAGTTTAGCAAAAATGACCGCTTGGACCCATTGCCGCCGGGTTGCTGGAGAGATTGCTTCGGGCCAATGGTCCTCAGAATGACAATTGGATTGCCCAGGAGCTGGCCCTTGGCGGCGGCGAGACTAACCGGAACCGGCTGATTCTTTTTCTTCAGGAGGCGGGGGATAGGGAGGCTCGTCGGCCAGGCTGTTGATCACCTGGGCCCAGATCTGCGGAACAGTGAAAAGGGCGGGGTCTCCCACCAGGTAGGTGTATTGATTATCCGCATCGGGGGTGGCGCTTCCCATGTGGAACTCGTAGACTAGGCCGCTTCGCTCAGTGACCTTAACCACGGTTTCCGGCGGGTCCAGGCCATATTCAGCGGGGTTGTCGAAGGAGGCTGCAACTATTCGATTAACCTGGGGGCCGCTCAGCAGCAGCGTTGTGCCGCCCCACTTTTCCTGGAAGACCGGAGTCTCTTCGCCGTTTTCCTGGATTACCCAGGTGGTGGCACCGGGTTTGCGGTCGTAGTCCACGGTGCGTCCGCCGTGGCTGACTTGTATGTGGACGATGGAGTTATCGTTCAGCTTGAAGAGCCAGGGACGATCTGCCTTGTCGTCCCGGGACGAGTCGTTTATTAAATCGGTGAACTGAAAAACTAAAAAGGTTCCGCCGAAAATTACCAGCACGGCGACCAGGAGGAAGGATAAACGAATATTCATGTACTGCTACTCTTTCTGTGTGCTGTTGAGACTGTTGGTCCACAAGGTTGCACTTAGCTAAATTTGGGCCGAATCGACGATTCCGGTGTGCTTTTGTCCGGCCGCTTTGTCCGGCCGCTTTGTTCGGTTGCTTAGCTCATGTATTGGGCGTTATCGCCGGACCCACCACACCAGGGTGGCCATCAGGCCCATCAAGCCGGGGACAAAAAACCAGGATGACAACCGAACGAACTTCAGCTCGTTCCGGTCCAGGTTCCACTCGCGAAATACGAACTGGCGGTCCCCAATGGAGACCAGGGAAAAATCTCCGAGAAGGAAGTTGGCCGAGTTCAAGAACAAGGCCGACCCACTACCACGCTTGTAAAAAGCGTTGGATACGAAGTCGGCATCACCAAAAACAATTATTCCGGAAATCTGATTTTCCGGAGGCGCCGATTCAGGCAGAGGGCTCCCCACCGGCCCGGCGGCCTGGAGATAAAGGGCCGGTATGAATGGGCCCCTTGGGTCTTCCGGCAACGGCTCGGTGCGTTCAATGTCGTCAACCAAAAAACTGTTGGCGCTGGTGACAGCCAGCGGCAGCGCAATACGAGCATCGTCAGGAATCGGTAGTAGTGAGGCAGCGCCCGGCATCAGGGACACGTCCAGGGGGCTACCCCGGGGAATTACTATTTCCTGAGGTGCGTTGGGGTTATACCGCGCCAATCTCAGAGTATGGGGGCTGCCGGGCACGGAACTGTCCAGATCCAGGATGTACATTTCGTTGACGAGCACCCCCCAGCCGCCCAGAAATACCTGGAAGGATTGAGGAAGTTCGGGTTCGGCCAGAAATATCATCCGGCCGCCTTCCCTTCGGGCCGTTCCGTCCTCGTTAAACCCTTGAAGATAGAAATTCAGAGCCCTGGCATGGTCCTCGGGCAGCTCGTTGGTGGGTGCGGCGATGACGAGTAAGGCGGCGTCATCGGGCACGCTTACCTCCTCGTCCGCCAGGTTCCATTGCAAGGTCTCGACTTTATAATTGTCCCCTTCCAGACCCTCGCGCAGAAACCCATATCCCTCACTACCGGTAAATCTGCGCTCGCCATGCCCGGCCAGGAAATAAACTGCTCGCTGCTCCTGGCCGGTGACCACCAGGATAGCGGTGTAGAGGTCTTGCTCCAACTGGCTGTAATCCTGGTCGGTATTTCGGATGGTGTCGGTGAGCCCAGATTCCACTCCGATGATGACTATCGACTCATACTGGGTAACCCCGTAGCTCCGCGCCAAATCCGGGTCTAACTCCGGGTCTTTAAACTCGTAGGAAAACTTGCCTGTCCGGCTGCGGAACTCCCCCAGTTTGTCCCCCACTTTGGACCGCCTCAGCAACTGCTGCAACCCTCGCGGATCCTGCGCTGAAATATCGTCCCGATAGAAGGCGATGGCCCGCACCGGTTCTTCCAAATCGTCCAGCAGGTTATTGGTGCTGCTGTGCAGGCTGAACTGATTGGTGGCGGTGGTGTCGATTCGGGTGTGATTGGCGAAGGAAATAAAATTCAGCACCACCACTATCCCGGTAAAGGCCGCCAGCATTATCAGGGTGTTCACCCCGTACCTGCCGGTGCGGCTGATAAAAGCAGCGAAAACCGCGCTCAAGAAAATTAGCCCAATGGTGCCGATTAGCACCACCCCAAAACCGATGAGAATGAGTCCGTAGAGGCGCATGGAGGTTACGAAGGCGGTCAGGCCGATGCCGATGACCAGCGCTAGGACGCCTGCTATGACCACGGGGGTGCCGAAGGAGCCGATGACGCTTAGTAAGGGTTCTATGAAGCTGAACAGGGTTCGAGAGGTGCCTATCTCCTGGTTTTCAGCGGCGGTGTCATCCAAGGTTTCGGCCGGGGTATCGGCCGGGGATTCTCCCTCGCTATCGGCTGCGGCTTCTTCCCTGGCGCCCGATCCGGCAGCGGATGAGGCAGAGCCCCGGCCTCGCCGCCGCCGCCGCCAGTCCCTGGGTTGATCTTCCGGTCTCTGGCTCATCCTATCTCCACCGCCGGGATTCCAGCGCTCGGATGGATAGGAAAAGGAAGAAGGCGGTTACGCTCAAGAAATAAATTATGTGCTTGGTGTCGATGATTCCCCGTTCGAAGTCGTCGAAGTGGCTCCGCATACCGATTTCTGTCACCAAGGTGGCCCAGATGCCCTCGCCACTACCGGCGCCGGTGTTGACGAAGTACATTAGCAGCAGTATTCCGGCCGCCACCACGAAGGCGATAATCTGATTGTTGGTCAGGGTGGAGGTCAAAATGCCAATGGCTAACGCGGCGGCGCTGTAAAGGACCAATCCCATATAGCCGGAATACATGGGGCCCGGGTCCGGCCGCCCGAAGAGCACCAAAAGCAGCGGATAGTAGAGGGTGAAGCCGATCATCGCCAGCATAAAGACCAGCGAGGAGAGGTATTTGCCGATGATTACCTCCCAGTCCCTTACCGGGGAGGTCAGCAGCAATTCAATAGTTCCCAGTTTCTGCTCCTCGGCCAGCAGCCGCATGGTCAGGGCCGGGGCCAGCAATATTAGAACGATGGTGGCGCCGAAGAAGAAGTTGGTGAGGGATGCCTCTGGAAAGGGGTCGGTTAAATCGAGGACAAAGAAAAATCCGGTTACCGCCAGAAAAATCAGCGCCACTATATAAGCCATGGGATTGCTGAAATAAATTTGTATCTCTTTCCAGGCTATGGCCTGGACCGTTCGCATGGCTACAACTCCTCTTGGGTGGTCAGTCGTAGGAAGATGTCCTCCAGGCTCATGCCAACCGATTGCAGGCTCAGGAGACTCCAGCCGTTGCTGACGACGCAGCGGGAAATTTCGTCTCGCAGGTCCTGTCCTTTCTGGAATCGAACCGTATATAAATCCCGATTCTGCTGCGGCCGGTGGGTCACCTCGCTCGCCCCGCGCAGGCGGCGCAACGCGGGTAGAACCTCGGCCGGAGGCCCACCCACTTCCACCTGCAACTGCTCCACGCCCTGGAGACTCTGGGCCAGGTTTTGCGGCGTGTCCTCTGCAACTATTCGGCCCTGGTGGATGATGAGCACGCGGGAGCAGATCATGCTTACTTCGGGCAGAATATGGCTGCTGAGAACCACGGTTTGCTGCTTGCCCAGGTCCTGAATCAGCTTCCGAGTCTCCACTACCTGGATTGGGTCAATGCCTATGGTCGGCTCATCCAGCACCAGCACTTCGGGTTCGTGCAGGATGGCCTGGGCGATGCCCACTCTCTGGCGATAGCCTTTGGAGAGTTTGCCAATGATAGTCTTGTGGTAATCCCCCAGCTGGCAAATGTCGATTACTTCGCTGATGCGGCTCTTAATCTTTCGAGATTTCATGCCACGTAGTGTTCCCATGTATTTCAGATACGCCGATACGTGCATATCGGTGTATAGAGGCACCGTCTCGGGCAGGTACCCAACTCGGCGGCGCACTTCCAAGGACTGCTCCACCACGTCGAAGTCGGCCAGGGTAACCTTTCCCCGGGTGGGGGGCATGAACCCGGTGATAATCCGCATGGTAGTGGTCTTGCCGGCGCCATTGGGCCCCAAAAAGCCCAGCACCTCGCCCTTTTTGACGCCAAAGCTAACATCTTCCACCGCCAGGTAGGGGCCGTAGTAATGGGTCAGCCCCCGGACCTGGATCATAAACTCGCCGGGCTTGCTGTCGTCTATGCCGTTTTCTATCTTGTCACCTCTTGTTCTTGTCACCCCTTGTTTCCTATCGGACTCCGTTCGGACTCCGTTCGGACTCCGTTTCAGTCATCCCCGGCCACCCGGGTTCTTTTTTAAGTTGGCCCGGTTGCGCTTGCCCCCGATTAAAAATTCCTCTCAAATATACTTCCGGGGGGCGAGATTGTGCAGAAACACTAGTGATGATATTCTAAACGCCGGGTTTTGCCAAGGTTTCAGCTAGTAGTGGGACTAGTTGTCACCGTTAGCTTATGCACTGGAGGCGGGATGCACCTGATCATTGACGGATATGGTGGTAATGTTGATAAGATGTGGGACCAGCAGCTGGTCCGGGACTTTCTGGACCAGATTCCAGCCAAGCTGGCAATGACTCCCATCTGCGAACCTCAAGTCTTGCAGTATCACGGCGATAAAGTTGAGGATGCTGGGGTTTCGGGGTTTGTTATCATCGCCGAGAGCCACATCAGCATACATACCTTTCCCTACCGCCAGTACGTCAACATAGACATCTTTTCCTGCAAGTCCTTCGACGACCAGCGAGCGCTGGCCGAGGCGAAGCAGCTTTTCGACCTGACCGACGTCAAAACCTGGCTATTGGACCGGGGATTGGAGTGGGCGGACGCGCGTCAGGGCCAGGCCGAAGTGCAGCTTCAGCGCGGCAGCCTGGGCAGCGGCGATCTGAGCGGCCCTCGTGTCTGAAGCTGCAGGAAGCCGCATACCCTGGACTCCTTCCAATTTTCTTGCTCTTCCCCCGGAGCAGTGCGACCTGGAAAACTCCAGAGCCGTGCTGATCCCGGTTCCCTACGACAGCACTACCTCTTTTCGTGGTGGATCCAGAGAAGGCCCCGCCGCCATGATCGAAGCCTCCGGTGCTTTAGAGGATTACGACCTGGAATTGGACTTGGATGTTTCCCTATTAGGGATACATACCGCTCCCCTTTTGGAACCCCATCTGGGTAGTCCGGAACTCATGGTGCAGCGGGTCAGGCAGGCCGTGGCCGGATACCTGCGGCCGGATCGAATAGTTGGTGTGCTGGGCGGAGAGCATTCCATATCGGCGGGCGCGGTACAAGCTCATTTGGACCAGTACCCGGAGCTTTCGGTGCTATACCTGGATGCTCACGCCGACCTACGGGATGAATACCTGGGAACCCAATGGGGCCACGCTTCCGGCGCCCGTCGCATCCACGCCTGGTGCCCCCTGGTGCTGGTAGGAGTCCGGTGCATCTCCGGGGAGGAACGCGACTACTTGCGGCTTCAGACGGATGCCCCGGCCGCCCCGGCGGCTGCCCCGGCTGCCCCGGCAATATCTGCCTTCTTCTGGCCTGTCGAGGATGAAGCTGCCCTAACCCGGGAAGTTATCAGCAAGCTGAGCGACCAGGTATACGTGAGTGTGGACCTGGATGTGTTTGACCCATCAGTCATGGCGGCGGTCGGAACGCCCGAACCCGGGGGAATGTCCTGGAGCCAGGTTACTGGACTGCTGCGGGCCGTGGCCGAATCCCGCCGGATTGTGGGATTCGATGTGTGCGAGCTGGCCCCCCGGGAAGGGCCAATGGCCTGCACCTATACCGCGGCCAAGCTGGTATATAAGCTGATAGCCTACGCGAGCTGCCCTTCCCCCAAGGGTAAAGAGTCCATATAATTGGCTGGGGCGTAGAAAATTACCAGCAACGTTCCCAGGCGCCGGTGTTGGTCTAGCGCCAGCGCCGGTCTGCTTCCCGCAACTCAACCGCGCCGGCCAGAAGAAGTAAGCGGAAGAAGGAATTGGATAGCTCAATCAAGCTGGGGAAAGTCTTAGGAATCCCCATAGGCGTTAACTACTCCTGGATTTTTGTCTTTATCCTGTTCATCCTGGTGCTGTCTCGCCAGTTCTCCCAGAACCACCTGGGCTGGGATGCGCCCCAAATCTGGGCCACCGCCCTGGTCACCACCCTTCTGTTCTTCCTCTCCGTGCTGGTCCACGAAATGTCTCACAGCCTATTGGCCGTCCGCAAGGGCATTCCGGTTATCGGCATAACCCTGTTCGTGTTCGGCGGGGTGTCTCAGCTTTCCCATGAAGCCAGGCGTCCCATGACCGAGTTCCTGATCGCGGCGGTCGGCCCCTTGACCAGCATCCTGCTGGCAGTGGGTTTCGCTGCCCTGAAGTTTGCCGTCAGTCCAAGCTACCTTCACTGGGAGGATGTGCTTTTTACCCCTGGCCGAACCTCCTTGGGCGCCGTCTCTCTGTATTTGGCCTGGGTCAATCTGAGCCTGGGTATCTTTAATCTGCTCCCCGGATTTCCCCTGGATGGCGGCCGGGTTCTCCGCGCGGTGGTTTGGGGAATCACAGGAAGCTACTGGCGGGGTACTCAAGTGGCGGCCCGAGCCGGCCAGTTCCTGGGCGCTCTCATTATCGGCGCTGGTCTGGTGTGGCTCTATTTCGGTCATTACTTTCAGGGCATTTGGTTCGCTTTAATCGGCATGTTCCTCTTCTCCGCAGCTACCTCAAGTTATCGCCAGGAGAGAAACCGGGAGGCGATGAGGTCCTACCGGGTGGCGGATGCGTTTACCACCGAATGGTTCTCCCTGCCCAGCGAAACCGCACTGGGCTCGCCCCTGGTGTCCCACGGGCTGTCTGGCCCGGAGTCGTTGATCGGGGTGCTGGCTGATAACCGGATTCAAGGTGTGGTAACGCGGCAGAATTTGGCGCTGACTCCCGCCGGCTCATCCCCCTTTACTACGCTGGGCCAGGTGATGGTCCCGCTGGCCTCTCTGCCCAGCGTGGAACCCGCAGAGGCTATCTATGATGCCCTGGAGCGTATGGAGACCGACGGACTTACCCGCCTGGCTGTGGTCAGCGACGGACGGCTTTTGGGTTTTTTGCATAAGGATGAGGTACTGAGGTTTATGGCGCGCCGCCGCCGCCCTGGCGCATAATCCACCCTCCAAATCTTAGAGGCTGTGTGATATGTCATTGCGAGCCCTTCGGCTACGCTCAGGATAAACTCCGCGAAGCAATCTGAGACCCTGAGATTGCCGCGTCGCTGACGCTCCTCGCAATGACATTCTCACAGACCCTCTAAGCCGTCCGGCCCTGGTTGTCAGGGCTGTGCTAGAATAGGGACATGACAAAGGTTGGACTGCCTTCCCAATCCTCCGGCTCCATCTACCTGGACCACGCCGGCACCACGGCCATGGACCCACGAGTCCTGGAGGCGATGCTTCCCTATTTCACCGAGTTTTTCGGCAATCCTTCCAGTATTCACACCGTGGGCCAAGAGGCTCGGCACGCTCTGGACGATGCTCGGGAGAAAGTAGCCGCAGTTTTGGGATGCCGGTCTAGTGGGGTGGTTTTCACCGGCAGTGGCACCGAGGCGGACAACGCCGCGATCCACGGCGCAGCCACCGCATTGGCGGAGACAGGAAACCACATCATCACCTCCAGCGTAGAACACCATGCCGTGCTTCATCCCTGCCAATACCTGGAGAATCAAGGCTATGAGGTGACCTACCTTCCGGTGGACCCCTACGGCATGATCCAGCCGGAGGAAGTCTACCGGGCGATCACCGACCGGACGACCCTGGTAACCATCATGTATGCCAACAACGAAATCGGCACTATTAATCCCATAGCCGAGATTTCAGCGGCAGTGCGGCGCCGCGCCGAAGAGCTGGAGCGCACCATAGTTATGCACACCGACGGGGTACAGGCCGCCGGGTTTCTGGACCTGAACGTGCGCCGGCTGGGAGTGGACATGCTCAGCCTGTCCGCGCACAAATTCCACGGCCCCAAGGGCGTAGGCGTGCTTTACGTGGGACGGGGCACTCCCTACCTGCCGCTGATCCTGGGGGGCGGTCAAGAACGTGAGCGCCGCTCCGGCACCGAAAACATCGCCTCCATAGTGGGATTGGCCGTGGCTCTGGAGCTGGCCAACTCCTCCCGGGAGGAGACCAGCCTCCACTGCGCCGCGCTGCGGGACCGCATCATCAGCGTGATTGCGGAAGAGATTGAAGGCGGCCACCTTAACGGTCACCCCACCGAGCGGCTGCCCAATAACGTCAACTTCTCCTTTGATGGAGTTGAGGGAGAGTCCATTCTGCTGGGGCTGGATTTGGCGGGTGTAGCCGCTTCCAGTGGCAGCGCCTGCAGCTCCGGATCCCTGGAGCCGGCCCACGTTCTGCTGGCCTTGGGTCAAACCGCCGAGCTGGCGAGAGGCAGCTTGAGGTTGTCTCTGGGCAAGGACAATACCAGGGAGGAGGTTGAGCGATTCCTCCAGGTTTTGACCGGTCTGATTGAGCAGTTGCGTCAGCTACCTACCATCAGCACCGTGGAAGCCGCCGGCTCCCTGGGATACCGATGATTTTCGACAAGATTGCGGGCAAGATTCCGGCGAGAATCGGGCAAGGGTCGCCATCTCGCCTGCCAAATTACCGGCGCCTGATGTTCTTGCTCCCGCTGCTACTAATGCTTTCCCTGGCGGTTTCAATCAGCCTAGCGGCGTGCAGCGACGTATCCCCGGCCTTCGGGCAATACTACAAGGGCCGGGTTCTGCACTTAAATGTGGTTAAGCTGGAGAGGACTCCGGAGCTTTTGTATCAGCACGGGGATAAACACTACCGGATTCGCCCCTCTGAAGCGAATCTGGAGTTGGTGCTAATAAGGGTGAAGGTCGAAAACCATACTGCTACCAGCGTCATAGTCAACGTTGATAGTCAGGCTGCGGATATACGGGATTTTGTCCGAGGAAAATACTTTCCCATAAATCCAAACGAACGGTTTGAAGAGGTCGATGCCCCCGCCAATCCGGCGGATGAACGGTCCTTGGTGTTTCTTTGGAATCCGACCTTGGCAGACGGTACAGCACGGCCTTTGAGTTGGAAAAGGGTCATGGAATTGATGGCTGGATGATATTTGAGACGCCCAAAGACACTAAATTCCGCGCGTTTAGATGGCGGGCCGGGGATACCCTAAGCATTGACTTCTGAGGTCCGCAGGCCCACATAGCGCTTCTGATTCCCCTGATTCTTCAGGCCCCTCCGGTTCTTCTCAGGCGCCGCCCCCAGGCCGCAGGCTTTTCCACCTTATCGCAGGCTCGACCATTCCCCTGGCGGGCATATTTGCGCCCCAGCCGGAGTTGGCGGCGAGCGTGGGCATTCTGGCGTTGATCAGCCTGGGACTGGACCTGATGCGCTTCCGAATTGCCGGGTTGAACCAGTTGTTTCTCCGGTGGCTGGCTCCTCTGCTGAAGCATGACGAGGACCGCAAAATAACCGGCGCCAGCTACATGCTTGCCGCCGCGCTCATCGCTTTCTTGGTTTTCGACCGGCAAGTGGCGGTTCTGGCCCTGTTTTTCCTGGCCCTGGGGGATCCGGCAGCGGCGCTGGTGGGGTCCAGAATGCCCGGACCCCGATTGTTGGGCAAATCCCCGGGTGGCACGGCGGCATTCGGGGCAGTGTCGATGCTGGTTGTTTTGGCGCTCAGCCTTACCGGGGTAATTGATTACCATTGGGGCATGCTGGTTGGAGTGGTGGTGGCGGCCTTGGTGGAGCTGGCGCCATTGCCCCTAGATGATAATTTAACCATTCCCCTGGCCAGCGGCGCGGCAATGCAGCTATTGGTTGGGTAGGAAGGGCTGGCCTTGGGTTCTCCCCAGAGTCATTCCGAGTTTCCATGCTCCGGTGGAGCGCCACCGGCAGATGAAAATGGTTTCCCTCGGCTCATGGTTCGACAGGCTCACCACGAGCGGTTGGGAGCCCGTTCGTCCTGAGGCTCTCGAAGGGCGAACGGGCTATGTATTGTAGCTGAAGACCCAAATTGCCACGTCTTTCTGAGGGAGCGAAGCGACCGAAGAATCTAATACCAAGTCTGCTTAAAAGCCGCGTGTAAGCTGATTCCGTAGGGGCGCACGGCCGTGCGCCCCTACCATACCCAAAACATACCCTCTTTATCCCGAATTGGTATAAGATTCCTCGCCTCCACCATGTTCCGGCTCAGAAAGACCTGCTACTCCATGACAAGGTGGGTCCATGAACGTCGAAATTTACATACCCCTGTCAGCCCCTTAGGGGAGAGGATTGAGGTGAGGGGTATCACCCTCATCCCAACCTTCTCCCATCAAGGGAGAAGAGGCTATGCAGAAATCAGCGAAGCAATCCTTCCTCTCCCCCATGAGATTGCTTCGGGGCACGTCCTTCGCCATGACAATCGAAGGAGCCCGGCGCAAGGAGCAGGAGGAAGGGTTGGAGCCCTTGCGATTGTTGCCCGAAGATGAATATCAGAAGGGGCTAATTAGGGGAACTCGATTACCTCGGCGCGCGCCCGCTGGAAGCGGAGATAGGCGGCTTTTTTCATGGCCGGCCGGTGGGCCTGCACGATTTCCTTTCCTTTAGCGCCGCCATCGGCCAGCAGGTCGATAACCACCATGGCCATGATCTTGGCCGGATTCACCACCGCCGATTCGTAGTCGGTGATCAGGTAATCCTTGCTGTGTCCCGCGCCCACCGCTCCCGAGGTGTAGGGGTGGCAGACCGGCATCAGCTGGCTAAGGTCGCCCATGTCGGTCGAGCCGCCCCGATTGCGGCGGGGGGGCATTACCATCACGTTGCTCTCCCCCAGCAAGTCGGAGGCGTTTTGCTGGAAAAGCTCGAGTAACCCTTGGTCGTGGCGCATGGGCAGGTAGCCGGGAATGTTGGTGATCTTGACCGAAGCCCCCACCGCCATGGCTCCCGCCTTGAAGCACCGATCCACAATGGCGGAATTCCTAACCACCGCCTGGGGAGTGCCGGAGCGGACGCGCCATTCCAGACGCACATCAGAGGGTACCGCGCTGACGGCTTCCCCGCCCTGGGTCATGATGCCGTGAATGCGGACCGTTTCATCATCCTTGAAGGTCTCTCGATTGGCGTGGATCGCCTGCAAGGCGAAGGAAGCGGCGTTGAGGGCGTTGATGCCCAGATGCGGCGCTGCGCCGGCGTGGGCGCCTCGCCCGGTGAACTGCACGTACTTGACCAGGTGCCCATTGCTGGTGCCGCCCATGGCAAATTTGCCTTCCCCAATATCACCGGCGGTGTGGCACATCATTGCCAGGTCTACGTCGTCGAACTCCCCCAGACCGATAAGCTCCTGCTTGCCCCCCATGAACTCCAGCTTCTTATCTTCGCGTAGCTGCATGCGCCGGCCCACCTCGATGAACTCTTCGGCGGGTACGGCGAAGGGCAGGATTTCGCCGGAAAGCTCGGCAAGGACCTCTTTTTGAGTAAGTCCTAAGGTGGCTCCCAGCATCATCCCAATCTGGCAATGATGCCCGCAGGCGTGGGCGGCTCGCGTCTCCGGATCGGCGTGGGGATGCTCGTCCACTATCAGGGAGTCTAGCTCCCCAATTACCGCGACCCGTGGCCCCTCGCCGGCACCCCCGGAAATGCGGCCCTTCACGCCGGTGATGGCCAGACCGTCGCGGTGGGCAATCCCCATCTGGTCCATTTTGGATGCCACCAGACGGGCAGTCTTAAATTCGCTGAAGCCCGGTTCCGGATTAGCCAAAATTTCCTTGGCCACGCCAATGATCTCATCTTTGGCCGCATCGATGGCGGCGCAGGCTCTTTGCTTGA
>SMVB01184188.1_pt1 | contig 12257 bp, 10 predicted proteins | sample 2456461 | NCBI WGS metagenome assembly SMVB01 (sample SAMN11095934, study PRJNA526329) | marine sediment metagenome | biome: Marine sediment; feature: Surficial sediment; material: Deep marine sediment; isolation source: Hadal surficial sediment | place: Pacific Ocean | collected 2014-05 | depth...
GTAGTCATGGCATGTACGCTCCACCGCTTACACTGATCAATTGACCCGTGATGTAGCTCGAGACGTCCGAGGCGAGAAACAGTGCGAGCAACGCGATGTCTTCGGGTCGACCCAGGCGGGGAATCGGAAGCCCACTCATGTTGTGGAGGCTGCCGTCTTCGAGGGCCTGCTGCATCTCGTCCGGGCGTCCCATGGTTTCGAAACCGAAGCGATTCCAGAAACTCCCCGAGCCCACATGCGATGCTTCTTCCGGCACGATCCAGCCCGGACAAATATTGTTGACCCGCACCCCGCGCTTCGCCCATTCCCAGGCGAGGGATTTGCTGAACGAGTTCACGAAGCCCTTGAGCGCCCCATAGTGCACGACGCCCGCCGCGGCTTCTCCGAGTAGCGACGAGTTCGAAGAGATGTTGATCACCGACCCGGCGCCGCGTCCAAGCATGTCGCTTGCAACGGCCTGGCAGCAGTTCACCACCCCGTCGAGGTTGAGGGCCACTTCCCAGCGGCGGGCTTCGTCGTCGAGTTCTTCGAAGGGTGCGGGGTGCGCGACGCCCCCCGCGTTGTTCACCAGGATGTCTACCGGCCCGAACTGCTCGTTGCACTGGGCCACCATGGCGTCGACGCTTGCGCGGTCCGTGACGTCGGTTCCAATGGGCAGCACTTGTCCCCTGAGCTTCTGCTTGTGGGCCTCCTCGATGAGTCGTTTACCAGTTTCGACGTCCCTCGATGCGCTGATGACGTTGATCCCCTCCCGCGCAAATTCCAGCACGAGGCCGCGTCCGATGCCGCCACTCCCGCCGGTTACGATGGCGACCTTGCCCGCCAGACCCAGTTCCATCTCACCCTCCGTCCCCGGCTCAGACCTCGTCCGGCACGTCGTACGCTTGTTGGTAGCGGCGAAAGAATCGCCGCTCCGAAAGTTCGTTCTCGGCCACGCGATAGCGATGGGGGCCAAATTTTTCCCTCGGCTTGCCCGCGAGGTATTGCTCCATTTGCTTGCGCGCGATTTCCGAAAGCGGCATCTCGAAATGCTGATAGATCTTTGCCACGCAGGCAATTGGATCGTCCATCAAATCCTGGAAACGCGAGTCGCAGATCCGGCTCTCGGGAATCACCCCCTCTGCCCGCTGCTGCATCACGTGTTCGAGGCGGCTCGCGGTGGCCTCCCCCTGGATGATGTCCTCGAACGCGTCCGAGTCGAAAGGCAGATCGCTGCGCATGTAGTAGAGGCAGCCCATCAGGCTCGTGGTCGACGCCATGCACTTGATGGGGTCGCGATGGGTCTGGATGATGCGCGCATCCGGGTAGGTCTCGAGCAGGATGTCGAGATGGTTCTGATGAGCGGGCGCCTTCAGGAGCCAGTGCTCCCGGGGATTCTTCCACTGCAATATCTTGAGGATGGTTTGATGGTACGCGTAGGCGGGCCTCATGTCCGCGGTGGCGTACCAGGCTCCGTACTCCGGTGCTTGATGCAGCGAAGCCAGATGATCGCTGATAAAGCTGTTGGCCATGATGAGCCCGCACTCGGCGGGAATGCGCCCGCCCATTTCGTGCATGGTGGCAAACTCGGGCACCACCCGGTTCCACTGGGTCACGAGACCGTGGGCGCGAGCGATGCGGGGATCGTCGTCGTAGCCCGCCGCGGTCGGGGGTGGACACGGGAACAGGGCTTCCCAGGTTTCGGGAACGCCACAGGACGGATCTTGCGAGAGCACCTCGAACAAGATCGAAGTGCCCGAGCGCGGCAACCCGACAATGAACATCGGGCTCTCGATCTGTTGATCGTGGATCTCCGGGTGAACGCGCAGGAGTTCGCCAATTTGCAATCGGTTCTGCAACCAGATCAGCAGATCGCTGCGGGTCATCAGCCGGCCCATCAAGGTGAGCTCGGCGGCGCCGTCGAGGTCCCGACACAAAAGCGTAAGCGGCTCGCGCCAATGGTCTTCGCCAAAATCTTGCAGGCCGGTCTGCTGCATGGCGGTATCGATCAGGGAACCGGGGTCCAGGGGAACCAGGGATTTGAGATCGAGGTGCCGGCCTTCGCGATTCAGCTCGGCGAGCCACTCCGGGCGCCGGGGAGGCTGCCACGCGGAGCGTCGATCGACCCGTTCTTCTTCTTCTATGTCTTCGTCTTCTTCGCCCGTTCCACTATTGCTCATTTTTGCCGCTACCTGTCGCAGTGACTTCGTTCGTTGTCAAATTTGACGCGCGTCCTATGATAAGGAACTCGCAAGAGTGAAGCAGGATCCGAATTTGGTGGGTTCCCTATGTTTGGCGATGGCCAGGACGACGAGCAGCTCCGGGCGAGCTGGCACCGATTCTGCGATCAACTAAAAGACGCGGGCGATCTCGTGTTTCGCGACACGGCGCCCAAGGGCTCCGTGAGCCGCGCCACCGGGATGCGTCAACTCGCGCGCAACATTTCTCTTGGGCTGCAGTTCGAGCTGGAAAACCGCGATCCCGAATTCCCGGAACTGCTGCACTACTTCGATCCCCTGCGCAAACAGGGTGGAGACAACACCGACGCGCTCTACGTCGGGGGGCCGGTAAACGGGCGCGACACCTACCGCATCTACGGCCAGCGCGGAAATGCGGCCTACTTCGCGATTACCCTGCTCGAGGATGGAGATACACCCTGGGGCGGCAAAGTCGTGGGAACCCTGATCGACGATCAACTGCAGGTTGCGGAGGACGGCAGCTTCGAACTCATCATTAGCCCAGAGCAGAGCCCAGACCAGAACCCAAACCAGAACCCAGACGAACCTCCGGTCAATTGGCTTCAATCCACTCCCGATACCTACCGCATCACCTTTCGCCAGTTCTTTGCGGATTGGGAAAATGAACAGCCGATGACCGTGGTGATCGAGCGCGAGGGAAGTGCGAAACCTCCCGAGCCCCTCACCGCCGAACAACTCGACCGCGGACTCAGCGGGGCCGCCCAGTGGATTCACCGATCGATCGAGTACTGGGCGGACATGCTCGACAAATGGCAAGTGCGTCCCAACGAATTCATTTCCTACGGCGAACTGGAGTCGAACAGCATCGATTTCACGCCCGGTGGCGCTCCGTTGATTTCGTACTGGAAGCTTCCCCGGGACGAGGTGATGTTCATCCGCGTTACACCTCCCAACGCTTCTTACTGGGCGGTCGAGTTCGGCAGCTATTGGTGGGAAACGATGGACTATCGCTACCGGTTGTGCAGCCTGAACCAGCACCACGCCGTGCTCGAAGACGATGGCAGCCTGTTGGTGGTCGTGAGCCACGAAGATCCGGGCGTCCCCAACTGGCTCGATCCGAGCGGGCACGAAGAGGGCTACGTGACGTTTCGCTGGATCGGCGCCGACCATTATCCCCGCCCTACTGTCGAGCAATTTTCTGCCCGCGACCTCGAGACGAGACTGCCGGCCAGTGTCCAGCGCATCAAACCGGAGCAGCGCGCGGACCAATTGCGCCGCCGCCGGTTGGGGGTCATCAAGCGCTTCGGAGTCTGATCGGCAGCGTCGGTCCATCAGCAGTGATTTCGTTCGTCAGCGTCCCGAGAGGAGCCCAGTGCCGAAAATCGAATTCTTCTTCGACTATGGAAGCCCCTACAGCTACCTGGCCAATGCTGTGATCGCTGGAATCGCCGAACAGCACGGGGCTGAACTCCGTTACAGACCGATGTTGTTGGGTGGTGTGTTCAAGGCGACGGGCAATCAATCGCCGATGATGGAAACGGTGGCAGCCAAGCGAAGCTACGGAGGCGCAGCGCTTTCGCGAACCGCGGCGCTGCACGGGCTTTCGATCGTCACGAATCCGAACTTCCCGATCAATACGTTGGGGCTCATGCGCCTGGCCGTGGCGGCGCAACGCGAGGGCGTATTCGACGCCTTTCACGGGAACGCGTACACGGGGTTTTGGCAGCAGGGTCTCGACCTCGGCGACGTGCAGGTACAGGCAGAACTCATCCGCGACGCGGGTCTAGATCCCGAAAAACTTCTCGCTCGTGCGGCCGAAGACGATGTCAAGGCCGAGCTTCGAGCCAATACCGATGAAGCGGTAGCCCGCGGCGCGTTCGGTGCACCGACGTTCTTCATCGAGGCTCAGATGTTCTTCGGCGTCGACCATCTTCCCTACTTGATCCGCAGCCTGGAGGAACAAACCCGGTGAAGACAGCAATTGCGATTGGCGCCGCAGCCTCGGGCAAGAAGAGCAATTTCGACGAGACCGTGGCGTTTGCAGTCGAGGCAGAGAAACTCGGCGTCGATCAAGCGTGGAGCGCGGAAGCCTGGGGTTACGACGCAGTTTCAACCTTGGCGTATCTCGGCGCGCGCACCAAAACCATGACCCTGGGCACCGGGATCATGCAGATCAGTGCGCGAACCCCGAGCATGACGGCCATGACGGCGCTCACGATGTCGATGATCACCGGAGGCCGGTTCATCCTCGGCCTCGGCGCATCGGGACCCCAGGTCGTAGAAGGGCTGCAGGGCCAGAGTTTCGCCAAGCCACTGCTCAGGATGCGCGAGACGATCGAGATCGTGCGGCAGGCATTCCGCGGGGAGAAGCTCGCCTATAAGGGGCAGCACCACGTATTGCCCCGGCCGGGCGGCGAGGGAAAGGCGCTGCGTCTAGCGCAACCGGCCAATCCCGATCTCCCGATCTGGCTCGCCACCTTGTCGCCGAGGGCGCTCGAAATGACCGGGGAACTCGCCAACGGCTGGCTCGGTACTTCCTTTACGCCTGAAGCGGCCGAGGCGCACCTCGCGCATCTGCGACGAGGTGCTGCGAAAGCCGGAAGGTCGCTCGCGGATCTCACACTGTGTGTGGGAACTTCGGTCGCCTTCACCGACGATCCCGAGCGACTGATCCAAAAAGCCAAGCCGGCCCTTGCCTTTCAGCTCGGCGCCATGGGGTCGGCCAAAACCAACTTTTACAACGACGCATTCAAGCGCAGTGGCTTCGAGGACGCAGCGACAGAAGTGCAGAAGCTGTGGGTCGAAGGCAGGCGGGACGAAGCCATCGCGCGAGTTCCAGACGACATGGTCGTTCGCACTACGATTTTCGGCGACGAGGCCTTTGTTCGCGAACGCATCAGGCTCTACCGGGACGTGGGGATCGGCGTATTTCGACTCGCTCCCGTGGGCGGCAATCTGACGGAACGCCTCGATACCCTCGGCCGAGCCGTAGAGATCATCAAACAGGAGACCGGCGGATGAGCTGCGTCGCAAGTCCTTGGCGGGAGTTTGTCGCTCAGCGCAGATAACCCAGGTGTTCGGGTTGTAGCGAGATCATCGCCTCGATCAGGGGTTCTGCGTTTCCTACCCGGTCGACGACCGGGTCTACGAGTAGCGCCTGCAGGACCAGGTCTTTCGATCCCTCGATGATCGCCTGGGCCGTGAGGTCGTGCACTGCGACCTGATTGGCGAGCAGGCCCGCAAAGCCTCTGGGCATCGCATCGAGGCGAATGCCGGAAACGCCCTTGCCATCGACGAAGGCCGGGACCTCGACGGCGATGAAGTCGGGCAACTGTTCGATGAACCCGTTGTTGGGAATATTGACTGCGGCTTCTTCGTAGCGGTGATCGGTGAGAATGGCCTCCGCGAGCTTTACCATTCGTTCAGTGCGGGTCGCTCGGATCTTGGGATTGCCGCGCAGGGTCCACTTCTTGTAGAAGACGTAAAAGTCGTGGACGGCCTTGTGATCGGCAACGTCGTGGGCCCACTGCAAATACTCGCCGATATGACTGTCGGTGGTGATCGGCAGGCAAGAGAATTTTTCGAGCAGCACCCGGAAGGCGCCGCGCTCCGCCCACGGGCTGGCTCCCTCCCGCAGTGCCGGTTCGCTCCCGGGCGTCGACCCCGCCTCTGCATCCAGCAGCTTCTTCATGATGCTGCCCAGATCCGGCAGCTGCTCGAAGTAGCTCCCCGCCTTTGCGAGCACATCGGGAATTGCGTCCTTGCCCGAGTCGCGATAGTAGGCCTCGACCAACACGCTGAAGTGGTTGAGCCCGCCGGCGCGAAAGCCGAGATTCGAAAGGGGTGTATCGAGAATCAGCGGCAGATGTTGAAACAGGGACGCAATTTCGTGGCACAGACCCACGAACTTGAGATGGGGGAAAACTCGATTTACCGTCGTGCAGATGCGACTCATCGGATTGCTGTAGTTGAACACCCAGGCTGCGGGACAAATCGCTTCGATGTCCGCACAGATCTCGAGGATCGGAGGCACCACCCGAAGCGAGTGAAACAGGCCCCCGGGTCCACCGTTCTCTCCAAATTCCTGTCTGAATCCAAAGTGGCGGGGAACGCTTTGATCCTGCTCCCACAAAGCAAAGCGGTCCCCAACCTCGATCGCGATCACGCAGAAGTTCGCCCCCGCGAGCGCGTCTTTGCGAGAAAGCGTGGCCGATAGGGTGACCTTCAGCCTGTTGGCGGCGACGTAATCTCGCCCCGCGCGGTGGACTCGTTCGAGCGCTTCGGCATCGATGTCGTGAAGCACCACGTGACAATCCGACAGCACCGCACTCTGGAAAATGTCCCCCAACATATCGAAGCCAAATTGCGCGCTGCCTGCGCCGATCAATACGATTCGTGTGGGCAATGTCTCGCTCCTGAACGGGTAGGGTCGTCTCAGCAACTTCGTCGGTATTGTAGTCGGATCCGCTTCGCTAGACTGGTGTTGCGAATCTCTGGTCCGTTAACTTCTCAATTTTATTGGTGATCTCCTTGAAGCAACGAGTGCGCATCGCGGTCCTTGGTGCGGGAATGTCGGGCATCTGTATGGGTGTCCAATTGAAAAAGCGCGGCATCGAGGACTTCGTCATTCTCGAAAAGGCCGAAGCCGTTGGCGGGACCTGGCGCGAGAACACCTATCCGGGGGTGGCCTGCGACGTCCCCTCTCACGTGTACTCCTACTCCTTTGAACTGAATCCAAACTGGAGTCACTCGTATTCGACGGGTCGCGAGATCTGGGACTACTGCGAAGCCATCGTCCAAAAATACGATCTGAAGCCGAAGATCCAATTTGGCAGAGAGATCTCGAACGTGCGCTTCGACGGCAGCCGTTGGCAGATCGAAATGAAGGACGGCAGGGCGATCGACGCAGCGCTCGTCGTCAGCGGTTTGGGCGGGCTGCACTTGCCCAACCACGCCGATCTCGAAGGCATGGACAGCTTCGCCGGCACCAGCTTCCACACTGCGCAATGGAACCACGAGCACGATCTCACCGGGCGACGGGTCGCGATCATCGGCACCGGAGCCAGTGCCGTGCAGGTGCTACCGGCGATCGCCGAACAGGTCGAAGAAGTTTCTGTCTTCCAGCGATCCGCTGCCTGGGTTTTTCCCCGGCTGGCCCGGGAGATTCCCGAAGAGCGTCGCGCAATGTTTCGCCGTTCGAAGCTATTGCTGAGGCTCTATCGCTGGTTCTTGTGGATGTTCATGGATGTGCTGGGCTTTCTCTCCCTGCGCCGGGGCAGTTGGATGGCCGATCGCCTCCGGCGGGTTGGTCTCGACCACCTCGAAAGCTCGGTCAAAGATCCGGTCTTGAGACAGAAACTCACGCCGGACTACAACCCCGGCTGCAAGCGCCGTTGTATCGCGGATGACTACTGGGTCACGTTCAATCGCAAGAACGTTCATCTGGTTGTCGACTCGATCGTCAGAGTCGAAGCGGGCGGAATCCGCGACGCCTCGGGAAAGCTGCACGAGGTCGATACGATCATCGAAGCTACCGGGTTTCGTCCGTTCGATATCAGCGACTACGTCAATATCGAAGGCCGGGATGGTCGCAAGCTGCGCGATGTCTGGAGCGAACGGGTCGAGACCTTCCGCACGATGATGATTCCCGGTTTCCCCAACTTCTTCCTACTCCTCGGGCCCAACAGTGCGACCGGCCACACCTCGGCCTTGATCATGATCGAGTCCCAGGTTCAGTACGTCCTGGGCTGCCTCGGGCTGATGGAACGAGAAGGTGTGGAGCAGCTGGACCCCGATCCCGAGGTCGTGCGCCAGTACAATCAACGCCTGCAGAGAGACATGAAGGGAATGGTGTTCAGCGGCGGTTGCAACGCCTGGTACACCGACGCCAACGATCACAACTTCACGCTGTGGCCGTACTCGGCGGTTCGCTTCATCGCGGAGCTGTGGCGCATCAAGAAGTCGGATTTTTCTGCCCAGGCGAACCCGCGACCGAACCTGTGACCCGACCTGTGACCGGAATCAGTCGAGCCTGACGATCACTCGCCCGACAGTTTTGCGATCGCGCATGGACTCCAGCGCTGCGGGCAGCGCCTCGAACTCCACGACCTGACCCACGACCGGGCGAAGCTTCTTGGCGATCACGCCGTCGACAATCTCTTTGGTGATGCGCGTACCCAGCCGATCCGGCACGAAATTCCACCCCATGCCCTTCTTCATCAGTGGCGCGATCGCAGCGTCCGCATAGGCGAGAAGTACGCCGCAGAGTTTTAGATTGCCGGCACAGATGCGGCGGGGCACGATGAACTTTTCGTCCGCAACGGACTTGTCCGAAGCAAAACCCATCATCAGGTAGCGGCCGTTGTACGCGATGCAGTTCATCGACTTTTCCATCACGGCCTCGCCGACATTGTCGAAGACCACGTCGACACCCTTGTTCTGGGTGGCCTGCATGATGATTTCGCAAAAGTCCTGCTCGTTGTAGTTGATCACGGTGTCGGCGCCGAGATCGCTGCAGAGTTTGATCTTGTCCGCTGACCCCACCGTTGCAAAAACCTTTGCGCCGGCGTTCTTGGCCAGTTGAATGGCCGCAGATCCGGCCCCGCCCGCCGCAGCGTGGATCAGCACACTCTCTCCCGAGCGAAGTTCGGCGCGGTCCAGCAAACCCAGCCATGCGAGATGAAACGGAAAATAGAGCGCCGCCGCGTCCGGAAGCGGAATCTCTTCGGGCATGTCGAATGCGGAGACGAGCGGACAGATCGCATACTCGGCGTATCCGCCGGTCGCCTGCTTGGGCATGGCCACGACTCTCCGGTCGGCCCAGTCCTCGGTGCCCGGACCGCACGCGACAACCGTTCCCATGACCTCCATTCCGGGGGTGCAGGGCAATTCGGGTCGCACCATCATGTTGCGACCGGTCACGCGCTCTAAATCGTTGAGGTTGAGAGCAATGGCCTGGACGCGCACCAACAACTCCCCGGGCTGTGGCACCGGGAGCGGGATCTCGTCGAGTTTCAGGACCTGGCTCGGTTCTTCACCGTATTCATGGGTGCGCCAGGCGCGCATGGTTTCGGGCAGGGGGGTGTCGCTGCTCATACTTGGGTCTCCTTCTAGGCCGCGATGTACTTGTCCAGCAGCGAATGAAAATGCCTGAGCTTCGTCTCTTGATAGCTCGCGAAGGTCACGTGGGTGTGCTGGGCGTTCTCGAGGCCGCGCTGAACTCTGGGCAGGTTGAACGTGTCTTGATCGAACACCTGGCAAAGAGGACCGAGCTCCGGGGCCTCGGTCCACGACTGGTCAAAGTCGAGCCAGTGAATTTCGGCCGGGGCTGGGCGCTTCCCCAGAAACGGCGCCAGGTAGATCACCTCCATGATGCAGCTGCCCGGGTCATTGCCGTAGGGCCTGAAGCGATAGGTGATCTTGTTGTAGGCGCCCCATGGATGCATGTTGGGAAACACGGTGTAATAGAAGGAGTCGTTGAGTTCGGCGTCGGAAAGATGAACCACCGACGGCACGCTGCCCTGCAACTGCATGCGACTCATCTGGGCGAAGAGTTGGCGCGCGGTCATGTCTTCGGGAACTCGAAACGCGGGGTCGGCGTCCAGACTCGTCGTGATCATCGCCTGGAGCATTTCCTGTTGGCTGGGTTCGTAGTCGAGGTGAGGGCTCGGCGTCATGTTCGGGGTGATGGCCCGGGAGAAATTCCCCCAGGCATCGTATTGCGAATTCGAATCGCCGATCCCCGGCAGCATCTGGGGATGGGTCGCGATTACGTGATAGGCCTCCATGAAGCCCTCCTGGGCGACCTTCCAGTTGCAGCGTATGAGGTGTGCCACGTGGGCTTGCTTGTAGCGCTTGTCGAGGGGCCAGCGTTCGAAATGGTCGGGCAGGTCGCCGATGAAGGATGCAAAAGACTCGGCGTCGGCCGACATGTTGATGAAGACGAAACCTCCCCAGAGACCGACGCGGAACTCGGGCAGGTGGTAGGCCTCGCGCTCGACGTGCGGAAAGTCCCAGCGACAGGGAAGTGACTTGAAGCTGCCATCGAGGTTCCAGGTCCAGCCGTGAAAGGGACACTTGAGCTCGCTGCTGTTGCCCGCGTGATCCTTCAGCGCTCTGCCCCGGTGCATACAGGCGTTGGGGAAGGCGTGAATCTCGCGATCCGCGTCGCGTACGATCAGCGCTTCGAGACCGGCGATCTCGTACACCATGTGGTCGCCCGGTTCTGGGATCTCTTCTTCGCGACAGGCGAACTGCCAGCAGCGCTTCCAGACTTTCTCGACTTCGAGATCGTGAAAGGACCGTGAGGTGTAGTGCTCGATCGGCACGCGGATGACGGGTAGCTCCCGGGCCGACTGCAAGCGCAGCACTTCGGGGACAGTCCTCGTGTCCGTATCGAGCAAGTCCTGGTAGGAGATTCCCGACGAACGGGAACCCCGACCCGGCTCATCATGGGCGAGCGGTTCGATCGCGCTTGGGGGATCGGTCGACATGATTAGAACATCACGCGTTTGGTAAAGCCACCGTCCGTCACCAGGTTGGCTCCCGTGATCAAGCTCGCCGCGGGGCTGGCCAGGAACACCACGGCGCGAGCGACTTCTTCGGGGGTTCCCATCCGGCCGATGGCACATTGCTTCACCGCGCCCTCATAGATCGCGGGCATGGTCTGCTTGATCATTTCCCAGTTGCCGCCCTCGAAGTAGATCGGGCCCGGGGAAACGACGTTGACGCGAATGCCCTTGGGCGCGAGCGCTTGCGACATGTCCGAGGCGTGGGTAATCAGGGCGGCCTTCATGGCGTTGTACGCCTGGGGTACGCCGAGATACTCGAGCGCTGCAGTCGAACTGATGATCACAACCGATCCGCATTCGGATGCTTCGAGGAAAGGTGTCGCCGCGCTGATGCCCCGCACTGCGCCCATCACGTCGACGTCGAAGGAGGGTTGCCAGGCGGCGACTCCCGGGCCGCCCCCCGCGCTCGCATTGCTGACGAAGACATCCAGCCCGCCGAGGGATTCGGCCGCTTCCTCGATGAACGCCTCGAGGGCAGCGCCGTCCGCAACGTCGACGGACTTGGTGAAGACCTTGGCGCCTCGACTCTCGAGTTCTTTGCGGCTGGTCTCGAGGCCATCTTCTCCCCGGGCACAGATCGCGAGATCGCAACCCTGGTCCGCCAGGGTCTGGGCGATTGCAAGGCCAATGCCCCGAGTCGCCGCCGTAACCAACGCCTTGCATCCATCGAGTCCGAGTTCCATTTGCTTTCTCCTTCCAGAATTCGTGCGTGAATTTGTATTGAGGTCGGGCGCGCGTACACCCGAAAATTCTGTCGTCGCGCGGTCGGCAGCCAAATCGCGTTTGGAGGGCCTGACGGGCCCGGCCACGAAGCCGAGAAATTGAGGATCCGCTTCCCGCAACTCACCTCGTATCCAGACGCCATCGGCGTGGAACACGCCCTGTCGGCCGTCCCGGCACTCCACGCTGACGGTGCGATTGTCGCAGCGCGTGTAGATCGCCAGAGAAATCGGGTGACGGAGCTTCATGCCGCGCGCCCTCCCTCTGCCGCCCGTCCCGGTCGGCGAATGGCGTCGGCCTGAACCTCGCGAATGAGTCGTTCGAAGTTGCCCCGACCCGCACCGGTGACCAATCCGAGCATCGACGTCGACACGTCGAACAGCACGGCGGCTCGAAAGGAAGTCGCGGTCAGCGTGCCGCGCGCCCACTCGAGCGAGGCCATGTCGAGGTGAGCATGCAAGCGTTGGGCGAGCGCGTCTCGATCGACCCACTGGGCCAGCGTGCCTTCGTCTGCAAGTCTCGTCAGGGAGTTTGAAAGCTGGTCCCCGATGGCCCGGCCGACATACCGCCGAGCCGGGTCGGCGCGGTCTGAATTCGCGAGCACCAGCAGCAGTGCGCGGTAGTAACGCGGCCGTCGAACGAGCTGTCGCACCGTAGCTTCGACCACGGCGATCAAGTCGACGCCGACGCGCTCGAGATTGCTTACGAACGACCGGGTCTGTTCTTCGACCGCCGCGAACAGCACTTGTTCTTTGTTGCCGATCAGGTTGTAGATGGTCGGTACCGTCAC
>SMVB01161941.1_pt1 | contig 12256 bp, 12 predicted proteins | sample 2456461 | NCBI WGS metagenome assembly SMVB01 (sample SAMN11095934, study PRJNA526329) | marine sediment metagenome | biome: Marine sediment; feature: Surficial sediment; material: Deep marine sediment; isolation source: Hadal surficial sediment | place: Pacific Ocean | collected 2014-05 | depth...
ATGCGCGACATCGCAGAGTTCTGCGACGGGTGGATGCCGATCGGCACCCGCCACGACATCGCCGGCAAGGTCGAAGAGCTGCACACGGTCCTCGCTGAAGCCGGGCGCGATCCGGACACGCTCGAGCTCACCATCTGGCAGGCACCGCGGGACCTCGACCAGCTGATGCAGTTGCAGGAGTTCGGTGTGACGCGCGCCGTGTTCGGCCTGCCGCCGGTCGAGCCCGAAATCGTGATCGAAAAGCTCGACAAGTACGCGGGGTTAGCGGCCGCGGTCCGCAGCTGAAACGGCGGGGGACTAATCGCAAAATGTACCTAGCGGAATCGTTCGAAAGACGCGATGATCTGACCCCAACGAGACGTTACGCCACCCCGATCGGTTCGGAGCAAAACGGGCCGGGGCACCCCGGACGGGGGGAACGGATCTGAACGACAGTCGGACGGCATCCGTCTCCAGTGGATGAGACGAGGCGACGCAGTCGCCTCGTCTCTTAAGAGCCTCCGCAAATAGGGCACGATCCGGTCTCTGTCGCAAGACCATTTGCGGAGCCGTGGCCCTAGCGGCCCGCCGCGAAGCGGCAAGAGCGGGAAAATGGCGCCACTTCTGTCGAGACGACCGGTCACCTATCGGTGCGCGCTCTTGTGTGGCCGCTCTCTAGGCCGGGGTAAGGACATCGGGTAGGGTTGCCCCGCGTAGCCGAGGAGAGGGCGATGGACAAAGTCGAGATGCTGAAGCTGTCGCCGATCTTTGTCACCCTGTCCAACAAGCAGCTCGAGTCGATCGCGGCCACCTCCAAGATCCTTTCATTCAGCGCCGGCGAGGCGATCATCGAGGAAGGCGAGGATCGCTCGATCGGCTTCTACGTGCTCGCCTCCGGCACCGCCGAGGTCACCAAGGACGGTGCGGTGGTCGCCACATACGGTTCCGGTGATTACTTCGGGGAGATCGCCCTGCTCAGCGACGACACGACACGCACAGCGACGGTGACGGCAACCAGCGATGCCGAGGTCCTCGGCCTGACCAAATGGGACTTCAGGGCCCTGGTGAGCTCCGAGCCGGACATTGCAGTCCAAGTGATGGGTGAGCTCGCCCGCCGCCTGGCCGAGACCGAGGCCGTCACGGAGTGAAACCGGCCCCGTGACCCAACCCCGACTCGTTATCCGTGGTGGACGTGGATCGATGGCCGTCTCCGGCGCCCAGTACACGAAGTACGGCGGCAACACCACATGCTTCGAGATCGCAGATGACCCCGAGCACAGGGTCCTCATCGACGCCGGCACCGGGCTGCGCGATGTCGACCACACCCTCTACCACGACCACACCCTCAGCTTCACCTTCTTCCTCACCCACTACCACTGGGATCACATCCAGGGCATCCCGGTCTTTGCGCCAACCTGGGTCCCGGGGAATCGCTTCACTTTCTACGGTGATTCGACAGAGGTCGGCGACGTCCGGGCCACCCTTGCCGGCGTGATCACCCAGCCGTGGTTCCCCGCCGCCCTTGTCGACTCGCCGGCCGAAATCTCGTATGCAGACATGGAGAAACCGGTCGAGCTCGACAACGTGGCAATCTCGACGGTGCAGCTCCATCATCCGCAAGGGGTGAGCGGGTTCCGGATCGACGGACCGAAACGAAGCGTCGTCATCGCCACCGATCACGAGAGCGAACCGGACGCCAATCGCGCCCTTGCCGAGTTCGCCAAGGGGGCGGATGTGCTCATCCACGATGCCCAGTACCTGCCCGCTGAGTATCCGCTCCGGGTCGGGTGGGGTCACAGCACGTGGGAACACGCCGTCGAGGCCGCCGACAGGGCCGGCGTGGGCCAGCTGGTGCTGACCAGCCACGATCCGGATCACACAGACGATGACATCGACGGGATCGTCAACGCGGCCGCCGAGCGATTCCCCAACACCGTCGCCGGGGCCGAGGGCATGAGCTTTGAGCTCTGAGTCGCAAGTCACAAGTCGCAAGTCGCAAGCCTGAGGGTCGTTCTGTCGATATGATCTCCCGTAGTCGCGGGGAGATTTCGTGTGACCGCCTCTCATTCGGCTGTGACTTCAACGGGCAGGGCGCGCCGGCGCTGGATTGTTGCGATCGGCGTTCTGGTATTCGTCGTGGTCGTGTTCCACCTGGCCGGGGGATGGTATTTCGCGGGCATCCTCGAGACCGATGCGCTCATACCGCAAGCGCCGTCCCGCGATTTCGGGGTGATTGCCCTTGACGCGGACGCCTCGAGCATCACCTTGTCGGGTACTGATGATGCGATCAGACAACAAGGCCGACTTGGGTTGTGGTGGGAAGGCGGCTACGCGCAGGTCGACGGCATACTCGACGAAAACCCAGAGTCCGTCGTGCGGGTGCTGATCCCGATCTCTGGGGTGCCACCGATCTGCGACACACCGCAAACCGAGACGTGCGAACAACTCGATCTCGAAGCCGTTGCTTACGGCCAACCTTCCCACGCCGGTGTCGAAGTGGTTGATGTCACGTACGAGAGCCCTGTGGGAACGATGGAGGCGTGGCTGGTGGCCCCCGATCCCGCTTCCGAGGTGCCGGTGTGGGCCATCCACGTGCACGGCTGGCGCGCAGACCGGAGTGAGGCCCTGCGTACGTTGCCGACATTCAGGGAAGCGGGTCTGACCTCACTGGTCATCGAGTATCGCAACGACCCTGGGGCGCCGCCCGATCCGACTGGTCATTATCGTTTTGGGCGCTCGGAGTGGGAGGACGTGGAGGCTGGGATTGACTACGCCCTCCGCAACGGGGCCAGGGAGATCGTCCTTGTCGGATACAGCACAGGAGCGGCCGCGGTGCTCAGCACTCTGGAGCGGTCAGAACGTACCGATGCCGTCGTCGCGGTCGTCCTCGATTCGCCAAACATCGACTTCGGTCGCCTGGTGAAGTTTGAGGCAAGCAAAAAGGCCTTGGTCGGGCCGATCATGCTCCCGGCATCGCTGACGGCAGTCGCCATGACCATCGCCGACCTTCGCTTTGATATCGGCTGGGACGACATCAACTATGTGCAGCGGGCAGCGGACATCGATGTCCCTGTGCTGGTCTTTCAGGGGTCCGCCGATGACACGGTGCCACCCTCGATCGCTGCCGACCTCGAGGCAGCCAACCCCGACCGTGTCACCCTCGTCGTGACCGGCGCCGACCACATGAAGAGTTGGAATGAGGATCCAGAGCGCTACGAGACGACCCTGGCTGAGTTTCTCGCGCGGGTGAAGTAGTCTCAAGTCTCAAGTCGCAAACACTTCCCTCTCCCACAAAGTGGGGGAGGCGCGAGCAAGCGCAGCTTGCGAGCGGAGGGGGCTATAGGTGCTCGCTAATGCCGATTGAGCTCAGCGAGTACCAGCAAGCACCCAAAGCCACCCTCTGCGTCACGGCGTCGCCGTAACGCGTCTCCTACCCTGCGCGGGAAAGATGAAGACTCGCCCACCCCCCTAGTGCTCCTTTGGCGTCGCCGTAGCACGCATGGACTACTCCCCGCGGCTCAGCAGCAGGTTCTGCGTCGCCCGCCCGACGGGACCCTCGGCGTCGAACAGGGCTGCATCGGCGAGGCCCACGCCGGTCGCTACCCAGTGCGATACGGCCTGGGCGCAGAACCACTCCCCTACCGGGTCCCGGTGCAGCGACACGGTGAGGTCGGGGTTCACAAACCGAATCTCGTCGAGATGGTTGTTGTAGGAGATGCCGTTGACGCTGTCCGCCAGCGGACAGACCCGTTGGAACGGGCTTGGCGACTCATCGGCGACAAAGGGCACCGTGGTCCGCATCCACATCGTCGTTGGTCCCCCCGTGGCGACAGGCCCCACCGGGTCGTAGCGACACTCGACCGAATCGAGAAACGAAGTCTGCCCGTGCACGCTTCGATGAATGGGGAACGGCCCCGGGATCGCCGCGGACAGATCGGGGGCATCGACGCTGGCGGTGGTGATGTCCAGCTGGTCGACGGTGCGCAAGTGCAGGCCGTACGCCCTGGCGTAGATCGTGTCGTCGTCATACAGCTCGGCTTGGGTGAGGCTCACCAAACGACCGGGCTTCGCGATCGATCCGGTGACGCGGAAGCCGCGCATCGGGATCGGGCGGATGATGTCGACGGTGATTCGAGTCAGTCTCTGTTCTGGAACGACTGCCTCCAGCGCCCCCGCCATCAGGGCCGTCGGTGGCCCGGCGTGGCATGCGTCGACTTGCCAGGGCCCACGCGCATACTCCGTCGGGACAAACCAGGAACCATCGCCGGTCTGGAAATAGGCATCGGTCACAAATCTGAGGCTATCCGGCCGTCGACTCGATGGCATCCACCGGTAGCCAGCTCGAATGGCCCGCGAGCGTTCTCGTGGCGTCGGCTCACTAGCCGAGAGTTGGCGGCGGGATCACCTGCGGTTGGGGCTCGGTGACCCAACTGCCGTGCCTTTCGTCGACAAATATGTCAGCACCGACAACGGCCTCGTTGAGCCATTCGTTCACCGCATCGAAGGCAGCCTCGTCGAGAAGCGCCTGTCTCAGTTCTTCGAGAGGCGTCGTGGTGCGCGACGCAACGAGCATGACGTGGTACCCGAAGTCGGACTCGACCGGTCCGAAGACTTCCCCAATTTCGGCCTCGATCGTTGCTTTTGCGAACTCCGGTACATAGCCGCTGGCTGTGGCGCAACCGAGGTCGCCGCCGACGGCTGCGCTGCCGTCGATCGAGACCTCAGCCGCGACCGTGGCGAAGTCCTCTCCTGCGTCGATCCGCCCAAGGACGGCTTCGGCCTCGTCTGCGGTCTCGGTAAGGATGTGTGAGGCGCAAACCTCTGTCCATTGCGCAGGGGATTCGTCGAAATCGCGTTGGGCGTCCTCCAGCGTCGGCTCGTCGAGCGTTTCGACGAAGGACTCGTGCAGGCTCTCCTCGATGATGATCTGGGTCACAAGCTGGCGAAGGCCGACCCGTGATATGTTCTGCTGCACCAGGAACGTCTCGATTTCGGTAAAGCCGCTCCCGAGGACGAGCTCACGAGTTTCCAGGTCGATCTGGTCTTCGGTCGGTTCGAAGCCGAACTCGTCCACCGCACGCTGGTTGATGGCCCCCCACTGGATGAGGACGCTGAGGTAGGTGGCGAACTGCTCGGGTTGTCTATCGAATTCGTTGACTTGGTAGAGAAGGCCCTCGACGTCTCCGCGGGTGATGTCGGCTCCGTTGACCGTTGCCGCCACCGAGTTGCCTCCGCCGCCGCACGAGGCGATGAGGAGGGCTCCGCCGGCGATGGCAATCGTGAGTCGTCTCATCCCTCGGACCTTCCGCTGCCCGAGGATATGACGCCTTTCAGAAAACCAGCCCCCGGCACCATGAGAATCAGCTAAAAGTCACGCGATCATCAACGCATCCCGGAGCACCGCGACCCGATCGGGGTCCACTCGGAAGTACGCCCAGCGACCTCGCTGCTCTCGAGCCAGCAGGCCAGCGTCGGCCAGAATCGACAGGTGGTGACTGACGGTCGGCTGGCTCCGCCCAATCATGTCGACCACATCGCAAGCGCACAGCTCGCCGTCCGGGGCGGTGGCGACGAGACTGAGTAAGCGGAGCCGCACCGGATCCGCCAGCACCTTGAAGGCCGCCGCCAGCTCGTCGGCCTCGGTGTGGTCGAGCGCCTCGACGAGCACCGGGTCGCAGCAGGGCTCGATAACTTTGACATCCATGAAACCCATCCTAACGATGTATCGACAACTGTCTATATGAGAGCTTATCATATCGATGGCGGTCGATATGGTGGAATCATGAGGATGAGGAGGAGCGGTGGCTGATCAAGACCTGCGCGAGGTGGTCCGGCAACGGTATGCCGACATGGCACAGAACATGCGTGTTGACGGCTGCTGCGACGAGTCGGGCTGCGGATCCCAGTTGTACCTGGCCGACGACGTGGTCTCACTCCCAGACGGTGCCGCCCTGACCAGCCTGGGTTGCGGGAACCCGACGTCGGTCGCCGATCTGCGGCAGGGGGAGACCGTGCTCGATCTGGGGTCGGGGGCAGGCATCGACGTGCTGCTCTCGGCGCAGCGAGTGGGAGCCACCGGATTCGCCTACGGGATCGATATGACCGACGAGATGCTGGATCTCGCCCGGGACCATGCGGCCGAGGCCGGTGTCGACAATGTTGAGTTCCGCAAGGGGTTCATCGAGGACATCCCCCTCGATTCCGAAACCGTCGATGTGGTGATCTCCAACTGCGTGATCAATCTTTCCCCTGATAAGGGGGGCGTGTTCTCGGAAATGTTCAGGGTCCTCCGACCGGGGGGGCGGCTCGGCATAGCAGACGTCGTGGCCGAAGACCAGCTGAGCGCGGAGGAACGCGTGGAACGAGGGAGCTGGGTTGGGTGCATCGCAGGGGCCTTGTCGTTCGCCGAATACGAGAACGGCCTGGCCGCCGCCGGCTTCAAGGAAATCTCCATCACACCGAGCCATGCCGTCACCGACGGGATGCATTCGGCAATCATCCAGGCCCACAAGCGCGCACCGATAGGTGACCGGTCGTCTTGACAGAAGTGGAGCTATCTTCCCGCTCTTGGCTACGGCCCGCTTGGGCCACGGCTCCGCAAATGACCGCGCCGACAGAGACCGGATCGCGCCCTATTTGCGAAGCCTCTAGGCCGACGACACGCTCCGCCGTCGCTCACCGATGCTTCGACTCCGGCACTCTGCAAGACCGGATCGCCTGAGGCGTCACACCCCTGGGATCGTCCACGCGCAACGAGAGTCCTGTGTGCCGACGCAATCAACCACGCCCCGGCCCCCCGGCTGCGGCGAACCGGGCTTGTCGATGGGCTGGTGTTACGTCGACGTCTACGAGGTCACGGGACCATTGTCAGGTGGATGATCCTCGTCGAGGCCGAGCCCGTATGGCTGGGCATTAGGCCTGCCCCGCCGTGGTCAGGCGATGCTCGCCACCGACCGGCAACTCGCGAACCGCGGTCTCGACCACCGCAGGACGGTCTAGCTCGGCGCCACCTGGGGCACGGGCGGCGAGCTTATCGACCTGTGGGACGAGACGACTCTCCCACGACCCAACCGCACTGTTGTAACCCTTGACCACCGTGTTGAGCTTCTTGCCCACGTCCGCCAGGTGCTTGGCGAACGTGGCCAGCCGCACCTGGAACTCCTTGGTGTCGGCAACGATGAGCCTGGCTTCTTCTAGGGCACGGTGCTCACCGATTGCCTGGGCGGTGACCCCGAGCAACGCCAGCAGCGTCACTGGGCCTGCGAGCAACACACCCTGACGCCTGACCTCATCGAAAAGACCGGGCCGGGCCCGCATCGCCTCGACGTACAGTCCTTCCTCTGGCACATACATCACGATGAAGCCTCCGGTCGCCTCGGAGTGGTAGCCCCGGCTCTTCAGGTCTCGCGCCATCCTCACCAGGGTTTGGCCATGCTCGCCCATCAGCCGCTCTCGCTCATCGGCACTCTCCGCGGCGCAAGCGTCTCTGAACCTGGCAATGGGGAACTTGGCGTCGATCACAATGCGCCGGCCGTCCGGCAGGTTGATCACCCCGTCGGGACGACCACCATCGCCACCTTTCGCCCGGTTCAACTCGTAATCGCGGCCCTCGACGAGGCCAGCATGCTCGAGGGCCTGCCGCAGCGACAGCTCGCCCCATCCTCCCCGGCCCTGGGGGCTGGCAAACATCTCCGTGACCCCTTCGATACGCCGGTCCACCGACAGCAGTCTGGCGTCGAGATCTCCCTGCATCCGCGCCAAGCGTTCCAGCACGTCTCTATTGAGCCCAGGCGGAAGCTCGAAGCCGCGTCGCCGCTCAGCGACCAGCTGCATCCCGAGCACCACCAAGGCGCCAACCAGCACTGCCCCGACAAGCGCGGCCACCGCCGCTGCTAACAACACCGTCATCGCGCTCCTCCATTTCCGGACGTACGAGAGCAGCGTGCCACGAGGGTGTGACAGATTCGCCCCGATGCTCCCCAACCCCTCATCTGGAAAGGTTTCACCCGGCACCGGTCCGCGGCAAGCAGGCAACGTCCAGGAATAGCCGAGATCGCCCTACGGTTCAGTTCTAACTCAGACATGAGACGCACGACGCAGGACGAGACCTGTGTCTTGCATCAAGAAAGGTAGAAAGCACATGCCCGACCTGACCACGACAACGCTGCCGGTGCTCCCGCTCCGCAGCGGTGTCGTCTTCCCGCACATGGTCGTGACCGTCACGATCGAGTCCGACGAGGCAAAGCGAGCCATCGCAGCCACCGAGAACAGCGGTGGTCGCCTCCTGCTCGTCCCCCAGCTCGAAGGTGAATACGCCAGGGTTGGCACCATTGCCGAAATCCAAGAGGTTGTGACCGGAGAGGGCACTACCGCGCTCATTTCCGGCATAGCTCGCGCCAGCATCGGGACAGGCCAACCCGGCACCACCGATGTGTTGTGGGTCGAGGCAATGCCCGTAGAGGAACCACACGATCACTCCCAGGAGACTTTGGAGCTCGCCAACCAGTTCCGAGCCGTCGTCAGCGAGATCCTCGACCACCGAGGGATAGGAGAGGTCGCCGACCGGTTGCTTGGGGCCGACGACCCTGGCCAGCTCGTCGACCTGTCAGTCCACTCCCCGGATCTGTCCACCGCCCAGAAAATCGAGCTGCTCGAGACCATCGACGTGCACGAGCGCGTCGAGCGAGCACTCGACATGATGAACACCGTGCTCGCCGACATCACGCTGCGTCGGAAGGTCCGCGACGACGCCACCGAACGGATCGACCGCAGCCAGCGCGACTACCTGATCCGGCAGCAGATGGAATCGCTGCGGGCCGAGCTCGGTGAGGAGACCGGCACGGTCATCGATGAATACCGGCAGAAGCTCGCCGAGGCTCAGATGCCGGAATCCACCACCGAAGCAGTGGAACGCGAGATCGACAGACTGGAGCGCATGAACGATCAGAGCCCGGAGATCGGATGGATCCGCACCTGGCTCGACACCGTGTTCGACCTCCCATGGGGCACCCGAACCACGGACAACCTCGACCTCGGCGACGCTCGATCGGTGCTCGATGCCGACCACACCGGTCTCGAAGACGTCAAGGAGCGCATCGTCGAGCACCTGGCTGTGCGCAAACTGCGCAAGGAGCGCGGCGTCGACGACGCCGACGACGACCGCAGGGGTGGGGGTGCCATTCTGCTGCTCGTCGGCCCGCCCGGGGTGGGAAAGACCTCCCTCGGCGAGTCGGTGGCACGGGCGCTTGGACGCAAGTTCGTCAGGGTCAGCCTCGGAGGTATCCGTGATGAAGCCGAGGTCCGCGGTCACCGGCGCACCTATGTCGGTGCCCGTCCGGGGCGGATCGCACGAGCGCTCACCGACGCCGGTTCGATGAACCCGGTGTTCCTGCTCGACGAGATGGACAAGGTGGGATCGGACTGGCGGGGCGACCCGTCGTCTGCGCTGCTCGAGGTGCTCGACCCAGCCCAGAACCACACCTTCCGCGACCACTACCTCGAGTTCGACCTCGATCTCTCCGACGTGCTGTTCATCGCCACCGCCAACGTGATCGAAACAATCCCCGCGGCCCTCCTCGATCGCACCGAGGTGATCCGGTTGGACGGTTATACCGACCAGGAGAAGGTCGAAATCGCCCGCGACCACCTGCTGCCGCGGCGTCTGTCCAGTGTTGGACTCGAGCCTGAGGAAGTCACCGTTTCGGATGAGGCGATGGCGGCAATCATCGAGAGTTACACCCGCGAGGCGGGAGTGCGCGGTCTCGAACGCATGTTGGACAAGTTGGCCAGGAAGAGCGCGATGAAGATCGCCACCGATGACACGGACACGGTGAACGTCACCGAGGTAGACCTGGTCGACCTGCTGGGTAAGCCAACCGTGTTCAGGGATGAAGCCGGCGAACGGACGCGCGTGCCCGGCGTGGCAACTGGCCTCGCCGTGACCGGAGCCGGTGGCGATGTGCTGTTCGTCGAGGCCTCCGTCATGCCAGGCAATCGGGAATTGACCGTGACCGGCCAGCTCGGTGACGTCATGAAAGAGTCGGCGGAGATCGCCCTGTCGTACGTGCGGTCCAACGCTGAAGATCTCGGCATCGACCCCGACGACCTCGACCGTGCCATACATCTGCACGTTCCTGCGGGAGCGATCCCCAAGGACGGCCCGTCCGCCGGGATCACGATGACGACGGCGCTGGTCAGCCTGTTCACCGGACGCAAGGTGAAGGACACGATCGGCATGACCGGTGAGCTGACCTTGCAAGGGCGAGTCCTCCCGATTGGGGGCCTCAAGCAGAAGGTGCTCGCCGCCCACCGGGCCGGCCTCACCGAGGTGATCCTCCCGACACGCAACGCCGACGATCTCGACGAGCTCCCGGAATCGATCACCGAAGCAATGACCTTCCACCCGCTCGACGACATCTCGAAGGTGTTGGAGTTGGCACTGGAAGAGGGCTAGGTCCGCAGAGGCGTATTACGGATTACGTATCACGTATCACGTAGGTCTGAGTCCAGGGCTCGCGAGCTGCGACTCGCTGATCTTTGTCTCCACCGCGTTAGCGGGGGAGACGCGGAGCAGCGAAGCTGCTCAGCAGAGGGGGCCTTAGGGGAATGAGTGCCCGCGGTGCGCCCAGTCGAGGCATCCAAGCTCTCAGAGCCCCCTCCGCTGCGCGCCGGCCTTTCCGGCCGGTGCTCGCGCCTTCCCCACTTTGTGGGAGAGGCGAACCGCCGACTTGCGACTTGGGACTTGCGTCTCGCGACTCAATGATCCGGTCCCGGCCCGAGGCCGAGCTTGGCGTGCATCGCCCCCATGCAGTGGTCCATCACGACGGTGAGGCCGCCTTCGGCGGCGATCGTGGCCGCCTCTTCTGAGATGATCCCCAGCTGGAGCCACAGAACCTTGGCACCGATCTCGACTGCGTTGGCTGCGATCGCCGGTGTCTCCTCCGCAGGGCGAAACACCTCGACGACGTCGACCTGGCCCGGGATGTCGAGCAGAGATGGATATGCTTTCTCCCCGAAGATCTCGTCGCGACCGGGATTGACCGGGATGATCCGATAGCCCTGGTCCTGGAGGTAGGCCGGGACCACCTGGGCCCGCTTCGTCGTATCCGGGGAGGCTCCAACCACGGCGATCGTCTCGGTCTCGGCGTAGATGCGCCGCAGCTCATCGAGCGGCGGCCGGGTCCTCATCTCAGGCACAATGCACTCCTTAGAACGGAAGGCTGGGGAGGGTGTAGATGTCCGCCCGGTCGAGCAGGGCGAGGGCTCCCAGGATCGCAGCGGCCACCCCGACAAGCCCGAGCACTGCCTGCAACAACACCATCCACCACGCCGCCTGGAAGTGATAGTCGCGCCCCGCGGCGCTCAACATCGCTATGGCAAGCACGACGCCGCCGACCAACAGCAGCGTGGGTCCGAGCAACCGCGACACATCGGACATGTCCAACGTGCCGAGGATCAGGGACAGCTCACTGTTCTCCGGTGCAGCTGACAGCCAGAGGCCGGTTGTTGCGGTGAGTATCCCGATCACGCCGAAGAACCACATTGGGAAGTGGCGGCCGGCATCGGTGTCATGCGCCTCGACGGAACGAGCGGGTCCGTAGCTCACGAAGCCGGCGCCTCCTTCTGCCAACGACTCACCGACGGGAGCATAGGACCGCGCTTTGCGTCAGCGGCTGTTGAGCCCTCGGCATCGCGACGGGGTTATCGTCACAGAACTCGGTACGCCTCGAACGCGTTGTTCGCCAGCGCCCTACATGGCCGGTTGGTCGGCGACCCCTCTCCCCAGCGGGTCGGGTCCGTACTGGTTCGGGCCACCTGTCCCCTCGAGGAACCCGGTCTCGACCAGCGCCCAGATCCCCCCGATGACGGGTACCAGACCGATCAACACCCACCACCCTGATTTGTCACGGTCGTGCCAGCGTTTGATGGAGATGGCAAGGCTGGGCCAGTACAGAGCGATGAACCCAAGAACGAGAAGCGTCCTCAACGCACTCGAATCGATGGCAAAGAAGAGCACCCAGATCACGATGTATGCGACTATGAGGGCCCCAACTCCTGACCAGAACTTGGCTCGATTGATCCTTCCGTCGAATCGCAATAGAAGGTGTTGCCAATCGATGTCGCCCATAGAGACTCCCCTCGTAGACGTCGGCTCAGCGTAGTCGTTGCCCCGAACGGATCCTGGCTTTTGGGCGGCCAACAAATAGGATCTCGTCCAAAGGAAACAGAGGCACTGAGATGAACGACATCACGGTCAAGTACCTGTCGGCGGTGCACG
>SMVB01233909.1_pt1 | contig 12256 bp, 10 predicted proteins | sample 2456461 | NCBI WGS metagenome assembly SMVB01 (sample SAMN11095934, study PRJNA526329) | marine sediment metagenome | biome: Marine sediment; feature: Surficial sediment; material: Deep marine sediment; isolation source: Hadal surficial sediment | place: Pacific Ocean | collected 2014-05 | depth...
ACGGCGGCTTCGATTTGGGCATTTCAATAACCGGCCTTCTGCTTGGATTTATCGCCGAAAAATTCGGTATTCGAAGCATGTTCATCGTGTGCAGCTTCATCACATTCCTTGCGCTCGTTATTTTTTCTACAATTATCGAAAAGAATCCCGCACAGTCTTTGCGGTCCGCATTTTCTCTTCGAAAAGCAACGCAATCCGGTTAGCATTTATTCTACCGCCCTGCTCTCTTCCAATCATCTATTTCTCCTGAAAAGTTTAAATTAAATCATTTCATATTTTTAACACTGCAAACCTGGTTTATTCTAATGTCAAACTGTTAACAACGATTTAAGTTAGGTACAAAAAGAACGATAAACTAATGTAACATAAATAGCCATTTTTGATTGACCTTCTCAAACAGTTTTGAAAAAAATCAACTCATTTATTTTGCATAGATTAAGCAAATTACTAACTGGCGTGTTTGTATTAGCCTTGCTTGGGGCACCTCATTCTGCCGGCAAAGAGTCACTGTATATTTTCTTGCCAACGGAAGTCCGGCCAAAAGTTTTACAGGACAAACTATCTCAGGCATGCCCAAACCTTAAAATCACCGCCTTTGGTCGAATAAAAGACTTCAAAGTGAAAATCGCCCAAGAGCCGCCCACCGCCATTCTGACTATTACACCCGTATTGAAGCTGTTTGACGACTATTCTACGAAATTTTCAGGTCTTCTTAATGGTTCCAAGTTTCAGAAATATGTTCTGCTATCCGTGGAACAACCCATCGAACTGAACGGCTTATCTGATAAAACAATTGGTGTTGTCGATTTTCTGGGGCGAAAAGGAATGAAAGTCCTCTATGCTCGTCTATTCAGACCAGCACCTAAATTGAAGCGAGTCACAAAATTGGAAGATCTGCTAACTTTATTAAACTTCAAAATGGTGGATGCTATTTTACTTCCTGCAAGCAAAGTAGCAAGCTTTCGCGAGAAATCTAAGCTCAATTTTGTCATAACCAAGTTAGAAAACATAAAGTTAGGGTTAACGGCTCTAGCTGTGAACCGTAAAGAAAAGGCAACAGCAGTTATTGAAGCTATTAAAAAACTTGACAAAGAGAATAAAGCGCTCCTGGGAGTGGAAGCATGGGTAAAATGAAACAAGCGTCTCGAAAAAAGACTATGAGATTGTTTGCGAATCTCTCGTACTTCATCATTTTTTTAACGACGGTAGGGTATGCTCAAGAAGGAATTTTAATCATCAGAAATTCCGGCAAAGCATTTGAGGAGACCGTCCAAGGTTTGAAAGATGATATCGACGCGGACCTCAGTATTAAAGAAATAATTCTTCAAAACGAAGCGCCGATGCGCGACTTCTCAAAAGCCCTCATAACGAATCAGCCGGCTATTCTTGTTCTTATGGACAATCTGGCAATTAACACATACAAAAGATTACTCCAGGAGCCAACAAACTCATTTCAGGAAATCCCGAGCGTCTCATTGATGGCGATTTATCTCGATAAAGTTATAGAGGGCCTGACTAATGCAACCGGTATTCGGTATGAAATCCCAGCGGTAGTAAGCGGAGTTAACCTGCGTTCGATTAGCTCGAAATCAATCAAGAAAATCGGAGTTGTTTATCGGGAAATAATGTCGGATTTTTTCGAAGAAAATGTGGAACTTTGTAAACAGGAAGAACTTGAGCTGGTCGGAGTGCGCTTATCCAATAGCCTCAAAGGAAAAACCGACCAAATTCGAAAGGCACTGAAAAAATTATCAGTAAACGAAAAAGTGGATGCACTCTGGATTCTTAATGATAACGTGCTGCTGAATCATAATTTGCTCAAGGAAGTTTGGTTGCCTGAACTACCGAAATACAAAATACCAAAAATTGTTGGAGTGGAAATTTTAGTCAGTTCAAGATTGGATTTCGGAACATTTGCCGTTTTACCTGATCATTACGCTTTAGGACAACAAGCTGCTGGACTCATTTACGATATCCTGGAAAACGGAGATAGCCCTTCCCCGCGACCCATCGAACAACCACTTTCTGTAGTCAAAATTTTAAATATGAAGCAAGCTAAAAAAGTCTTGAAACTTGATAAAAGCAAACTCGCCAATATTGACAAAATCATAGAATAATCATGAATTTTATGTTGCTAACAAAACTTAGCATATAGGCAGTGAGTTGAAATTTATCAGTATCAGTGACAAACTCATTTCCCTAGCCAAAAAGATTTTGGGCTGGTCAACACTAGCGTTCCTTCTGGCGTGCATTGGAATTAGTATCTTCAGCGCTCAGAGATCATTTACCCACTTGAGAAAAGCGCACCGCCAGAATCTTATTGGTAAAGGCCTGATCCTTGTTACAAACAACAGTCAAGCGATGCGTGGACTTGCTGAAGACAATGCGTTTTTGGCAATTCAGGAGCTGGTCACTGCAACGGTGCGCGAGGACGATGATGTCGCCTACGGCATCTATATGGACAATGCTCGTCGGCCATGGGTTATTATGGATGCTGGTAGTGTTGACCCCACCCTCATTATTGAGACTTTAGAAGATTCTACTGCCATTTGGGCCTCGCTGGTTAATGAAACAAGTTTCAAAACCATTCAAACTGATAGTGTAGACATTCTTGAATTTGCGGCCCCGATTATCAGCGAGGAAGATAGGCTGGGCACCATTCGATATGGCATCTCCACGAAATCAATGGAAGTTGCACTGAAAAACGCTACCCGGGCCAAGTTCATCGACCTATGCACTTTCATCATGCTGTTGGTTCTTATAGGAGCCATCATACTTTGGTTGGGTATCAGAGCAGCGCAAAAACAGGCGAAAAGTATCACAACCCCTCTCGACGAGTTGACTAAAGCGGCTAACTCAATGTCCGACGGAAATTATTCCTCAATAATAGCCTTTACCGCAAACGATGAAATCAGTCTCCTTGCCCGTACATTTGAAACAATGCGTTTAAAAATAGAGCGACACACCGATGAATTAGAGTTGCAGGTCGCAGACCGAACAAAAGAATTGCAGCAAAAAAAGGAAGAATTAGATAAGCAAGCAGCAGAGTTGCGTCTTGTGAATAAAAGTTTGATTTCCGCAAAAGAAATAGCAGATGCCGCTAACAAAGCCAAAAGCGAATTTTTAGCAAATATGAGTCACGAAATTCGAACACCTATGAACGGTGTCATGGGAATGAACGACTTGCTATTGGAAACGAACTTAGACATTGAACAACTTGAGTTAGCTCAAAGTGTTAAAACGAGTGCCGCCTCGCTGCTGAAGGTAATAAATGAAATTCTCGACTTTTCTAAAATTGAGGCCGGGAAACTGAATATCGAACACACACTATTTAAACTTTCTGAGATACTTGAAGAAGTTGAAAACATTCTTTCTTCTAAAGTCCGTGAAAAAAATCTTAGACTAAACATTCATCTGGATTCGAGGATTACAGAAGTTCTCATCGGCGACTCAACACGGATTCGGCAGATCCTTCTTAATTTCGGCGGTAATGCGGTAAAATTCACTCACGAAGGTGAAATCAACGTTTCGTTAAAACTCAAAGAAGAATCGGAGACACGAATTACTGTTAAATTCAGTGTGCAAGACACCGGTATCGGCATTCCGGAAAATAAACAACACCTGCTCTTCGAGAGTTTTTCGCAAGCCGATAGTTCAACATCCAGGAAATACGGAGGCACGGGTCTTGGCTTAGCTATTTCTAAACAACTGGCTGAGCTAATGGGCGGTGAAATTGGTATGCAGAGTCAGGAAGGTAAAGGCTCGACTTTCTGGTTTACGACAAAACTTGAAAAAGTTGACCAGCATTTGGATAGTCCGGTTATAAAAGTTATTCCTCCTGAGGCATTGGTTGAATTACCTGAACTTAAAATTCTCGTCGCAGAGGACAACATTATTAATCAAAAGGTCATCAAGCGTCTTTTAGAGAAAAATGGTTTTGAAGTCGAAATAGCTGGAGATGGACTCAAAGCCGTAGAAATGGTAAATCAAAACTCATATGACCTTGTTCTTATGGATATGCAAATGCCAGAAATGGACGGCATTGAAGCGACAAAGAAGATCCGCGAAAATGAAAAAAACACTTGGCAGCATATCCCGATAATTGCACTAACAGCAAATGCAATGACGGGGGACAGAGAAAAATGTGAGGAAGCCGGAATGGATGGCTATGCTTCAAAACCGATCGACAAGAAAGCCTTGTTTGAGGAAATCAGAAAAAACTTAGTTAAAAAATCTACACCCTTAAGCGTGAATAATTTCATGCCGATTTAGATTTAATAAAGATAATGGAGTCTAAGAAAATGATTGAATCTGTTGTGCGCTCTGAAAGAAAAAAAAATGGTATCTTTTACTCAATCAGATACCTCGTTTTATATGCTTCTATCATTCCAAGTCTTCTGCTTGCTCAAGAATCCAACGATGCCTTACAAGGCTTATCGCTTGCGGATATTCTTAACATCGATGTTATTACCGTTTCTAAAAAAGAGCAGAAATCTTCCGACGCACCTGCGATGATTTACGTGGTCACAGAAAACAACATAAAAAATCGCGGTTATAGAAATTTACAAGATTTATTAGAAGACATCCCTGAAATTGAAATTCAAAAAAAGTCCACGTCTGAATTCAGCAATTACTTCACATTTAGAGGAATTTCAGGAAACGAAAAATTTGTCATTCTGTTGGATGGCGTGCGTATAAATTCTACTACAGGCACACCACACGTCGTTGGAGCAAACTATGCTTTAGTAAATGCTAAACAGGTGGAGGTTATCCTGGGGCCGGCCTCCGCTCTTTACGGTGTGGACGCTTTTAGCGGTATTGTCAACATTATTACCAGAACAGGAGATGAAGTTGATGGAGGAAATATAGCGGCCTCCTACGGTCAATTCAATACGACGAACAATTCATTTGTATTTGGCAAAAAGATTAGCCCAGAAGCGTCTTTTGTTGTTAGCGGCAATATCTACCGCACTGATGAACCAATGCTGCCAAATTACTATAAAGAAGATTTTTCCTGGTATCATAATCAATATAAAACCCAGGGAATGGTACGCCTGGCGCCTTTTTCACCGGACGTTATTTTCCCTGTCGGGATCAAGGAATATGCTACGCCAACAAATGCCTATTTTATCAATGCGGGGTTGGACTTCAGCGGTTTTCAATTTTCATACAGCCGGAATTTCGAATCTCATAACACTTCCGTGGGGGGGTTGCCCGACTTCAACATTTACACCGAGGATGCTACTTATAAAATCACTTTGCAGTCCATGCACGCGAAACACACTTTCGTAAACCCCGAGAACAAATGGGGGTTGCAGTCGTCTTTGTCCTACGGTAGTTATGAGTTGAATCCGAAAAGCAAGTTCGTCAATACATTTTCCGGATATCGCGATGCATTTAAATATGCAACAAGTAAATCCACCAAACTCGAAGAGCAATTTAATTACAATTTTTCAGAAAATCACTTTCTCATAGCGGGATTTTCTTATGAAGACATTTCCGCGCTGCCAAAATCAGGCGATCTGCCATTTGAGTTTGATGTCAATCAAGCTGCTGATGTTCAGGACATCTACTATATCGGTACGAACTTCTATGACAGAGACAGCACTGATTTGAAAATCTTGCAAGACTTTTTTTACCTTGAGTACAAAAATATCGGCTCCTATCTGCAATATCAGGGGAAAGTAATCAAGGCCTTAGAAGTCACTGTTGGCGGCCGTTTTGATCACAACACACGATATGGTTCGTCGTTTAACCCGCGGGTAGGTTTAGTTTTATCACCCTTCGAAAAAACGATCATGAAATGGCTTTATGGCGAGGCCTTTTTAGCTCCGTCTCCTTACAAAGCCTATCAGCATTACGGCGCTTTCATTACAGTAAATGAAAATGAGGATTTCACCGAAAACGAAAGTGAGATCACCGGATTGTTTGGACCTTTCTGGCATCTGCCAAACCCGGATTTAAAACCCGAAAAACTGAAATCCTATGAGCTTAGCGTCTCCCATTATCTCACGGATAATATTGTACTCTCGGGTAATGGCTATTATACCAAAATTTCGGACTTAATTGTTGTTCAGGGATTGCCAAATCAAGAATTTAAAGGCATTCCGGTTGGTTTTGCTGAAACACCTGTAAACAGCGGCCTGTCTACCTGTTTAGGTGGGACAGTTAAGATAGATGCTTTGCTAAAAATCGGCAAGGTGACAATGAATTCTTACGCGGCTTATTCTTATTCCGATGGCAAAATTGAGGATGATTCCGGAAATCTCCTCAGGGACAGCATACCATTTAACGCCAAACATACTGTTAAGGCGGGATTTGAGCTGACTTACAAGAACCTCAGTGTCTCTCCTCGTCTCATCAGCCGTTCAAGGAGTTATCATCCGATTCTAAAGAACGGCACCGGTGATTACATGAGCAATAATGCCTATACAGTGGTTAACCTATTTGCCAGATATGACAATATTTTTAGTGTCGATAAAATGAAGGCCGCTTTATTTGTACGAATAGAAAATTTGACTGATAAAAGATATTATAACATCTCGATTGAGGGCGGCTCATTTTTCCCTTTGACACCACAAGACCCCCTAAGATTAACTGCAGGTGTAGATATTGATTTCTGATATTGCTCATGCCGGGTAAGCATGGCAATTCCTACCACTCAAAAAAAGATTTACGGGTCTCTACAAAATTGTAATTCAATTTTGAAATTCGACCGGTAAATCTTACGCAACATGCACACTTTTTTACCTACTTACAATTCTCTCTCTCAACCAATGAGCCTGAGTTAGTTCTTTTGTAAAGAAAGCTTGTTTTGGCACCGTCTTTGTAAAGTAATTGAGTAAATAGTAAACGGCGAAAATAAATTCAAGGAAGGATCCCCCAATGCAGGCCTCATCAAAAAAACAAAGTAACTTTCTCGTAACCGCTTTTTTAATTTCGTTCGCTTATTTTCTTATTATCCTGTTAATGGATAAAGCGATCATCTAACTTAACATTGTCCACCTTTTTCTCCTCCAATGACGCCACAGGAAGTGGCGGCTATTTCCTTTCAATGGCAGAGTCCCGGCAACGGCGGCGCTGCCATTTTTTGTTCTTGCTTTAATGCCTGCCAAATTCTATCTTTCATTACTTCCCATAATTAATGGAAAACCTTAGCCACGCATTTACACGAATTGAACACGGATAAATGGATTGTTTTTGGATGATGGGGCTTGAAGAAACGAGGTGACATCCGTGTTTTATCGGTGTAAATCCGTGACCATAAATTAATAACTATGGCCACCTCAGAAGCAACTGAAAATTATTTCAAGCGACTTGCACATAAAAATATTCCGGCCAACTCTATCCGCACGTTTGGCAAAACCGGAATTGCAGTCAGCAGCATCGGTTTTGGCGGTTATCGCATCCATCGGGATTCGATTGAAAACGCTAAAGCGCTGCGCTACGCTTTGCTCAATGGTTTCAATCTGATCGACACTTCCAGCAATTACACCGACGGCGGCAGCGAAATGCTCATCGGCAATTTGCTGCAGGAAATGTTTGATCGGCAAGAGCTCAGCCGTGACGAGGTTGTGGTGGTTTCGAAAGTGGGTTATGTCCAGGGGCAAAACATGCAGCTTGCGCAGAAAAATGAAGCGAACGGCCGGCCTTTCCCTGAGATGGTTAAATATATGGAAGGGTGCTGGCACTGCATCCACCCGCAATTCCTGCAAGACCAGTTAAGCCGCTCCCTCGACAGACTTCAGTTGACCCATTTAGATGCTTACCTGCTGCACAACCCGGAATATTTTCTTTCTCATGCCAGGAAAAATAATACCGATCAGCAAACTGCCCAAGCAGAGTACTATCGCCGTGTCAAGGTGGCTTTCGAATGGATGGAAGAAAAAGTAGCCGAGGGGAAAATAAAGGCTTACGGAATTTCATCCAATACCTTTCCACTCCCGGCTGCAGATTTCGAATTTACTTCCCTGGAAAAGACCATTGAACTTGCCAATGATGTCGCGGCAGACAACACCTTTCAGGTCATTCAGTTTCCGTTTAACCTCTTCGAGACCGGCGCTTGCCTGGAAAAAAACCAAGCGGGTGGCTCTAAAACACTTTTGCAGATCGCCCAGGAAAACAAAATCGCAACGCTGGTCAACCGGCCGTTGAATGCCATGCACGACGGCGGGATGCTGCGGTTGGCGAGTTTCCGTGAAACAAAAACTGAAATAATCGAAAGAGAATTTGGTGAAAGGAAAAAGTCCATAAGTGAACTGGAAAAACGTTTTAAAAAAGAGTTTCTAGCCAAGATCCCCGATGAGCTCCCGAAAGAAAATTTCGAACGCGTGTTTTCGGTTTCGGAGCAGCTAAGCAATGCGCTCAATGCTTTCCAAAACTGGCAGCATTGGGACCAGGTCAAACAGAATAACGTCGTACCGCAAATTTTTTCGTACCTGCATTTTCTCAATGAAAAATGGCTTGATAATAGTAAATGGAAACAGTGGTCTGAATCGTACGTCCGAGATTTAGGCGATTTCCTCGACACCATTACCAAGCAATATGAAAATCAAGCGCAAGAACGCTCAAAGGAAATTTCCGGCGAGTTGGATAAACTCGCGCCTGACCTAAAAACTACGGAAACTCTGTCGCAAAAAAACTTGCAGGTTTTGACTTCAGTGCCCGGAATTAATTGTGTTTTGCTAGGCATGCGGAGAACCCGCTATGTTGAAGATGCCTTTGCTGCTTTAACACAACCGGCCATTTCGCAAGCCGAAAAACTACTGTCCGATTTTGATAAAAAATCATCCTAACTCTGCGGAAGCGCTATGTTCCCCAACTTTAAAATTGGTCCTGATGCATTAAAGCATTTCAAATCGGCTTATGAATTTCAGATGAAGGGTGAGTTGGAGAAAGCTGTCTTTTATTATAAAAAATCAATAGAGATCGAACAAACTGCCGAAGGGTACACCTTTCTTGGCTGGACCTACAGCTTTATGGGAAAATTAGACGCAGCCATCACTGAATGTCACAAAGCCATTGCCGCCGATCCGGATTTTGGCAACCCCTACAATGACATCGGCGCTTACTATTTGCAAATGGGAAAAATCGATGCAGCAATCCCCTGGTTAGAAAAAGCAACAAAGGCCAGGCGCTATGAAAATCCAGAATTCGCTTATTGTAATCTGGGAAAAATTCATGAGCTTAAAGGGCTTTGGCCGCGAGCAATGGAAGAATATAAAAAAGCCCTGACCATCCAAAAGGATTATCTGCCCGCACAGGTTGCGCTGCAAAGATTGGAATCTAATTTGAATTAAATGGCTGCGCAACGCGATCGTCCCGCTTGCGATTGTTAGCAAAACGCTTCGGGGATATATTACCGGGTGAGTTGGTCAGTCATCTAAAATTTCAATTGAAGACAATTGAGGTACAACTACCGAGGAACAGAGAAATGAAAAAAGGGACTTTCTTACTTTGTTTAGTGTTATTTGGAATTTGTATTATTGGCTGTGCCTCAGTTGAAGAGTTCATCAAGAAAAACATTCAACTACCGAAAGTTGCATTTTCGGGCGCAAAAATAAGCGGGCTTTCTTTTGATTCTTTGGACTTACTCTTCGATTTGGAAGTCACCAATCCGAATCCGGCGGGCATCCATTTATCTGAGTTAGACTATGACTTCCTGCTCAACGACAGTTCATTTCTCAAAGGAAAACAGGAGCATGGTTTGGAAATCAAAGCGAGAAGTACAGACATTGTACAAATTCCGCTTTCACTGAATTTTGTTGATATTTATAACACTTTTCAGGGCCTGAAGAATCAGGACAGCACGACTTATGAAATAAACGTCGGTTTGTCATTCAACATCCAAATCCCGGGCGTGCCAAAACGAATTCCGATCCGGAAGAGGGGAACTCTGCCGCTGCTTAAGCCGCCAAAAATCAGCGTGGCATCTCTCAAATTGAAGCAATTAAGCCTGACCGGAGCCGACTTGAGTTTGAATGTGAAGCTCATGAATCCCAACGCATTTGATTTTATTATTAAAGAGATGACCTACGACTTCGAAATAAATGGCGCGCAGTGGTTGAGCGGAAATTCACCAGACAATTTGCGGATTTCTGCGAAAGATGAAAGTCTCCTCAAGTTTCCCATTTCACTCAATTTTTTTCAAATCGGCCGCTCGGTGGTTCAGCTTCTCAACAATGATCAACCATTAGAATACCGCTTTAAAGGGGTAGTGAATCTGGATTCTTCCTTACCACTATTGGGCGCAGTACATTTACCTTTTGATCGCTCGGGCCGGATTCAAATAAAAAAATAAGTATCGATTAATTTTAATAATCATGAGAAGAAAAGTTTTGCGTCACATAAAAAACTGCCCTTGCATTATAGCGGGTGAGGGTATTACTAATTCCAAGGAATCTAAACTGGCGGTTCAATATGTTAAATCGGTGGGGCGGACTATTTAACCAGCGGTTGACCAAATCAACAGCAAATTCCTCATAGGTGTATTCTACACCCTCATTCCTCCAGGCATATCTGGTAGTTGTTTGCACTGATGCAACTCTCTTATTAAACACACCTTCCTGTGTTTTCATCAACGGGTGGATGGCGATATTCTCGCCCGCAATCCCGTTCCTTATTCCAAATCGTCTAATTCGCTGCATTGGAGTCCCGTTTTCTAAAACCGGGGAAGTATGGGAGAAATAGTTTAATTCAACCATTTCTTCGGTATGCAGCTCAGCGGCTTTCTGAAGCATTCGATTAAATCTAAGCTTCTTCACACCCAGACGCTGCCGATGACGGTTGGTCTCTTCAAAAATAGCCCAATCTAACAAAACCAGATCGACCGAATCAATCTTGATTGGTTTCGATAGAGCAATATCGAATTGTTCGGGTGGGTTTATATAGTACTTAGGAAGAACAATTTTGGAGCTGCAGGCGGTGAGAAAAGTCAGACAACAAATTGTGTGGTAAAAGATAATTCGCGGCAATCAAAACCTCCTCAACTGCAAAAAGGAAAGTCTAATTTATACCTCTGTTGGGTAATAATAGAATATGAAATTTCGTTAAAATTATTCCACAAAAAGGCATTTAATCAACAAAAGCCCGTCCGCCAGCAAAAAGGAAAGCCAGATGAATTTTAGATCAACTCAACCTCTTGCTATTTAACCGAAAACTCCCTAAATTCCTACCCGGTCAATTCCTAAAAAGAAGATATGCAAATCACCGAACCCACAACCATGATCACCGATTATCTGCTTGGACTTTTTACGATCGTCCTAGCCTTGCGGCTTTTCAAACGAAACGGAGGGCAGGCTGAGAATTCGATTCGTTTGTGGAGCGCTGCTTTGACTGCAACTGCAATTGCGGCATTTCTTGGCGGCACTTCCCACGGTTTCGCTTTGCATTTTAGCGATTTCGCAAAGGCCGCAATCTGGAAAACGACGGTTTATTCGATCGGGCTGGCCAGCTTTTTCATGCTGTCGGGAACTCTGTTTGCGACGGTAGCAAATCCCCTAAGAAAATTGTTGTTGGGCCTGATTCTTTTGAAGTTCCTGGTCTATGCCGGCTGGATGGTTTCACACGATGAGTTTAAATACGTCATATTTGACTACGCGCCGGCTATGTTCGGTGTCGTTCTCCTGCAGCTCTACACATACTCGAAGTGGAAACACAAAAGTGCCCCCTGGCTGATTTCCGGGGTGGTGATTTCTTTTGCGGCAGCCGGGGTGCAGATGAGCGGCTTTACCCTTCACCAGCACTTTAATCATAACGACTTGTATCATGTTATCCAGATGGGGGCTATTTATTTGCTTTATAGAGGCGCGGGTTTGCTCAAGGATCGGAGTTGAACGGAGGAGGAAAATGACAAAATCAAAACCCAGCTGGCTGTGTCTGGTTATCCTTTTGCACCTGTCTTTTTTTTCTTCCGTCAACGGACAAAACGCAAAAACTGTCACAGCTTTGATCGGTGGAACTTTGATTGACGGCTTTGGCAGCACACCGATTCGTAATAGCGTCATCATTGTAGAGGGAGAGCGTATTAAAGCCGTCGGACAGGTTGGCTTTTTGGAAATTCCGCAAGGCGCAAAGATTATCTCAACCGAAGGCATGAGCGTGTTACCCGGATTGTGGGACATGCATGTGCACTTAATGATCAACGGTCACACAGATTATACGCACTGGGACGAAAAGTACACGCCGCTCTTTGAAGCGGTGATCATGCCAGCCTCTGCCAAACAACTGCTGATGTCCGGTGTCACCAGCGCTCGCG
>SMVB01142772.1_pt1 | contig 12253 bp, 10 predicted proteins | sample 2456461 | NCBI WGS metagenome assembly SMVB01 (sample SAMN11095934, study PRJNA526329) | marine sediment metagenome | biome: Marine sediment; feature: Surficial sediment; material: Deep marine sediment; isolation source: Hadal surficial sediment | place: Pacific Ocean | collected 2014-05 | depth...
GCCGTCGGTGAGAATGCGCGCCACGATCTCTTCCTTGACGGTGTCGAAGACCTAGTAGACACCCGCCGCAAAGAGTGGAAAGTAGATGAAGCGGCCGTCGGAGGTGACGTCGATCTCGTTCGGCCGGTCGCCGAAGACGTTGTATCGCTTCACGACGACGTCGTTGACCGGATCCACGACGACCAGTCCGTTGTCGAACTCGGTGGCGATGTAGAGAACGTCTTGCGAGGCGGGCGCCGCGATGCCGTGCGGCCGGTCGCCGACCTCGATCGAGCCGATGATCTCGTTGGTGGCAACATCGACGACGGTGACGTCGTTGCCGGCGCTGCTGAGCACGTACAGCTTTTGCCGGCCGTTCGCGGCGGCATCGGCGGCGACGACATCGATGGAGGGGGCATCCATGGCCGGGCTCGGCTCGCCCGCAAGCATCCAAACGGCGGAAGCCACCAACGCCAAGAACACCGCGAGCACCAAGGTTATTAGTCTCATCGTTCCTCCTGGGACAGGCTGACGGAATCAGGGTGAGTCGGTGCTGTTGCCGCCGCACCGACGGGGTCGAGAAGTGTCAGCACCTCTTCTTCGACCTGGGTGATCTCTACGGTCTCTTGCCGGACCTGCAGCTTGAAGCGGTACAGGCCCCGGAACGCCGGCCCGCCGAGAGTCGCCCCCTCGGACAGCGGGTCGAACACGCTGAAATGGCAGGGGCAGACGAACAGCGGATATCCGGGTGCCACGCCGGCGTCGAGCTCGAGTCGTGAGGTGTCGCTCTGAAGCTCGACGTGGCAAATCTCGTGGGGACACAGCCGGCAGAAAGCATGCACCGCTGCCGGATTACTCGAAGCTCCCGGGTCGCCACCGCCCGCCGCCTCCTGCGACGCAGTGCGCAGCAGAATGCCGTCGAGCAGGACGACGCCGGCATCGGGATCTCGCCGACGTACGCGGGCCTCGAAAGGAACCGGTTGCCAGGGCGCCGCGATGGCCGCCAATGGGAAAAGAACGGGCGCTTCCAGGTCGCGATAGGCTCGAGGGCGATTCGCCGACATCGACGAAAGATCCCTCGCCGCCTGCCGGCGGCGCAGCGGCGGCAGACGAGGCCCCATCGCGAGCGCGCCGAGGCACCACGATAGAAACGCCCGGCGGGCGTACGGCGACGTCGATGGAACCATTGCGTCGGCCTCCCGTTGCGGAAGCAAAGCCACCGTCAGACTAGCGGGAGATCGAGCATCGGATCAACCGACCGATTCGGCGGGGCCTCGGGAACACGCCGGCGCGTGGCCGTTGAGATATGCAGGCCGGCACCGGGAGCGGCACTCTGGTTGCAGCTCAGGAGTCGGGGCCGCTGGCTTCCGTCCCGGGGTAGGCATCACGAACTACCTGCCGCTCGGTCTCGTAGGTTAGCTGCCCCAGAGCCTCGGACGGTGTCAACCAAACGACCTCCGCGATCTCCGATGCGTCGTGCTCCCCTACCTCGGCCGTGAACTCCATCCGGAAGAACGAAACTGCCTTGGGCACACCACCGACCGAGTACTCCGTCGGGTAGCTCGACCCAGCCAGACGGGCGCTGCAGCCAGTCTCCTCTTCGACCTCGCGGAGGGCGGTTTCCTCGAGCGTCTCGCCGGGCTCCACTTTGCCCTTGGGCAAGACCCAGTCGCCAACCCGGCCCTCCCGGTCCAGGTAGCGAGTGCGGCGGCAGACCGCGATTCGGAGACCGCCCGGTGTCTGCCGCTCGAGCAATCCTCCGGCTGCTACCAGTCTTGCACCCATGACACCAACGTTCCTTCGATGGTTGATCGCGGACCGCGACGATAACTGAAGTTGGCCGCCGTCAACTCGACCGCTCGTTGCTAGCTCCCGCCGCCGCGCCGCGCGCGGATCGGGTAAGGCGGCTTGCGCGGCCCGGTCGGCGGGTTGGCCTCGAGCTCGGCCATGATCACCTCGATCGCCATCTCGAGCTGCGGGTCGCGACCGGCGATGACATCGGCCGGCATTTGCTCGACCTCGATGTCGGGCGGTACGCCGACGTTCTCGACCACGAACCCGTCTTCCGTCCAGATAGCGAGGTTCGGCGCGGTGATCGAGCCACCGTCCATCAGGACCGGAAACCCGAGGGTGCCGACGAGGCCGCCCCAGGTGGCCTTGCCGACAAGCGGGCCGAGACCGAGCTGGCGAAACATCCACGGCAAAAGGTCGCCGCCGGAGCCGGCGGTCTCGTCGATGATCATCACCTTGGGACCCTGGATGGAGTGGGTCGGGGTCTTGAAGTCGTCGCCGTAGCGCGTCGCCCAGTGGCTGATGTAGGGACGGCGCAGCAGGTCGATGTAGTAGTCGGCGACCTGGCCGCCGCCGTTGTAGCGCTCGTCGATGATGATCGCGTCGCGGTCGGCCTGCGGGAAAAAATAGCGCTTGAAGTACACGTGCCCCAACCCGGCGGTGTTGGGCACGTAGACGTAGGCGACGCGGCCGTTGGTGGCCTCGGTGACCCGCGCCAGGTTGCCCTCGACCCAGTCGCGGTTGCGCAGCGCCGACTCGTTGGCCACCGGTACCACCTGCACGGTACGTGAGCCGGCGCCGTCGGGGTTCGGTCCGACGGTGAGCTCGATGATCTTGCCGGCGCTGTTCTCGAAGCGGCCGAAGAGATTCTCGGGCGGGTACAGCGCGTGGCCACGTACCGCCAGGAGGTACTCGCCGTCGACGACGTCGACGCCCGGCTCGGTGAGCGGCGAGCGCAGCGTCGGGTTCCAGTTGAGGCCGCCGTAGACCTTCTTGAAACGATAGCGGCCATCGTCCACCTCGTAGTCGGCACCGAGCAGGCCGCCGGGAACAACGTCGGCCTGGATGAGCGTGTCGCCGCCGCCATTGCGGTGGTGACCGACGGAGAGCTCCGACGACATCCACTGCAGGACGCGGTTCAGATCGCCGCGGGTAGTGAGGTCCTCGAGAAACTCGGAATACTTCTCCCCCATCGCCTCCCAGTCGGCGCCGTGCATGTTGGGGTCGTAGAAGTAGTCGCGGTTGATGCGCCAGGCTTCGTTGAAGATCTGTCGCCACTCGACAACCGGGTCGATCTTGACCTCGACGTCGCCGATGGCGAGCCTGCCGTCGCTCGGGTCGACCCGCCCGGCGTCGGCGATCAGCCAGTTGTTGCCCATGCCGATCAGCAGCTTCTTGTTGTCGGCCGACAGGTAGTAGCTGTTGAGGCCTTCGACCAGCGTCTCCTCCTCGCGCTCGTCGAGGTCGAAGCGCTTCAGCTCGATGTCGCCGCCATCGGCAATCTCGACGTAGTAGAGCTGGCCGGCGGCGCCGGCTTCGAGACCGCCGTGGTTGGCCGAACGAATCGGCAGCGCGATGATGCGCTGGTCGAGGTTTTCGAAATCGATGCGGACGGGGTCTTCGTCCGCCTCGGCATCGGGCTCCCCCGCCTCGCCGCCGGCCTCGGCACCCTCATCGCCGGCCCCGACACCGCCGCGCTCGGACCCACCGGCAGCCGTGTCTTCGTCAACGGAATCGCTCGACACGACTTCCTCGTCGCTCAGCGCCTTCAGCGGTGAGTCGACACCCTTGGCCAGCACCACCAGATAGATGTCGTTTTCCGCTTCCATGTCGGCGCCCGACATCGCGAACCACTGGCGCACCGGGCCGGCGTCGGTCGAGCTCAAGAAATAGAGATAGTCACCCGAAGCATCAAAGACCGGCTCGCTGGCGTCGGAGAGGCCGTCGGTCACGGGATGGGAGGTGCCCTCGTCGATCGAATAGAGCCACACCCGACGAAAGTCGGCTGCCGTCGCCTGGGTGTAGGCGAGCCACTTCGAGTCCGGCGACCAACCTTGGGCGATGGTCTTTTGCGGGCCGTAGTGAGGCTCCTGCATGATCTTGGTGGAGACGCCGGACTCGATGTCGAGGACGTACAGGCTCCACGAGTTGTCGGTGTAGCTGACCCTGGTGCCGTCGGGCGACCCCGTGGGCTGCTCGTAAAAGCCGTTGCCCATCAGGTCGAATTGCCGCACCTCTCCGCGACCGTCCTGAGCCGTGATGTGCAGCCGGTACTCGCCACCCTGGTCGGAGAAATAAGCGATCGAGGCGCCGTCGGGTGACCATGCCGGGTTGCGCTCGTGAACACCGGCCGACTCGGTCAGGTTGCGCGGATCGCCGTTCTCGGCCGGCACGGTGATGATCTCGCCGCGGAACTCGAACACGGCGCGCGCTCCCGTGGGCGAGATGTCGGCGTTGCGGATGTAGCGGGCGCCCGACACCCAGCGCGGCCGGACTTCGAGCAGGTCGGCCGCGACCCCGACCGTGAGCTTGTTGCCGGTCGGGCCCGAGGCGCCCTCGGCGCTGCTCCCCGGGCTCTCCGGGTCGTAGAGGTGCAGGTAGCCGGCCTGCTCGTAGACAATCTTGGCAGCGCCGTGCGAGGCGGCGAGGATCGGGAAGTCGTCGTGGAAAGTGAGCTGCTCGACCTCCTCCGAGCCGACGTCGTAGGAGAACAGGTTGAACTCGCCGTTGCGATCCGAAAGGAAGTAGACCTTGCCGTCGAACCACATCGGGTCGGTGTCGTTGGAGCGGCCCTCGGGCTGCGGGATCTCGACGACGGAGTGATCGGAGCGGTCGTACAGCCACAGCCGTGAGTGGGTCCCGCCGCGGTAGTTCTTCCACTGCCGGAAGCGCTCGCCGAGCGGCAGGTAGGCGATGTGGCTGCCGTCGGGCGAGAACGTCGCCTTGGCGGCGTGCGGGATCGGCAGTTGGTCGGGCATGCCGCCATCGACCGGAACCACGAAGAGCTGGCTGTAGCGGCCGGTATGCACGGCGCGGGCAGAGGTGAACATCACCGCCAAGCCGTCGGGCGTCCAGTCTTGCACCACGTCGGCCCCCGGATGCCACGTCAACCGCCGCGGGATCCCACCCTCCACCGGCACGATGAAGACATCGGTGTTGCCGTCGTACTGGCCGGAAAAAGCGACCCAGCGCCCGTCGGGCGAAAAGCGCGGCCGGCCCTCGCTGCCGGCGTGCGTCGTCAGCCTTCGAACATCGGCCCCGTCGATGCGGGCGCTCCACAGATCACCGGCATAGATGAACGCGATGTGGGTAGCGCTGACGGCCGGTTGCGCCAGCAAGCGCGTGTCGTCGGGGTTGGCCTCGGTCGACAAGCCGCCGGTGGCGGGGATGGCGGCGACCAAGCCGACGACCAGAAGGAACGAAATTGCGGCAATTTGCCAACTCCGGTTCATGGGCTGCACCTCTCGGGTTCGATCTCGGAAAAGCGTTGAATCGCTGGTGCCCGGTGTTCAGGCTTCCGTCAAGCGGATTCTATTCGCCGGGCTCGCCGCATTCCCAGCAGCACCTCGACGTGCGGCGTCTGCGGGAACATGTCGAAGGCGGTGGCCTCGGTAATCTCGTAGCCGCCGGCGGCCAGCACCTGGACATCCCGCGCCAGCGTCGCCGGATCGCACGATACGTACGCCAGCCGCTCGGGCCCTGATTTGGCGAGGATCTTCGCAACCTCGAACGCCCCGATACGCGGTGGGTTCATGAGAACCGCGTCGAAGTCCGACAGCGGCGGCACCGGGCCGGCGCCGCCGAGCGCATCGATGTCCTCGAGGTAGTGAGCGTGGAGGGTTGTGCCGGCACGATCGGCGTTACGCTGGGCAAGCTTTACCGCGCGCTGCATGTTCTCGGCGGTGAAGATGATCGAGCCGGCGAGCGCCAGCGGCAGCGAGTAGTTGCCGACGCCAGCGTGCAGCTCCAGGACGCGGGGCGATTGGTCGGTCGGCAGGGCACGGAGCACGGCCTCGACGAGCAGGTCGTTGATGGACGGGTTGGCCTGGGTAAAGACACCGGGCTCCCAAAGCAGGTCAAACTGCTCGGCGCGGGCGTGATCGAAGCGCAGCTCGAGGTCGCCGTGACGCCAGGAGCCGTCGCTAGCCTCGACGTCGACGCCGGCGAGCCCCGAAGCCTCGAACCAGGTCAGTGGTTGCTGAAACCCGAGCAGGTTGCCGGCCGCCTTAATCCGAGCGGCGCCGCGGCCGTCGAGACGCGAGTACGCCAACTCCACGTGCTGCAACTGGACGTACTTCGGCAAGGAGGCAACGGCCTTGTCCAACCCGATCGCCGCCGCCTCGAGCTCGGGGCAGAGCACGGGGCAGGTCTCGATCGGCACCAGACGATGGCTCCGCCGAGCGTGATAGCCGAGGCGCCAGCGGTTGTCGATCCAGGCGGCGTGCAGGCGGACACGGTGCCGATAGTGCCAGCCATCGCCGATACCCACCACCGGCCCGAGAAGCTCGTCGACGTCCTGCTTGGCGATACGCCGTAGCGCCTGCACCACACGGTCGCGCTTCTCTTCGGCCTGCCCGGCGGGCGAATACCAGCGCACCGGACATCCGCCACACGCCTCGATGCCACAGCGGCTCTCGACACGCTCGCTCGAGGGCTCGATCAGCTCCACGATCTCGGCGTGCTGCACCCGCTTCATCTTGCGCGTCAGCCGAATTCGCACGAGGTCGCCCGGCAGCCCGCCGGCCACAAACACCACCTGCCCGCTCTCGAGACGGCCGATGCCGTCGCCCCCGGTGCCGAGCGCATCAATCAAGATCTCGTACATGGTCCAGAGATTTTCTCATGGATGGATGCCTGGCGAATCTGCCGTCCCATCACCCTGACCGGCAGCCTATATCTCCTTGAGGGCTTTGAGCAGCTCGATCGCCGCGTCCTTCGCATCGGAAAACATCATCACCGCGTTGTCGGCCGCGAACAGCGGGTTGGCGATGCCGGAGAAGCCGGGGCTCAGGCTGCGCTTGATGATCACCACCGAACGGGCGTAGTCGACGTCCATGATGGGCATGCCGGCGATCGGGATCGACGGATCCGATTCGCGCGCCAGGGGATTGACGACATCGTTGGCGCCGATCACCAGAACGACGTCGGCCTGGCCGAAGGTCGGGTTGATCTCGTCGAGGTCCTTGAGGACCTCGTAGGGGATGTTGGCCTCGGCGAGCAGCACGTTCATATGCCCCGGCATGCGGCCGGCCACCGGGTGGATGGCAAACTCCACGTCGACGCCACGCGATGTCAGCTCGTCGCACAGATCGCGCAGCGCGTACTGTGCCTGCGCGACGGCAAGACCGTAACCGGGCACCACGATCACTCGGCGGGCGACGTCGAGCATCATGGCGACCTCGTCGGGTGAGGCCGACTTGACGGTCGCGTAGACCTCCTCGGAGTCGGCGACGGTGGCCACCTCGGCGCCAACGCCGGCGAAGATGATGTTGGGCAGCGAGCGGTTCATCGCTCTCGACATGATTGCGGTCAGGATGAACCCGGCCGCCCCGACCAGTGAGCCGGCGATGATCAGCACGCTGTTGTTCAGCACCCAGCCATGGCCGGCGGCGGCGAGACCCGAGTATGAGTTCAGCAGGGCGATGACCACCGGCATGTCGGCGCCGCCGATGGGGAGCACCAGCATGATGCCGAGCAAGGCGGCGAGACCACACATCGCCCAGAATCCGATCGACGTCTCGGGCTGCACGATCAGCCAGCCGCTCAACCCCAGGCAGGCGATGAACAGCGTGGCGTTCAGGAGGTGGCGGCCCGGTAGCAGCAGCGGCCGATCGGAGATCCATCCCTGAAGCTTCAGAAAGGCAACGGCGCTGCCGGTGAACGCGACGCCGCCGATCAGCCCCGACAGCGCCGCCGCGGTGGTGAACTGGAACGAGATTTCCTCGACGAACCCCCCCTTCAGCGCTTCCTCGAGGGCGGCGCCCACGGCCAGCGCCGAGGCGCCGCCGCCGAAGCCGTTGAAGATCGCCACCACCTGCGGCATCCCGGTCATCGGCGTCAGGTAGGCGAACAGGACGCCGACGAATGCGCCCGTGACCAGCCCGGCGATGATGATGCGGAAGTCGATGATGCGGTGATCGAGCAGCGTAACGACGATGGCGATCAACATGCCGAGCGAGCCCAGCAGGTTGCCGCGCACCGCGGTGCGCGGGTGCGTTAGCCCCTTCAGGCCGAAGATGAAGAGGACGGCCGCGATCAGATAGAAGAAATTGATGAGGGACGCGGACATCTAGAAAGCTCCTGGACCGCCCGGGCGAGTTTCGATCCCGGATGGTCTCCCGATCCCGCCGCCTCTCCCGATCCCACCACCCGCCGCGTTCACTTCGACTCTCCACCGCGGGAACGAAACATCTCCAGCATCCTGTGGGTCACCAGGAATCCGCCCACCACGTTGGCGGTCGCCATCGCCACCGCCACGAAGCCGAGGATCGTCGTGAAGGTGGTGAGCTGCGCCCCCGAGGTGACCAGCGTGCCGACCAGCGTGATACCGGAGATCGCGTTGGCGCCCGACATCAGCGGCGTGTGCAACAGCGGCGGCACCTTGTTGATGATCTCCCAGCCGACGAACAGCGCCAGCACGAAGATCGTCAGGGCGCCTACGAAGACTTCCATCGCTCGCTGCTCCCTTCTGTTGCGGGCTCGGCACCGCCCCCGTCTCCGGCCGGCGGCTCGGGAGGCGCCGCGGCGGCGTCCCCATCGGTCTCGGCAACCGCCGCTCCGCCGCCCAGCGCCTCGCGCACCCGCTCGTTGGTCACCTGGCCGTCGTGGGTCACCATCGTGTCGTTGATGATCTCGTCGTCGAGATTCAGGGCCAGCTCGCCGTCCTTCACCAGGTTGGCGATGAACGAAGTGATGTTTTTGGCGTACATCTGGCTGGCGTGGTGGGCGACGGTGGCGGGCACACCGACCGGGCCCATGATCGTCACCCCGTGGGCCTCGACGGTTTCGCCCGCCCGGGTGAGCTCGCAGTTGCCGCCGGTTTCGGCGGCGAGATCGACGATCACCGAGCCGCCGGCCATGCCGCGAACCATGTCCTCGGTGATCAGCACCGGAGCGCGCTTGCCGGGCACCGCGGCGGTGGTGATCACCACATCGTTGGCTGCCACCGCATCCGCCATCATCTGGCGCTGGCGGCGATAGAAGTCCTCGTCCATCTGCTGGGCGTAGCCGCCCTCGTCCTCGGCGTCGCCGGTGTCGAGCTCGAGCTCCAGGAACACGGCGCCGAGGCTCTCGACCTGCTCGCGAACGTCGGCCCGGATGTCGTAGCCGGTGACCAAGGCGCCGAGCCGGCGCGCCGTGGCGATGGCGCCCAATCCGGCGACGCCGGCGCCGATCACCAGCACCTTGGCGGGGGCCAGGGTGCCGGCGGCGGTGATCATCATCGGAAACATCTTGCCGAGCTCCCCGGCACCGAGCAGCACCGCCTTGTAGCCGGCGACCGTCGCCATCGACGAAAGCACGTCCATTGACTGCGCGCGGGTAATGCGCGGCAACAGCTCGAGGGCGAAGGACGTAACCCCGGAAGCGGCAAGCTGCTGCATCGTGGCCGGAGAACCCAAGGGATCGAGCATGCCGATGACGATATGTCCGCGGCGCAACGCGTTGACAGAGAGACCAGCGGGTCCGACGCACACCAGGATGTCGGCGTTCGAGGCGACGTCCGCGGCATCGGCGAGAAGCCGTGCACCCCGGCCCTCGTAGTCGGCGTCGGGGTATCCGGCGCCCGATCCGGCGCCGCGCTGCACGACAACCTCGAGGTCGGCTCGTGAAAGCTCGCGCACCGATAAGGGCACCAGCGCCACGCGGCGCTCCGCGGCGGTTGCCTCGGTTGCCACTCCGACAATCATACCCACCCCATGCTAGGAAACGCGGCCCCCACACTAGCAGGCCCCGCCAAACCCATCACACTTTCACCTCGGCCTGCTAGGAGCGAACCCCGGCAGCGGTCAAGGAACGACAGGTCGATATCCCTGGCGCCCTACTTGACCCGTGTTGCGCCATGAGTAAAGTTAGCCACGGTTGCTGCTGACCCGGGGGGCATCACGGTCATCGGCGCCATATCCCCTGATTCGCCATGCCTCGTGGAGGCGCGCATATGGTACGCGACTAGGGCCAGATGAAAAGGACTCGTCGAACCCCGATCTGGGTCTCCGCGCTGGTGCTGCTGAGCTTCACCCTCCTCCCGCCGGCTACCGCAGCCCATTCGCCGCAGCAACCGCAGGTGCAAGAGCAACAACAACCTCCCAGCAACGGCGTCGCCGGTCTCGCCCGCGGCGGCGGCTTCAGCGCCTCGGTCGAGATGGTGCGGGTGCCGGTGATCGTCGAAGACAGCGACGGGATCTTCATCCAGAACCTCAAAGCGGAAGACTTTCAGGTGCGCGACGGGGGGAAGAACCACCCGGTCGATTTCTTCGTCTCCGACGCCGAACCGCTGGTCGTCGGCATCCTCGTCGACGCCAGCCAGGCGATGAAACCGTACGCCGATGACGCGCGGTTGGCCATTGAGCACGCCGCCAACAACCTGCGCCCCGACGACGAGGTCTTTCTGATCGCCTACGGCCCGAGCGTCGCGATGCTCACGGCGCCAACCGCCGACAAGCTCGAGGTGGTCTCGTCCCTAGCCGACTACGCGACCTGGGACGGCGCCGACCGCGCCCTCTACGACGCCATCGAGCTCGGGCTCTCGACGCTCGAGCGCTCCGCCTACGACAAGCGCTCGCTACTCATCATCGGCGCCGGCGGTGACACCGCCAGCAACATAGGCGAGCTGAGTGTGCAGCAGCACATCCATCGGGTCGGCGTAGCCATCCACGCGATTATTCTCTCCCAGCGCACGCCCCGGTCCCTCCGCACGCCGACGCGGGTCAACCGCCTGCAAACACTTCCCGAGCTCGTGGAGTACACGGGCGGCATGCGCGCCCAACGGCCGGATTCGTGGGACCGCTACGAGGGTGGCGCCGCCCAGTGGTTCGAGGCCGCCGGCATCGATATCACGACGTACATGAAGCACCAGTACCTGCTGCACTACGCGCCGCAGAACCCGCCCCGGCCGGGCACCTGGCGCTCGATCCGGGTCATGGTCAAGGGCGCCCCAGAGACGATCCGCGCTCGCAGCGGGTACACACGCTAAGCCGCGATCCGCAATTTTTCCGGCGCCGTCCCCAACAGTCCGTGGTTAACGTGTGGTGGATCCCGCGGGCGGCTCTGGCGACCGATAACCCTCCGATCACGCGACGGATTTCCCCTCCCCTGTTGACAGGTGTCCCCCATTCGAAAGAGCATGCCGCCACACCTCTCACAAAACTCGTCGTCCTCACCGGCGGAGCTGGAGGGCATCATGGAAGTCGACCGCAGAATTTTCTTGGCAACCTTGGGAGCGGGCGCTCTGGAGCTGATGTCCCCCGAGGACAAGGCAGAAGCGCTCGAGCATTACATGGAGGGCACGCTCGACGCGGAAATCGCGGTACGCGACGGGACCGAGCCGGTCCGCTACATGCCCGACGGCGAGGCCATCGCCCTGTCGGAGCTGGAGCAGGAAAGCCCGCGGGCGCCGCGCGGCGTCGGCACCTTGTTCCGCCCTCGCTCCACCGAGTTCGAGCCGATGTCGGACAAGCCGACGTTGGTGGAATTCTTCGAGAAGCGCTTCGCGCCGGCCAACCACGTGCTGCAGAGTGCGACTCATGCACTGGAGACGGGGCAGCCCGAGCGCACTGTCTTCGCCTGCCTGATGCACGATGTAGTGCTCAACCTGATCAAAGTCGATCACGGCGAGCGGGGCGCCCAGCTCATCGAGCCGTACGTCGAGGAGCGCATCAGCTGGGGCATCCGCTATCATGCCCCGCTGCGCTTCTACCCCGACGAGTCGGTCGGCTACGAGTACCCCGAGATGTACAACCGCATCTTCGGCGCCGATTACGAGCCGGAGCCGTACATCAGAAGGGCCGCCGAGCACGCCAAGGGTCACCGTTACTACATGGAAGCCCGCCTGATCACGTTGAACGACACCTACGCCTTCGAAGAAGGCAAGGTCGTCTCGCTCGACACCTTCGTCGACATCATCGGCCGCAACTTCAAGCAGCCACCCGAGGGCCTGGGCTTCGACAACAGCCCCGTCGACCACATGTGGCGGACGATCGCGAATCCGAATCGACCGCTGTAGGGCATCGGTCCGCCGGCGCTAGGCGCTGTCGCCCTGGCCTGGATATCTCAGCGGGCCACGGCGGCGCGAGCGCGATGGCGCGCGATGAGGCGTTGGTGCATGGCTCCGAGCTTGAGGACAGATCCCCCCGTCCTCCGAGCGGGGCTCACGCCACTCGGTAGCTGTCAGCCATCCCGAGACCGGTCATCGTGTTGAGGATCTTGCTCGCCAGCTGTACCTCAACTCGTTGTCCAGCGAAGGTTCGACTTCGCATCCTTCGACCGA
>SMVB01228653.1_pt1 | contig 12253 bp, 12 predicted proteins | sample 2456461 | NCBI WGS metagenome assembly SMVB01 (sample SAMN11095934, study PRJNA526329) | marine sediment metagenome | biome: Marine sediment; feature: Surficial sediment; material: Deep marine sediment; isolation source: Hadal surficial sediment | place: Pacific Ocean | collected 2014-05 | depth...
AGGATCTGGCAGTGGTGAACGCGAACGCGCCGCTGTTCCAGCTCTAGCGGAATCAGATGGGGGAGCGTGAGGGCGCCAGGGGCGGAATGGTCGCGGTTCGCTTCGAGGGCGGCAATCGCAGCTCTAGCGCGAGTGACCAATGGAGCACCCGCGACGGGTACGGAGCCCGCGTACTCCTCGAGATCGGCGGGCGCACACTGCTTCGTGAGCATCGCGCAGGTGAGGGCCTCGCAGCCCAGAACTCAGCTACGATGCGGATCGGCATCGGGGACGCAGAACGGGCGGACCGGCTGGAGATCCGTTGGCCTTCCGGCAAGTCTTACGACACCACCGCCGTAGCTGCGGGGACGCTGGTTTATGCGTACGAAGATCCGTCGGCTTCGCCTACGGGCGCCCCCTTCGTCCTGACGCCATACGGCGCGCCCGCACCACGCCGCCCGCTTGTGGCGTCGGCCACAATCCCCGGCCCGTCGATCCGGGCCGCGCAGCAGGTTCTTCCCGGTGGCAGGGGTCGTCTCATCATGTATACCACGGTTGCTACCTGGTGCGTGCCCTGCCTCGATGAGCTGCCGGATCTCAACCTCCTGAGGACCACCTTCACCACTGAGGAGTTGGAGATTTTCGGAGTGCCGTACGACGGGGAGGAGACACTCGATCAGTTCAAGGCCTGGTCGAACCTGAACGCACCGCCTTACCGAATCCTTTCCGAGCTGAACATCGAGCAGCGTGATGCCGTGATCGACGGAGCACTCGATGCCTTGAAGCTGGAGGGGCTCCCCGCAGCGATCGTTACCGATTCGGAGGGCGAGGTGCTGCTCGTGCGCTGGGGACCACCATCGATCTCCGAGATCCGCGTACTCCTCGAGGGGCTGGGAGACAAAAGGTGACAGCTCTAAAGTCGCTACGTCACGCCAAGCCGATCCGGGCGGTCATTTGCCTGGTGGTCGGAGCCGTCCTTTGGCCGGCCGAGACCGTGGAGGCGCAAGCGCCCAGAGGCGGGCGCCCGACCGTCGCCGCCGAAGTTGTTGCGGGGAGCCTCGCACGGAGCACCGGAGAACTGTCGTTTCGAATCGCGGTGGAGGTCCCGGCGGGACACCACGGGTACATCGATAAAGGGGACGACGGTTTCCTCATTCCGTTCTCGTTTTCGTTCCCGGACCTCGAGGAAACCGGTGTGGTCGAGATGACCTCGGCGCCCCGCGGCGTGAGGGACGACAAGGTACGCGCACAAGTGCTACGCGGGCGTGGGGACTTCGCATTTCGGCTGGTACCGGCACCGCGGCCTGCATCAGGTGCGACTGCCAGCCTTCGTTATCAGATTTGCAACGACGTGACCGGGATCTGCTATCCGCCGATGGTACTCCGCATTCACGTCGCCACGGGCAGCGAGAGCCGTTAAGTACGACGCTCCGCAAATATTTCAGAGGGGAATGAAATGTCGAAGATAGTTGCTACCCTCATATTCTTGGCACTACTCGCCACTTGGTCCGATGACTCCAGGACGCCAGCTCCCGGCCAAGACAAATACAAAGACAGATACATAGAATCGTCTGATGCCGTGGGACTGGGCGATGTCATCGGATATGGGCGAGGAGCAGCCTTCGTCGATATTGATGGTGATGGCTTTGACGATCTTTTTGTGGCCGACACAGACGACCGTCATCGCACCGATGATTTTGGTGTTTCACAGATGTATCTGAACAAGCAGGACGGTACCTTTGAGCCTGTTGATATTGGCATAAACTCTGAGGACTTGATCGGGACTTGGGTCGGTTCTTTCGCGGACTATGACCGGGATGGTGATCCAGATCTTTTGATCGCGAGTGGAGGTTATACCATGGCCTCCTCTTTGGCGTTTTACGAAAATCGAATGTCGACTCACAATCGGTTTGTTGATGTGACTTCCGCTTCTGGAATCGCTGGATCCACAACTAGACTGGATGACAGTTTTTGGTGGGGAGTGGCCTGGGCCGACTATGACAATGACGGATGGCTAGACGTTATCATCACCCGAAGAAACAGTAGCGCTCTTCTTCTTCACAATGAGGGTGACAAGACGTTTACCGAAACCGGAATGGCCCTGGGAATCAACATCGAGAATATGCTCGACTCCAAGAACCCTGTCTGGTTCGATTTTGATGAAGATGGGGATCAAGACCTTTATATCGCCGGAATGCAAGTCCACGCCTTCTATGAAAACAGGGTAAATGCCGGTGAAGGATTCAAAGACATCACCGATCTACTCGAACTCAATGCACTTACCGGAGAGCCCCCCACCGTCTTTGCGGCGATCACCGCCGATTTCGATCAAGACGGGCACGAGGACTTATATCTGGGTCGCTGGGGTGTTCAGGACTACATACTTTTCGGCGATGGCAACGGAAATTTTCGAGCACTCGGATCGGAGATCGGCTTAGACGCGATAACCGAGTACACCTCTGTCGCTTACGAAAATACGATGGGCCTGGGAATTGGTGACCTCCATGACGACGGCTATCCCGACGTCATGATCGGAACCGGAGCTCCCTCCTACACCGGGGCAGATATCGTTTATTGTAACGAAGGAAACCGCAGTTTTTCACGCTGCACCGATCTGCTGATCGACCAGGATGACGACCACAGACAAACACGCGCGCACGGTGTCGTCTTTGCGGACGTAGACAGAGACGGGTACACAGACTTTTTCTGGAATCTGGGTGGCCACCCGCCTTTTGACAAACAGTTTTCTCAAGAAGACACTAGGGAAACCAACAAATTCTACAAGCGCGACACTTCTGAACGCTCATCCTCTGCCTGGGTGACCCTGCAGGGAACCACAAGCAACATCGATGCGATTGGTTCACGTGTTGAGGTCACTTATGAAAACAATGAAAAGCGATATTACTTCATCCACTCCACAACCGGATTCCAAAGCCAAAATAGCAAAGAATTACTGATCCCTCTTTTCGGTTTCGATCAGGCTCGACTTGAGATCACCTGGCCCAGAGGAAACAAAAGCCAACACGTCATCACCTCTGGAGTGAACCACAGAATTATCGAACCGTAAGAACTGAGAAGGCTTGCGACCGCGGACATCGGCCTGGGCCCATGGCAGGGTGAAGTGGCGCGATACTACTCGTACGTGCGAGTAGTGGAGGAAGACAATGTGGACGTTCCCAGGTGCGGGGATCTATGGCGAGGCAAAGTGAGGGGCACGTCGTGAGTTGAACCCGTCGTAGCTTGGGCATTTACACAAACGCGCCCGGCAGGACTCGAACCTGCGACCTACGGATTAGAAGTCCGTTGCTCTATCCAGCTGAGCTACGGGCGCCTGACGTGAGGGCACTTGATCCCTCGATCCAGGAGAAGCTAACAGGCGACTTGCTACGGCCCAATGCTCAGGCGCTGAAACACGCCGGCACAGCTCCGTGGCGCCCTGGACTCACCCACGGAGGCCCACTCCGCTGCTTGAACGCGCGACCCATACCTCGGGTATGACCTCGAAACCCTCCTGAGGCGAGAGCTCGCGATGACGACGACGGAATCCAGGGACTATTCACTAGACCAGATGGCGGCTGGCTTCGCGCTCGGTGCGGCCCTTGGCCTGACTCCTCTTCTCAGCCTGCACAACCTCCTGTTCCTCGCCGCGCCGCTCGTGCTGCGTCTTTCAATCAGCACGTTCTTATTTGCATGGATCATGGCCATCCCCGTGGGCTTTCTGCTCGACCCGGTCTTCCACGGCCTCGGGTCCGCCCTGCTCTCCTTGGAATTCCTGACGCCCCTTTGGACCCAGGCATTCAACGCACCGCTGGTGGCCCTCACCCAGTTCAACAACACGGTGACGTTGGGGAGCTTGGTGTTCTGGGCCGTGGCGTCCATTCCCCTCTTCTTTCTGAGCCGGAGGGGTGTGCTCAGCTATCGCCGCGGCCTGGAACGTTTTCTGTCCGGCATACCTGTGGTCAGCGCCATCGGGCGAGTCGGCTTCGTCCGCCGCCTGCTCGGGCTAGAGCGGTTGGGGCTCGGTGGGCGCCGCGGGTGGATCCGTAAGGGATTTGTCCTCCCGTTGGCTCTTTTCGTAGGCTTGGGGGCGGGCGCTTGGTGGTTGCTGGCGGATTGGGGCATACGCGCAGGTGTGGAGCGGGCGGCGACCCGAATCATGGGCGCGACGGTCGATGTGGGCACGATTGACGTGGACCTCTCCGACGGCCTGTTGGCCATGACCGGCCTTCAGGTCACGAATCCGTCGGCTCCTGAGAACAACATCGTGGAAATCGGGGAAATCAGCGTGGCGATGTCCACGGGGCCGCTCCTGAGGGCCAAAATCGCGATCGACAGTGTCGTCGTGCGCGATGTCCGGTTCAACCATATGCGTGAGACCCCTGGGGAGGTCGATACGCTTCGCGAGCGGAGCACGTCCTTTCGGGACGAGATGGCGCTCTGGAGAACATCCGCCAGAATTCCGACGGTTCCCACACCGAGTTTTTCAAGTCTGGTCGACTTCAGCAGCCTCAGCGCCGATTCTTTGGAGACTGTGATCCGGGTCCGGGAACTGGCGGAGTCCGCGGGTGTGGCTCGCGGGGCCTTTACGGACCGGATCGGGGCGCTGGACGCTCGGGCTCAGATCGAGTCGGCGTCGTCGCTGCTCGCTTCGCTCGAGGGGGCGTCCATCAGGAGTCTGGGGCCCGTGGGAGCCATACGAACGGTCAGCGCTCTCCGCTCGCTGTCCGAGGGGGTCACGGGCAACCTCTCCCGCATCTCCGAGCTCGAGGAGGATTTAAGAACCGAGTTGGTGGGCTTGCGTCAGAGATTGGCTGCTCTCGACGACCTTCGCGACGGCGACTACCGGAGAGCCCTGGGGGTGCTCAACCTCCCCACCTTCGAGCCCGACGATATCAGCGCCGCGCTCTTTCAGACTTCTTTGATGGAGCGAGTGGAGACCCTCCTGTACTGGGTTCAAGTCGTCGATGCCAGACTTTCCGACGGGAGCCAGTCCTTCCGCTTCCAGGGACCGGAGCGGCTCCGCAGCGCCGGAGAGAACGTAACGTTTCCATCCCTGGGCTCCTCTCTACCCGCCTTCGCCATAAACAGGCTGGAGGGCTCCGTGACGCTGGGCGAGCTGACCGGTTTCGCGATTCAGATCCTCGATCTGAGCTCCGATCCTGGTGCGACTGGAAGGCCGACCACCTTAAAACTCACCGGCGAGAACGGCACGGCGAGTGCGGCGCTCGATTTGAGTCTGGACCGGACCGGAGACATCGCCCAAGATGAGCTGATCGCACGGTTGTCGGGACTGCCCCTCCCATCGCTTCAGATCGCCGCCATTGGAGCCCGTCTCGATCTTGGGGACGGAGACATGCGGGTCGACCTCTCGAGATCGGGAAATTCGATCCTCGGTGCGGTCACCTGGTCCGCGGTTGGCGCGACTTGGCACCGCGTTGGCTCCGACGCCACTGGCGCCGCTGGCTACCTCTGGGACATCGTGTCGAGATTGACCTCGGTAGAGATCACACTCGGGCTGGACGGGCCGCTGTCATCGCCGGGGATCTCTGTCCGATCCAACATCGGCGGGCAGATCGTACGGGCCTTGAGGGATCAGATCGGGGACGAGGTTCGCCGGGCCGAGGCACGCGCACGCGCCGAGGTGGATCGCCTCATCGAGCAGTCCCTGATCGACGCACGAAACCGGTTGGCTGGCTTCGAGGAGGGGATCGGTGGGACGCTGACCGAATACACGGGTGAACTGGACCGATTGAAGACGTCACTCGAGAGGCGGCTGCGGGACCTCACGCCGAACCTTCCGAACATCCCCGGGTTTCCAGGATAAAAATCAACCACTCGTCACAGAGGGCCCTCCCAACAGGAGCCTCTCGCCACCGGGGCCCTCGCAGGGGCTTGTCCTACCGAGACCGGCTCCTACCGAGTCCGGCTTAAGAGCGTCCGGGAATTCATCGTGAACCCGAGGTGTTCTACGACGAGCGCCACGCGCCGGTTTTCGATCCCCTTGTCGTGTCCCGCCTGATCCGGAAAGACCAGGCGCTCGGGAGCCTCCCCGTAGCTGACAGCTCTGACGCGCTCTCCCAGGAAGCCGGCGGTCTCGATCAGGTAGAGGCGCACCGCCTCTGCCCGCCGCTGTCCAAGATCGATGTTGTACTCTGGGGAGCCTGCACGGTCCGTGAAGCCTTCGACGGTAAGCAGGACGTCAGGATAGTACTCGGTTACGACGTCGCCGAAACGGGCCAATACGGGAAGGTCCTCCGGGCGCAGGTTGGCTCGATCGAAATCGAAGTAGACGGGAACGTCGAAGCGAATCGCCGTCTCCAAGCGCACGACGGTCACGTCGAACTCGTCTTTCAGGTCCTCAAGCCCGTTGGTCAGGCGATCCAAGCGGGCTGACAAGGCGGCGATCTGCGCGGAGTTCCGTCTCTCGATCCCAACGCCCCGCTCTTGGAGCTCTGCTCTAAGCGAGGAGATCTCAGCGTCGAATTCCTCTTGGCCTACATGCGCACAGGCCGTGGCGGATACTGCGAAGACAAGAGTGAGAGCCGCGAGCCGCGGCTTGACTGGCGTTTCCATCAACGATCCTCCTCACCTTTAAGGCATCCTTCGCCGTGATTTTCGATGGCAACAAACGATTACAGCCTAATTCCCGCTTGCAAAAACAATCCCCTCAGAGGATCCGTTCCCTCCGCACGCGAAAGTCGACGTTGTCGGTCACCCAGGTCCACAGGAGCTCCTGATCTTCTATGGCGAGGCCGGGACGAACCTGCTCATTCCAACCCACCATCACCTCCGCGTCCTGAGTCCAGAGCCGTACCCGTCTCCGAGCTACGTCGCTCCTCCAATTCGCAGCTACCGTCGGTGTCGGATAAAGGACACGCACGGTCACGCTCCGGGACAGGTACTCAAGAGGGCTCAAATCGATGGCCTCATATGGATTCTCGAACTGGGAATCCCCGGTGACGTCGGGCACCCCATCCGTAAAGAGGACCATGTTCAGGGGAGCCAACGTGAGTCCCCTCGCCTTCATGAGATCCGCAGTTTGCACAAAGAAGGTGTTGAAATCCGTGAGCTGGTCCTCGGAGGGGAACCATGCCTTCAAGTCGGCTTTGATCCGTTTTTGGTCCTTGCCGAGGAAGTCGTGAATCGGGTGGAACGTCTTGGCTTCACCCCTGTGTTGCCCACCCACGGACCCCACGAAGACGTCACTCGGTACCTGGAGCCCGCCGAATCCGTTGATATGGGCCTCGATGTAGTGGGCGGCAAAGCTCAAGGCATCGTCGTAGCTCCCCGAGTTACGAAAGGATCCGCTCACATCGATCCCTACCACCAGCGTGTATCGGGGAGTACGGGCCGCTTCCTCGGTGGGGACGCAGGCGGCCAGCGCAAGCGCTCCGGCCACCGCGAACCGGAAGATCCGCTTCATGTCGTTGCCTCGCCGAAGCCGGTGTCACCGCCCGACCGGCCTTTCGAGCGACCGCCGGTTCGTGCAGCCGTCTTTTTCCGTATGGCTCCAGGGAACGGGGTGTCGGCAAGCACATCGTCGAGGCTTCTGAGCGGGAACGTGAACAGGGGCTGCGAACTGATCGCCACCACCGGGAAGTTCACCGCAACTGCCAGGAGCTGAAGAACCGGCAGCGATGCGCTTTCCACGGCATCACGCGTCTCCTTCTTGAACCACGCAGTTTCGCTCTTCAGGGCCTCGATCGGTCCCCGCCACAATTCACGAGCAGGCGAAGCTTTCTCGCTTGTGCGGGCCTCCCCCGGCGGAACCTGGCGAGACACGATCGCGAGTATCGAGGGCGTGCCGAACCGCCCGAACAGGAACCACGTCATGCCTCGAATTCCGATCCATCCGAAAACACCGAGCGCCAACGTCGAGACCAGACCCATCTGGATCGCACCGCCACTCTGTTGGTTGATCCACGGCGTAATCGCGTCGATGAGCTCCCGATACAGGAACACGACCTCGAAGAACGCCACGAAGAACTCCACCACAACCATCTGGATGACCTCTCCGATGCGCCGCGCCCGGATCGCTTCCGACATCACGTGGATGCTCGCGAAACTCCCGACGATGAGGCCGAAGAGGAAGAACCACAGGAGGGGCATCACGAACAACCGGTTCGGGACAAAGCCGGTGATGTCCGCCAGAACCTCGGTGATCGTAGGCAACAAGGTGAAGCTGAAGATCGTGGCCTCGAGCGCGGACCAGATGAGTGTCAGCATCACCGCGATCCAGGGCACGCCCGGCTTGAGGTACCGGCTTGAAATGTTGTCGAACATCGCGAGGGGCGAGGACAGGAAGGCCTTCAGTCCGACAAACCCCATCCGGAAGGTCATGGCGATCAGATTCCAGACCCATCCCACCAGGAGCGCGCCGAACCGCATGACGCCGGTCCAATAGAACCAGATGCCGCGCCCGGTATCCCACCATCCCAGGGCGATAATCGTGAGGAACTTAGCTCGCTCGGACCGGAAAGGGAGCGTGTAGATCGACAACATGGTCGACCAAACCGCCACGATCAAAAGCAGGGCTGGCATCAAGAGGAAAAACCTCTTCAGCACAACGCCGACAAGCGAGTCCCCGTACAAACTGAAATTTAGGAGGGCAACTTGCCAGTCAGGAATCCACCACATCGGCGTTCCGAAGAACTCTACCGTACGGTGCCATTCTGATGGCAAATAGGATTGGAGTGCCTCGAACATGATCATTCCCTCGTTTGGGGGCGGGGGGGGGACCGAGTGCGCCCACCTCCCGTAGTCCGAATCAGATAAAGTCCTATTACAAAGCTAGGCACACCCGATGGAGATACTCAACAAGAAAACTCAGGCTCCTCCGGGCTGAAAAAATCGAATCGAAGGAGGGGAGCTCGGCACTTGAAGCCGACTCCCCTCCCCCCGGTCTAGCTGTGGCGTTCCAGAAGTGGGGCTAACCTGCTAGCCTATCTCTGACCGTAAAGCGGATCGTCTCCAGAACGTTGCCACGGGAATCACGGACTTCGACACGCCAGTCGCCGGTCCACTCTGGCATGATGGCCTTGTTGCTCCACGTTCTCCAAGGAGATCCCCCGATGCGGAGTTCGATGTCGGCCCTTTCGACGTCACCTTGGATCCAGACGTGGTGGACCGTGGTTTCCCCTTCGGCTCCTTGGATGCGGGTCCAGGCGTAGAGCCTCTCCACGCTAGCCGGGAAGGTCATGCCGGCGCCGGACGGCGTCCGGTCGACGACCATCGTGGCTATCGACGATTCCGGTACGGTGAGGCCGCTCTGCGCAGATACCGTCTGCGGAACAAGCAGTGCTACCGAGGCCAATGTGATCACCGTCGTAATGAGTGTTCTCATCTTTTTCTCCTTCGTAAAGGACTCAACCTGGTCTACGCGAACGGTTGCGTCCGCGTAGTTTGAAAGCTCGGCGCCCAACTGGCCCATGGTCTGCGAAAGCCTCCATTAAGGTCAAGAACGGTGCCAAGGGGGTACCTGAGAAGTCAACGAGTTGCCGGCGAGGGAGAGCCTCCTCTTAGGGAATCACCCCGTTCAGGATGTACTCCTGTGGGTCCATGGCTCTTCCGCCGACCCAGACTTCGTAATGCACGTGCTCAGCTGTAGCGGTTCCGGTCTGGCCGACCTGCGCAATCGCCACACCGCGGTCGATCTGTTGACCCCTCTCCACCAAAAACTTCGAGGCGTGCGCGTATCGCGTCATGTAACCAAACCCATGATCGACCTCGACAGTGTTCCCGTAACCGGGCCTCCAACCCACGTAGGATATCATGCCCCTGGCGGTGGCAAGGATGGGCGTCCCTTCTGGGGCATAGATATCGATCCCCTCGTGCATGCGGTCCTCGTGGTAGATCGGGTGGAGTCGAGCCAAGCTGAATCCACTGGTAATGGGTCCATCCGTCGGACTGATGGACGGAGTGGACCGAAGTAGCTCGTGGTGAGCCTGGAGGCTGTCCATGGCCTCTGAGAGGCTCCCCGAGAGGAGCTTAGCTCTCCGTTCAAGAGCCATGATGTCGTACGATGTGGCAAAGGTCACGGCTGCGGCCGCTGGGTCCTCCACCCAGAGTGGGCTGGATTCGGGCGTGAGCATGCCCGGTCCGCCGACCCCCACCTCGAAAATCTCCTCATCGATGGGTTCGAGTCCGGCCAAAAGGCGGAAGGTTTCGTCCTTTTCGATCATGACGTCGATCGACTCCTCCATCTGAACCACCCGTACCTGAATCTGCCCGATTTCGGCGGAAAGAAGCGACTTTTCGCGCTGGAGCTTTAGGACGTCATAGCGCGCAGAACCGTTCAAAGCGACGATCATGGACAAGGCGGTCACAGTGACCACGAAGCCCACGCCGAGAGAGGCCAGATAGTGCATGGCGCCCGCCGACAGGCTGTATTGGCGAACCGGGTCTTCACGGTCCGACATACACACGACCGTCCACTGCTTATTCGGCATGCTGCTCCAGGGGAACGTTGCATGGGTGTGGTAGGGGGACCCCACACGCAGAATCCCCTCTCAGTCTGGAGGGGAGGGATATAACAGCTGGGTGGTGCTGCTTTCCGGACATGTTTTAATGCCAATCCAAGAGCCACCTTCTCGTGCGTTTTCCTGCGAATTCCACCACAAGACGCGTGCCGACCCCGGCAGGAGGATGACGTAATTGATAGAAATATCATCTATCATATTGTGGTGTCGCGACTTAGGTGTATTCACCTCGAACGTATGTGAAGATAGAGCGAAGACAGACCGAGGTTAAAATGTGCCCAACAGGGGAAAAAAGTGCGCCCTCGAACGCTGCCCCTTTGAGATTGCCTCTCGGCGCATGTCCTTATATTATGCGTTCCGCCGGACGCCAGGCGTCCGGCGGCTCCCTCCCGCTCCTTGGCTTGATCCGGTCCGGGCGGGCACTCCATGAATTCAACGACGGTAGGAGGGGTCATGAGAGCTCTCGGTGTAATTGTGGCAGCGGTCGCGGTGCTCGTTTCGGCGCCGGCAAATGGAGCGGCTCAGACGGACTTGAGCGGGATGTGGACCCTCACCGTACAGTCGGATCAGGGTGACCAACCGCTTTCGATAACCATCACCCAAGACGGTTCTGACCTGATTGCGACGGGTGACGGGGGCGAGATTGGCGAGGTCGAGATGAAGGGCACGATCAACGGTTCCGATGTTATGTTCGAGTGGGATCTATACATCGAAGGGATGGAGCTGGCTATCACCTTCACGGGTACGATCGCCGAAGATGGCACGATCTCCGGAACGGCGGACTTTGGAGGCTTCGGCGAAGGAGGCTGGACCGCCGTACGGGTAGAAGGCTGACGACAGGAGAGTGAAGGACCCCCGGTAGTATGGGGGGCTGTCTGATGTAACCCGGCAGCCTCCTACTCCGCCCTCAACGTCTCAGGAATCCGATCCCGAGTCCGATCACGGACCAAGCAAGACCAGCCTTCCGCCTTGTGCGAGTACCATACGTAGCACCGAGTTTCGCTCGGCACCGAGCGCGATGCGCACACCGATCTCTCTGCTGCGCTGCGACACCATGAACGACATCACACCCCGTAGATGCCCATGGCCGCCATCGCTAATGCGAAGAGCGCGAAGATGACGAACAGGGTGGTCACCGCATACTCGAAGGAGTTCGAGTCGTAGACGTAGGCGGCCATGGTCCTGACGTGCTATTAGCGAGCGCGCGAGCACGCCGGAGACGATCATAAGAGAAAGAGCAAGCGCCACTTGGAACACCACCAGCGCCCCACGCGTGCTCAAGCCTCTTCGGCTGAGACCAGCAGTATCGTACGGATACGCTGCGTTAAAGATTCACGTTCTGTGAAGAAATCGGAGTACTTTGAGTCCGGGTCAGTCCGGAGCGACGCTCTGGCGATGCGGTTGTCGCGGTCTTATGATGGCGATTGTTGGAAAAGTCGCTTTGTCGCAACTCCCCGAACTCGCATGGGTGCGCCTGTAACAGGGAGAACCCTGTCGGTTCAGGGCTTCACCAGTGAGGAAACCATGTCAACTCCATCCCGCGGACTCCAGGGCCGCCCTTATGGGTTCGCCCTCGTGCTCGGCTTGTTGCTGGTGGCACCCACCCTCGGCTTCGCCCAGGAGCGCCAAAACCCATACGGGGAGTGGCGTTACCAGAGCGGGGATGCATGGGGCACCCGCTACTCGCCGGTCGATCAGATCGACGCTTCCAACTTCGCCGACCTCGAAGTCGCGTGGGAGTGGCGAGCCGACAACTTCGGGCCGGTGGTCGACCAGCAGTTCAAGTCCACTCCGAC
>SMVB01306028.1_pt1 | contig 12253 bp, 9 predicted proteins | sample 2456461 | NCBI WGS metagenome assembly SMVB01 (sample SAMN11095934, study PRJNA526329) | marine sediment metagenome | biome: Marine sediment; feature: Surficial sediment; material: Deep marine sediment; isolation source: Hadal surficial sediment | place: Pacific Ocean | collected 2014-05 | depth 0-1...
AGCGAGGCTATGGCGTCACCCAGCGCGGCGCCACGCCCGTGACCCACGTGCAGCGGGCCGGTCGGATTGGCCGACACGAACTCCACGTTCCACGACAAGGGCTTGTCCACCTCGCTCCGGCCGTAGCGCGGGCCCTGGTCGATGATCGTGTGCAGGGCCTCGATCAGCTGCTCGTCCGCCAACCAGAAATTGATGAACCCCGGGCCGGCTACCTCGGTCTTGGCAACAAGCGACGGGGCCAGCTCGAGCCGGGAAACGATCTGCTCGGCAAGGGCCCGCGGATTGGACTTGAGCTGTTTGGCAAGCAACATCGCCAGGTTCGTGGCCAGATCCCCGTGAGATGCCTCCCGGGGGCGCTCCAGCACGAAGCTGACATCCTCCGCACCGAGTTCCCGTGCCACCCGGGCCAGCTCGGCATGCAGGGCGTCACTCACTGGACGACGATGAAGAAGACGAGGACGATGACGACGAGGAAGACGAAGAGGAAGTCGAGGAACCACCACCGGTCTTGGAGTCGGAGCCCTTGCCCTTGCCCTTGCCCTTGCCCTTGTCCTTGTCCTTGTCCTTGGATCCGGATTCCGAGGTGGTCTCGGCCTTCCGGGGGCCCTTGCCGTCCTTGCCGTAGTCGGTGATGTAGAAACCGCTCCCCTTGAAGACGAGACCGGCCCCCCCCGAAATCAACCTAGCCGCGGGTGCGCCGCATTCCGGGCACTCCTTGGACGGTTCGGCGGTGATTCTCTCGAGTTTCTCAAACGTGTGCCCCGCGGAGCACCGGTATTCGTAGGTCGGCATTCTGATCCCATGGCTGGTCGATCCAGACGGCGCAAAATCTTAGTGTCACGCCCCCGCAGATTCAAGGCGGCGGCGCAGATGAATTCCTCCCCCAACCAATCGGACTAGGGCGAAGTTGACCTGGCGGGCGCAGGAGCAGCCGCCTGGAAGACGATCTCGCCCACGAACGCCCGTGCGCCACGGCGTACCACTGACGATAGCACCGCCAGCAGAAGGATGCCGAGGGCGACCGTTTGAAGGAGAGACGCCCCCTCGGGGGTCATCTCCGCCACCGGCAGTCCGGACACCTGGGGGATGACCGCGTTGACGATCCACCCAAGCAGCAGCGACAGCCCGATGATGGTAAGGCTGAACGTCACCGCGGTACGCCGGCCGTGGAGCTGGGCCAGGACGCCGAACGTCGTCACGTTGGTAGCGGGCCCGGTAAGGAGGAATGCCAGGGCCGCGCCGGGCGACACGCCGCCGGCCAGCAGCACGGCCACCAGCGGCGTGGCCGCCGCAGCGCAGACGTAGAGCGGCAACCCGATCAGGGCAAAGAACACCACATCCAGGCCTCGCGGAATCGACCCCAGCAGCCCCGTTTCCACCATCGGCGTGACCCCGGCGGCGATGATGAGGCCGAGGATGATCCAGGGCGCCGTATGGTCGACCACCTCCCCGAAGCCGATCCCCATGGCGCGGCGGACGGTGTCGAGGACACCCGCATCCGCGGCGTCCTCATCAGCTTCATGGGTTGGCAACGACCGCCTGGGGACTCCCGGGCTCAGCTTGGCGACCAACCACCCTACGGTCAGCGCCACGATCACCGCTCCGAGCACTCGGATGACCGTCATGGTGCCACCGAGGAGCGGTATCGAGAGAAAAATGGCGTCAAGGCCGAGTTCGGGCGTGGCCACCAGGAAAGCCATGGCAGCCGTCATGGGGGCTCCGCGCATGATCAGGGTCCGGTAGAGGGGGACCACGCCACAGGAACAGATCGGCAGGGGGAGCCCGACCGTCATCCCCCGGAGGGCCTGCATCCCGGCAGACCCCCGGCGCATCCACTCTATCGATGATCGCGGCAGCAATACGCTCATGAATCCGGCCATCAGGTACGCCAGCACCAGCGCTGGTGCGCTCTCGAGCGCCAGGCCGAGGAAGACCGATCCCATCCTCGGCTGCGGGCTGCCAACCACCGGTTCGGTAGACAACAGGAGAACGAGTAGCGCCACCCCGATCAGCGCCCCCACCCCCTCCAGCCGGCGTTCCCTAACCCCACGGGTCACTTCGTGCTGGTGCCGGTGAACCACCACGTGGATCAGCGCCCCGGCCACGAAGGCCTCGAACCACGCTACCGCACGGAGCGAGGCGTGCTCCAGCATTACGCCGCCGACAGAAAAGCCCACGATGGTGCTGGCGATGACCAGGGCGATCACCGCCGTGGCCGCACGCAATCCAAACGTGGGGCGCACCAGCCACCAAATGGCGAGGCCGACCGGGAACCGGTGGAGGACTACCGCCAGCGGCAGGAACGCGCCGGCAGCGCGTCCGCCATCCGACAACGCGGCGCCATCGAGCACCCCGTGGAAGGCGATCCCCACCAGACCCAGCACCAGCGCGACGTTGTGGAACCGGTGCTCGCTGCCACGAAAGACGTGTTCCGACAGCGTTGGCCCCAAGGCGCCGGCCACCACCCAGAGGATGGCGTACCAGCCGCCGTTTGCCACCGACCCAGGGAGAATGAGAAACAGCACCATGCCGGAGATGGCCACGAACACGAAGCCGTCGACCACCGACGACAGGGCGTGTCCCTGGCTCCACATGCGGTAGAGCCAGGGACCCAATAACAACGTGGCGATACTCAGCAGCAGCAAGATCATGTAACCTTCTCAGGCACGGCACCAAGACCAGATTCTAATCGATCCCCGGTGGTAAGACGAACCACCACCCCATGCCGACCCGGCGAAGGACGCCATGCTCACCCTCCTGACGGCCTTGCAGATTGCCGCACTCGACCCAGGGGGACCACCTCCGGTCCACGATGCCCTGCACTACCACATCGGCATCGTCCTGCCGGACACTGGGCGTACCCTGGAGGGTCGTGTCACCACCACCTGGGTCCTCGGGGGACCCGGCCCGTTGCGGATCGATCTCGACAGCGCCATGAGGGTCACCCGGGCCACAATCGGCGACACCAGAGACATCATTTGGGACCGGGACGGCAACGCGGTCATCGTCCACCACGGCGGGGATCGCGGAGATACCATTCACACGACCCTCCATTACCGAGGTGTGGTACATGACGGTCTGATCATCGAGTACCCCGGCGGATCCCCGCGTTACTTCGCCGACAACTGGCCCAATCGGGCCCGGCGTTGGTTCCCGGCCCAGGACCATCCGTCCGACAAGGCGTCCGTTACCTTCGTCATCGACGCGGCGCCGGGGACCGAGGTCATCGCCAACGGCAAACTGGTGAGTGTGGATACGCTGGAGACGGGTCGGGTCCGGTGGACCTACCACGAGGCCGCGGCTATCCCGATCTACGCCATGGTCATCGGTGCCACGGACTTCAGCATCACCGACTTCCCGGAAGCCGGCTGCGCCCAGAAGTGCGTTCCCCTGTCGGTGTGGACCTATCCGGCGGACTCGGCGTATGCCGTGAGCGGACCGTTTCGGCGGATCGGCAGCATGGTGGACTATTTCAGCGACCTCATCGGTCCGTTCCCGTACGGCAGCCTGGCCCACGTGCAATCGTCGACCATCTTCGGTGGCATGGAAAACGCCACGGCCATCTTCTACAGCTCCGAGGCTATCGGCGAACGGCGGCTGTCCGAGGAGACGGTGGCCCACGAAACGGCGCACCAGTGGTTCGGCGATGCCGTCACCCCGCGGGACTGGAACCACCTGTGGCTGTCCGAGGGGTTTGCCACCTATCTGGCCGCCCTGTGGCAGGGGCACGCCGACGGGCCCGACGCCTTCTATGGAGCGATGGACCTGGCGCGCGCCCGGGTCGTCTCCTCGCTTACCTCGGCGGCTCCCATTCTGGCAGACACGGTGCCCGACAACCTGCTGACGCTCCTCAACAGCAACAATTACCAAAAGGGCTCATGGACGCTGCACAGCCTGCGGGGCCTGGTGGGCGATTCGGCCTTCTTCGCCGGGCTCAGAGCCTTCTACCGCCAATACCGCAACGGCACGGCGGTGACCGCTGACTTCGTGGCGACCATGGAGGCGGTGTCGGGACAAGACCTCGGGTGGTACTTCGACCAGGCCCTCCGCCTCCCGCGGTACCCGCGTGTGTTCGTGAACTGGTCACACGACGCCGCTTCCCAGGAGTTGACGCTGAGGATCACCCAGCAACAACGCGGGGAGTTCTTCCGCCTGCCGGGGCTGGAGCTGGCCGTAGACGACCGAATCATCGTCATTGACGTCGACGGCCCGGATACGGAGGTCGTGATAACGGAGGTTGCCCAAGCGCCGCACCGCATCGTGATCGACCCGCGCGTGTGGTGGTTGCTGGAGCGGCACGTACAGGAGTAGCGGCGCCACGCCACTACCAGCAGCTCCTGGCTAGCCGGGCCGGTAGACACCCCAGACGTTCCGCAGGACGTCGCTGATCTCGCCCAGGGTGGCGCGGGCCCGGACGGCCTCGAGGATGAGGGGCATCAGGGCGCCGGTCCCCTCGGCCGCCGTTTTCAGCTCGGCGAGCGCCGAGCCGGCCGCGCCGGAGTCTCGCGTCCGCCGGGTTTGCTCGAGTCGGGCTCGTTGGCGTCGGGCCAACTCGCCAAAATCCGGACTGGCGACGACCGGCGGCGGTGCATCGTCGGTGAACCGGTTGACCCCGACCACCACCGCGTCCCCCGACTCCTGCCGCTTGAGCTGGGCGTAGGCACTGCGGGCGATGGCCTCCTGGAAGAAACCCTGCTCGATGGCGCGCGCGGCTCCCCCGATGGCGTCGACTTCTTCCACCAGCGCCAGCGCCTCCCGCTCGATCGTGTCCGTCAGATGTTCCACGTAGTAGCTGCCGCCGAGCGGGTCTACCGTGTCCGTCATCCCTGATTCGTGGGCCAGGATCTGCTGCGTTCTGAGCGCGAGCGTGGCCGCCTCAGCCGTGGGGAGCGTGAACGCCTCGTCGTAGCCGTTGGTGTGTAACGACTGGGTCCCGCCCAGCACCGCGGCCAGCGCCTGCACGGTGACACGGACGATGTTGTTCAGCGGCTGTTGCGCCTGTAGCGTCACCCCACCCGTTTGGGTGTGGAACCGCAGCCGGGCGGTGTCGTCGTCGGCGTCGAATCGCTCGCGTGCCAACCGGGCCCATAGCCGCCGTGCGGCGCGGAACTTGGCGGCCTCTTCGAACAGATCGTTGTGGGCGGCAAAGAAGAAGGAAAGACGCGGGCCGAACGCGGCAAGAGGCACGCCGGCGTCGAGGGCACGCTGCACGTACTCCAAAGCGTTGGCCAGGGTGAACGCCACCTCCTCGACGGCGGTGGCTCCCGCCTCGCGGATGTGGTATCCGCTGATGGAAATGGGATTGAACCGCATGTCGTGATCGCTGACGAAGCGGAACACGTCCGTCACCAACCGGAGCGACGGTTCAGCGGGGTAAATGTAGGTGCCCCGTGCCACGTACTCCTTCAGGATGTCGTTCTGCACCGTTCCCCGAAGCGCCGTCCGCGACACGCCGTGCTCCTCGCCCACCACCACGTACATGGCCAAGAGGATCGCGGCGGTCGCGTTGATGGTCATCGAGGTGGATACCTGATCGAGCGGGATGTCACGGAACAACATCGCCATATCGTCGACGGTATCGATGGCGACGCCGACGCGGCCGACCTCGTCGGCGGCCAGTTGATGATCTGAGTCGTACCCCATTTGGGTCGGGAGGTCGAAGGCGGTCGACAGGCCGGTCTGTCCCGCCGCGAGCAAGCGCCGAAACCGTACGTTGGTCTCTTCGGCGGTGCCGAACCCGGCGTACTGTCGCATGGTCCAGGGACGGGTAGTGTACATCGTGGGGTAGACGCCCCGCGCGTAGGGGAACGTCCCGGGTGCCCCGAGATCAGCCCGGCCACCGTCTTCCGGTCCGTAGACGGGCTTTCGTGTGCCGCCATCCGCCATCAGGCGTCGTCTTCGGTGAGGATAGCCCTGACGAACTCCACGTCGTCGCGCGACCCGATGACGAGCGGGGTTCGCTGGTGAAGAGACTCTGGCACAATGTCGACGATAGGGGTCACGCCGTCGGTGGCGGCCCCCCCTGCCTGCTCGACCAGGAAGGCCATCGGATTGGCCTCGTACAGCAGCCGAAGCTTGCCGTTGACATGCTCGGTATCGGCCGGGTACATGAACACACCTCCGTTGATCAGGTTCCGGTGGAAGTCTGCCACGAACGACCCGATGTAGCGGCTGTTCTTCCCGGTGATGCGCTCCGGCAAGTCGCCGTGGAAGCCACGGACGGCCGTCTGGATGCCACGATCCCAGCGCGCAAAATTGCTCTCGTTGACGCTGTAGTACTTGCCGACCGGGGGAATTCTTATGGCCTCGTGAGACAACACGAACTCACCGATCGTGGGATCGAGGGTGAATCCGTGCACACCCTGGCCGGTGGTGTACACCAGCATGGTGCTCGACCCGTACATCATGTAGCCGGCCGCCACCTGCTTGCGACCTGGCTGAAGCAGGTCTTCCAGCGTGCCCTGGCCGTCCTGGGTCACCCGGCTATAGATACTGAATATGGTCCCCACCGATGAATTGGAGTCGATGTTGGAGGAGCCATCGAGGGGATCGAACACAACCACGTAGCGCCCGATCGGCCAATCGGGGGGAATAGGGATGGGGCCTTCGTCCTCTTCGGAAGCCATCACCGCGACCCGCCCGGTGTGCCCCATGGCATTCTTGATGGCCTCGTTGGCAAAGACGTCGAGCTTCTGCTGCTCCTCACCCTGCACGTTGATGTTGCCGGCCGAGCCGAGGATGTCGACCAGCCCCGCCCGCCGAATCGCCGCGGCGATGACCTTGGCCGCCAGGCACATATCGTACAACAGGCTAGACAGCTCGCCCGTAGCCTCGGGAATCTCCTTTTCCCGCTCGAGAATGAACCGCTCGATAGTCCGTACACCGCTGTCAGCATCCACGTGATCGCGCTCCATGTGGTTTGATGTCGCTTCCAATTATGAATGACGATTGCCAGTGAATCATGAATAGTGAAATGAAGTCCAAAATTTCAACATTCATCATTCTCGTGGCATTCAATATTCGCGGCGTTCAATTCTGCTGCTACAAATCAACGGCGTGGTCACTGCACGGCCGCGCCGGACTCCCGGCGCCCACGCCCGGTCACAGTGAATGTCCGACCGTCCGTCCGAATGGTAATATGCCCCTCCCGGTCGGTCCGCCAGATGCTCACGCCATGTTGGTCGAGCCGCTCGAGGGCCTCGGCCGCCGGATGCCCGTAACGGTTGCGGCCTACGCTCACGATTGCGATGCTGGGGGCAAGCTCCTCGAGCCAACCCTCACCGGTCGATCCCTTCGACCCATGGTGACCGACCTTCAACACCTCCACCCGTCCGATCCGGCCCCGCAGCGCGAGTTCGGCCGGGAATCCGATGTCGCCCGCCAACAACGCATCGAACTGGCCATACCGCACCAGCAGCACGATCGAGTCTTCGTTGATGTCTTGGCCCCACTGGGCCCAAGTCGTATCGGGGTGGACCACTTCGAAGATCACACCATCGATGACGAAACGGTCGCCGGCGCGGCCGGGTCGCCACGGAACCCCCCCGGCCACTAGCTCGTCCAGAAAGGCGAGGTACAACGGAGACTCGGGAGCACCGCCCGGCTCCAGGACGAGCCCCGTGGGGACGGCCCGTACGATACTCGAAATGCCACCCAGATGATCGGCGTCTGCGTGGGTCACCACCACCGCGTCAAGCCGCCTGACACCATGACGACGGAGAAACGGAACGACGGTGCGCTGCCCGGCATCCCACCGCCCGGTGCGGGGACCGCCGTCTACCAACACCCAGTGGCCACCGGGCGTCCTGACGGCGATCCCATCACCCTGCCCTACATCGAGAAAATGTAACGTCAGATCGGCCGCCCCGGCAGGAGCACCGCTCGGCCACAGCAACACCATCCAGGCCGCGCCTGCCACCAGCCACAACGCCCTGCGGGCGGACTCCCGTGAGGTATTGCGGCGCCCCATCAGCCACAGCGCCAACCCGAGGACGCCCAGCCACGGCAGTCCCGCGGTCCAGCCGGCCGCGGTAACGATAGCGCCTCCGGGCACACCTGCCCCCCACCGGGCCAACCACGTCAGTCCGGCCAGCAACAGCCCTCCGCTGGTTGCGAGAGCCTCACCGAGTAGCGGTACCGCGGGTGTGAGGAGCACGCTGCCGAACACCGCCGGGAGGGCGATGGCCACCAGCGGCATCGCCACCACGTTCAGCACGATCCCGGTAAACGAAACGGTGCCGAACACCGCGGCCGTGACGGGGGCGGTGGCCAGCGTGGCGCCGAGCGAGGCCGCCACGGAGCGCACCACCCAACCACCCCCCAAGGTCGTCCGCCCCCAGCGCTCGAAGGTCATGACCCCGGTGAGCGCCACCACCGACAGCCAGGCACCTACCTGCACCACGGTCCACGGCTCCGCCAGGAGGAGGATCAGCGCCGTCACCGCCAGGATCGCCCCGGACGACACGTGACGCTGCCGTATCCGACTCCCCATCACCAGTACCGCGAGCACCGCCGCCCTGGTGGCCGCGGGTGGCCACCCGAGGAGCGCGACGTACGCCGTAACCGCTACCGTGGTAACCCCGAACGTCGCCCGCCGGCCCAACCCGAGGAGGCGGCACACCAGCACCATCCATAGGGCCACGACCCCGACATGGAACCCCGAAATCGCCAACAGGTGGACCAACCCGGCTCGCACGAAGGCCTCCCGCACCGCCGGATCGAGCCCGTCTTTACGATTGAGCACGAGGGCGTTGACGATGGCGGCTCGCGGGCCATACAGGTCGGCCACGGTGTGCATGATCCAGCGGCGCAACCGGACCATGGCCGCCGGCTCCTGCAATACCTCGAGGACGTCCTCGACCACGAGCGTCCCGGCGCCACGGCCCAGGACGCCCTGGCGGGGAATCCACCGCACGACGGCACGCACCCGTCCCTGCCGCTCGAGCGCCCGCTCGGGCCAGCGACCCGACACCACGCCGGAACAGGGGAATCCGGGAAGCCTGAGGCGTACTCGTGTGTGGTGTTGGCGCGCCGGGTCGGCCGGTTCGACGACCAGCTCCTGGCGGCCGGCCGGGAGGCGGGTGCGACAACTGTAGGCTTCGCCGGCTTCGGCAATTGCGCCCATGATTGCGCCCAGCGCCGTCAGGGCGACTCCGGTTGCGGCCCGGGCCCGGCGACGAAGCACGAGCCCCAGAACCGCCACAGCGCACAGCGTAGCCCAAAAATGCAAGAGGCCGGCGACTAGGCCGGCCCCGAACAGAAGCACGATGGCAACGGGCCGGTGCCGGATCACACCGGCCCACCGGTCAGAGGAGTTGTGGCTTGGTCTTCCCGCAACGAGGTGCGGAGGCAACCTTCTTGAACCCGTTCATCATGGTGACGTCGATGGTGGCGCGCATCTGATCTTTGTCGAGGTTGAATTCGGTCACCGCCTTGCCCTCTGTGGTAGCGACGTACCTGGCGGGTAGCCGGTTCAGGGCGAACACCAGCACGTCGGCCCGGCAGGTGTCGCAGCCGCAGAAGTTCGGAAAGTGGCCGGCGAGGCTGCTGTAGGCGTCGACGACGTGCTCTTCGACCATGTTTTGGAGAACGATTCCAGTCATAGGACAGCCAATTGGGGCGCCGTGATGGCTCCGGTGAAAGTGAATCCGGTGGTGCCGGTGAGTTGGACCTGGTGATATTCACCGACGCTGGACCGGGGCAGGTCGACCAAGACCATGAGATTGGTGCGGGTTCTGCCAAGCATGAAGTTACCGCGCTTGGCGGACCGTTCCACCAGGATCTCGTGGGCGGACCCGATACGCGCGAGGTGCTTGCGCCGGGCCACGTCCCGTACCGTCTCGATGAGCTGTTCCAGGCGTGCCTGGGCCACGCTGTCGGACAGGTGTCCGGGGATGCGCTCGGCCGGAGTCCCGGCCCGCACCGAGTACCGGAAAGTGTAGGCGTCGTCGAACTGCGCCTCCTCCACCAGACTGAGGGTGGCGTCGAATTCCTCGTCGGTCTCGCCCGGGAACCCGACGATGATGTCGGTGGACAGGGTGATTCCGGGGATGGCCTCACGCAACCGCGCCACCACGTCGAGGAATTTCTCCCGGGTGTACCGCCGCAGCATGCGCTTGAGTTCACTATCAGACCCAGCCTGCACCGGAAGGTGGACGTGTTCACACACCTCGGGGGTCGCGGCCATGGCTTCGATGACGGATGGCGTGAAGTCCGTGGGATACGGACTGGTAAACCGCACACGCCGAACACCGTCTACCGCGCCGACCGCCCGCAGCAGATCGCCAAAATCGTGGCGCCCGTCATGGTAGCTGTTGACGGTCTGCCCCAGGAGCGTCACCTCGGTGGCGCCCTGGCAGACGACGGCCTCGACTTCCCCGATGACTTCCTCCAACCTATGACTGCGTTCCGGTCCGCGCGTGTACGGAACAACGCAGAACGTGCACTTGTAATTGCAGCCGCGCTGAACGGTGACGAAAGCCGTGGGACCGGGTTGCCGTTCCTGGGGGACGTCCTGGTAGTGTTCCCAGCTGCGGAACTCGGTATCGGCGACCGGGGTGCCCGCTGCGGCAATGGCGAGGAGATCGGGGAGCTTGCGGTAGGCATCCGGCCCGGCCACCAGATTGACGCGGGGAACCCGCTCCTGGAGCTGGGGTCCCAGCCGTTGGGCCATGCACCCGACCACACCGAGAACATCCCCGGCGCGCAGATGGCGTTGCAGTTCTCCCAACCGTCCCAGGACCCGCTGTTCGGCGTTGTCCCGTATGGCACAAGTGTTGACCAGAATGACGTCCGCATCCTGTGGATCGTCGGTCCGCCGATAACCCTCCGCGCCGAGGATCCCGAGGATCAGTTCGGTGTCGGCCACGTTCATCTGGCAGCCGTAGGTCTCGATGTAGAGCCGTTTGGTCATACCTTTAAAGATACCGCCGAAGGGAGGGTACCGGCGAGTGCGGGCCTGTCACGGCCGGATCTCCACTCCAGCAGTGAGCAGCCACGACGTTTCACGCCAGTCGGGCCCCTGGTCCCGTTTGACGTACTCGCCGGCCACGTCGAAGCTGGCTTTGCCGCTTCCGAACCGGAGGCCCGTTCCCAGTGACACGGCGATTTCTGTCGGTTGCGGGCCCGGCACCAGCGGAAACGGCAACGTCCCGTAGCGCACCCCGAACCGGACGGGCAATGCCGTCGGTGACCCTCGCCAGCCCCACTCTCCACCAAAAGACACCTGGAAGCTGTTGGATGCCCCGAGCCCGCCGCGCCCAAGGAAATCGCTGTTGGCGGCTGACCACGTCTGGTAGGTTCCCTGCCCCGCTATAGTCAGCAACGGGGACGGCCTCCACATCAGACCGGCGCCAATGGTGAAGGGGAGGTCGATCTGTCCCGCGGCGGTGGAATCGACGGTGACGTTGGCGTTACCGTCACTGCGGAGGAGCAACGCCACAGAGAGCGTTCGGGTCAGATCGCCCATCAAACTGAGCGAAAAGCCCACGCCGTCGAACGAAATCTCGGTCGAGTCCCTGAACGACTGGAACAACGAATCCTCGAACACGCGTCGGATCCGGTTCCTGGTGGACCCGGTGATGAGGTGGATGGCCCCACCGACCGCCCATCGGCGGTTGAGCATGTATCCCGCACCGAACGCGAGATCGTTGAGGCCGCCCAACCCGACCAGGGTGTCGACCACCGTGACCGGCGCGCCCCGAATCATGACGGTATCGATGGTCGCCACACCGAAGTCGCTATTGGTATATGTGCTGGCCGACGCCCCCAGCCAGGTGCGCAACCGCCGGATCGGGCCACCGATTCGGAACTGGGGAAATCGGTTGTTGCGAACGTCACCCGTTCCACCCGGGTTGACGGTCTGGCGCCACTCCTGCAGCGTTTCGAGCCCTACGGTCAGCCCTTCCAGCTTCGTCAGGGGAGCCATCGCCTGAACGGAGGCCGGATCGAACAGGCCGATGGACCCACCCATCCCGGTGGCCCGCGAGGACAACTGACGCCCAGGCAAGCCCAAGCCGCGAATACCGAACTGCGAACTCTGGCCCCACCCAACCGCGGGCAGTCCCAGCACGACTGAACCGAGCACGAGGACGCGAAGGATCATCACCGCTCGTCAAACGGGAAGGGGAGAACGTAAGTCAGCACGATGACCGGGGTAAATCCCGGGGTTCGGCTCGAGCCGAATTCCGGGCGGGTGAAGCTGGCGGCTTCGGGGTGGAGATCCAGGAACAGGGCACGAGCCGAGCCTCTCTCA
>SMVB01263036.1_pt1 | contig 12252 bp, 8 predicted proteins | sample 2456461 | NCBI WGS metagenome assembly SMVB01 (sample SAMN11095934, study PRJNA526329) | marine sediment metagenome | biome: Marine sediment; feature: Surficial sediment; material: Deep marine sediment; isolation source: Hadal surficial sediment | place: Pacific Ocean | collected 2014-05 | depth 0-1...
GCCTGATCGCACTGCGCACCTGGGCCAGCGAAAGGTTATAGGCCTGCAACGCGTTCGGGTCTATAACCACCTGGTATTGTTGAACCATGCCGCCAATGGTCGCGACTTCCGCCACACCGGGCACCGTCTGTAATTCAAATTTCAGAAACCAATCCTGTATGGAGCGCAATTGGGCGAGGTCATGCTGGCCTGTTCGGTCCACCAGCGCATATTCGTATACCCAGCCGACACCGGTCGCATCCGGGCCAAGCGCAGGCCTGGCTGCCGATGGCAAGTCCCCGGACACCTGGTTCAGGTACTCAAGCACCCGCGAGCGCGCCCAATACAGATCGGTGCCATCCTCAAAAATAATGTAGACAAAGGAGTCACCAAAAAATGAGTAGCCACGTACCGTCACCGCACCGGGCACCGCCAGCATGGCGGTGGTCAATGGATAAGTGACCTGGTCTTCAACCACCTGGGGGGCTTGTCCGGGGTAACTGGTTTTGATGATCACCTGCACATCCGAAAGATCAGGCAGGGCATCGATCGGCGTGGTGGCAATCGCCTGTATGCCACCGAGTACCAGCACGCCGGTCATCAGCAGCACCAGCACGCGGTTGTTCAATGACCAGCGGATAATGGCTTCTATCACGACCCATCCTCCTGCTGCATATCGACGCCGATCTCATCAATGGCTTCATCATCTACAGCGGCGGGTTGCGGTTGATGTATAACCTTGATGACGTAGTCACCAACATCAGACTGGCCCAAAGAAAAGTGGATGTTTTGACCAATACTGACGTTGTCCAGATTGACACCCGGCAGCACGTCGAACTCCATCGTCATCGCCGCCCAGCCCAGGGCATCGATGGGACCGTGACTGACCCGGATACGGCGGGTTTCGGGGTCCACCGCCTGCACAATTCCGGTACCGAAAGCGGTTGGCTGGTCATCGTTGCTATCCGACATGCGCGAGGCATCAAGCCGTTGGATGCTGCCTGCCAGGCTGGCTTCCGAATCAATCAGGAATTGTGCGGAAGTCACCACCTCATCACCCACTTCAAGACCGGCAATGATTTCTACCCAATTGCCGCTTTCGATGCCGCTCATGACCTCATGAACCGTGTACGCTCCATTACCCAATGCGACCACCACACGGTCAACATCCTGGCCCCGAATCAAGGCTTCACGGGGAATACTCAATGCGCCGGGGTGGGATTTTCCATAGATCGTGACGCGTGCATACATATTCGGTTTTAGCCGTTCGTCGGGGTTATCAAAACGCAGTCGCACCTGTAAGGTCCGGGTTTTGGGGTCCAGCACGGGGTAGACGTAGTCGACCTTGCCGCTGAACACTTCGCCGGGCATATAAGTCAGACGTGCTTCAGCAGATTGAGCCTGTGTCACCCAGTCGATCTGCGATTCAAACACCTCGGCCTGCAACCACACGCTGGAAAGGTCTGCCAGGCTCATGATCGCGGTGGACGGTTTGACAAACATGCCTTCTTTTACATTCAGGCTGGTCACCGTGCCGTCCTGTGGCGCCAGTACCTGCACTGTATTGCTGACCTTTGAGGTTTTTGCCAGTTGCCGGATATCGGCCTGCACCATGCCCAGCGCCAACAACTTTTCCTCGGCTGCAGACATCATGCGGCTGTCATTGCGGCGTTTGGCCTGTACAAATTCCTTTTGCGCATTGACCAGTTGCGGCGAATAGAACTCAAACAATAACTGCCCTTTTGTCACCCGCTCGCCTTCATTTTTTACCAGCAGGTGCTCAATCCAGCCTTCGGTTCGCAGGTTGATCTGGCTGACACGTGACTCGTCAAAACCGACGTAGCCGGTCGCCTCAACTTTTCGCCACAGTGAGCGCCTTTCAGCTTTACTTGTCCGCACGCCCAGGCTTTGTTCCACAGCCGCACTGACATGAACGGCATCACCATGCGCAGCTTGCTCTGCATAAACGGGTACCAGGTCCATGCCCATCGGCGACTTGCCGGGTTCATCGCGACGATAACCGGCGTCCATGGGAGCCACCCAGTAAAGCACTTCTTTTTCGGCTTTGCTGGCAACGGGTTTTCCAAGATCCAGCTTCATTCCAAGGATCGTGTAGTTACTGATCAATACACCACCGGCAAGTCCGATGATCAACGCGGCAATGACCGGCATTTTTGTGCCAACTGCGACCTTCTTTTCAGTTTTCATCAGGCATCTCCCTGTAAGTAAAGCAACCGGGCCCGGGTGATCGCTTCATCCGCACGCAAGTTCGCGTGGCTCAACTTCAGTTCGTATTCACCGATGCGCGCTCGCATCAATGTGGTCAAATCATCAACTGCATCCTGATAATCTTCAAAAGCCGCTTCGGCATTAAAGGCTGCCTGCGGCAACAGGTGCTGTTCGTACAGTCCGAGGCGCTCCTGCTCGCGGGCCAGTGTTGCGCTGTTCCGGTCAACGCGGGCTTTCATCGACCGGTAAACATCATCCCGCGCAAACTGTGTAGCTGACGTGTCGGCAATGCTGGATGCCAGCACCCGGTCCTGGCGGTTTTTTGTAAACAACGGAATGTCCATGGTTACAAACACCGAAAGCATATCGCTGCGATTGCTGCCATCCGGATTCCGGCCACCACGACCGCCGTAGGCAAGGTCAACCGCAAAACCGGGTTTATAGGCCTGACGTGCTATTTCTTCCGATTTTTGGGACTTTGCAATTTCGTGCTGCCAGGCCTGTATGCGCGGATGTTCAGCAAGGTTTGCGATGATCTGCTGCGCCGGTTCGGGCTGGGCAATTTGTGACCACGGTGATTCAAGCTCGCGATAGGCATCAGCACCAATCCACTCAGCCAGTCTTGCGCGGGCTTCTTCTTCCTGCTGCCCGATGCGCGCCAAACGCTCCTCTACCTTGGACAATTCCAATTGTGCCTGCACAACCTCCTGTTGGTGCGCGCGACCGGTGGCATAGTAATCTCGCGTAATCTCAGCCAGGTCCGCAAAAACAGTCAACGACTGCCGGAGTATTTTCTGTCGTTCCCTATGCAGGTAGATACGGGTGTACTGTTCACGAACAATCAGCAAAACCTGGCGTTTCCGGTCCTCAGCTTCCGCGTCGTTGCGCGCTACAGACTCATCAATACGTGCGCTATTGAGTGAGCGCGTTTGGCCACGGGGAAACATCTGCCGGACACCGACCACCGCCTGGGTCATTGCTTCCTGGCCCAAATTGAAAGTGTCGGTGGGCAGGTTGGCGAAACCCAGCTTTATCTGCGGATCAGGCAGGCTCCCGCTGGCCACCGAAAGTTCGGACATGGACTGACCGCGAGCACCGATGGCTCGCAGGGTATAGTCGTTTTTCAAGGCAAGTTGCCCGGCTTCCTCAATCGTCAGTTCAGCAGCAAAAACCACGTCTGCGACTGCAACCAGCAACAAGGCTGCCGTTACCATGACACAAAAGGTCTTATTTGAAATGGTCTGGTACATCGTATTCTCCATAACACCACAGGTCAGAACCTGTATTACAAATAACAATCAGAAAATGACTGCAAAAGTGCAGTCCGATTCACTATTTGTTCAGGAGATGGGGGGCCGGAAAGGCGGAGAATGAAATCGGCTCAAAGGTGCGCTGCGGGCCTCAAGAGCCGGCTGGGTGCTTTGACCGAAACTAATGTTTTCGCTGGAAAGTGTGATGGCAACAACCCCTGCGCTGCAGGAACCGCAGTGCATGCTTGAACCACAACCATCTTCGGTGCCCGCAGGTTCATGATCACAGCAATCCATGCCTGCCATGTCACCGTCATGCATGTTGCCATGTTGACTGTGAGTTGATCTCTGGTCATCGCACATATCACACACCGAGCCTTGCACAGGCTGCGCTGCGAACAGTACAAAAATGGCCAAAAGCATGTATTTCATCGTTGCATCATACACTTAACCCACATACTTCATCAACTTCTTATGGTGGGGCCTGTGTGTAAAACAATGTGTGGTGGCAATCCCACAAACAAATTCTGTTGCCGGGAAACCGCCAGGTGAAGCACTATATGGGGCGATGAAAGTGCATATATTCAATCTGGGGGCCCATTCCTTGTACCGTCACGGGACTCATTCCTTGTACCGTCACGGGTCTCATTCCTTGTGCCGTCATCCCCGCGAAAGCGGGGATCTCCATAAATGTGTTGCAAAATCTTCAACCCGGGCACCCTCTTAATCCATGACACATGATCTAACCCAGGGCCCGGTAAGCCGCAACTTACGCCGCCAGGCAACGCCATTTGCCTGGGGCCTGGTGGCGATTTTCTCTTTTGAGGCGATCGACCTGTTCTTTATCAGCCAACTCGGCGATACCCCACTGGCAGCCATTGGCTTCACGCTCCCGGTCATCTGGCTGCTTTATGGCATTGGTATCGGCTTTGAAGCGGGTGCCGCGTCATGTATATCAAGAGCCATCGGCAAAGATGAGCAAACGCTGGCCCGCCGTCTGACAACAGATACCACCTTGCTCGCAGGCCTGGTAGCGCTACTGCTGTGTTTCATAGGCCTGACCAGCATCCAACCGGTGTTCAAACTGCTCGGCGCACCCGATTCCCTGATGCCCCAAATCCGTGCCTATATGAGCGTTTGGTACTGGGTTGCACCGGTGGATACGGCATTGTGGACCTGCTTGGCATCAATCAGGGCTCGCGGGAACGCTTTGCTGGAAAGCAAAATAATTATGCTGGCTGCACTGTTGAATCTGATTCTTGATCCAATCTTCATTTTTGGCTGGTTCGGCTTTCCGCGTATGGAAATACAGGGTGCAGCGGTGGCCACGTTGGTGTCTGTCACGATGGTGTTGCTTTTTACCATCTGGCATCTGCACACCCATTTACACGTATTCGCACGGCTCATCGCCCCGATACGCGAAATACTGGACTCATGGAAACACATGCTGCAAATCGGAATTCCAGCAATCATCACCAACGCGATTATTCCGGTATCCAGCGGTATTGTTGTGGCAATGGTTGCGGGTTTTGGCGTGGATGCGGTAGCGGGTTTCGGTATTGCGATGCGTATTGAGCCGATGGCCCTGATTCCGTTTTATGCGCTTTCCGCAGTCAGCAGCCCGTTTTTCGGTCAGAACATCGGCGCCCACCGGTTTGACAGGTTGCTGGAAGCGCGCCGTGTGATTACGCGGTTCTGCGTGGTATTCGGCCTGCTATTGGCAGTTGCGGTCAGCCTGCTCGTAGTACCGCTTGTTTCACTGTTCACTGACTCAATCGCCATTCGGGAAGTGGCCACCACTTACATCTGGATCGTCTCGTTGAGCTGGGGTGCATACGGTATCGTGATGTCGGTAAACGCAGCCTTTAACGGCTCCGGCCGCCCCCTGCCCGGCGTGATGATCTCCTCTACACGCGTCATTTTTGTATTTTTGCCCCTGGCCTTCGCCGGTCGCTGGCTATTCGGCCTCGAAGGTCTTTTCGCCGCGAGCGCGCTGGCAAATATCCTGGTCGGCCTTATGGCGTATGTTTGGTTAGGAAAGCACATAAACCGGTAGGGTGCGTTGTTTTTTAACGCACCGGATGCATTGGTGCGTTACAAGTAACGCACCCTACGGTGCTACGAATGTACGTTATTCACTCGAAGAAACGTCATCCCCGCGAAGAAACGTCATCCCCGCGCAAGCGGGGACCCCGGTGGGTAACTGAGAGCTTTATTCGTGCAAATCTTTACCCTCTCGGGATCGTTGAGGGGTCCCGGGTTCTGCTATTCGCAGCCCCGGGATGACGGTGCCGTTGTTCCAGATATCTTCTATCCACGATTTGATTATAAGGGCCTCATCCCACCGATCAGAAAGTTCACCACCTTGCGCATCAGTAATCGCATACGGTGGTGGGCCCAATTCACATAGAAATGTCAAAGTCGCGTCATCATCATTGCGTTCACGCCACATGGAAATCCCTTCTTTCCACCATTGTTTGAATTGCTCAACCCACGCTTGGTGTTGCGGAAAGTCGATTTGTATTTGTATCTGTTCACGGTTGGATATCCTGCCCTGGAAGCAATCCGAACGTGACAGGATCCTTTGCATGAAATCGTGATCCCGGTCGGACAACGGCAATGGCATCTCGCGGTCGATGACGTAGTGCGACAGGTCTGCACACAGGCGCATGGCGGGTACGGCATCCAGCAACTGCAATGTGTAATACAGGTCATTGAGGGTGCAGTCGCGGTGCGTTTCAAACAACAACGGTACCGACGCGTCTTCGGCATCTTGCATCCAGCGCTCGACCACTTCAGCGCCTTCCGCTACCGTCATTGGCATAACACCGCCAATCACATTCACCAGCGTGGCGTTCATTTCTTTTGCCATATTTAAAAACGGCGTTAACTCATCAATACTGTACGGGAATGCATTGACCATGCATTTGAGGCCGTGCTTTTCATACAGCGGTATCAGCGCCAGCGATTTTTCAATTTCATCTACCGCAGGATCAATGCACAGGCCGTGATAGCCAGCGGCTTTTGCCATTGCGAAGTTCTCTTCCGTGGGTCGCTCGGCAATGCCTGTGCGTCTTAACTCCATGGCCCATAAGGATTGATAGATTTCGAGTTTTTGCACTAGTGTCGTGTCACACCCGCTAAAACGAAGTCAGGAACGAAACGGCGTTACCACCGTAGACCTGCGCGGCGCGAACCCTGCGCAGGTATTCCTGTTCCATTGGTGTTGGCAGGCCATCGAGATCACCGCCGGCGTGCAACACCCGTTCAACACGATACTTGTGAAATATCTTTGCCTGTGTTTTGAATGGCACCACTTTTTCAGGATCCCAGCCAAGTTTTTCGCGATGGTAAGCGGGTAGCCGGTACCACGGAACCGTGGGCCGGTGATGGTGGGCATTGTGAAAACCGAAATTCAGGGTTAACCAGTTCAGCGGTACAAACTTCATCGATAAAGGCACGCTGAAGGTATGTGCCTGCTCGTTCGCCCTGCCGCCATACCTGGATGGAGCATCTTCAACAAACAGGATCTTGTTGGCGCCGTAGTCATGTTGCAGGCTGTCCATGAAACGCAGTATCTGCATCATCAGCATATACGCGATCACGTAAAGAATTGCGGCTTTGGGATACACAAACAATACGCTGAAAAACACCCCGCCACGTATCAGAATAACGATAACATTACGTGTCCGCTGCTGCCTGCGCTGCGGCACGATAAACGACGAAAACACCATCACGAAGTGCATCAAAAACTCGTGCGCCGGAATATAGAACCACTCCAAAAATTGGGCAGTGCGTGCAACCCGGGGGTAGTTCTCCCAGAACTCATCATAATCAAACCAGACCGAATCATCGTTATCCATGTGGTGTCTGAAGTGTTTGTAACGAATATCTTCAAACGTGCCGTAGCTGGACCCGCAAATCCAGTTCATAAACCGGCCCAGCATGGCATTGTTTTTATTGCTGCGAAATACGGTGTTGTGGCCGCACTCATGGATCATATATGCAGCGATCACCATCGCATGTGCCAGCCAGATGGTGGCACCAATATTGATCAGCCAGTTGGTCGAAAACAAGCCATACAAACCCAGCACATAGCCCGTCAGCAGATACATTACTGCGGCACCGTGATACAACAAACCGGCGGGTTCATGGAACACTTTTGACCCAAAGAGATCCCGGGTTCTGCTATTCGCAGCCCCGGGATGACGGTGAGGAACCTGCAAAGCCACACCGTCATCCCCGCGCACGCGGGGATCCCGAACAGCGTACCGTGAGTTCAATTCATACACATCGTTATCCTGTCAGAATCGTCTCTGATTTTTTGGCAAATCTTTCCAAATCTCAATAATCATCTTTACTAACGCAATTTTTCAAGGTAACTGCTGATCAGTTTTTTCTGCAAACCGGCAGGAATCAGTTTGGGGTGCAGCAGGCCGTGTTGTCCAACACCGGAGTTCAGTGCCCAGATCGCCTTGGCCTCAAAAGCGGTATCGATCCCGGGCCGGATTTCACCTGCTGCCTGTGCAGCGTCAAGCAGCGACTGGATACGGTCCAGCCATCCTTCGGCAAGTTCTGCGTTGAGCGCCTCGAATGATTCAAGCGATGCTGCCTTGTGCAAAAACGCCAGCCACACCGCCATCTCATCGCGGGTTTGTTCATCAACGATCGCGTCATCACACAACAAATGATTCAGAGCCTTCAGGCCAGTGTGTTTGGTCGAATATTCATTCAAACGACGGGTCTGCAAATCGGTGCTGTGACGGATTACCAGCATCAATAACTCATCTTTTGATTTGAAATAGTGAAACAATGAACCGTAGGAAAGACCAGCCTGGTTAGCCACTGCCCGCATGGTCATGCCTTCAAGGCCATCGCGGGCAATCAGGCGGATTGCCGCATCGGTAAACTTCCTGCGCTGGCTGTCGTGATCCACCACTTTTGGCATTGAATTGACTCTGTTTGCTCGCCGGTCTTGACCGGTAGATGCAATGAATTATATTATATCGACCGATTGGTTTAAATAAAAAATATTTAAACACCACTAAGTAGCGTGTCCAGGCCAGAGCCAGATCCAGAGAACAACCGAACCGATGAGAACCAAATGAGCATGCCCAACCAGCACCAGGAACACACCAAATCCTATTACGCCGCGACCGCCAATCAGCACCCCCAATATCCACAGTTGAACGGCAGTCACAGCGCAGATATTTGCGTTATCGGCGCTGGCTTTACCGGTATTGCCACTGCCCTGACGCTGGCTGAGCGTGGCTATTCGGTGACCGTGGTCGAGGCCAACCGCGTGGGCTGGGGTGCTTCAGGCCGCAACGGCGGGCAGATGATCTGTGGTATGGCGGGTGAATCAAAGCTGGAGAAAAAATATGGCGAGACCATTTCCGACCTGTTGTGGGAGATGAAGTGGCTTGGCAATGACATTATTTATGATCGGGTAAAAAAATACGGCATCAACTGCGATCTCAAAAGCGGCTACATCGAAGTGGCCCTGAAACCCCGCCACATGGATTACCTCGAAGCGCAGATGAAAGAACTGCAAGGCCGCAATTTCCCTTACGAATACAACATACTGGACAAACAGGAAACCCGCAATATCATCGGCACCGACGCCTATATCGGCAGCATGACGAACATGCGCAACGGCCATTTGCACCCGCTGAACCTTTGTCTCGGTGAGGCACAGGTGGCCGTTGACCTGGGAGTAAAAATTTATGAGCACTCGCCGGTAATTGACATCATTCACGGTGCAAAGCCAAAAGTAATTACTGAAAATGGCCGGATAGAAGCGAACACGGTGGTATTGGCAGGCAATGCCTACCATAAACTGGAGCGCAAACACCTGTCCGGTCTGACCTTCCCCGCTGGCAGCTATATCATCAGCACCGAACCGCTGCCTAAATCAATCACCGACGAAATCAATCCAAGGGATCTGGCTGTTTGCGACCTCAACGAAGTCGTTGGTTACCACCGCCTGTCAGCCGATGGCCGCCTGTTGTTTGGCGGGCGTTGCAACTACTCGGGGCGTGAACCAGCCAGCATCAAGGCATCAATCCTGCCTCGCATGCTGAAGGTTTATCCGCAATTGAAAGGCACGCGAATCGACTTTGAGTGGGGTGGGAATATCGGTATTGTGATCAACCGCACACCCGTTGTGGGGCGTATCAACGGCAACGTCTGGTACGCACAGGGATACTCTGGCCACGGGGTGAACTCCACCCACATCATGGGAGAGGTATTGGCCTCAGCGATTGCCGGTGATATGGAAAAATTTGACCTGTTTGCCAATATGAAACAGGTTCGTATTCCCGGAACACAGTGGCTTGGTAACCAGATGGTTGCTCTGGGCATGCTCTATTATCGTATGAAAGACCTGCTCTAGTGTCATGTCAAAAAACGCAAATACGTGCAGTAGGCGGAGAAGTCCAGGAACTGCCATTGAGTCGATTGAATTTCAGCACCAGTTCATGACACCCATCCTGTAATTCCTGTAATGGATGACTGGCGGTCCAACCGGACGCCAGGTATTCCTGTTTGCCAAAGTCATCAATCAACCATGGCTGCATAATCCCATAGCTGGTCTGTGCAAAACGAACCCCTCCGAGGTACGCTTCAACGCTGTCCAGTAATGAAACATTGCGGGTATCAAAAGCCCAACCCGAAAGCTCAAGGAATTCAGTTTCTTTCCGGTCCACAAGAAATTCGCGGCCTTCTTCTATCTGCCCCCACGGGCGCATCCAAAGCTGGCCTTCGATGGCGTCTACCAGGTAGTGGATATTGCCACTGCGACCGGCATAATGTTTTTCCAACCAGGTCATGAAATTGTCTTTGCTGTGTGTTTTGTTATTCTCTTCGAGCCAACTTGCATACGCATTGAAAAACGGGATTCCTTCACTGTCATCGCTCAGCGCATGATACCGCCAGGAAACCTGTGCGCGGGCTTCTTCCAGGCTGGAAGTCTCATCCATTAACTTCACCATGACTGAAGCAAGTCCGGTCCGGTCCACGCCAGCCTTGCAATGCAGCAGTATTGGCCTGGGTGCAGTCTCAATCAAATCCCGGAGTTCAATCAGCAGATCAATGCGTGGTTCAAAATTAAAGTCAAATGGAACATCAATGTGAGTGATTCCCAGCGACTTGCTGATGGCGATCTCATCGTCATACCAAGACTCGCCCGGATCCGGTATTCGGAGGCTGATTACGGTTTTAATATGATGCTCGTCGACCAGACCTTTCAGTCTGGCGGCACTTAGCTGTGCACTGCGATAAATTTCATCAGCGGTTACTTCATGGAAATTTTCACGCTCAACAAAGTAAACCGCAGCCAATGCGAGCAGGACGATAACAGGGATGATGGAGCGTCGTTTCATTGTGATTAATCAACTTTCTTTAAACACAAGTATAGACGCTCAGCACAAAGTGTTCCTTTTCGGGTTTCTATTTTCATAACAGCTCAAAAGAGCGCTGTATTTGGATTGTACAGATGCGTTAAAGTACCTGACTGTTTTTTAAACGAGTAATGTCGCATGTTGGAAATTCTACAGACCTGGTTGGTCGGTTATGGCGTAGCGGACAACCTGGCATATTACCTGGCGCGTACCGGTGCATTTCTGGGTTTGCTGATCATCGCCGCCATTGTGGACCGGCTGACCAAGCGAATTGTTCTGCGCAGCATCGCATTCGTGGCCAACAAAACCGAAACCACCTGGGACAACGTGATCCAGGAGCAAAAAGTCTGGGACCGGCTTGCTCACCTGATTCCCGCGCTGGTCATCTATTTGCTGGCCCCGGTCACGCTGGCGGGACTGGACAGCCTCATAACCGTGATCAGCAATGTCACGCTGATCTACATGATCATCGTATTGATGCTGGCATTCGATGCCCTGTTCAATTCTGCAGCGATCATTTACAAGAGCTTCCCTGTTTCCAAAGAAATCCCGACCAAAGGCTTTATCCAGGTCCTGAAAATAGCGCTGTATTTCCTGACCGCGATCTTTATTTTCTCCATTGCACTAAACAAGACACCGATATTCCTGCTCAGTGGCCTGGGTGCGTTGACCGCCGTGTTGATGTTGATATTCAAGGACGCGATCCTCGGTTTTGTGGCTGGCATTCAGTTGGCCGCCAACAAGATGGTCGCCAATGGTGACTGGATAGAAATGCCCAATTACGGTGCCGACGGTGATGTACTGGAAGTCTCGCTGACCACGGTCAAAGTACAGAACTGGGACAAGACCATCACCACCATTCCCACCTATGCACTGATCAGTGAGTCGTTCAAAAACTGGCGCGGGATGCAGGAATCCGGTGGCCGGCGGATCAAAAGGGCAATCAGCATTGATATGGACAGCATCAAATTCTGTAACGAGGAAATGCTCGAGCGGTTTGCGAAGGTCCAGTACATAACGGACTACATCGAGAAAAAGAAAACCGAACTGGAATCCTTTAACACCGCCACCAAGGTCGACAACGCCAGTCTCGCCAACGGTCGTCGCATGACCAATATCGGCACCTTCAGGGCCTATGTTGAAGCCTATTTACGCAATCACCCGATGATCAACCTGGACATGACTTTCCTGGTGCGGCAACTCAAGCCCACCGAATTCGGGCTACCGATTGAAATCTATGTGTTCAGTAAAGACAAGGTGTGGGCCAATTACGAGGCCATCCAGGCGGATATTTTTGACCACATCCTGGCCGTGCTACCGGAGTTTGACCTGCACGTATTCCAGAATCCGACCGGTGGAGATTTCCGCGCGCTGAGTAGGGGGGGTCAGAGCCA
>SMVB01336454.1_pt1 | contig 12251 bp, 6 predicted proteins | sample 2456461 | NCBI WGS metagenome assembly SMVB01 (sample SAMN11095934, study PRJNA526329) | marine sediment metagenome | biome: Marine sediment; feature: Surficial sediment; material: Deep marine sediment; isolation source: Hadal surficial sediment | place: Pacific Ocean | collected 2014-05 | depth 0-1...
CACGCGCCCGTCCCAATGGGACGGGACCCGCGCCCTACAGTCTGCGCACCCTGCCTGCGAGGCTCGGTGTTTTACTACTCTGGCAGTTTGCTTCGCAGAACTGCGCGACCCAACCTCGCTACGCTTCTTCATGAATAATCCAGGCTAGGTCGAGGGTGTCGTAGCTTTCCGGAAGTAGGTCTTGAGAGAATCGGCGTCGAGCGTGTCGAAATCTGAGAAAAGCGCATAACCTTTCTTGACAGGCGATTTTGCGAAATACCTCAAGGGAGAAGCTACTCCGGATTCGATTAACTCAGCACTCAAGCTGTCAGGAAGTTTGAACGCGAGACCCACGGGCGTGAGGGAGATGCAGATCAGACCGTTTGCATAGAGTGCTGCACCACTGAAGAAATGTTTGCATTCAATGTTGGCTCGACCCTTCAGATACTGGTGCGCGAGGACCTGCAGATTTTCCAGGAATGGTTGTGCCAAGGGTTAATGCCGCTCCGTGAGACTCTTTATGAAACAGTCGCGGCGGTTTTCAGCCGGATACCCGCACAGGTAGGCGAAAAACTCGTATTCGTGTGTCCGGTAGAAATCCGGAGTCTGAAAATCGTAGCCGTCTGGATGTGCAGGGTGGCAGCCTCGATCCAAAAAAGTCTGTTCCACGCCTTTGAGCAGATTGCTTCCATATCCAGGATTTCGAAGGTTCTGCTCGTCATGGGTCGCGAGCGTCCGCGCAGTGGGCGATGGGTCAGGCCGCATTGCGGCGTGGTATTGCGGTAGCCCTTTGTGAATCACGCGAATCGTTTCTCGGTTGCTCTCGGGTCCGCCCCGAAATTAGCTATCGAAAGGTCGTTTATCGTGGGATCTTCCATCGAACAGAACTCGTCAGTTATCGTCTTTTAGAGGTTCGAGCTTGATGGTCAATACCTGGTTGTCGAGGACCGCCTTGCGCGAATATATCAATGGAAAGCTGGCTTCGGTGGCCCAGCCTTCCAACAAGTTGTCGTAAAAAGGCGAGCGCGGGTCGCCGGATTGCCCGGGTGCGTTGGTCATTCGCGCAGCGTCCCACCGGCCAACGTCGAGAACCATGCGGAAAGACGCTCCCGCTCGCACGAGAAAATCATCGGCCCGAAAGCTTGTGCTGTTTGTGGTATTGCCGCTCCCTCCGCGCGGATAAGCTCGATAGACCATGGCGTCAGCCAGCTTGCCCGTCGCGCGATGTTGCAAGGGATGCACAAACTGAATCCGGTGCAGGTCACCCCAACGCCAGGCGGATGGATCTTCTCCAAGCAATTGCCGGGTTTCAGCGTACGCTGGCCCCAGAGTTGCACCGGCCACGTCTCGACCAAGCGGAAAACGCATCGCTTCAACGAGAGCCTGTGTATCGATAGGTTTCAACAGGTTCGGAGCCTGTGGTGCGATCGTCTTCGCAAACTCCGGTTGCAGGTGGCGATAGAACCACACTGCGTACAGTGCCGCACTGGGTGAATCCACCGTCAGGTTTGCGTCCCAGTCAGCCAATAAAGCAAAAGCTTTTTTCGCTTGTGCCGTGAGGCGTTCTGGTGCCGGCAATCGCGCGATAACTTCCCGCGCCAGAATCGAATGATAGTCGCGCTGTAGCGACAAGGAATTTTTGAGTGTATGCGCGGGTTGGCTTTGCAGTACTTCCTTCAGCCGTTTGTAGCGCCAGGGTGCGGACCATTCGAAGCCTACCCGGTAGGTTGCGATTGGGTAGTCGTCAGGCAGGCTCATTGCATTTGCCGTACCTGTGAATCCGCGCTCCGGGTTGTATTCTTCGGGGAGCACGTCCATATCGAAGAAACCGTTCCATTCGTAGCGACCATCGCCCGGTACGGGCAGTAGGCCGTCCCAGTTCTCACGGCGCGGAAACAACCCCGCGGGTTTGTACCCGATGTTGCCGTCCACATCCGCATAAACCTGATTTTCCGAAGGTGCCCCCCATCGGTTGAGTGCCGCAACAAACTCGCGCCAGTTTTGTGCCCTCATGTATTCCACACTGCCGAAGTAGGGTGACATGCCCGGAGTGAGCCACGCGGCCCGCACGGCAAAAATCTGGTTTACGGTTTTGTACACCACCGGACCGTGGCGCGTGAATTCGAGCGTCACAAGTTGATCCGGCCCGTCTTTGACGACAACTTTCTCCGTCAACGTTTTCAGCGATTCGACTGCACCCCGGTAGAGATAGCCGTTTTCAATACGCTCATAAACATAGAGGTCTTCCTGGTCGATGGGAAAGATGGTGAGTCCGAAAGCGATACGTTCGTTGTGACCGATGGAAATCCCGGGAAGCGCGGGTTCTCCGGCACCAATGACGTTGAGGCCGGGTGCGACCAGGTGGGCTATGTAGCGAAGTGACGGAACGGCGTGACCCCGGTGAGGGTCATCGGCAAGGATGGGGCGCCCGGTGGCGGTGCGGTTTCCTGCGACTACCCAGTTGTTGCTGCCGAGGTCTGCGTTCAGTTCATCTGTCCAGGCCTGGGCCAGATCGGGGCTTGGTTCGTCAAAGCGAACCGGAGCTTTGGCGAGCAGGTAGACGTCCAGTACGTCCCCGGGGATGTCGCAGGGGTCGAGCCCCGCGGGGATGCTGGTCTCCCATTGCGGTTCTAGTACCTTCCACATAGCGGCTGCGTCGAGGCCGAGTTTGCAGGCAATTTGAGCCCTGCGCACTTCGCTCACTACATTGCGCCAGAGGCCGTTACTGCGTATGCGCACCACGTCTTCTGGTGACCAGATTCCAGGTGAGTAGCCGAGCAGATCAAATTCCGGTGGCATGAGCTCCGGGTGTTGACTCAGTTGCTCGACGTAGGCGTTGATGCCAGAGGTGAAGGATTCAGCGATTCGTTTTGCATCGCTGCCATAAGCGAGCCACTCGCGGTACATGTCTCCCCGATAGAGGAATAAACGTGCAGCCTTATCCTGCTCGACGTAGCGGTTGCCGAGCACCGCTGAAAGTTCTCCAAGACCTCGAAGCCGCCACAGGTCGATCTGCCACAAGCGGTCTCGTGCCGCGTTGAAGCCTTGAACGAAGAACGCATCGTAGTGGGTCTGGGCATAGATGTGGGGTACACCCCAGGTGTCTACCACTATCTCGGCAGACCGGGTCAGACCCCGAACGGTATAACTCGCATTCTGGGCATGGGTAACGTTACTGAATGCAAGAGTGAGACCGATAATCGGTGCCCAGCCAACGACACCCCAAGCGGATTTTAACTTCATTGAACCCCCCAGTTACCTGACAACGTTATCCTGAAGTCCACACCGTGGAAAGTACAACAGTGGGGCGCATCGCCATTTTCATATGGAGGCTCAGGTGTGACCCGAGCCGAGTACTGTAGTACAAGACATTGTGCAACGGTTCGGTAAACGAGGGTTCATGGGCGCGCGGCTGGTATTTGATGGAGATTGCGGCTTTTGCCGCTATTCGGTGGAGTATGCGCGTGGGGTGACAGTGGACCGGGTAGAGTATCGATCGTACCAGGAAGTAGCATCCGAGTACCTGGATGTAACCACAGAAGAATTCGCGGCTTCGATTCAACTGTTTCATACCAGCGAGCGGTACTCTGGCGCGGATGCCGCGTTTCGAACGCTGGCACTCGGCGGACTCGGTTTCTGGCACGTCCTCTACCGGTATTTACCGGGGTTCGCTATCTGCAGCGAGTGGCTGTACCGGTTTGTGTCCACTCATCGCGTAGGATCTCTTGTTATCGCTAAAGCTCTCTTTGGTGCAAGCTTGCGGCCTGCTCAATTCGAGCAGACCGCAGACTGGCTATATCGCGGTGTGATGCTCATGGCGTTGTTGGCTCTGAGTTCTCTGTGGTGGCAGATCGATGCGCTGATCGGGGAGCACGGCATATTGCCGGTCGCAGACTTTCTCGGAGCCGTGCGCGAGCAGTTGGGAAGTGATGCATACCTGCAGGTACCGACGCTTTTGTGGATTTCCGCATCCGATACATTTGTACATGGTTTATGCGGATTGGGTTTGGTGGCTTGTTGTATCGGGATAGCCGGTCGTGCGCGGGTGACGGCTGCTTTGCTGGTATATGGCGTTTATCTGTCGCTCTTCTATGGTGGCCAGATATTCATGGGATATCAGTGGGACCTGCTGCTCATCGAATGTCTGTTACTGAGTGCGCTGCTGGCAGGGCACCGGAAGTGGGGGATATGGCTTTTTCGCCTTTTGCTGTTTCGTTTCATGTTGCTCTCGGGCGCAGCCAAATTATTGAGCGACGACCCGACCTGGGTCGATGCGAGTGCACTTGCTTACCATTTCGAAACGCAGCCACTGCCTACGACTCTTGCCTGGTTCGCCCACCATTTGCCAGCCACGCTGTTGAAGGCGGGAGTTTATGCGACCTTGCTCATCGAAATCGTGTTCTCGTTCTTCGTTTTCTTGCCACGTAACCCACGTCTGGTGGCGGGGTGCGGATTCGTACTCCTGGAGTTGCTTATCCTGCTCACCGGTAGTTATAACTTCTTCAACCTGCTCACTATCGTCATGTGCCTTGCACTCCTCGATGACCGGTTGCTACGGCGTTTACCGCACTTGCGCGGTGTACGGCTGCGACACATCACTCGCCACCTGGTCACCGGCTTCGGTTGTTTGATCGCGGTACTCGGTTTGCTCGTTGTACTGGACTCCACAACCAGATCGCGGGTACCACGAGCGTTGCTGGAAGTATTCGAACCGGCGCGAGCCGTAAATCGATATGGGCTGTTTGCGGTGATGACGACGAAGCGCGATGAACTGGTCATGGAAGGCTCGCTCGATGGTGTGAACTGGCTTGCCTATGGTTTCCCATTCAAGCCGGGCGATGTCGCAGACCACCCGAGGCTAGCCACGCCCCACCAGCCGCGCCTCGACTGGCAGATGTGGTTCGCAGCGTTGACCACCTTGGAACGATCTCCCTGGGTCTATGGGTTTGCGAGCGCTCTTTTGCGGGCGGAACCTGCGGTGCTGGCGCTGGTCGAAGATCCGTTTGCCGGTGCTTCGCCGGCCTTTGTGCGCGTGGTGCGCTACCGCTATCGATTCACGACACCAGAAGAACGAGAACGCAATGGAGACTGGTGGATACGTGAGCGAATTGGGCTCTGGTCACAGGAAATGCGCTTGCGTAGCCCTGTCGTGCGGCACGAGCCTCTGACACTTGATTGATACGCCGTTAGGCAGTTTGCGTATGCATATCCAAACTGTTTATAGATTCGGTAGCTTGTTATATATGGGGTAGCTTGTGTATTCTGCTTTTTCATACAAGGCTTTCAGTTTTCCTGATTTGTGTAATTCCATGATGCGCTGATCCCAGATTTCGGCCAGTTTCTTCCCCCGACTGGTGTTTGCAAATGCCAAATAGAGGTGGAGGGTCAGAACGGTTTCCATTTGATAATCCGTTGTATCAAATTTTTTCTTTGTTATCACATCTTCGATTTCGACGTCTGCATCGACAAAAAAATCTATCCTTCCCTTTTGGAGCATTGCCAATGCGCTGCCTCGACTGTTGAGCTCTCTCTTTTCAACCGCTACTTCAAGATAATTGTCATAGGCATATCCTCGTATCCAGCCAACCTTTTTCCCCTTTAGGGAGGCTTCTCCGGCCCACTTTTTTATCGTGTTTTTCTTGAAAAGGGCAGTAACAATGTCGGAGTCATAGTGCCACTTCGGGTAGATGGGGAAATCCACTTCGTTGGCATAGGATCCTAACCACGCGTCACCTTGTTTGTTCCGAACCTGTTCTACCGTTCTTTTATAAGGCATGACCTTGTAATTGACTTTGATTCCTTTGGGCTCGTAGATTAGTCGGCACAAATCCCAATAAAATCCGGAACCATCTTCGTGAGTCGCTCCCTCCCATCCTTCACTTAATATGGTTATTTGCGAAATAGCATCAGAGGCATGGAGTTGCGTGGAAAAAAGAACAAGTAAGGCCAGACAAGAAAGGATCAATTTTTTCATCGTATTTCTTGGTTCTTTCGAAAATCGTGATTCCAATTAATACTCGGATTGAACAATCTAATATTGGCTCATAGCCTGGATCAAAATGCTCGGTCAGGAAACTTCTCAGCGTTCAACACAAAGACCTACAAGCCACACCCGCAGCGCCTGCACAGTCGTTATTCAATTGCAGGAACACAAGTTCTTTGAGAGCCAGTTCTAGCGAATAGTAGTGGCCATTACCCTACTTGATTGTTCTTGAGAATACGTTGCTTGTGTTCACTATCCTCCCGAAAAGGGTCCTGGGCCGTGCGGGTTGGTTGTTTGAAAATGCAAAAGGCAGGCTTGGCATCGATGTTATGAGTATTTTGGATCAATTCCTGAATCTAAGAGGATAGTAGTTTATAGGGCTTTTCATGAGTCGGTCGTTGGATGAGGGTGATGATTTCGGATCTGGTTCCGCTTTGACGAGTGAGACTGGCACGGTGGATGAGGTCGGTCTCGATTGCCCGGGTAATGACCTCAAGCGTTCTTGAAAGCTGGCAACCTCAACATCGAAGCCACTTTAACCCCATGCTGGTCGAAATCGAAATCAGAGGCTCTGAAGCGCTTTGACGATACCGATGTACAGGGCCGTCTGCAGCGAAAACCCACCACCCGCGGCTTCGCGCGCACTGTGTATGGCAATCACGACGTTTTCGGTGGGGTTCACGTAGATTCCTTGTCCGAAAATCCCCATGGCTTGATAACTGCCATCACCAATCAACCACCACAGGTAACCGTAATAGTCCGCCCCGTCGGATGGCGATGTAGATTCAGCCATCCAGTTTTCCGGGAGAACCCGTGTTCCGTTTGCCAGCTGGCCACCGTTTAGCGCAAACAGGCCAAGCCGGCCGTAATCACGCAAAGTCGCATTGATACAGCAACCGCCAAACTCACCCCCACCAGGCTCAGTGAGCTGCCAGTGTGCGTCCGATTCCATCCCGAAGGGCTGCCATATCTTCTCGGTCAGATAGGTAGACAGATTGTTGCCAATCGCCGCGCGCAACAGCGTGCCGACGAGGTTTGTCTCTGCGGTGTTGTAGTTGAAAACCTCGCCGGGTTCTGAGGTGCGTGCTTTGCTTCGCAAATGCTGATACAGCGCAAGCGTTTGCCAGGTTGCGGTCGCGACGTCGGAGTTACGATCTGCATAGTCCTCATTCCACTCGACACCTGAGGCCATCTGCATGATGTTGCGCAGCGTGACCTGGTCATAGGGTGAGCCCTTCAACTGGGGCAGGTAGTCGGTGACCTTTTCATCGAGGCTGTTGATGTACCCATCCTGAATTGCCGCACCTACCAGCATAGACACAACCGACTTAGCAACAGAAAATGACACCCAGAGACTTTCCCGAGTGTTGCCAAGTCCGTAACGCTCGTAGGCAATTCGACCGTCCTTGATAACCAGCAAACCAGCGACGTTTCTGTCCACGAAGTACTCATCCACCGTCATAACCGACTCTTCGTAACGTAGCTGAGCGTTGCCTAGTTCAAGAGGGAATGCCGGTAGCGGCAGAACCGAGTTGCCAGCCGTTATCGTACGGTTTGGCGACAGCACGTCCATATTTCGAAATCCCGATACCTTCTGATACGCGTTCCAGAAAAGTATGGCTGATCCATCGGGTGCGAAGTGCCTGGTGTCGTCTGAGGGGTCGATCGCAGGTGCTTTGGCGTTGACCGTGTTACCAGCAAAGATAAAGAAACTTACGAAAAGAGGAAAAACGATCGAGCTTGCGGCTTGCATATTTGGTTTCTCCCGGTTCGTGGCACAAAAACGGTCGTTGCTAAAATTTGCGGGCATAGTGTCTCAGATATCTCTGCCGATCCACCTCATTGCTCTTCAAGAAGCAGGTGTAAGCGTAAACACCGTCTGCTCGTAGGTACCAAACGGAAGAACATCGGCTAAGTCAGCGTGACGTACAGAGTAAGTAGTAGATGCTTAGGTTCCGCTTCCGCAGAAGCGCATCTGGAACGAGAATCATTTGCAGCGCGGGCTTGGCCAGGTGCGGTTTGAAGGTCAGCTGGTTTGATGTAGCGGCGGTTTCATAATCGCCCTGGCTCGGAGGGAGCGATTGTTCATCGCCCCAGTTCCATTGTCACCGAAAGGCTCTGATCAAGCTTACCGATACGATGGGTGCGCGATGGCTACCTCTCAGTCCCAGTTGAGCGCACCGCCGGTCTGGTATTCCGTTACTCGAGTCTCGAAGAAGTTCTTCTCCTTCTTGAGATCCATGATCTCTGACATCCAGGGGAAGGGGTTTTTCACCCCGGGGAACTGCTCGAGCAAACCGATCTGCGCCAGACGTCGGTTAGCGATGAATTGTAGATACTCGGCCATCATGTTGGCGTTCATGCCGAGGATTCCCCGAGGCATGGTGTCCTTGGCATAGTCTATTTCCAGCTCGGTACCTTCGAGAATCATTTTTCGAGCGAGGTCCTGCATCTCCTCATCCCAAATGAGTGGATTCTCCAGTTTGATCTGGTTGATCACATCGATTCCGAAGTTCACGTGCATCGACTCGTCACGCAGGATGTATTGAAACTGTTCGGAAGTACCTGTCATTTTGTTCAGCCGCCCCATGGAGAGTATCTGGGTGAAGCCGCAATAGAAGAAAATTCCTTCCAGCACGCAGTAATAGGCAATCAGATTTTTCAACAGGGCTTTGTCGGTTTCAAGCGTGCCGGTATTGAATGCGGGATCGGATATTTCCCTCGTGTACTTCAATGCCCAGGAAGCCTTGTTCGCGACCACTGGAACCTCGCGATACATGTTGAAGATCTCGCCTTCGTCCATGCCGAGGGACTCGATGCAGTACTGATATGCATGAGTATGAATGGCCTCTTCGAAGGCTTGGCGCAACAAGTATTGACGGCACTCGGGATTCGTGATCAACCGGTAGATGGCAAGCACCAGATTGTTTGCCACAAGTGAGTCGGCAGTGGAGAAAAACCCGAGGCTGCGCTTCACAACGGTACGTTCGTCCTGGGTCAGCCCGTTGTTGGACTTCCACAGTGCGATATCCGCTGTCATGTTGATTTCTTGCGGCATCCAGTGGTTGGCACACCCGTCGAGGTACTTCTGCCAGGCCCAGTCATACTTGAAAGGTACAAGCTGGTTGAGATCCGCACGGCAGTTGATCATGCGTTTTTGATCTACCGTCACCCGCTGGTGATCATCGGCCGCTGATGTGGGTGATGTATCGAGTTGCGTAACGGGAGCTTTCGTCTCGCCGGGATCGATATTGCGTTCGACCACCGTTGTTTTTGAAACCACTCGCATGGTTGGTATATCCAGAACAATGTCTTCGGACTCTACAACGTCAAAAGCTTGTTTTTCGACAGTGACTTCTATGGGTTGCTGTATAGATGTGTTGGGCACCTCCCTGGCCGCGGAGCTTCTGCTGCTTACCGGCTGAGGTTGCCCGGCATCTACTGCCTTCTCCGGGAGCACTTGCGAAGTAGCCGTTGCTTCGTGTTGAGCTTGCTCGTCGTCGTAATTATCCCAGGTCAACATGGCCGATCTCCTTTATTGACAAGCTTCGCAGTCGGGGTTGTCGATTGAGCAGGCAAGCGGCACGGCGGCAGGTTCAGCGACGGTAATGTCGTCGTGGGTCAGCTGTGCGGTTGCCTCATCATGGGTGGCGTCAGGTGCAGCTGCGCTCGCACTTGCCGTTTCTTCTCCGTTCACCGAGACAGCGTTCAACGTGCCTTTGTCCAGCGTCGATTTTTCCGTACTTGTCGCGCTCAGCGCTCGCAGGTAGTAGGTGGTCTTCAAGCCGCGCAACCAGGCCATACGATAGGTCACGTCGAGTTTGCGACCCGAGGCGCCCGCCATATAAAGATTGAGTGACTGTGCCTGGTCGATCCACTTCTGGCGTCGACTGGCAGCATCGACCAACCAGCGTGGCTCCACCTCGAACGCGGTAGCGTAAAGTTGTTTGAGTTCGTCAGGCACCCGTTCCAGCGATCGCAGGCTGCCGTCGTAGTATTTCAGATCGTTCACCATCACCTTGTCCCAGAGCCCCAGGCGCTTGAGGTCATGCACCATGTAAGGATTCACAACGGTGAACTCGCCGGAGAGGTTCGATTTCACGTAGAGGTTCTGATAAGTAGGTTCGATAGACTGGGTAACCCCGGCGATGTTGGCGATGGTTGCCGTTGGGGCGATTGCCATCACGTTGGAGTTGCGCATACCGTTGATCTGCACCTTTTTCCGCAACTTGTCCCAGTTGAGCGTTGTTTCGAAATTGGCTTCCAGATACTGCTCGCCACGCTCCTGACTCAACAGCTTCAAGGAATCGATAGGCAGAATGCCGCGGCTCCACAGGGAGCCGGAGAAGCTTGCATAACTGCCACGCTCTTTTGCCAGCCTGCAGGAGGCATCGATCGCGTAATAACTGATCACTTCCATGGAGCGGTCGGCAAAGGTTACCGCAACGTCACTGCCGTAGGGGATGCGAAGTTGATAGAGCGCATCCTGGAACCCCATGATACCGAGCCCGATGGGCCGGTGACGCATATTCGAGGTTCGTGCCTGGGGCACGGAGTAATAGTTGATGTCGATCACGTTGTCCAACATGCGAATGGCTGTGCGCACTGTGGCTTTGAGCTTCTTCCGGTTGAGTTCGCCGTTCTCGATATGTTGCAGGAGATTGATCGACCCCAGGTTGCACACCGCAATTTCTTCCTGGGAGGTGTTGAGTGTGATCTCGGTGCACAGGTTGGATGAGTGCACCACACCTATGTGCTGTTGGGGTGAACGGATGTTGCAGCTGTCTTTGAAGGTAATCCAGGGATGACCTGTTTCGAAAAGCATCGAGAGCATCTTGCGCCAGAGATCCTGTGCCCGCAGGCGTTTGAATAGCTGGATCTCACCGGTGCGGGTCATCTCCTCATAGGCTACATAGCGTTTCTCAAAGGCTCGCCCGTAGAGATCGTGGAGATCGGGTACCTCGTTTGGTGAGAACAGCGTCCATTCGCCGTTTTCACTCACCCGCTTCATGAAGAGATCGGGAACCCAGTTGGCCGTGTTCATATCGTGGGTTCGACGCCGATCGTCTCCCGTATTCTTGCGCAGTTCCAGAAACTCCTCGATATCGAGATGCCAGGTTTCCAGGTATGAGCAAACCGCCCCCTTACGCTTGCCGCCCTGGTTTACCGCAACGGCCGTATCGTTGACGACCTTCAGGAACGGCACCACTCCCTGGGATTTGCCATTGGTACCTTTGATGTAGGCACCGAGCGCCCGTACGGAAGTCCAATCGTTACCGAGTCCACCCGCCCACTTGGAGAGCATGGCGTTGTCTCGAATGGCACCGTAGATGCCATCGAGTGCGTCCGGTACGGTGGTGAGGAAGCATGACGAGAGCTGAGGCCGCAAGGTGCCGGCGTTGAACAGGGTCGGTGTAGAACTCACATAGTCGAATGAGGAAAGTAGATTGTAGAACTCGATCGCACGTGCGTTGGGGTGTTCCTCTTCGCGGGCGAGGCCCATTGCCACACGCATGAAAAATACCTGAGGCAGTTCGAAACGGACGTCGTGTGAGTGGATGAAGTAGCGATCGTAGAGCGTTTGCAATCCGAGATAGGTGAATTTCAAATCCCGCTCGGGGTCGAGCGCTTTGCCTAGTCGCTCGAGATCGTAGGTGGCAAGTTCGGGTGCCAGTAACTCCAATTCTATGCCGCGATGGATGAAAGCATGCAGGGCATTGGGGTAGAAGTCGGTCATTTCCGCCTGGATCGCACGATGCCCGCCGGCGGCGTTTATGTCGAGGAATCGGAATGCCTGGGCGCGCAACTCATCGAGCAGGAGGCGCGCTGTCGCATAGGTGTAGTTGGGCTCCTCTTCGACGAGCGTACGGGCGGTAATCAGCAAACAGGTTGCGACGTCTTCCTCGGAGATGCCGTCGTACATATTGACCATCGATTCGTCGATGATCCGTTCGCCGTCCACATCGGCTAGCCCCGTACAGGCTTCCATCACGAGGGTGCGGATGCGATCCATATCGAGCGGTTGCTTTTCGCCGTCACGAGATACGACTTCAATTGTGGTGGTGACGCTTCCCTGCTGGTCGCTTTCCTCCTCGCGGCGTTCGGCGCGCGCCCTGGCGCGTTCCTCACGGTACAAGACATAATCCCGTGCGACCTTGTGCTCGCCCGAGCGCATGAGCGCAAGTTCTACCTGATCTTGAATTTCCTCGATGTGGATCGTGCCTCCGGATGGGAAGCGCCGCTTGAACGTCGAGCTCACCTGATCCACCAGGGTAATCACCATCTCGCG
>SMVB01387527.1_pt1 | contig 12251 bp, 10 predicted proteins | sample 2456461 | NCBI WGS metagenome assembly SMVB01 (sample SAMN11095934, study PRJNA526329) | marine sediment metagenome | biome: Marine sediment; feature: Surficial sediment; material: Deep marine sediment; isolation source: Hadal surficial sediment | place: Pacific Ocean | collected 2014-05 | depth...
CCATGAACTTGAAAAACGTATGTTTATCGGCCGTTTTCAGACAGTCGTCATAATCCCAGTTCATTTCGAACTGACCATTGGCATCTTCATGGTCGTTTTGATACGGGTTCCAGTCGAGACTTAACATAGCATCACAGATTTCACTGATCACATCGTAGCGACGCATCAATGCGGACTGGTCGTAGCACGGCTTCTCTTCCCGATCCATCTCGTCAGACAGTCCATCACCCGCTGGATTCGTCAGAAAAAATTCGCATTCAACACCCGTCTTTACCCGGTAGCCCTGTTTCTCCGCTGCTTCGATCTGGCGTTTCAGTGCGACTCGCGGCGATGCTGCCACGGGTTTACCGTCCATCCACAGATCGGCCGCAAGCCAGCCAACCTCGGGTTTCCACGGCAACTGAATCAGGCTGTCAGGATCCGGGATGGCGAACATGTCCGGGTGGGCCGGCGTCATATCCAGCCAGGCTGCGAATCCGGCGAAGCCCGCTCCGTTTTTTTGCATGCCGCGAATGGCACGCGCCGGGACCAGCTTGGCCCGCAATTGCCCCAGCAAATCAACGAAACTGATGAGAAAATATTCGATATTGTTGGCCTTGGCGGCGGCCGCCAGATCTTTCGCCATTGGGCATCTCCTTATTTATTCTTGCCCGGGATCCAGTCTGTTCCGGCTAACGGTACCTTCGCCATGGCCGCTGCTTCAATCGTCAGCGCCACCAGGTCTTCGGGCTCCAAATTCAACACGTGTGTCTTGCCACAGGCACGAGCCAGTGTCTGTAACTCTAGCACCATCGTGCTCAGGTAGTTTCTGAGCCATCGTGCTCCCTGTTCCGGCTGCAATCGAGCCTCCAGCTTCGGGTCCTGGGTCGTAATCCCCACCGGGCAGCGCCCCGTGTGGCAGTGGTGGCAATAACCGGGCGCCGTGCCCAGTGCGGCGTAGTCTTCTGCGAAAACATTGCGATTGCAGCCCATCGCGACCATCGCAGCGCTGCCGATGGACACCGCATCGGCGCCGAGTGCCAGCGCCTTGGCCACGTCTGCCCCGCTGCGAATGCCGCCCGAAACAATCAACTGCACTTTACGATGCATGCCAAGTTCCTGCAGCGCCTCGACTGCCATGCGCACAGCGGGCAGCGTTGGAATTCCGACATGTTCAATGAAGACGTTCTGGGTTGCAGCCGTGCCACCCTGCATGCCGTCGACGACGATGACATCCGCACCGGACTTCACGGCCAACGCGACGTCGTAGCTGACTCGCGTCGCACCGACCTTGATGTAAATCGGGATCTGCCAGTCGGTGATCTCGCGCAATTCCTGAATCTTGATTGCCAGGTCATCGGGCCCGGTCCAGTCCGGATGTCTGCAGGCACTGCGCTGATCGATGTCCTGTGGCAGGTCGCGCATAGTCGCTACGCGCTCGGTGATTTTGTGCCCCAGCAGCATACCGCCGCCGCCGGGTTTGGCGCCCTGCCCGACAACGACTTCCAGCGCATCGGCCCTGCGGATGTCGTCGGGATTCAAGCCATAGCGTGATGGCAGCACCTGGTAGATCAGAGTCTCCGACGATTGGCGTTCTTCCTCGGTCATGCCACCGTCGCCCGTGGTTGAACTCGTACCCATCGCGGTTGCGGCACGACCGATTGATTCCTTGGCGTTTGCACCCAGGGCACCGAAACTCATCCCGGCAATCGTAATCGGAATCTTTAACTCGACCGGTTTCTTCGCGAAACGCGTGCCCAATACCACATCAGTGGCGCACTTTTCACGATATCCTTCCATTGGGTAGCGCGACATCGATGCGCCGAGAAAAACCAGGTCGTCGAAGGTCGGCAAGCTGCGCTTGGCACCAAATCCTCGAATTTCGTAGATGCCCTGGTCTGCCGCGCGATGAATTTCATCCAGCACGTGCTGCGAAAACGTCGCCGACGGTCGCAGCGTTTTGTTATCAGTAGTCATTGGCATTATCGATGTTGAAGTTATACAACTTGCGCGCTGAACCGTAACGTCGAAACTCGCCGGCGGTCGCTGCAACACCTGTCGATGACAATAATTCTGCGAGTTCCTTAACGTGCTCATTGGTCATCTCTTTTTCGATGCAGTCCGCACCAAGCTCGCCGACCTTGCCGCGCACGTAAATGCGTGCTTCGTAAATTGAATCGCCAAGAAAGTCGCCGGCATCGCCGCAGATGACGAGGCGGCCCTTTTGGGCCATGAACGCACTCATGTGACCGACGTTGCCGGCAACGACAATATCCACGCCTTTCATCGATATGCCGCAGCGGGAACTGGCGTCGCCTTCAATGATCAGCGTACCGCCGTGTCCTGTCGCGCCTGCGTACTGCGAGGCATTGCCCCGCACGCGCACCGTGCCCGACATGATGTTCTCGGCCACACCAGGTCCCGCGTTGCCCGTGACCGTGATCGCTGCGGTCTTGTTCATGCCCGCACAGTAATAACCGACATGACCCTCGACCGACACCTCCAACGGCGCATCGACGCCACACGCGATGCAATGTCGTCCACCAGGGTTCGTTACCGTCGATTTGCCGGATGCTGTGTCATGCAGAAACTGATTGAGATCCCGGACCGAATCGGTATTCAGATCGAACGTGGCCATCAGTAACCCCAGGTGTAGACGGTTGCTGGCGAAGGCTCCCAGATTGCGGCGTTTTCAACGCCGGGCAACTGCGCGATCGCGCGAAACTCAGACGCCATCGCTACCCAGTCATCGGTCTCGGCCATAACGGCCGGTTTGCAGGCAACAGGATCTCGTAGCACGGCGAAACCGTCTTTGGTGCCAATCGCAAACGTGTAGAAACCGTCCAGATCCATCAGTGCCCGTTCTAATGCTTCTTCGAGCGAGTCGCCTTCTCGCAGTCGCCACATGAGATAACCGGCAGCCACTTCGCTATCGTTGTCTGTCTGGATATCGACACCCTCATCGCGCAATTTTCGCCGCAACCAGTTGTGATTAGACAGCGATCCATTGTGCACGAGACACAAATCCATGCCGGTCGAAAACGGATGCGAGTGTTCGGTTGTCACCGCACTTTCGGTCGCCATGCGCGTATGCCCGAGTGCGTGTGATCCATTCAATTCATGCAGTTTGAATTGTTTTACGAAATCCCGCGGCAGGCCCTTCTCTTTGTATATCTCAATGGCCGACCCCGCACTCATAATTCGAATCTCCGGGTGTCCTGTCTTGAGCCAAGCCTCGACTGAGGCGATGTCCGTCGCCGCGATTAAGACTGCATGACTCGCAAGCACCTTCACTTCGATGTCGACATTCAGTTGCGCAGCCATCTCGGATTGCAACAAACCCCAGTCGACTTTTTCCGCGGCATGCAGCGTCAGCTTGCAGTGTGACTCCGGAAGAGGATCTCGATACAGCGCGATGCCGGCGCTGTCAGGTCCACGGTCGCTCATCTCAATCAGCATTGCGGCTAGGAGCTTGCCCAGATCGGGGTTGAGCGCCTCATTCTTCAGATAGAGTCCAACAATTCCGCACATGATTTGTTCATCAATCCCGACGGGAAACGCGACATTGCAGTGTACGCTGGCGTGAACTGATGGTAAAGTAATTTTCCTGACGTGAATAACCTGTCCTGGAGAACCTGACCGTGAAAAGGCCGCCACCGGCAAGCGATCCATCCGATCCCGCGCATCTGCAAGCGGTTGAAAATGCTCTGGAAAAGGCGATCGGTCGGCAAGTGCGACGCTACCGGAAACAGTTGTCCCTGACGATTACGGACATGTGTGCCCGGACTGGTTTGTCGGCCGGCATGGTGTCGAAGATCGAGAACGGCAATACCTCGCCGTCGCTGGCGACACTGCGCTCTTTGTCCACCGCCCTGAACGTGCCGGTGACGGCCCTATTTCGTGAATTCGAGGAGCAACGGGATGCGACTTTCGTGAAAGCCGGCCAGGGTCTGGCTATCGAGCGACGCGGCACACGGGCGGGCCATCAGTATCAATTGTTGGGCCACAGCGTGCACAGCGATGTATCAGTGGAGCCGTACCTGATTACGCTCGAATCGGACGCGGACGTTTTCCCGATCTTTCAACACGGCGGTGTCGAATTCATTTATGTACTGAAAGGACGCATGGTGTATCGCCATCTCAACGCGACTTACACCATGGGGCCGGGAGACTCCCTGTTTTTTGACTCAGACGCTGCGCACGGTCCGGAGGAATTGCTCGACTTACCCGTGAGATTCCTATCCGTCATGTCGCAGTCGGGCGGGTCACTTGCTTGATCGCGTAAACATTCTATAGTTGCCCGCATGAAAATTTCGCGATCCACACGCTTAACCGCCTCGCTGCTCTGCATGCTGGTCGCGGTGAACAGCCCCGCCCAGGAGGCTGGGGGCAACGCCGCGCCACTCCAGCCGGATCTGAATTCACTGCAAAACAACTGGTGGACTTACTTTGAGGGTTCACAGAAACAGGTAGAGCTGCGGGTCGACACGTTTCTTGACGTTGTTGGCACGCAGATCGCCAGCCTGGCGCCACAAAACCAGGACACCGCCGAATCAGTGCTGGATGCGGTGCGTGGCAATTTTACGGCGTACCTGGCGTTGTTGGACGATCCCGAACTCACGCTACAGCGAGTCGAGCCGGCAGCGGTAGATTACTCAATCGACGAGTTGCTGGCGCTCGCCGCCCTGGCCCGTGACGCCCTCGCAGACGCCGCAGAGGAACAGCTTGAGGTCGAGCGTGAACAGCGCATCTTTGATGGCGCCAGCAGACGCCGAGACACAGTCTTCAAAGACTATGTAAGTGCGACGGCAGGAGATCAGCGTTGGCTGGTCGCACTAAGAATGGTGCAGTCGCGCTCAGCCCAGGCAATCTCCGCACGTCGACTGGTGCTTCTGACTGAACGATACGACCGCGCCACGGCCCATGCCGAGGCAACTGCTGAACGCGTAAATCTGGCCATAGACCGATTAGCGACCACAGCCGGTGAGGACAAGCTCGACGAATTCATGGAACGCGTCGACGCCGGCAGAAAAGATGTCGAGAGCGCCAGCGAGAAACTTCGTACCGCTCAATTAGCCGCGAGCGGCCTCGACCTGGACACCGCGCAGGGCCGGTCGCAACAGCGACTGGAACAACAAAGGCTGCAAAGCGCGGAGATTAACCTGGCATTGGCAGAGACAAATCTTGCCCAGGCCAGCGCGCAACGTTGGTGGACCGAGCTCAAACTGGAGGAAGTGCCTGATACCAGCGTGCTTGCGATCGAGGCAATCAATTGGCTGGAATTCGTCCGCGAAATTGAGAGGCGTGCACCCGAGTGGAAACGCGAAACACAAGACGAGCTTGTCGCTGTTCAAAGCATTAATCGCGATGGCCTGAATCGGGCGTCACGTCGGCTTCTGGATCAGCGCCTGGGAACTGCGCAGGATGCCCTCACTAAGGCCGGACGGTTGGATACCGCTGTTGCCGATCTGAAGTTATTGATGCTCGCTGTGGACAACGCCGCCACCGAACATACGGGCGTATTCAAATCCTGGCTGACGAGCATTAGCCGCGGCGTGAAAACAAGCTATCTTCGGATCACAGGCCTGACCGATGTCACATTATTCTCGGTGGGCGATGCGCCCGTTACGGGCGGTGACATCCTGCGTATCCTGCTGATAATGATTGTGGCGATGTTCCTGTCCCGCCTGATTCGGCATGCCATTCGGCGTGTCGGTCTTAGCGAGTCGAGTGGAACGCAGGCTTCGCTGTACACGGTGAGTCGGCTCACACACTACGTCATCATCATCCTTGCGCTATTCATCGCACTGTCCTCGATCGGGCTCAACTTCGGCAATCTCGCGCTGGTCGCCGGTGCCCTCAGTGTCGGCATCGGTTTCGGCCTGCAGTCCATCGTCAATAATTTCGTGTCCGGTTTGATTATCCTGTTTGAGCACTCGCTGCGTGTTGGTGATTACATTGAGCTCGACACCGGACTCACGGGTACTGTTAAAGCCATCAACGTGCGCAGCACGCTCATCAATACGAACGACAATATCGACATCGTCGTGCCTAATTCCGAGTTTGTCACCACGCGTCTTACGAACTGGACACTTGGCGAAAGAACACTGCGCGTTCGAATTCCATTCGGCGTGGCATACGGCAGCGATAAGGAATTGGTGAAACAGGCGGCGTTGGAGGCGGCCGAAGAAGTACCGTATACGCTGAGTAATACGAAGACTCGCGAAACCGACGTCAGGCTGGTGGAATTTGGCGACAACAGCCTGGATTTCCTGCTGCTGGTCTGGGTCAATCGCCAGGGCGCCCGGAGTCCTACTAAAACCAGGTCCGCTTATCTCTGGGCACTGGAGAGCAAGTTGAGCGAATACGGAATCCAGATCCCGTTTCCGCAGCGCGACCTGCACCTGCGCTCCGGCTGGCCAACGAAGTAAGGCGTTGCGTTATTTTCTGGGCGCGAAAATCTGGTCCAGGGTCGCGGGTCCGTCGCTGTCACGCTCCAGATGCGGGTAGCGAAGCCCCTCACGGTAGTCAATCGGGACCGTGCGATAGTGCACGCCGTCCTTGATAAGGAGTTCAATGGCGATGCCAGACTTCTCTGCGTCGATTATTGCGGTCTTTAAGAGGTCTATATCGTAGGCGATTCCATTGATGGCAATGATCTCGTTGCCCACAGTCAATCCTTTTCTGAAGACGGGGCCTTCCCATAACACGCTTTTCACCCTGCCCTCGTCCTCGATGACCATGCCGAGAGAATAGGTCAGGTCGGCATATTTCCGGCCCGTCTCGTAGGCCGCGTAGTATTCAGACGGCGTATCGGTATACACGAGCTTGTAGCCGCCACGGCGAATACCGTCCAGCGGTGCTCCCGGGCCGTGACCGTCCAGCCGGGCACGCAGGAATGATTCCCAATCATAAGGCTGTACAGAATTGAGCGCATTCACAATGTCCTCGAACACATAGGTGACAGGAACATAACTGCCATCATTGATGCCGAAAAATACGCGCGCGAAATCGTCCATTGATTTTTGGCCTTTGGACAGCTCACGCATGAGCGTATCCGCATCCAGCCAGATAAATAGGCCTTCAGTGTAGTAATCCTCGCTACGCTGCCAACTCCTCCATGGCAGGGATCGGCGCAAGGTGGCGACGGGGTCGTTCGTAGTATCTTGCAGCGCTTTCCATTGCCGGCCAGCGCGATGGGCGTAATACGCGGCATTGTAGGCCAGGGAATCCAGCGCTTCTTGCAGGGTCAGAAGACCCGCGCGCGCCGCCAATACCTTACCCCAGTATTGCGTCTGGCCTTCGTATACCCACAGCAGGCTGCCGCGCATCGGCACGTCGTAGTTGGCTGTCCAGAGGTCGGCCGGACGGCGAAACTTGCCATTCCAGGAATGCGTGTATTCGTGCGGCAACAGGCCCCGCCCACGGGCATTGTCGTCCCACTCGGTAAAATAGCCCGGGACGCCGCTGTTCTCGCTGGACTGATGATGTTCCGTGCCGATGCCACCCATGCGATCGGTCAAGGCGAATAAGAAGTCATAGTGATCGAAATGGTGTGAGCCAAAGAGCTTGTCGGCTTGCCGTACCAGGGCGCGGTGTGCCTCCAGCTGATCGGGCGAAATCTCCAGCAGTTCCTTCCGGTCCGCCACCATGTTCAGATGCACCGGATAGTCGCCGCCTGGATTCAGATCCAGCCGTTTGAAATATCGGCCAGCGAAGATGGGCGAATCAACAAGAGTTTCGAGAGACACTTGTTTGAATTTGGTTAGGTTGCCGTTGCTCTTGGCGATCTCCAAAGCCGTCGCCAATTCCCAGCCGTCAGGTACGCGGACGCTCGGCTCCAGCATGATTTGCCGGTCAAAATGGCCGGCGGGATAGAGCACGACCGACCACCATTGCAAATTCAGCATTTCCGATGTCATCACAATGCGGTCATGACTGGCGTCCACCGCCGAAACGAACTGGAATTCGACGTCGAGCATCGTGGCATCAACGGGTACGTTCACGTGGAAGGCGAACACGTTCACCGGATCGCGTACCCATTCCAGGCGCACGCCATCGGCTCGAATTTTTAAACCCGCAAGATTTTCAACTCGCCCGTACGCAGCATGACGGGCGGGCAGCCACTGTGGGTACATTAGTGTTAATGATTCCCCGCCCCGCACCGGAATGGTCTCGCGAACCTGAAAAATGTTCCGTTCCGTATCGGTAGCGTCGACCTCCAGGTGAATGACGCCGGGATAAGGAATGTCTTGCGGCGCGGCGATTGGCGCCGGGAAAGGCAACGGCTGGGGACCCGTGGACTGCGCAAGAACGCTGCTTGCGCACAATGCCAGGGCACAACACAACGGCAAAATCTGATTGAGGAGTTTGTGTGCTGCCATATTGCCGCAGCTATCTGGAGATCAAACCGTCTTTGCGCAAGCTTGACGTAATTGCTTTCGCTTCATCGATGTAGATCGAGTAGTCTGGCCCTTGATCGAAGGCTTGTTTGATATTAGATTGTGCCTCGATCGCCCAGACCACGTCCATTGTAGATACAGAATACAGCTGCGTCGCAAGCGCCAGTGAGTGTTTGAAATCCACGGCTTGCGGCTCCTTGTACTCCTGCAAGTCAACGCTCCAGACGTTGTAGTAATAGGTCGGTCGGAAGTTGTAGGTCGCCTCAGGATTCATGTCCACCACAGTCCCTTCTGATCGAAGATTCGCTATTTGCGTCACCAGCACCGCGTCGGCACCGATGCTTTCGACCATGGCCAGGAAAGTCTGCCGGGTCTTCGGTATCCGTGAATCCATCATTGAAGTACTGGCGACTGCCTGGGTGCCGTATTCAGCCAATTTTTTGACGACCTCTGTTTCGAGGTACCGACGCGAATCAAACTTGTCGGCCAGGAAAATGACCAGAATGTTTTCGTAGGGCGCATCAGTGGACTCTGCAAACTTTTGCGTCGTCGTCACCTGTGGCCCCGTCGAGCAGGCGGCCAGGGCAACACTAATGCCGAAAACACACATGGCTCTTTGCCAGAAAATCATTGATCGCACTGCAACAACCTCACATTGGATGAATTCAGAAACCGCATGATGAGGCTGGACGAGCAGAAATGAAAGGGGTCGGCGGAACATAGTCCGTCGCAGATTTGCTATCCTGATTCCCAACATGGCGAAAAAACTCAAAAACGAAAAAGCCCTGCTGAAAGAGGCCCTGCAGCTGATCATGGATGACGCCATTAAACGCGGTGTGGTCGAGTTTGAGGCGACCGACTCGCACGACCTGAAAATCGAGTACGCCTATCGCTTATTGGTTCACGACAAAGCGATCGCGCCGTTGCCGAGAGGCCAGGAGACGATGCCCAAGATTCGGCATCGCCTGGCGATGTGGGTCACGCACAAACTGCCCGCGGACCACGAATTACTCCAGTAACTCAGCAGGCTTTTTCAGTCACTTAGCACCAATTCGTAGCCGATTCGTGTCCGGTTTGCCAGCCGTTCGTGTGGCGCTCGGGACTCGTCTGCGTGCATGCCGTATTCCTGGACCTGCAAAACAACCCAGGAGACGAACCATGAACCACGCAGATCAAAAACTTATTAATACAACTCGCTTTTTCTCGGCAGTTGCCGCGGCCTTGTTACTGGTCGCGCTGCCCTCGGTATCGAGTGCAGAAGCATGGGAATTGCGTACCGCACCGGACACGGTACCCGGCACCCGCGAGATCGAGTCTGGCCAGATCGATAAAGCCCTTCGCATATCAGAGATCCAGCTACCGCACACATCTCAGTTCAAGAAAGTTGCGGTGCTGACAAACCTCTGCATCGGCTACATCCTTAGCAATGACTTCGAACAGGCGGAAGATTACTGCGATCGGGCCGTGGCACAACCAAATGAAACAGCGGTCAGCCACAACAATCGCGGCATCCTCAAGATGCTACAGGGCGATCACGGCTCAGCCATGCAGGACTTTGCGATTGCCGTCAAGACAGGCTGTGTTGGAGCATGCTCCACATCTGAAGCAGTTCGGCAGGACCTGCCGCGTTCTGTCGCGCGTCGCAATTTCAAAAAGGCGCAGACCCAGGTTGCCGAGGCCGGTAAGAACGACAGCTCCGAAACCATCGCAGCACGCAGCAGCCAGTGAATGCTGATCTGAAAAAGGCGGTCGGTGCCCTGCCGGCCGCCATTCTTATTTTCGGTGCTAAAATTAGTATTATTGTTCGCCCGATGAACCCGACATGGCAACCTGGCACGCCGATTTTCGCCTTAATGACTGGCACGTCAGCCCCAAGCTCAATCGCGTCACTCATGACGGTGAATCGGTCACGATCAAGCACAAATCCATGGCAGTGCTCGTATTCCTGGCTGATGCCAACGGCGAGGTCGTCACCCGTGACGAGATCATGGATGCCATTTGGCCTGGCATGGAGGTTACCGACGACGTTTTGACGCAAAGCATCGTCGAATTGCGTAAAGCCCTTGACGACGATGCGAAGCATCCGAAGTTTATCGAAACCATCCAGCGAGTCGGATTTCGGCTGGTCGGCACCATAGCGAAGACTAAGTCGCCGCCCCCACCTGCGCAGATCCAACGCCGCTACCTGCTCGCGGTTTTCGCCGTTGTGATTGTCGGTGCAATTGTCTGGACACTACTCGATATGCGTGATGGCGGGCGCAATCCGGTCATTACAGTGACAGAATCTCCATCCATTGCCGTGCTGGCTTTCGTCAATCTGAGCAACGATCCGGAGGACGAGTTTTTTGCGGAGGGCATGTCCGATGAAATTCGAGGATTGCTCGGCCGAATTCCAAATCTCAAGGTTATCGGTCGATCTTCGTCACATCGTTTCAAAGGCGTGGACGAGGATTTGCAAACCATCGGCGAAAAACTTGGCGTAGCTAGCGTGCTCGAAGGCACGGTACGCCGTTCCGGGAATCTTGTCCGCATTACGCCTGAGCTGATCGATACAGTCACTGGTGATGTGATGTGGACTGATACCTACGAACGCAGAATTAGCAATGTCTTCGAAGTACAAGACGATGTCGCGGCTAAAGTCATCTCCGAACTGCAGCTCCGTGTCAGCAACAATCCGACGCGCGGGCAACCGACCGACAACCCTGAGGCATACACACTGTATCTCAAAGCCAGAATACTGCTTGATGCACAGCAGGGAAAAGAAGCCATTGAGTTTCTTGAGCAAGCGACCGAGATTGATCCGAACTTTGCGGAGGCTTTCGAACTTCTGGCGTATGGCTATTGGCAACAGGGGGGAACGAGTATCTTGTTGGCACAGTCGCAAAAGCAGTGCCACGAGACTGCCGCTACAGCGCTGGCTATTGATCCTGACCTTATTTTTGCGCGAGCACTGTACGAACTATCGAGTTCTGAAATTAGTTCTGTCGTAAGAGCCTTCGTTTTACTCGAGCAGGCCTGGCGCAAACAACCGAGCGATTCGGCACCGCTAAGACCACTGATTTATACATTGACAACTTATGGTTATCTTGGTGAAGCACATCAATTGGCCGTGGAGCTTGTCGCGAATGACCCCCTTTCGCCAAGCGCGCATTTTAGCCTAGGCGAATCATTCGTCGCACTCGGACAATACAGCGAGGCATATCCGGCCCTGCAGCTCGCACGTGAACTCGATAACGAGTTTGCAAAGTGGTTCATTCCCGCACTCGATCTGCTTGCGGGTCGAGACGAAGTCGCTATCGAATATTACGAATCGTATCTAAAGAATATCGGGGTCTCTGACACACGTTGGGTCGACGAACTGATTACCGCTGCACGGGATCCGGTCACTGGCCAGGCGTACCTGGATCGACGCACACCTCAAATTCTCGCAACACTCCCGGAAGAATACACACCCTTCTGGCAATCTCTGTTCGATGAGTGGTATCTGCTCTTTGGGTTCCTTGATCGTTACTACGAGAATATTTTCGCGGCTGGGCCGGACGATGAAATATGGTCGCGTGCGGATGTCCATATCTGGGAAGGCACTATTTTTCGACAGCTCGAATTCACGTCGCATCCCAGGTATCTCGAAGTGGCCGAATTGCTCGGCATCATTAACGTGTGGGAGCAGCGTGGCCCACCGGATTTCTGCGAAAAGGTAGCTGGCGACTGGGTTTGCAATTAGAATAGTTAATTAATTGCGGCCAGGGGAGCTTAAGTGAAAGCATCCGACTTGTTGGTTAAATGCCTCGAAGCAGAAGGTATCGAGTACATATTTGGCGTTCCCGGCGAAGAAAACGCCGATTTCGTGATCTCGCTGGAACAATCGAC
>SMVB01359758.1_pt1 | contig 12248 bp, 8 predicted proteins | sample 2456461 | NCBI WGS metagenome assembly SMVB01 (sample SAMN11095934, study PRJNA526329) | marine sediment metagenome | biome: Marine sediment; feature: Surficial sediment; material: Deep marine sediment; isolation source: Hadal surficial sediment | place: Pacific Ocean | collected 2014-05 | depth 0-1...
AGCGAGCCTCTCTCCCCTTCTCAGATGGCTTCGATCGGTTGGAAGAACCGACAGGGGCTCGGTGATTGTGCGAACCAGTTCCACTACTACCGACTCACTCACGACGATCGGATCCTTTGGGGCGGCTACGACGCGATCTACCACTACGGCAGCGGTCTGCAAAGGGGCCATGAGCAGCGACCCGAGACCCTGGAACGGCTGTCGCGTCAATTCTTCGAGACGTTTCCCCAGCTCGAAGGGCTGCGATTCAGCCACACCTGGGGAGGCCCGATCGGCACGACCACACGCTTCTGTATGGATACCGGGTCCGCCTTCGCGGGTCGGGTGGCATGGGCGGTCGGCTACACAGGCCTTGGCGTCGTCGCGAGTCGCTTCGGGGCGCAGATCGGCCTCGACCGTCTCGACAATCCCGACAGCCCGCGCCTGAAGCTGCGCCTGGCGCGTCGTCGGGCGATACCCTGGCCCCCTGAGCCTCTGCGCTATCTCGGCATCCAGCTCACACAATTCGAGCTTGCGCGAGCGGATCGAAACGGGGGACGGCGGGGCGCATGGCTGCGTCTGCTCGATCGCCTCGGACTCGGATTCGACTCCTGAGCCGCTTGGGCCTTTTCCAGGCGCAGACTAGTTTCTCGTCTCAGAGCGTCGATGGGGGCAGTGGAGTGGTGGACGACGATGTGAGCACGAGTGATCCCGGCAACCCGCGCAGGCGCGAGCTCGAGCGCCGGATCGAAGAGCTCGAAGCCTACGACGAAGCGGCGTTCGGGCACTTTACCGCCTGGGACTGGATCGTCTGCACAGTGTTCTGCCTCGGATTGCCGCTGCTGGCGATTTTGTGGTGGGCCGCATGAGTACACCCGAACAGGAACAGGACGGCGTCCTCGGGCGCATGCCGGTGCTCCTCGACGAGCGCGAGTACGGAACCGCGGGGGCCCACACGACCTGTTTCGCGTACGCGGTCGCGACCTGGTGTTTCCTGACGGGCGGCTATGTCGCCGAGCTGGTCGGCGCCGTCCAGGGCATCGTCTGTCTGGTCGCGGGGACCCTCATCGGCCTGTTCGTGACGACGATGCCGCTCTCGATTGCGAGTCAGCGCTATGGGCTCGAGCAGATGGACGCGTGCAAGCCTGCCTTCGGTCAGCGCGGTGCCCAGGTCATGCTGATCTTCTACCTGATCAACATGCTGGGCTGGTCTGGACTGATCCTCGTGATGTTCGGAAACGGTCTGCATAACATTGCGGAGGCGCTCGGCTACGAGCCGGGCCGCTGGCTCACCGGGGCCGGCGTCGCGCTCGGCCTGTGGCTCTCCTACTTGATCGTGACGCGGGGTGTGCACCTTCTCAAACTCTTGAATTCGATCATCACACCGGGCCTCGCGCTGCTGGTCATGTTCATGATGTACGTGCTGTTGCACGACAAGGGTTGGGAGACGATCGCAAATGCTGCGCCCCTCGCTCCGGGACCGAAGCCCGCCGTCAACTACGTCATCGCGCTCGAGCTCGGCATTGCCGGCGGCATCTCGTGGTGGGGTGGGATCGGGTTCCTGGCCCGCAACACGCGGTCGCGCCGCAACGCGATCTACCCGGAGCTCCTGCAACTGGGACTCGCCGGCGCGCTCGTGTGCTGCGTCGGCCTCTTCTCGTCGCTCGTCGTGCGGTCAAGCGACCCGACGGAGTGGATGGTGCCGATCGGCGGAGTGTTTCTAGGCGTACTCGCACTCGGCTTCGTGGCCCTCGCCAATGTGACGTCGACCGCGGTTTCGCTCTTTGCGAGCGGATTGGCGCTGCGTCACGTGCCGGGCCTGCGGGAGATGAAGTGGAAGCGGCTGATGCTGCTGACGATCGCCCCGTGCGTACCCTTCGTGTTCTGGCCGCATGAACTCTTCAGCATGGGGGACGCTTTCCTCGCGTACAACGGCACGATGTACGCGCCCATCGTCGGCATCGTATTCGTCGACTTCATCGTGCTACGACGGCAGCGTCTCTCGCTATGGGCGATCTTCGAAGGCTCGTCCAGTGGCGCTTATCACTACAGCCACGGCTTTCACTGGCCGGCGCTTGCGTCCCTGCTCCTCGGGCAGGGGTTGTACCTCTTCCTCTACAACCCGATCACTGGCGAGTTACACGATTCATTCCAACTCCTGCCACCGTCGGTCGTCGCGTGTGTCGTTCCTGCGCTGACCTACTGGGTCGCGACGTTGCTGATGCGGAGAACCGCCACGGCAGACCTGAAGGCACCGCGACGTCTGGTCGAACCGAATATCTGACGCCGATCTGTCCGAGGCCGACACGACGCGACCGTCCTCTTCAGGTAGCGGCGTCAGGGTTGCTGCGCTGGCGTCGTTCGCAGCGTGCGCGGACCGCGGTTGAACCACACTTCGAGCGATGGACCGATCGCGGCCGGAGCGGCATCCCACGCCCGGTTGACCGCCGCAACGATGTCCAGTCGGCCGTCGTCGTCGAGGTCGAAAAGAGTCACGCCGGTGTGTCGGGGGTGGCCCGATTCGATCTCCCAGGGAATCCAGCCGTCGCCGTCGCGCTCGAACCAGATCACGGAGTCGAGGCGCATGGCGTCCGGAGAAACGGGAAGCTCGACCTGGGGCAGGAACCCGCAGGCGACGATATCGAGGTCGCCGTCTCCGTCCAGGTCGCCAACATCGGCGGCGTGTGCGCCGTAGAGCCGACCGATCCGCTGCGCGCGAAAGCCTTCCGCACCCCGGTTCTCGAGCCACGTGATGCCGTGGTAGGGCTTGAAGGCGACGCCGTCGTCGAGCGTATCCCCATTTGAAAGCAGGAAGTCGACGTCCCCGTCTGCGTCGAGGTCGGCGGCGACGAGGTTGCTCGTGCCCCAGGTCGGGTGTGGTGCTCGATACAGCACGCGCTCTTCGTAGCCCGACGGATTTTTTGGAAGAAACAGCGACACGATCTCGTGTTCCTGGGCGAAGGCCACCACAAAACCGGGACCCGTCCCCGGTAGAAGATCGTAGACCGGGATGACGGACACCGCACCTGTCCGGTCGATGACGCGCTCCAGGCGAAAGTCGAGTGCGTCCGCCCCGGACTCGTTGTGCAGCACGTACACCCCACCCTCGTGCAGATACCCGAACGCTGCGACGACCAGATCGAGGTCGCCGTCGAGGTCGAGGTCCAGCGGGCGTACGTCGGTGACGCGACCGATCCCCTCGACGAGGGGCCGAAGCTCGAACTCGCCGGCCTGGCTTTGCAATGCGATGAGGACGCGCCCCGTCGGATCGTCCGTCGGCATCATGTTGCCCAGATCAGCGACCAGGAGGTCATCGAGGCCGTTTCCGTCGAGATCGCCCGCCGACACCCTCGCCGGATGCCCAGCCTGCCCGATCAGTCGCGGGCCGGTCTTCCACGAGAAGAGATGGATGCTTCCGAGTGCCATGTTGGGCACGGCAAGCAGCGAGCCGATGGGTCCGACCGTGGCGACCCCGGGCCCACTCTCGCGTCCGAGCCGGATCGAGCGGCGTTCGAAGAGCAGTGGCGCCGGCTCGTCGCGTGTGATGGGGTACTCCATCCGCAGTTGTTCGGGTGCGCGAGCCTCGAACCAGGCGACGAAGCCTTCGACGTCGAAGTCGGGACTGCTGATTTCCGAAGCGAGGTCGCTTACGAGGAACGACATGTGTTCGATCTGGGCCCGCCAGGCCGAACGCGGGAGCACGCCCGGACTGGGAAAGAGATGGCAGCCGCTGCATACCGCATGCACCGTCGCGTCCTCCGGCTGGGTCATGCGGCCGAGGCGTGCGTCGCGCCCGAGTGTGAGAACGACGAATGTCGCAATGCCGAGCCCGGCGAGCAGCAGGAGAATCGAACGCATCTTCAGAGGCTGGGGACGCTATCAGACCCAGGTGGCGTATCCTCCTGTCGTGACCCGCTTTCGCGCATATAGGCTCCCGGCCAGGCTGCTCTTGGTCGTGTGCACGGCCGTCTGGGGGCTCGCATGTCCCGAAGCCGATAGTCGGCCTTCGTCACTCGAAGAGTGGCGGGCACAGCGTGCACGGCTCGACGAGACCGTCTGGGCGAACGAGCGGCTCGCGCAACAGTACGAGCAAACGCTCGTCGCGTTGTGGGACGCACTCCTGCAGGCGGATCGCCGTGGTGAGCCGGCCGACAAGGCCGGAATCCTCGCCGACCTCGCGGTCGAGCGCATCACGATCGGTACGCCGGTCCCGGTCGAAGTCTTGGACCACGGCATCGAGCGAATCGTCTTCGAAGCGCCCCGCCAAACTCTGACCTCGACGGAATGGGCTGGCTTCGTTGGCGACCTCGCAAGCGAGGGGTATCGGCTCGTTCAATCCGAGTGGCACCACGCGAGGTTCGAGCCGAAGACCGATGAATCACGCGCTCGCTCGCTCGTCTCCATCGTGCTGCACATCGAAGCGGCTGACGAACGGCGAATCATTGTCGAGGGCGAGCTCGGGGTCGAGTGGTCTGAAGAGCGGGATCGAGCCGGCAACTTCGTACCGCTACGCGTCGACGCGACGGGTCTCGAAATGTTGACTCGCAGTGGCCCGTTGGCGTTCGAACGGATCTTTTCGGTGCGGTCACCTCGGCGTCCAGACGACTACGCCGGGATTCACCCGCTGTTGATCTATGACCTCGATCGAGACGGTCGGCCCGACGTCGTCATGGTGCGCGCTGCGCGCGTATTGTGGAACCGTGAAGGCGGCTTCGAAATGGGGCGGTTGATCGATCGTCCCGACCTGCTGACGGAGGCCGCGGTCATCGCAGACTTCGATGGAGACGGGCATCCGGACCTGCTCGCGACCCGTGCACGCGGCGACCTCGTGCTCTACCCCGGGAACGCGCAGGGGCGATTCGACGGTGAGCCACGCGTCACGCTATTCGAGGAGCCGCTGCTCGGGCCCTCGGTCCTGACCGCGGGTGACATCGACGCCGACGGAGACCTCGACGTGTGGCTCGGGCAGTACCGGCCTGCCTATGCAGGGGGGCAGATGCCGTCACCCTTCTACGATGCGAACGACGGCTATCCGGCCTACCTGCTCCTGAACGACGGGGCCGGGAACTTTGTACCCGCCACCGAGAGCGCCGGCCTCGCTGCAAAGCGCTTCCGGCGAACCTACACCGGTAGTTTCGTGGATCTCGATTCCGATGGAGATCTCGATCTGCTCGTCGTGAGCGACTACGCCGGCGTCGACGTCTACCACAATGACGGCACCGGTCGTTTCACCGATGCCAACGATACGCTGCACGGCGACCGCCATCTTTTTGGCATGTCGGCCGCGTTCGCCGACTACGACCTCGACGGTCGGCTCGACTTCTTCGTCGCCGGGATGGGCTCGACGACGGCTCGACGGCTCGAAGCGCTGGGCCTCGGGCGTGCGGATCGTCCCGATGTGACCAAAATGCGCATGCGGATGGGCTTCGGCAACCGGCTCTACCTCGCCCGCGACGATGGCTGGCAAGAATCGGCCTTGGCCTCGGGGGTCGCTCGCACCGGATGGACCTGGGGAACGACAGCCTTCGATTTCGACAACGATGGCGATCCCGACCTGTTCGCCGCGAACGGCCATCAGAGCGGGCAAAGTACCAAGGACTACTGTTCCAACTTCTGGAGTTACGACCTCTACGACGGTGTGTCGGAATCGGACCCGACGCTGGCGAAGCTCTTTCTCGAGGAGTCGCGGGGGCTGCGGTCGGGTGAGGAGTCCTGGGACGGCTATCAGAAGAACCACTTGCTCATGAATCTCGGGGGCGAGGGTTTCGTCGATGTTGCATTTCTGCTGGGTATCGCAGATCAGTTCGACAGCCGCTCGGCGGTGAGTGCCGATCTCGACCGTGATGGCCGGGTCGACTTGCTCGTGACGGAACATCTGGGAACCGAGGGCGAGCAGCTGCACATCTACCGGAATATCCTCGAGACTGAAAACGCCTGGATCGGAGTGGATCTCCGAGAGTCGGGCAACGGCAAGTCCCCGATCGGCGCTTCGGTCCGCGTCCGTACGACGGAAAGAACGCACGTTGGGCGGGTCGTGACCGGTGAGAGCCTGATGGCGCAACACGCAGCGACGCTTCACTTCGGACTGGGCGCCGAAGAAAGGGTCGAAACGATCGAGGTCCACTGGCCCAACGGTACGAAGCGAGTCCTGCGCAACCCGGAGCCGAATCGTTACCACCTCGTGCTGGCGCCGTTAGTCGTCGGGCGACCGGAAGTGCTCGATACCAGCCTGGAAATCCCAGCGGACGTGTTGCGTGGCCCAGAACTCTTCAAAGCACTCCTGGCGGAGCTCCCGACCCCGTCCGAGCCCCAGGAGGCCTCGGCAGATCTGCATTCCTCCGATCGCTAGGGTGCGGCATCGTGCGTGGCCGCGGGCCGCAGGACCAGGCGGCGCTCGCTCGCGTCGAGAATCCGCTCGCGGCTGAATAACAGTGGAAAGCTCTCGTCTCGCGACCACGCGTGGAAGAGGTCTCGGTAATGGGCGCTCGAGGGGTCGCCCGACTGCCCGGGCGTATTCATGGCGACCGAATCGTCCCAATTTCCAACGTCGAGCAACATCCGGAAGGACGCTCCGTAGCGCTGGACGAAATCTTCGAGGGTGTACGACGTCGAATTGACCGTGGTGCCGCTACCCCCTCGCGGCGCGGGTCCGACGTTCGCGATCGCACGGCGCGCTTCCGGCAGTAGCGCGGACGCCGGGTGCGAGAGCTCTGCACGATGCAAGCGCCCCCAGCTCCAGCTGTCCCAGTCTGGACCGAGGAGCGACTTCGTGTCGCGGATTGCGGATGCCAGGCTTTCGAGAAGTGCTTGTTTGCGCGAATCGGCTGGTTGCGAGGGATCCTCGAGCCGAGACAACCAGACCTCCGCGCTCGATCCCTCGAAAACGTCGTATAGAAGGGCTTCGTCGAGCACTTCCTCGAGTATCGCGTCGTCCTTGATCCAGCGCGCCATGACCGCGCGCGAGAGATGGCGGTAGGCCCAGACTTCGTAAAGGGCGGCCGGGGCACTGTCGGCACGAATGTCACCATCCCAGTCGCCTAACAGAGCGAGGGCGCGTGCGACGTCAGGATCGTCGCTGTGAAGTCCTTCGAGCAGTGCCAGGACGCGCCTTGCCGGGATCGAGCGTGTGTCGCTTTGCAGCTTCAACATGTCCTTGAATTCGAGAGGCATGTCGGGTGCGAGCTGCTCGCGGATCCGATCGTATCGATACGGCAGGATCCATTCGTAGCCGAGCGCGTGGGGATAGTCCGGCGGCAGGTTCATCTGGTTGGCCGTCGCGACCCAGCCGCGTGACGGATTGTATTCCATCGGCAGCTCGTCCATGTCACGAAAGCCGGCCCACTCGTAGCGGCCGTCGCCCGGCACGGGCAACAGGCCGTCCCAGTTCGGCCGAATCGGCGCGAGCCCACCCGGCTTCCAGCCGATATTCCCGTCCACGTCTGCATACAAGAGGTTCTCCGGCGGCAGACCCCAGCGGTTCATCGCCGCGAGAAAATCGTCCCAATTCTGCGCTCGCATCGACAGGATGCTGCCGAGATAGGGAGCCATTCCAGGCTCGAGCCAGGCGGCGCGCAGCCCGATCGCCAGGTTCTTCTTCGGATCTTCGAACATCACCGGGCCGTGTCGAGTGTACGCGAGCGTCACTTCGACACTGTCTGCATTGCGGACCTCGATTCGCTCGCGGACGATCTGCATCGGCTCCCAGCGATCGCGATAGCGGTACTCGTGGGGCTTTCCCGGTCGCGTCTCGTAGACGTAGAGATCCTCTTGATCGATGAAGAAGATGGTCAGGCCGAAGGCGACCCGTCGGTTGTGGCCGATCGAGAGGCCGGGCAGAGCGGGCTCTCCAGCGCCGATGACATCCAGGCCCGGTGCCACGAGGTGAGCGATATAGCGCAGTGAGGGGACCGAGATCGCGCGGTGTGGATCGTTTGCGAGCATCGCTCGTCCGCTGGCAGAGCGTGCGGCTGAGATCGCCCAGTTGTTACTCGCGCTGCGAAGGGCCTGCGCATTGGATCCCGCTCCTTCCGCGGCGGCAAGCGTAAGCTGTCCACGATCACCCCGTTCGAAACGTACCCCGCCCCTTGCGCGGTAGTACACGTCGAGCACCTCGTTCGGAATGTCGGAGAGGTCGAGTCCTTCTGGCACGCTCACTTCGTGGGGTGGTGAGAGTCGCTCGCGAAAGCGCAGTGCCGCGAGCCCGTGGTCGCGGACGAACTTCGCGCGCGAGGCCTCTTGGCTCGCGTTCCACAGTAATCCGTGGCTGCGAATTCGCACGACCGTCTCGGGTGTCCACAGCGCCGGCTCGTAGTCGAGCAGCTCGAACTCGAAGGGCAGGAGTTCGGGTCTTCGCCGTGTGAGTTGGACGTACGCGTTGAGGCCGGCAACGAACGAAGAGACGATGCGCTTCGTGTCCGAGGCGTACGCGAGCCACTCCGCATGCATGTCACCCCGAAACAGGAAGAGCCTTGCGGCGCGATCCTTCTCGACGAACTCCGCGCCGAAAACCTCCGCGAGGGTCCCGTCGCCGCGGCGCTTCCAGAGGTCGAGTTGCCAGAGTCGGTCGCGCGCGGCGTTCCAGCCCTGGCCGAAGAAGACGTCGTCGAGATTTTCTGCATAGATGTGGGGCACGCCCCAGCGATCGACGAGGATCTCGACCTCGGAGACAAGTCCGTCCACTTCGTACACAGTCGTCGGCAGCGTTGAAAGCGATGAATCAGCGGCTGACGCTGCGCCCGGAAGGCAGAGCAAAAACGAGATCGAGAGAAGCAGCAGGTTCTTCAGTCTCACTCGGTGTCCTGCGGCGACACGGCGGCACCCGGATCGGGCGCGGCAAAGACCGCGTCGAGCTGGTCGAGTGACACGACGTCCCCTCCGCTATTTCGGGTCAGCTCATCAAGATAGGCAGCACTCGCGCCGCCGAACGGGACGGCCCACACCGCGATTCCCCGCTCGCCGAGCTCGTCTCCGAACTTCGCTGCTCGCCGCGACGACCAGTAGACGCCGTCGGGAGCGGCGGGCTTGCCGGGGGAGAGCAACAGAATCGTGCGGGGGCGCGCGGGCTTCTGCGGCGAAGCCCCGTCCAACAGCTCGGCCGCGAGCGCGAGCAGACGAGCGAGATCCGTGCGCCTGTATTCTCGAACCGCTGGAAGATCCGTGAGGGCAGCAAGCACCGCGTTGGGCGATCCGACCGGTACCACAGTGCGGGGCTCGTCGGTGAGCCGGATGAACCTCGTGGCGCGCGACCAGACGCGGAGCGTGAACGACGCCAGACCTATGCGATTTTCGCGGTCGGCGAGCCTCGCTACGAGGGCGCGCGCCACCTCGAGTTGCAGCGCTTCGACAGTATCGTCCGAATCGGTGGTCCAGCTCCTTGCGGGGGTCGGGAGTGTCTCCCTCTCCCTGATCACCCATTCACGGTTGCGGCCGACGACACCGTCCTGGTCGACATCGAGGCCAGACGCGAGCAGCGCGAGCGTGGAGTGATCGATCGCGATCACGACATCCGACGAGATGAATGGAGGGGAATCAATCCGTACTCTCGTTTCGGAAGAGTGCGTCGGACCGTCGTGAGTGGATGCTGCGCGGTCGCTCGCACAGCCGGAGCCAAGAGAACCGATGAGGATGACCAGGAGTAGCCAGCGGTGGCAGCTCGCCATGAAGAAAAGCTAGCAGAAAGGGTGTCTGTAATACGTGGGCGGGTGGTGTGCCGCAGCCCTGGCTACAATAATGGACCATGGGCGACCCCATCGACGACGGATACCGAATGCCCCCTGAATGGGATCCGCACACGCGCTGCTGGATGGCGTGGCCGTGCAACGAGGAGACGTTCACGGATCTCACAGTCGCGCGTCGGGCCTATGCGGCGGTTGCACGCGCGATCGCGCGCTTCGAGCCGGTGACAATGGTTGCGAATGCACAGCATATCGATGACGCCCGTGCCCACTGCGGTGACGGGGTCGAGTGCTCTCCTCTCGAGATCGAGGATTCCTGGCTGCGGGATACAGGTCCCACCTATCTGATCGATCGGCAGGGCGGACTCGCCGGTGTCGACTGGCCGTTCAACAACTACGGCGAAATCGACGAGAACTACGAGAACGACAAGCGAATCGCCCAGCGCCTGCTGAAGCATTCCGGAGTTCGGCGCTTTGAAGCCCCCATCATTCTCGAGGGCGGTGCGATTCACAGCGACGGGCAGGGTACGCTTCTCACGACGGAGAGCGTGGTGCTGAATCCGAATCGGAACCCAGGCCTAACAAAGTCGGAAGCCGAGGAGGTCTTTCGCGCTTATCTCGGTGTCGAGAAGGTCATCTGGCTCGACAAGGCCCTGGACATCGATTCGACGGATGGCCATGTGGACAATCTCGCGTGCTTCGTACGCCCCGGCGTGGTGGCTGCGCTCGTTTCGGAGGACCCAGCTGATTCGCATTACGCGCCGCTGCGCGAGAACCTTCGACGACTCGAAAATGCAAAGGATGCAGCCGGCCAGTCGTTGGAGATCATCGAGATCCGTCAGCCGAGCCGGATGGAATTTCGCGGCGAGCGGGTCTGCGCGTCCTACATCAATTTCTACATTGCGAATGGCGGGATCGTCGTTCCGGTATTCGACGATCCGGCCGATCGCGACGCGATCGAGGCGCTCGAGCGAGCCTTTCCGGATCGAGTGGTGGTGCCGGTCCCCGGGCTGGACATCGTCCGAGGAGGAGGATGTATCCACTGTATTACACAACAGGAACCCAGACCGTGAGGCCCAGATCATGAGAGAAGTAACGGTTGCGGCGACACAGATGACTTGCAGCTGGGATGTGGATGAGAACGTCACGCGCGCGATGGAACTCGTTCGGGAGGCGGCTTCGAGAGGTGCGAACGTCGTTCTGATCCAGGAGCTCTTCGAGACGCCCTATTTTCCTGCGGAGGAGCGCGAAGAGTACTTCGCGCTCGCAAAGCCGCTTCAGGGCCATCCGACGATCGCGAAGATGTCCGCGCTCGCTAGCGAACTCGAAGTGGTCTTGCCGGTCAGCTTCTTCGAACGTGCGGGCAACGCGTACTTCAACTCGGTTGCGATGGTCGACGCAGATGGCAGCGTGATGGGCGTCTATCGCAAGAGCCACATTCCCGATGGGCCCGGCTATCAGGAGAAGTACTACTTCACTCCAGGAAACACCGGCTTCCGGGTCTGGAAGACCCGCTACGGCATCCTCGGCGTGGCGATCTGCTGGGACCAGTGGTTCCCCGAGTGCGCTCGGGCGATGGCACTTCAGGATGCCGAGATTCTTTTCTACCCCACAGCCATCGGAGACGAGCCGCTGCCCCAGTCACTCGATTCGAAGACCCGGTGGCAGCGCGTGATGCAGGGGCATTCGGCCGCGAACGTGATGCCTGTCGTCGCAGCGAACCGAATCGGAAGCGAGGAGTCGGCGTCGAAACTGACGTTCTACGGTTCCTCGTTCATCACCGATGACAGCGGCGAGATTGTCGCCGAGGCTCCGAGGGATGAGCAGACGGTTGTGACAGCGACCTTCGACCTCGATGCGTTGCGGGCAAACCGTGCGGCCTGGGGCCTTTTTCGTGACCGGCGGACGGCTCTCTATCGCAGCCTGTTGACCCTGGACGGACAGCTGGAATGACGACCTCTTCGGCGCAGCAGATCTTGGTCGGAGGCTGTCTTTGTGGTCAGCTGCGCTACGAGGCGACTGATCTCATCGACGCCGGCTATTGCCACTGCAGACTCTGTCAACGGGCGAGCGGTGGCCCGGGTCGAGCCGCAATACCCTATCTGGGTGTCTTCACAGATTTCCTGGTTCGATACGAGGGACGATCTGACACGATATGCTGAAGCGGGTCCTGACTCCATATTCTCGTGGGTCAGACTGCTAGGTCTCGGCAGCCGTATCGCGAGCCAGCCTAGCCTCTTGCCAGGCAAGGGCGGCCTTCGCGCCGTCCTTCTCCAGGATCTCGTTGAACTCCCGGGATTCCGGTGTTTCACTGTCTTCGGCGATCACGCCGAGCTCGAGGCCCTGGAGCAAGCCCTGACGCATACCCATGATTTCCGCGCCGCGGTTGATGGCCTGCTTCGTAAGCCGGACGGCAATCAGGTCGTTGGCGGCGATCGAGCGCGCGATGGCAAGCGCCTCATCGAGGCAACGATCCTCGGGCACCACGCGATTGACGAGGCCGATCGCGAGTGCGCGCTCGGGGGTGACCCGGTCGTCGCCGGTCAGCAGCAGCTCTTTCGCCTGCTTCAAACCGATCACCCAGGGCAGGATCAT
>SMVB01038676.1_pt1 | contig 12247 bp, 13 predicted proteins | sample 2456461 | NCBI WGS metagenome assembly SMVB01 (sample SAMN11095934, study PRJNA526329) | marine sediment metagenome | biome: Marine sediment; feature: Surficial sediment; material: Deep marine sediment; isolation source: Hadal surficial sediment | place: Pacific Ocean | collected 2014-05 | depth...
AAGCCAAACGCCAGCAGATTGACCGGATCGGTCAATACCTTGCGCCGCAGTTCCACATTTTCTCTATCCTGGTTCAAAGGTGTGCCTGTAGCCGGCGTCCTGGTAGTCGAATTGGTCACCGTTCCTGGTGCACTTCAGGCCGCTGCCCTCAAGCACCTGCCCCAGGCGCGTAATGGCCACGCCGGTACTTTCTCTGATTGCAGCGATTTCGTCCTCAGCAGCGCTTGCCGTAAAACACAGCTCGTAGTCATCGCCGCCACCCAAGGCAAAACGCAATGCGTCGTCCTCATCCATCAGATTCGTAAGTTGTGATGACAAGGGAATGTCGGCCAGTTCCAGGGATCCCGCTACGCCGCTTGCCGCGAGAAGTTTATCGAGATCGGTATACAGCCCATCGGACAAATCGATCGCCGCATGTGCAATCGAGGCAATTGCTGCACCGGCTTCAATACGCGCAACAGGCCTGGTGAACTGTCTGATCAAATAATCGACGTCATCGCTGCCGGGTAACCCGCTCTGCAATATTGAGAGCCCGGCCGCCGCATCGCCCACGGTGCCGGTTACGTAGATCGCATCGCCCTCCTCGGCACCAGCGCGCAGCATTGCTTTGCCGGGATCAACATCGGCAATGATCTGGACGCTGATAACTGTTTGCTCACCACGCGTCGTATCACCACCGACCAGCGCCAGCGCGTGTTCATCCGCCGCTTCGAACAGCCCGCGCGCAAAACCATCGAGCCAGGCCCGCTCAGCATTTACGAGCGTCAGCGCCAGTGTCATCCATCTCGGCCGTGCACCCATCGCGGCAACGTCCGAAAGATTGACCGCAACCGCACGGTACCCGATATCCGCGGGAGCAAGCGTTTCCGGATAATGTATGCCAGACACCAGCGTGTCGACGACACTGATCAGATCGCGGTCATGAGCCGGGATCAGTACAGCGCCGTCGTCGCCGATGCCGACACGAATTCCTTCGCCGGACGATTCACGCGCGAAATACCGGCGAATAATTTCAAACTCATCCACTGCTTTCGGGGCTCCGGGATTCTTTATCGGGCCGAAGTTCTTTCGCAGCCCGGTCCAGGAGTGCATTAACATATTTGTGCCCGTCGACCGCGCCGAAGCGCCTGGCGAGGTTCACGGATTCATTGATGACGACTTTAAACGGAACGTCGGGTTTTTCCTGCAGCTCGTAAAAGCCCAGCATGAGAATGCCGCGTTCCACTGGATCGAGTTGCGACAACGGCCGGTCGGCAAATTTGTCGATGCTCTCTTCGAGTTTCTGCGTATTTCTGCAAATCGCGCTTAGGACTTCGTCAAAGTACTTCTGGTCGACGCGCTCATAATCGGGGCGATCACGAAATTGGGCAAGCAACTCCGATTCGCTGTGACCCGCAATCTGCATTTGATAGAGCGACTGCACGATCAATTCGCGAGCGCGACTTCGTGCCCCTGTGCGCGACGCCTTAGGCCTCATGGATTAGTCGAGTTTTCGCAGCAGATTGACCATCTCAATGACTGCGAGCGCTGCTTCTTCGCCCTTGTTTCCAGCCTTGGTGCCCGCGCGTTCGATCGCCTGTTCAATCGTGTCGGTGGTCAGCACGCCAATGCCAATCGGCACGCCATGTTCGCGGCCAGCCGCAGCGATGCCACGAGTGCACTCGCCAGCGACATAGGCGAAATGCGGTGTCGCGCCGCGAATAATGGCGCCGAGCGCGATGATTCCATCGGCACGCCGCGCTGCGGCGACTTTGTCTACGGCCAGCGGCATCTCGTACGCGCCCGGGACCCTGATAATTTCGAGGCTCGAATCATCGGCGCCGTGCCGGCGCAGACAGGACACCGCACCTTTTATCAGTGATTCAACGATGAATTCGTTGAATCGGGAAGCGACAATCGTAAACCGCGCATCCCGCGCGTTCAGATCCCCTTCCGTTGTTTTTATTTTTTCCATAAAGATTATTTCTTAGCTTTCTACATATTCGGAGATTTCCAGGTCGAATCCGGAAATGCCGTGCATCTGTTTGGGCGCCGACAGGACCCGCATTCTTTGAATGCCAAGATCCCTGAGGATTTGCGCGCCAATCCCATAGGTGCGAATTACCGAATCACCGTCACGCTTTTCCCGCAGCTCGTCGGGCGCCCGTGAGAGTCCTTCGATCGATTCCACGAGCTCCCGCGATGTTTCCCGCTCGCGAAGTATAACCACTACGCCCGCCTCCTCAGCGGCAATGCGCTCGATCGCGCTATCGATGGGCCAGCCAAGGCTGCGATCCTGAATTCCTATGATGTCACCAAGCGTATCCTGGATGTGGACGCGTACCAGCGGTTCCCTGGCGGCTTTCAGGTCGCCCTTGGCCAGCGCGATATGCACCGCCTGATTGACGTGATCGTCGTAGCAATACATGGTGAATTCGCCATGCGCCGTGTTGACGATTGTTTTAGAGATCTGCTCGACATTGCGTTCCTTTTCCAGTCGATAGCGAATCAGGTCTGCAATCGTGCCGATCTTTACGCGATGTTCACGGGAAAATTTTTCGAGGTCAGGCCGGCGCGCCATGCTGCCGTCTTCGTTGAGAATTTCCACAATCGTCGCCGCAGGTTCCAAACCAGCCAATCTCGCAAGATCACAACCGGCCTCCGTATGCCCCGCGCGCGTCAGGACGCCGCCGGGCTGCGCCATTACCGGAAAGATGTGGCCGGGCTGACTCAGATGCTCAGGAAGTGCGTCTTTGGCAACGGCGACTTGTACCGTCCGGGCACGATCATGTGCCGATATGCCGGTCGTAATTCCCTCCGCCGCCTCGATTGATATGGTGAAATTTGTCGCGTGTTTCTGGTCGGTGTCATCGACCATCAGCGGTAACCGCAATTGTGCGCATCGCTCACGGGAAATGGTCAGGCAGATCAAGCCGCGTCCGTAGCGGGCCATGTAGTTGATGTCTTCAGGCCGGACTTTTGCCGCAGCCATCAGCAGGTCGCCTTCGTTTTCGCGGCTCTCGTCATCAACCATGATGACCATCTTGCCGTTACGAACATCCGCGATGATGTCTTCAATATCGCTGAGCGCGGCTCCTGCCACTTTTGGATGAATCGTCCTTTTGCGAGACCCCATCTCTTAGATCCTCATGAGCCGCGTTTCTGGCGCACAGGCCCGGATACGAGGCGCGAGCCATTCGCAGCTAAAGCCGCTCCCACATTCGTGCCTTGCAGCCCATCCCGCAGAGTCCGCTTCGCGGCCATGCGGATCTAAGAGATGGGGTCTATGCATAACCGTGTACTCTCAAGTATTCTTTGGTAATCGTGGACTCGTCACCGCTCGTAAGCAGCCTTTCGACATAACGTGCCAGCAAATCGACCTCGATGTTTACTTCGATTCCAGTCCGGTAGTCGCCGATAATCGTCACATCTGCCGTATGCGGAATGATATTCACACCGAAAGTGTTATCCGATACCTCATTGACGGTAAGACTCACGCCGTCAATGCAGACGGATCCCTTGCTGGCAATGTAGCGGCTGTACTCGGCCGGAATCCCGATAACGAGTCTAACCGAGCGGGCATCTGTCTCGCGAGTCTTTATCTGTCCTACACAATCGATATGTCCGCTGACCAGGTGTCCGCCCAGGCGCTCAGCGAGGCTGACTGACGGTTCCAGGTTCACCCTGCTGCCCTCGGCAAGATTGGCCAGCGCCGTCACTTTGGTCGTTTCCGCGCTTACATCCGCAACGAATCCGTTACCCAGGAACTCGACCGCGGTAAGACACACGCCATTAACGGAGATACTTTCGCCCACCGCAAATTCCTTCCAGGCCAAATCAGCGCTGGTAATGGTCAGCCGCAGGTCGCCGCCCTGCTGCTCCATCTTCGCGACCCTGCCAATGGCTTTAATGATTCCGGTAAACATTAACGATGCGGCCTTGAAGTTATCCTCAGGTCTGCGCCAATCCTTCTGATATCGACAATTTCGAGATTCAATCTTTGATCGATATTCTGCCAGCCGGACGTCGTAAACATACCGCGAGTTTCGCTACCCATCATATGGGGGGCCAGGTAAATGACGAGCTCATCGACCAGGCCGGACGCGAGCATGCTGCCGGCCAAAGTCGGTCCCGCCTCCACCAGCATATCGTTTATCTCGAGCTCTGCCAGTCTTTCCAAAACAGCCGTCAAATCCACGCCGTCGTCGCGGCCGGCGACGACATGTACGGAGGCCCCGGCCGCCTCTAACGTACTTCGATTATCGTCATCCGCACAAAAAACTGCCGTCGCACCCGGCAGGCCAAGCAATCGTGCCGACGCCGGCATTTTCAAATGGCTATCCAGCACAACGCGCAGCGGTTGCATGCCATCATTGTCGATATCGTCGCGCCGCACGGTAAGGCTCGGGTCATCCGCAAGCACGGTCCCAACGCCAACCATGACTGCACCGGACGAGGCGCGAAGCCGCTGCACGTCGTCTCGCGCCGCATCGCCGGTAATCCACTGACTCTCGCCGTTGGCCATCGCAGTCCTGCCGTCCAGGCTTGCTGCGATCTTCATGCGTACAAACGGACGACCACGCTGCATGCGAGACAGGAAGCCTTCATTGAGTGACGCTGCCTCATCCTGCAGCAAGCCCGTGCGGACGGAAATACCGGCATCTTCGAGTGCGCTGTGTCCGCTGCCCGATACCCTGGCGTTCGGGTCAACCAGCGCGGCGATGACCAGCGCCACGCCCGCCGCGATCAAGGCATCAGCGCAAGCTGGTGTTTTTCCCTGGTGCGCACAGGGCTCGAGGGTCACGTAAGCCGTGGCGCCTTTGGCATCGGCGCCTGCATCCTGGAGTGCGGCAGCCTCGGCATGCGCCTCGCCGGTTTTTCGATGCCAGCCTTCGCCGATGATATTGCCACCCTTCACCAACACACAGCCGACGCGCGGATTTGGATGTGCCGTATACACGCCACGACGCGCCAGCCGCAATGCCCGGGACATGTACTCATAATCGGCCGCCGTGAAAGCATCCACTATTTTTTCTTGCCGGGCAGGTCAGGCAATAACGACATCTGCTCACGACTGGCGTTCGCGTCGGATATTTCCTGCAGTCGCTTGATCTCCTCCTGAAACTCGGTCACATCCTGGAAGCTTCGATACACGGAAGCGAACCTGACATACGCAACCTCGTCCAGTTCGCGCAATTCCTCCATGACCAGCTCGCCAACCAGTCGCGACGGTACTTCACGCTCGCCCATCGTACGCAACTTGTGAACGAGGCGACCGACCGCCTGTTCAAACTCGTCGGAGGGCACAGGGCGTTTTTCCAGCGCCCGCACCATACTGTTTCTGAGTTTGGACTCGTCGAACGGTTGCCGGCTGTTATCGCTCTTGACCAGTCGCGGCATGACCAGCTCGGCGCTCTCAAAGGTCGTAAAACGCTCGTTGCAGGCCAGGCATTGCCGGCGACGGCGGACCTGGCGGCCTTCGCCCGCCAGGCGGGAGTCAATGACCTTGGTTTCTTCGGAGCTGCAAAATGGACAATGCATGAGAGCTAATCATAGCTACCCTTGGAACTCAGGATAGCACTCAATCAGACGTACACGGGGAAGCGCTGACATAAGTCGAGGACCTGGCCACGCACCCGCTGGACCATCAGGTCGTCGCTGATATCGGCCAGGATGTCACAAATCCAGTTCGTCAGTTCCCTGGCTTCTTGCGTAGCGAATCCACGAGTCGTAATTGCCGGCGTGCCAAGCCGCAACCCACTGGTAACGAATGGCGATCGCGGATCGTTCGGCACCGTATTCTTGTTGACCGTGATGTTGGCGCGACCAAGAGCCGCGTCGGCATCTTTTCCAGTGATGTCTTTATCCAGCAGGCTCAAAAGAACGAGGTGATTGTCCGTGCCGCCGGACAAAATTTCGAAGCCACGCTCAGCAAACACGTCGGCCATCACTCGTGCATTCCTGACGACGTTTTCCTGATACGTTATAAACTCGGGACTCATCGCCTCGAGCAGCGCGACCGCCTTGGCAGCAATAACGTGCATTAGCGGACCACCCTGCGTGCCCGGAAATACGAGCGAGTTGAATTTCTTCGCGAGCTCATCATTCTCTCTCGCAAGTATCATTCCGCCGCGCGGCCCGCGAAGTGTTTTGTGGGTGGTTGTCGTTACCACATCGGCGAAAGGCACCGGGTTCGGATACTGGCCGGCAGCAACAAGCCCCGCGACATGCGCCATGTCGGCCATCAGGTACGCGTCAACGCTGTCGGCGATCTCGCGGAAACGCTCCCAGTCGACGACCCGGGAATACGCGGAGAATCCTGCAATAATCAAACGGGGTTTATGCTCGTTGGCGAGACTCTGTACCTCATCGTAGTCGATCAATCCGGTTTTCGAATCGACGCCGTATTGAACCGCATCGAAGAATTTTCCGGAGAAGTTCACCTTCGACCCGTGAGTCAGATGACCGCCGTGAGACAGGCGCATGCCGAGAATCGGATCGCCTGGCTGCAGTAATGCAAAACAGGCTGCCGCATTTGCCTGTGACCCCGAATGGGGCTGCACATTGGCATAGTGCGCGCCGAACAGTTTTTTCGCGCGGTCGATCGCAAGCTGTTCGGCCACGTCGACGTACTCACAGCCGCCATAATAACGCTTGCCCGGATACCCTTCCGCGTACTTGTTGGTCAATACCGAACCTTGCGCCTCCATCACTCGCGGACTCGCATAGTTCTCCGAGGCAATCAGCTCGACGTGTTCTTCCTGACGGCGGGCTTCGGCCACGATGGCGGCAAACAGCTCGCTGTCGAAGACCTCAATGGTGTTCGTTTCGGCGTACATAAGTGAAATGTCTCCGGGATTGCTGCTGCGCCATGGCGCGGGGAGCTTGAAAGGTCGGCAATTGTACATGAGCCCGCAACGTGACAATACTTCTCTTCATCAACCTGTTTCGGCGAATGACTGCACCACCCGGGTCCAGGCCCTGGCCAGGTTTCGGCGGTTATAGCCGCCTCCCCCGGTGCCGACGATACGCCCGTGGCAATGCCGGTCAGCGAGTTTGCACAGACTCCTGGCAGCCAGTGCGTGCGCTTCTTCGGTATAACAAAGGTGCGTTATCGGGTCGCCCTCGAGGCTGTCCGCTCCGCATTGCATGATGATGAACTCGGGTGCGGCGTCGTCGATGTAGGCCTCCACCCGCTGCCAGGCTGCATCGAATTCCTCGTCGCCGGCGCCTGGTGGCATCGGAATATTGAGTTTTGTTCCTGCTGCCGCGCCTTTGCCGGTTTCCGTGGCAGCGCCGGTTCCGGGATAAAGGTAACGGCCGTCTTCATGCAGGTCGGCAAAAATAATGTCGGGATCGTCTTCGAAACCGTAGAACACACCGTCACCGTGGTGTGCATCAATATCGACGTACGCGATTCGCCTGAGTCCATGCTTCTGCCGGAGGTACTCGAGCGCGATACCGCAATCATTGAAGACGCAAAATCCGGCCGCGTGCTCCCGGCCCGCGTGGTGCAGTCCGGCAATTGGCGTGAACGAGCGCGTGGCCGCGCCGCTCATCACCGCGTCGACGGCGGCAAGGGTCGTGCCAACAACATCGGATGCGGTATCGAAGATGCCCAAATACGCCGGCGTATCGCCACCGTCCAGGAAGCCCGTGCCCTCTGCCGACTTCTTCGCAATAAAATCGATGTAGTCGGCCGAATGAAACAGGGATAATTCATCCACACTCGCTCTTCGCGTGCCGGCATATTCGATGGCGGAGCCAAGCCTGGCGTCGGCCAGCTCCAGCTGAAAAGCCTCATGCCGATCGGGTCCGAAGGGGTGATCGTCGCCGAATCCATAATTGGCGAGTGCGTCACCTTTGTAAACGTAAACCGGTTTTTCCTGCATGCTGCCGCTGCCCAGGGCCAGTGCAATTTGCTATTGGCGCAGCATACCTGATAATGCCGCCTTCTTTTTTGAGAGTCTTGAGACAGAATGGCGCAGTACATATATACGATGAATCGAGTCGCCAAGATGGTGCCACCGAAACGATTGATCATCAAAGACATCTCCCTGAGCTTTTTTCCCGGCGCCAAGATCGGCGTGCTCGGATTGAATGGATCCGGCAAGTCCACATTGCTGCGAATCATGGCCGGCATCGACAACGATTTCGACGGCGAAGCCAGACCGCAGCCGGGTATTAACATCGGCTATCTGCCACAAGAACCGGAGCTCGATCCGGAAAAAGATGTCAGGGGTAACGTCGAAGAAGGCGTCGCTGAAATCAAGGCATTGCTGGATCGGTTCAACGATATCAGCATGCAGTTCGCCGAACCAATGGACGACGGGCAGATGAACACTTTGCTCGAGGAACAGGGCAATCTGCAGGACGCAATCGATGCCGCCGGCGGCTGGGAACTGGATCGAAAACTGGATATTGCGGCCGACGCACTTCGCCTGCCGCCCTGGGACGCGGATGTCACCAGGCTTTCAGGTGGCGAAAAACGGCGCATCGCCCTGTGCCGCCTGTTGCTGTCCGAGCCCGACATGTTGCTGCTCGACGAGCCGACCAATCACCTGGACGCGGAATCCGTTGCCTGGCTCGAGCGCTTCCTGGATGAATATCCCAGTACTGTCATCGCCGTCACTCACGATCGCTATTTCCTGGACAACGTTGCCGGATGGATTCTCGAACTGGACCGGGGCCACGGCATTCCGTGGGAAGGTAACTATTCTTCGTGGCTGGAACAAAAAGAACAACGCCTGCAGCAGGAAGAGGCAACGGAAAAAGCACGCCGCAAAACAATGCAGGCCGAACTCGAATGGGTTCGCACCAATCCACAGGGCCGGCATGCGAAATCCAAGGCACGCCTGAAGCAGTTCGCAGAGATCTCCTCTTCGGCCTACCAAAAACGAAACGAGACCAACGAGATTTACATCCCGCCCGGACCCCGGCTCGGTGATGTTGTGGTAGAGGCAACTGACGTCAGGAAAGGATTCGGTGACAAGTTGTTGATGGACTCGCTGAATTTCTCATTGCCCGCTGGCGGCATCGTCGGCGTCATCGGCCCGAACGGTGCCGGCAAGACCACACTGTTTCGCATGATCACCGGCAGCGAGCAGCCGGATTCGGGAACCATCCGCCTGGGCGAAAGTGTCCGCATTGCCAGCGTGGACCAGTCGCGAGAAAATCTCGATGACAACAAGACCGTCTGGGAAGAAATTTCGGGCGGACTTGACTTGATCAAGGTCGGCAAATATGAAACGCCGTCGCGCCAGTATGTCGGCCGCTTCAATTTTCGCGGCGCTGAGCAACAGAGGAAAATCGGGGTTCTGTCCGGCGGTGAGCGAAATCGCGTACACCTTGCAAAGATGTTGAAGGACGGCGGTAATCTGCTCCTGCTTGACGAACCAACCAATGATCTCGACGTCGAAACATTGAGAGCACTGGAACAGGCGTTGCTAGAGTTTCCGGGTTCGGTTGTGGTGATTTCGCATGACCGATGGTTCCTTGATCGCATCGCGACGCACATCCTGGCGTTCGAGGGCGAAAGCCGGGTGGTATGGTTCACCGGCAACTACACCGATTATGAGGCGGACCGCAAACGCCGCCTGGGCGCCGAGGCTGATCGCCCACACCGGATAAAGTACAAAAGACTGGACGCCTGATGACCCTGTTAATATCTGTCAGCATCGTTTTCGGACTCCTGTCCCTGTTCTTTTTGGTCAGGATGATCCACTGCGTGCGGCGTGGGCGCATCATGCGGGCCGGTGGCGCCTGCATTAGCTGTTGCGTGTCGGCCGCCCTGTGCGGCGTTGCCGTCGCGCTACTCTTCAGTTTTCTAAGCTACGCACGGCTGGTCGAAGAGCGCGTGGTATCGCGTATCGAGTTCAGGCGCATCTCGCCGCTGGAATTCCAGGCACGGCTCATGATTGCCGGGGAAGCTGACCGCTTTTTCATTCTGCGTGGCGACGAATGGCAAATGGACGCGAAGATCATCACCTGGACGCCGCCTGCCACGATCCTCGGTCTGGACCCGATATTCCAGTTGGACCGTCTGAGCGGACGATATTCGGATATTGATCGCGAGGTGTCGGAGGCGCGTACTGTCCACTCCCTGGCGCCGGCAATAGCCATCGATCTCTGGAGCACTGCCCGGCGCTTTCCGCTGCTGGCGCCGGGTGTCGATGCGTACTACGGTACGGCAACCTTTGTACCGATGGCAGACGGCGCGCGATACGAGGTATCGCTGAGCCGTGACGCGCTGCTCGCACGGCCCGTCAATGACCGCGCAAAGGCAGCCATAGGAAGCTGGGACAACGGGCATTAACCCGAATGTCTCGCGAGCTGCCGCGTCAATAAGTTATTATGTTGAACGGAGGCAGGCTTAGACGCGAACTGAGGATATACTGCTAACTTACTGTCCAGAAAAGCAAATAAATAAGAGGCAGGGTTAGAATAAGAACGGCCATGGCGATACTTATTGAGCGAGACAGGGGTTTGCAGCGGCAGTCCGACGAACAGTTTGGACTGGAGTGCCCGTATTGCGGCGTCTATTCGCACATGACGGCTCAGTCAGTCCCGGATTTCGACCAGCTCTGCAAAGATCAGCCGAAACATGTCGGGCTCGTCTATCAATGCGACGCCTGCCAGGCACCTGTTTTCCTGCGCTTTGCGACCAAGCAGTATTCCGGGGACGCCGTCGAGCTTTACCGGAATTTCATTGAACTCGAACGGCCGAAAGAGCGCTTCGCATTTTCCTATCTGCCCAAGCGCACTGAAATATTGTTCAGGGAGGCGTTGTCCTGCTACTCGCACAATAATTTCAACGCATTCGCATCGATGTGCCGTCGTGCGGCGGACAGTTCATTCGCGGCTATAGGCGAGCGCGGCAAAATGCGCGCGTTCGATCAAGTCATGGTCGCGCAGGATCTCGCCGAAATTGACGACAACAGTTTCCAGCCCATCAAGAAAGTTTTGTTCGATACCGGCGAAGAATCAGAACTGCCAATATTGAACCACGCGCAGGCAGGCATCCTGCTTGAAGTACTAAAAGATATGTTCTACCAATGCTTCGTACGCCGCGGAAAACTCACGCGAGCGATCAAGGTAAGACGCTTGTTCGTTCGGGATGGCAACAGCGAACTGCGACCGAGCGCGTAATTCTCCGCAAGAGCATCGCCCGCTTAGGAAGGGCTCCTACGAATCGTTTCGACAATTTTCCGGCATCGGGCGAAATATCCGTGGGCATCGATCGCCCGCTTAGGAAGGGCTCCTGCGAATCGTTGCTACAATTTTCCGGCATCGGGCGAAATTTCCGTGGGTATCGATCGCCCGCTTAGGAAGGGCTCCTGCGAGTCGTTGCTACAATTTTCCGGATAAACGAAATATCCGTAGGAGCTCGCCCCAGCGAGCGAAACGCATTGGTGCGATAGCGGCACAGAAAACTACGTTTCTTCAGTCGCCTCGGGTTCCTCGACCGGATCCAGCGCTTCCGTGTCATCAGGCTCATCAGGCTCATCAGTCTCGTCAGATTCGAGAGCCTCATCAGAAGCGCTACCAGTGCCCTGAGTGCAACTCCAGCCCCACGATGCGAGTTGCGTGACAAACTCCCGCGTCTTCTCCTCGCAATAACCTTCCTGGCTCAGGGCCCGCCAGAGTACTTGCCGTTCGCCGGGCGCCTCGGTGTCTTTGTAGTAGTGCACTTCACAAGGCACGGTCACACCCGTTTCGTACACGATCTCGACGCGCCGCTGCAGATCGCCCTGGGAGCACAGGTAGTTGTTCTGGTCCTGCGCCAATGACGCAAACGGCAGGATTGCCGCCGCGATTACAGCCAAGGAATTTTTCTTCATCATGCCCTCCCGAAGAATTTAGAGTCACTCAAGACAAGTATAGCGACTCACCCCTGGCAGTTTGTCAAAAACCGGAGTTTTTCAACAAGCTGCTGATTACGGCACCAGCCAGTCGCTTAATGCCTTGAAGCGGCCGTCCTGCAATTCACAGATGAAGCCCGCGTCCTGCGCATGGTGGTCTGTGGCAGAAAAGCTGACGGGTGGCAGGATACCACCACTGTCCCAGTCGCGAATCGAATCCATTGCATCGAGAAAACGCTCGCGCGTCAGGTCAGCGCCAGCGCGCTCCAATCCTTCCACGACCAGTTTGCCGAACACGTAGCCATACAGGGAATAGCGATTAGGTGCATGGTCCGGAAAATACCTGGCCATCAGTTTGCGGTATTCGACGATGCCGGGCGCGTCGCTCTCATTCGGGTCGGGATAGT
>SMVB01367536.1_pt1 | contig 12247 bp, 11 predicted proteins | sample 2456461 | NCBI WGS metagenome assembly SMVB01 (sample SAMN11095934, study PRJNA526329) | marine sediment metagenome | biome: Marine sediment; feature: Surficial sediment; material: Deep marine sediment; isolation source: Hadal surficial sediment | place: Pacific Ocean | collected 2014-05 | depth...
AACTGGGCGGAGAACTGGATTGGCGATAGCAGTGTGCCGGGTACCGATTTGCCGCCCCCGGTGGCGCTAGAAATACGACTTGAAGTGGAGGGGTGGGGTGAACTCACGCGCCTGTATGAACTGCCACCCATTTAGACACTCAAGCGGCAACCGTGGGTTGCACGCCCGTCGATCCCAGGGTGGTGCGGCGCTGGTGGTGGCCCTGCTTATCTTTGCCCTGTGCACAGCCCTGATTGTCGCCATGAAGGGTGAATTCGAGTTGTACTACCAGCGCGGTGCCAATGTGATCATCTCCGAGCAGGTCTATGCCTATTTGCGCGGTGCGGAGGCGTTGGCGTCACTGGCTCTGGTACAGGACTACGACAGTGACCAGGAGCGGGAGGTGCCCCGGGATGATTTGACCGAAGTGTGGGCCCAGGACCCGGACACCGTGGTGCCCTACGATCTGGACGAGGGCGGCTGGTTGCGTGGTGGCCTGTCCGATTTACAGGGCCGCTTTAACCTCAATGCCCTGGTGGATAAGGCTGCGGCGGGCGAGGGCGGCCGGCACACCCCTGCCCAGAAGCAGTTTATTCGTTTGCTGCTGGCGCTGGAGGGGGTTGAGTTGAGTGAGCCCGATGCCATCCTGGTCACCGAGTCTATTGGCGATTGGCTGGACCCGGATAGCGAACCGCGTTTGAATGGTGCCGAGGACGATTACTATCTCAGCCAAACCCCGGCTTACCGTGCCGCCAATGGCCCCATGGTCAGTGTCACTGAGCTGCGTGCAGTTGCCTATGTAACGCCCCAGTTATACGATGCACTGCGGCCGTGGATTGCCGCACTGCCAGACCCGGCATCGCCACTCAATATACTGACCGCCCCCCCGATGGTGTTGCGCACCATTAATGCGGACAATACGCTACAACCTCTTAGCGAGGCGGACGGCCTGGCGCTGGCCGAGGCCAGGGCAAATGAAGGTTTTGCGGATGTGGCGGAGTTTCTCCAACACCCGGTGTTGGCGGGCAAGAACCTGGGTGAAATAACGCCCAGGCTGGGTCTAGCTTCCTCCTGGTTTTTACTCAGTGCGGAAGCAAAAGTTGCCGACAGGAAGTTGCGCTTGTACAGTGTATTGGAACGCCGGGGCAGGGAGATACTGGCCGTGGTCAGAACTTCCGAGGGCCTGTGCCCCACCGAACAAATAGAGGGTAAATTTTGCAAAACAGCGCCGTAATTCGGCTACACAAGGGGCGTCTCGCCTGGTACCCACCGGGCTCTGGGGAGAGCCTGTCTTTTGCCGATGATGAGACGGCCCGCACACAGCTGCAGGCGGCGGTCGGCCAGCCCGGTACCAAGATCTGTTTTGCTGTTCCCGCAGCGGACGTCACCTTGTACGCGCTGGAAATAGGCGCCGGGGAACGTAAGCACATAGGGAAATCCCTGCCTTTCATGTTGGAGGAGCGCCTGGCGGCCGATGTTGATGATTTGCATTTTGCCTGGGCCATAGAAGGCAAAACGCAGCTTATCGCCGCTGTTTGCAGCCGTGGCAAAATGCTCGAGTGGCAGGCCGCCCTGGCGGAATGTGCCCCAGTGGCCCACTGGGTGCCAGAACCCCTGTTACTGCCCTGGCAAGAGGGCGAGTGGTCGCTGCTGATCGAGCAGAGCACGGCTATCGTGCGCACGGGGGCCTTTGCCGGCTACGGTATTGAACTCGAACTGTTGCCCGCGATGCTGCAGGCCACCCTGGACGAAACGCCCCAGCCCCCTCGGGCAGTGGTTGTCTATGGTCAGAATCAGGAAAATGATTGCGCCCTGGTACCTGCTGCCATTGCCGATCGCATTCAATGGCGGCGTGGAGAACTACCACAGGCACTGTTACTGGCAGAGCTCCCCTCACAATCATTCAATTTATTACAGGGCGAGTTTGCCGTGCACTTGCCCCTGGCCCGTTGGTGGAAACAATGGCGGGCAGTGGCCGCTGTCGTGGCGCTGGCCTTATGCGTGAACCTCATGGCCACCTACGCGGAATTTTCCAGCCTGGCGCGGGAGAACGAGACATTGCGCCTGGCCGTGGAGCAAAGTTACCGTAAGGCCTACCCCCGTGGCGCACTGGTGGATGCCGAAAAACAGCTCAATCGCCAGTTGGCAGCGCTGCGGGGTTCCGGCCAGACCAGTGGCTTTGTCAGTCTCATCAATCGAGTGGGTGAGGTCATTACCCGCTATCCAGGTACCCAGATCGCCAGCATTAATTACAATGACAAGGGTGACGAAGTGCGCATGAACATCACTGCCAGCGACTTTGAGGCGGTCGAGGATATTCGCGCGGCCATGAACAAAGCGGGCCTGAGTGCGAAAATGGAGAGCAGTAATGTGCAGGGTGAGCGGGTCAGGGCGCGCATGCGCATAGGGGCGGGTTCATGAACAAATGGTATGCCAGCCTGAATCAACGCGAGCAATTGAGTCTCATGGTGTTGGCAGCTGTTAGCGTCATCTACCTGTTGTATCTATTTGTCTGGTCACCGCTGGTGTCCGCCCGGGACGAGTTGGTCATTCGCAATCGGGGTGTGGCATCTTCTTTGGTGCGCGTGGATACCCTGGTCTCCGAGGTGCTGCGATTGCGCCAGGGGGGAGCCGGCGGCGCATCCAGGCAAAACCTCACGTCGCTGATCAACCAGTCATCCAGTCGCATGAATCTGCAGATTAGTCGTCTGCAGCCCAATAGTCGCGGAGAGTTACAAGTTCGCCTGGAAAATGCGTCCTTTGACGATATTCTCGCCTGGCTCCATGAAATGGAATACACCCAGGGCCTGTTGGTACGCGAAGTGTCTTTGACACGCTCGGGCAGTGCGGGCAGGGTCAATGCCTCCATACGTTTGGCGCAGGGGGGGTAGTTATGTCTCGCGTCGCCGCCGGGGTTGCCCTGGCAATACTGTTTCTTGTCTGTCTGTTGGCGCTGGCGCCCGCGCGCCTGCTCAATGCCTTTTTGCCAGGAGAGCGGGTGATTGTACAGGGGTACAGTGGCACCGTGTGGCGGGGGACGGCGAACCGGGCCCTGCTGGCGGCTAATGGCGGGTATATCCACCTGGGAAAAATTAACTGGACCTTGAACCCCCTGTCCCTGCTCACTTTTTCGCCGACTCTCAACATCGAAAGTAGCTGGGGGCGACAGCACATCAATACCGGGGTGCGACTCACAGGGCTGCACACTCTGGAGCTGACCGACGTGGATGCGCTGGTGCCGGTACAGTTACTGAGGCAGTTTCTTCCCCTGGCGCTGGCCGGTGACTTCTCAGTCCAGGCCCAACATCTCACCCTGGAAAATGGTCTTCCCACGCAGGCAAGCGGGCGGGTTGTTTGGCAGAACGCCGCCTGGATGTCCTCCCAGGGCCTGTTGTCACTTGGCACTTATGCAATCGAGTTCCAGCAGGAACCGGGGCAGGCCCTGTACGCAGAGGTGCTGACCCTGGCCGGTTCGGTGCGCGTTAATGGCAGTGTACAACTGTTGGGCAAAGACTATGCTTTGGATATACTGATTAGCAGTGACGCGGGGCTCGATGCCCAGCTGGAGCAGGCACTATCGCTGGTGGCGCAGCCAGTCGCGGACGGGCGTCGCATCAAGTTTGAAGGGCAATTACTTTAATCGTACACGTGGGAATGAGCAGTATGAGCGGTTCCGATTACCAAAAATATGAATGTGTTATCTGTGGTTATATCTACGATGAAGCGCTGGGCATACCGGAGGACGGAATAGCCCCGGGCACCCGGTGGGCCGATATTCCAGAGGATTGGGAGTGCCCCGACTGCGGTATCTCCAAGGCCGATTTTGATTTGTATGAGGACTAACAAAACCGCCAATATCCGGTACACTTGCGCCCACGATTTACGCCTAGAGACAGCCCAATGAATGCAATAGAACAACGCCTGGCAGCGGTGCGTGCCCTGATGGCCGAAGCCAACTACGATGCCCTTATCGTGCCCCGTGCCGATGAATACCTGGGTGAGTATATTCCCCCCCACAACGAGCGTTTGCTGTGGATGTCGGGCTTTACCGGCTCCGCCGGCCTGGTCATTGTACTGCGCGATAAGGCCGCCATTTTTGTCGATGGCCGCTATACCGTACAGGTGGGGCTACAGGTTTCCCAGGAACTGTTTGAGTTTCACCATTTACTTGAAGAGCCCCATGCCCAGTGGATGGCAGGGCAACTGCCCAACGGGGCGAGAGTAGCCTACGACCCCCGCATGCACCCCCTGCAGTGGCAGCGGGCAACCGAGGCAATCCTGGCTAAAAAGTCCCAGGTGCTGGTTGCCGAAACCGACAATCTTATCGATCGGTGCTGGACAGACAGGCCAGCGGCCCGAATCGATAGGGCCCTGCTGCTGGACCAGACCTATACCGGCGAATCCAGTGCCAGTAAGCGGGCGCGCATCGCGCAGGATCTGGTTGCCAGGGGCGCCGATGCGGCGCTGATTTTCGCCCCGGACTCGGTCAGTTGGTTGCTGAATATTCGCGGCACCGATGTGCCCATGTTGCCACTGGTGCAGAGCTTTGCATTACTGGCTGCGGACGGTTCGCTCAGTCTGTTTATCGAACCCGGGCGTGTACCCCAGGGCTTGGCCGGGCACGTGGGCGAGGGTCTGACCGTGTTTGGCGAGTCAGAAGCTGAGGCCATACTTTTCACCTATAAAGGTAAGTCCGTTCTGGCGGACCCCGCCACCGCGAATGCCTGGACCCAGCTCACTTTGCTCGCGGGTGGCGCTACCCTGATTGCTGGGTCCGACCCGGTGGCACTGCCCAAGGCCTGCAAGAACCAAGTGGAAGTTGCGGGCGCTCGCAAAGCCCATATTCGGGATGCGGTGGCCGAGGTAAAATTTCTGTGCTGGTTGGATGCGGAAGTCAACGCGGGGCGTCTACACAACGAGGCCGTGCTGGCAGATAAGCTGTTGTCTTTTCGTGAAGTAGGTGAACATTTTCGGGGGCTTTCCTTTGATACCATCTCCGCAGCGGGCAGCAATGCAGCCATGTGCCACTACAATCACCAGAATGGGGAGCCCGCCACCCTGGAAATGAACTCGGTGTATCTGCTGGACAGTGGTGCACAATACACCGATGGCACAACCGACATTACCCGCACCATTGCCATTGGTGATCCCGGTGATGGTGTTCGCGGCATGTATACCCGAGTCCTCAAAGGTCATATTGCCCTCGATGGTGCCAAATTTCCCAAAGGGACGACGGGAAGTCAGCTCGATGTATTGGCCAGGCAGTTTCTGTGGAGCGATGGTTTTGATTATGACCACGGTACCGGCCACGGTGTCGGTTCCTTTCTCAGTGTGCACGAGGGGCCGCAAAGTATCAGCAAGCGCCCCGGGGGTGCCGACCTGGCCGTGGGTATGATTCTCAGCAATGAACCCGGCTACTATCGCGATGGCTGCTTTGGCATCCGCTGCGAGAACTTGCTGGTGGTGCAGGCCGTGGAGGATTCCTCCCACGAGACACCCATGATGGAATTTGACGTGCTCACCATGGTGCCATTCGACAACCGCCTGCTCGATGTGAGCTTGCTCACAGCCCCGGAATTGCAATGGATCAATCGCTACCACGCCCGGGTCAACAAGGTGCTGGGGGCATTGCTGCGCGGGGCGGAGAAAACCTGGATGGAACGGGCCACAGCTCCCCTGGTGGCGTGAGCCACGACCACCTTTGGCAATGCAGGTGGACACCATATTGTGTAGAATCGAGCCTATAATAAACCAGTAATAATATGGAGTAATCCCCATGGCCGGAAGCGCTCAAGCACAATGGTCTTCCCGTTTTGCCTTTCTTATGGCCTCGGTTGGGTTCGCGGTCGGGCTGGGTAATATCTGGCGCTTCCCCTACATCACCGGCGAAAATGGCGGCGCAGCTTTTGTTCTTATCTACTTGGCCTGTGCCTTTGGTATTGGCATCCCCATATTGATGGCTGAGCTGTTGATTGGCCGGCGTGGTCAGGCCAGTCCACCCAATGCCATGGCTAACGTCGCTGCCGAAAATGGTAAAAGCCGGCATTGGAAGTGGGTGGGTGGTATGGGGCTGTTGGCGGCCTACACCATTGAAATAGTCTATGCCGTTATCGTGGGCTGGGTCCTGTGGTATTTGTTCAAGGCTGTGACAACGGGCTTTGTCGGTATAGACGGTATAGCCGCCAGTGCCGATTTCGCCAATATGCTCGACAACAACCTCGGCATGATTTTCTGGACCTTGATCGGCTTGGCTATCACGGGGTTGATTATTTACGCCGGGGTTCAAAATGGAATAGAGCGCGCGGTGGTAGTGATGATGCCATTGATGTTCATGCTGTTGCTGGGCTTGGCGGGCTACAATTATTTTGCCGGTGGTTTTGAAGAGGCGGTAGACTATTTGTTCACGCCGGATTTCAGTAAAATTGGGCCGGAGACAGTGCTGGTTGCCATAGGTCAGGCCTTCTTCTCAATTGGTGTCGCCATGGGCGGCATGATGATTTACGGCTCCTATCTTCCCAAGTCTATTTCAATTACCCAGTCCGTATTTATTGTGGTGATAGCCGATACCTGTGTCGCCATTCTCGCCGGCCTGGTTATCTTCCCCGCGGTGTTCAGCAACGGCCTGGACCCGGCGGCGGGTCCGGGGCTGATCTTCCAGACGCTGCCGGTGGCCTTTGCCCAGATGCCCGGGGGCCATGTGTTCAGTATTTTGTTCTTCACCATGCTGGCTTTCGCCGGCATTACCTCCATGGTCGGCTTAATTGAGTGCGTCAACGGCTGGTTGGAGGATAGTTACAATATGCCGCGACACAAAAGTGCGTTGCTGGTTGTCGGCTCAATTGCCGTATTGAGTGTACTGAGTATTCTGTCCTACAACGTAATGGGCGACGTGACCCTGGGCGGGAAAAACTTCAACGATTTGCTGGATTACTTTTCCACCCAGATATTGCTGCCCCTGGGCGGCTTGCTGATTGCGGTATTTGCCGGCTGGATAGCGCACAAGGATACTACGCGGGACGAGTTAAGTTCACTTAACACCTGGGGTTATCAGCTGTGGCGCTTTTTGATCCGGTGGGTCGTACCGCCCGCGCTGCTGGTCATTTTTGTAAAGGGGATTGCCGGGTAAACACTCGCTGCAGTAAATGATTTTCTCTGGGGCCAGTTGTTAATCGTGATGCTAATTGCCCTGCGCTTGTTGCGAGACTATGATGACCAGCTCAAATCTGGCGTGCAACCGCGGTTCAAGGTGGAAGATTACACCGATCTGGATATCGACGAGGCCGCCTGGAAGGACTAGAGAATCGGTGACATCAATCGCGCCACCCCCATGGCCAGCGAAAACCAGTAGGGTTTTTTCTCGATTTCTTCCATAGTGACTTTTCTGGAGTGTTGCATATCTGTTTCCAGCATGTCTGATACCTGGGTGGCAAAGTCCACATCGGCTACTAACAGGGTGATTTCGAAATTGAGCCGGAACGAGCGGTTGTCAAAGTTGGCGGTTCCCACACCCGCCGTGCTGTCATCCATTAACAACACTTTTTGGTGCATGAAGCCTCCCTGGTAACGGTAGACTTTTACACCGGCCGGCAGCAGCTCCTTGGTATACGACCAGTTTGCCATGCCCACGATGGGCCCATCCGGTTGGTCTGGAATAATGACTCTCACATCCACGCCGCGCAGGGCCGCCAGTTGCAGGGCGGCAATAATGCTGCGGTCGGGCACGAAGTAGGGGCTGGCGATCCAGATTCGTTTCCTGGCATCGACGATAAGTTGGTGGTACATCAGACCCGTTTCTTCAAACTGCGTGGCGGGATCCGAGGGAAAAATCAAGACTTCACTGTCGCCCCTGGCACCGGAGATCGACTCCCAGTCTATTTTAAGTGACTTGTTGGTGGCCCAGAGCCAGTCTGTTGCGAAGACGATCTCCGCTCCCAGTACAGCCGGGCCCGCCAGCCGGGTGTGGGTGTCGCGCCAGTGACCAATCTTTTTGTCCAGCCCCAGGTACTCATCGCCCACGTTATGCCCGCCTATCCAGGCTAGCATGCCGTCGACTACGATAATCTTTCTATGGTTGCGAAAATTCAACTGAAAGCGACGTCTTGGGTTCCATTTTCTCCACAGCTTAACCACCCATCTGATCAGTTTTACCTGGCGTTCCCTGTTTTTTCGCCTCTTCCTTTTAGCTCTCTGCGTGGTATCGAATGCATTGACTTCAATGCCAGCCGCCATCATGTCACGGCACAGGGAGGTGTGCTGGAACCGCCGACTGCCAATTTCATCGTAAAGCACCTTGACGGTAACACCCGCCCTGGCCCTGTTCATCATTATTTTTCCCAAACGTTGCCCCAGTGCATCATCGCGAATGACATAAAACTGAAACAGGATATATTTTTCAGCGCCCTCCAGCCCCGCAGCGATACTGTCAAAGGTTTTTTCGCCGTTGATTAAAAGTTGCACCTGATTGCCGCGGGTGGCCGGCATGCCTGCCAACTTATAAAGGCTGGAGTAAAATGCGCGCTCGATGGAATAGGGGATAATGTGCTGCGCCACCGTACCGCTGGTTTTTTCGACCAGATCGCGCACTTCCAGGTCTATTTTTTCGCGCTGGTAGAGGTAGCCGTCAAATTTGTTGCGCCCGAAAACCAGGTAGCAGGGCACCGCTACGTAGGGAAAGGTGAGCAGTGAAATAACCCAGGCAATGGCACCCTGTGCCGTTCGCACTTTGGTGACAGACTCCAGCGCGAAGGCTATGCCCAGTATATGGAGCAGCACCACGGTCACTGCAATAATTTCAGTAAGCAGTAATTTATCCATCGTGATCCGAGTCTAGCAGGAAGCGCCCGGCATAAACATCCGCGGCGCAGTCCATTACTCCAGCAGCGCAGAGCGCAGTCCTTGTACCTGCCCGGGTGACAGTTGCAGGCCGTTGGCAACATAGTTGTCAAAATCACCCCACTGCTTGTTTATCTCTTCGAAGGCGGCATTCAGCCAGGCTTCCTCTACCCCCAAATGATAGTCAGCTGGTCAGATTTTCTGGGCCCCAGTAGGCCTTCATGGAAACCACTTTACCCTGCTGGTCAAATTCAAACACATCGATAACATCAATGGTCATGCCGGGCATGCTTACCTGAAACGGGAAGGCTACCGCGTTGCCTGCACAGCGCGGTGTTCCCGAGGCAGCCAGCTTGGCCCCCGATGCCAGCGCCCCTTCATAGAAAACGCAGATGGCGTCTATGCCCACGTGTACATCGGTCCCCACCGGGTCCTCAACCGTGGCATTGATTGCGTACATATCTTTAATGATGCCCATGTCAGCACGCTCGAATGCCTCGATGTATTTGTCCACTACTACCAATTTGTCCCTGGTTTCCATGATGATCCTCATGAGTGAATGTTCGATTGTTGGGCCGGCTCTTTCAGTAGCCGCACAGGCTGGCATAGCGGTCCATGTGGTAGCCGGTGTCACCGTAAATTTGCATGCTTACTCGGGCGCGTTTTAAGAAGAAGCCAATGTCCAACTCGTCGGTGACGCCCATGCCACCGTGCATTTGCACGGCTTCGTTGGTCACCAGCTTAACCAGTTCGTTCATTTTGGCCTTTGCCAGGCTGGCGATCAAGGGCAGTTGCTCGGGGGCGTCATCTACTGTGGACAAGGCCTGCAAAAGAACCGATCGACACAGTTCTATTTCTGATTGCATGTGTGCCGCCCGGTGCTGCAGTGCCTGGAAACTACCGATGTGCACATCAAACTGCACCCGTTCCTTAAGGTACTCAGTGGTGCGCTCAAAGGCCTCCAGTGCGCAGCCCATCATCTCTGCGGAAATGGCGATTCTCGCTCGGTCCAGCACCGCCTCCAAGATGGGCCAGGCGCTGTCAAACTCGCCAATAATGTCATCGGAAGTTACCAGAACGTTGTTGAATTCTATGTTGGCACTGTTGCGATTGTCGGCCAGCAGTGTGCGTTGCACGGTGATACCCGTGGCTGTCCTGTCGACCAGAAACAGGGATATTCCCTGTGGAGAATCATCCGACTCACCGCCAGTGCGGGCAACCACACATAATTTGTCCGCGCTGTGTCCATCGAGAACAAAGGTTTTTCTGCCGCTGATCAGGTAGTCTTTACCCTGGGCCACCGCGCGAGTTGATATATTGGTGGGCTTGTGATGATGCGACTCTTCCAAGGCCAGGGCCAGGGTGAGCTTGCCCGCGGCGAGGTCCGGCAGCAGGGCTTCTTTTTGCGCGTTGCTGCCCCCCAGTAAAATGAGTGACGCCCCCACCACGGCCGTGCTGAACAGCGGGGATGCAGTGAGCGTGCGGCCGGTCTCTTCCAGCACCAGGCCCAGGCCGGTGAAACCGAAATTCAGGCCACCGTAGGCCTCGGGGAGAATGATGCTGGCCCACCCCAATTCTGCCATAGACTGCCACAAATCTACCGAATACCCGAGCGCATCACGCGTGTCCCTCAACTCGCGCAGTGCCTGCACCGGTGCCCTGGTCGCTAAGAAATCTCTTGCCGTATCCTGCAGTAATATTTGCTCTTCATTTACAACCAGAGCCATTGTGTTCTCCTGAATCTGTTTCCCGGGTTGGGGCTATGACTGGGGCAGGCCCAGTACGTTTTTGGCGATAACATTCAGTTGTATTTCCGATGTGCCACCGGCGATGGTCATGGCCTTGGACATGGCCCACAGGCGCAGTGTGTCCAGCTCCTCGTCGGAAAACCCCTCACCCTCCCAGCCCAGTCCCTGGGTTCCCATGATGGCCAGCAGCAATTCACTCTTCACTTTTTCCGCCTCGGTACCCACATATTTCATGACCAGGGGGGCGGCGCTTTGTACCCCCGCCTGGTGCTCCTCAAAGGTGCGGAAGTGAGTCAGGCCAATAGCGTGCATGTTCATGTCGTAATCGGTCAGTTCAGCGCGCAACCGGGGGTCGGCAATTTTACCGTCTGCAAACTCCAGGTATTCCCTGGCTGCCACGTTGGGTGCGACCACCGCCCGCGGTGTATCGCTGCCCATCTCCGCCATCAGTTTGCGCTCGTGAACCAGCAGCGCCTTGGCGATGGACCAGCCGCTATTGAGTTCGCCCACGAGATTGTTCTTGGGTACTTTGACGTTGTCAAAAAAGGTCTGGCAGAATTCTGAGTCGCCGGAGATCAAGCTGATGGGTGTCACACGAATACCCGGTGTATCCATATCGATTAACAAAAAGCTGATGCCCAGCTGTTTTTTGACCTTGGGGTCGGTGCGCACCAGGCAAAATATCCAGTCGGCCTTGTCAGCTGAGGTTGTCCATATTTTGCTGCCGTTGACCAGGTAGTGATCACCCATGTCCTCGGCTTTCATCTGCACGCTGGCCAGGTCTGAGCCTGAGCCCGGTTCTGAGTACCCCTGGCACCAGCGGATGTCACCGTTGATGATGGCGCGAATATGCTGCTGTTTTTGCGCCTGGCTGCCGTATTCCAGCAGCGCGGGCCCCAGCATCCAGATACCTATACTGACAATGGGATTTCGCGCATTTATGCGCTTCATCTCCTCCTTGATGATCTTGCCTTCCCGGGCGCTGATGCCACCGCCACCAAACTCACGCGGCCACTCGGGTACTATCCAGCCGCGGTCGCGCATGCGCTCAAACCACAGGCGCGCGTCATCGCTGGGGAAGTCCACCCCTCGGCCTCCCCAGTATTGCTGGTCAGGCGTCATCGGCTGTCGTTGCGAGGGGGGGCAGTGTTCCTCCAGCCAGGCCCGCGTTTCCAGTCGGAATTGGTCCAGGTTTTCCAAGCTGTGCTCCTGTGTCAGGGCGATGCTGCGCTAGCATCATCGCGGTAGTCGTATCATACTGGCGCCGGTTCGCCGATTAAAGATGCATAGTTTAAACGCAACACACTACAGGGCAATGGCATAAAAAGTCAGTCTGCAGAGTGAAAATGGACGGTTGGCTCTCAATCTCATTGGAAAAGGTGGAAAGGAATGAACAGATTTGACGGCAAAGTTGTATTGGTGACCGGGGCCGGTAGTGGTATTGGCAAGGCCTGCGCCATCCGCATAGCCAGGGAGGGTGGGGCTGTCTTTTGTGTAGACCTCAACGCTGAGTCACTCAATACAACGGTGGACGAGATAGAAACCCTGGGGGGTTCGGCAACAGCCCATGGTTGCGACATAAGCCAGGAGGTGTCCGTCAACGATGCCGTGGCGGCATGCATAGCCAAATATGGCTCCCTGTACGCGCTGGTTAATATGGCGGGCATATTGCGCTTTGACGACACCCA
>SMVB01023421.1_pt1 | contig 12246 bp, 11 predicted proteins | sample 2456461 | NCBI WGS metagenome assembly SMVB01 (sample SAMN11095934, study PRJNA526329) | marine sediment metagenome | biome: Marine sediment; feature: Surficial sediment; material: Deep marine sediment; isolation source: Hadal surficial sediment | place: Pacific Ocean | collected 2014-05 | depth...
AAATTCGAATTTGACGGCGTCATGTCCGCGAGCCGAAATGCAGCAGGTGCAATACTCACAAGCCCGGCAATATCTGTATCCCGGGCGGCACGAATAGCCATGGCCGCACCAAAAGAAAATCCTGCCAGCCACAGCGGCAATTCAGGGAATCTGTCATGCATGTAGCCGACGGCGGATAACACATCCTGTTTCTCGCCGTTGCCCTCATCAAACGTTCCATCACTAATTCCCACGCCGCGAAAATTAAACCGTAACGCACTGAACTCCTGCGCCACAAACGCCCTTGAGAGCGTGTGCACGACCTTGTTTTGCATTGTGCCGCCGTGCAGTGGATGCGGGTGGCAAATTACGGCGATAGCACGTGGCGTGACATTGCCGGGCAATTCGAGAAGACACTCCAGTTGGCCTGCTTGTCCGTCAATGGAGAATTTTTCAGCTTGAGGCGATCGATTCACGATCCACGTCCTTTGGCACCAACCTGACCTGGTCTGCGCTGTCGATAGTGTGATTCGTGTCCCGGCAATCGGAACATGGGTAGCGATAATAAAGTACTCGCCCCTGAATTGCCCGGGTGTGCGCACTGCATGCACAAGCACAAGCACAAGCACAATGCGATCATACCTGGCTGTCTGTTGAAAAAGCCATGGATGCTTTTTCAATGGACTGCCAGTGGAGCGGAACAGGTGATCGTCGCCCCGACCAGCCACATGCGTTTATTCCCATATCGGCGTTATATTGAGCAAGCAACAGCCGCTCAGCTTGTTTTTTGTGTAAAATTATGACCTTATGCGTTTTTTCCAAGCATAATTCCGGCCAGTACAGGATCTGCATATGCTTCAATTAACCGCGATCGAGTTTGGACTTCTGGGTGTAATGCTGCTCTTGGGTCTCATTTTCGGCTGGATAATAAGAGGCGGGCGCTGCGCCAGGGAAAAGATTGCAATCAACGCAGGCTGGCAGGAGCAAATCGGCAGACAGCGTCTGGAGCATGAAAGACTCGCGGAGCAAAACAAGAGTTTGATGGAGCAGATCAGCGAGAACCAGGCCTCGTACAAAGACTCGAAGATGCGCGCCCAGGAGCTCTCTGATTCATTGAAGGAAACTTTTGAACGCCGCGATGTGCTGCAACGGCAGTTAAAAGAACTTAGGGGCAATCTCGACGTTGCCCTGGCCCAGCGTGACAAATACAAGGCTGACAAAGCCAATATTGAGGCCAGCAACTCAAGCGTCAAGGAAAAAGACGACAAGATTTTCTACTTGAGCCGCGAATTGCAGAGCTGGCAAGACCGCGTACCACCCCTGGTTGAACGATTTCGAACGCGCGACCTTGAGGCCAAAAATTTAGAGGCCGAGCTGGAAAAGGCAAATGAGCGTATCGAAGCGTTTGAGAGCATGTCCGATCCATCGCAGACGCGTATCGAGCCCGTTGGCAGCAACTCGATCACAGAGGGTCTCGACGCCAGCAATGATCAGTATGAAGAGACCTCCGAGCACAATATTTCCGGGCTGGGTGATGAGGAAATCGCAGACCAAGCCGCGAGTCCGCACACTGATGAACAAACAAGTCCTGAATCCGACGAGTCTGATGAGCAAGCAGATTCTGAATCCGATGTGTCACTTGATGCGAAAGATGGCGTCGACTTCGATGTAACGGAACCCGAGCCTATCGAGGACGCGGCAACCGGCGACGAAGAAACCCTGGACACTGATGACCTGAGGCTGATTCGCGGCATCGGGCCAGCTATCGAAAAAACCCTGAATAACCTTGGTATCTTTCGCTTTAGCCAGATTTCAGAAATGAGTGAGTACGACATCGATCGTGTCGCCCAGCAATTGAAGGGCTTTCGCAGTCGAATTTATCGCGAAGACTGGGTGGGTCAGGCACGCACATTACACCAGCAAAAAAACGACGCCCTGAACTAAAATCGCGATACCTGTGGAACGACTGCATGCCACTGCCAGTCTGTTGAAAAAGCGATCGAAAATATCGGTACGTCCGTGTACCGTTCACAACATGCCGAAAAGCAGAGTTTTTCAACGGGCCGCTACTCTCCTGATCGCTCCGGTTTGGTGGCTAGTCATGCTGTCGATCCATACCAGCAACGCAGCGGAGGCTCCTGAAAACCCGCAGCCAACAATGCAAATGAGCAGAAGTGCGACGGCACTCAATATTTCGGGCAGCACCAGCTCAACAGCGCATGAGATCATTTTACGGCAAACAGCGCAGCGATTTTTCGCCGACCAACACGCCACGATTGATCTTTTTCGCGACGCGCAGACGCCGCCGGGCTGGGCACTGGTCACAGAACTGGTGCTGCGAACGATCGCAAACACCGATATTGCGCGTGCCAGTATTTCTACCAAAAGCGTCTTTATCGAGGGGCTTAGCAGTGACCCGGTTGCCTATGAAAATGCGAGGCGACGTATTGATGCGGTACTGCTCGATGGCATGTCCATAACGTCAAATGTATCCGCTATTTCTTCCGCAGCGTCATTCAGTGAGCTGTGCCAAAGCCGTTTCACCAGAACTGCGAACAGCGGCCGAGTGGAATTCACCCTCTCGACCGCAAATTTCACGAGTAATGCCTTACCGCTGCTTGATGCTCTTGTTGAAATAGCGGCTGATTGCCCTGCCACAAGAATTCGCGTCACAGGCCATACAGACAGCAGCGGTGATCCGGCTGCCAACGAAGCGCTCGGCCACGCTCGCGCCGCCCGCGTAATCGAATATATGACAAACCGTGGCCTACCGGTCAATCGCTTCGCTGCAACCGTCGCGCGTTCAACCGGCACAGAAAACCAGGGAAGCGACGCAAAATCCCGAAAACTTAATCGTCGCGTCGAGCTGGAGATGCTTTTGCCCTAGCCCGGTGTACCTGTCCCTTGTATTTGCGTTGCTGCTTATTCGGTTGCGGCGGCGTTACCGCCACTCAGTCCCGCCAGAGAAACCTCGAATACAAGTGTCGATCCGGGCGGAATCAGCTCTCCGACTGCCCGTTCGCCGTAGGCCATTTCCGGTGCGATGGTCAGCTCGCGAGTTTCCCCGACCTTCATACCGACCACTCCCTGATCCCAACCTTTGATGACACTACCACCACCAAGGGAAAACTCGAAATGCTGGTCACGATCTATGGAGCTATCGAATTTCTCACCGCGAGCATTTTCCGCTGTCGCATCATGCAGCCAGCCTGTGTAATGGACCGAAACCGTTTGTCCAATTTCGGCGACAGCACCGGTCCCTTCCTGCAAAATTCGCATCGTTAGTCCTGGCGTGATTTCGATCACCTGAACGTTCTCGGCAATTACTTGTGTTGCGGGTGGAGTCTCAGTGGATGCAGCACCTTCTGCCGGAACCTCTTCAGTGCTCTCCTTGCTACATGCAGCGATGAGAATTGCGGCTGCGAGCAGGAGAGTCAGTTTACTTATCTTCATGGTCAGTCCTTTGGTCTTTGTATTGAATTTGAGCTGATCGAAAATTTCAGGTGCCTTACTTCGATTTCTTGAAATCCAGCGATGCAGAGTTGATGCAATAGCGCAGACCGGTCGGCTGCGGACCATCTTCGAAGATGTGGCCCAGATGCGCCCCGCACTTGTTGCAGACCACTTCCTCTCGAATCATGCCATTGCTCGTGTCTCTTATTGTGCGCACATTTTCTCCGGCGAGTGCCAGCCAGAAGCTGGGCCAGCCCGACCCGGAGTCGAATTTGTGTTCGGAACTAAAGAGTTTCGAATCACAGCAAATACATTGGTAGGTGCCATCATCTTTGTTGTCGACATATTTTCCGGAAAACGCTCTTTCAGTGCCCTTTTCCTGGGTGACTGAGTATTGTTCCGCCGTCAGGCGAGATTTAAGTTCTGTGTCTAAAGACGATTCGTCGCTCATTCGTGGCGGCCCTTGACTAATCGGAACGGAATTGTAGCCTGAATTCAACCTGCCGCGCACAAAACCCGGACTATTCACTCTTGCGGACAAGCCCCGTATGGTATGGGCAGGACTAACTCCCGCCGCCGAGAAAAATGGATCTGACAGACAAGAGAGATTTCGAGCCCGCTGTTGAGTTTGACGGTGTCTCACTTCGGCGCGGCTCAGTGACCGCGCTCAATAATGTCACGCTATCCCTGCCTCTAGGTCGAATTAGCGCGATTCTTGGTGAAAGCGGAAGCGGAAAATCCACATTGATTCAAATGATAAACGGCCTGCTGCGCCCGGATAGTGGTGAAGTACGAACGTTAGGCTCGGCAATCGACTACGGTACTTTGCGCGATTTGCGAAAAAGAATCGGTTATGCGGTTCAGGATGTATCTCTGTTCCCCCATCTGCACATACGAGAGAATATCGTGCTCCCCGGAAAACTGCACGGTCTGAGCGCTGCTGATTGCGCTACCCGCCTGACGGAATTACTCACTCTGATGCACCTCCCCGAGGACGTTCTCGATCGCTATCCGCACGAATTGTCCGGCGGGCAACAGCAAAGGGCCGGACTGTGCCGCGCAATGATGTTGCGGCCGGAACTGTTGCTGTTGGACGAACCGTTTTCAGGGCTCGATTCAATAACCCGAAAAAGCGTTCATGAGCAATTCCTCGAGATTCAGAAACACGAGCCCATATCATCGGTTCTGGTGACTCACGATCCCCAGGAAGCCATTAACCTGGCTGACTACATGGTCGTCATGCGAAGCGGCCGGATACTCCAGCATGGCCCGGTAAAAAATGTTTTGGCGGAGCCTGTTGACCACTATGTCGCGCAATTGTGCACAGGACTAACTGGACTATCGTCATGACCGTGCGCGCAATTTCCCTGCTCATTTTGATTTTGGTCACTGGACGCGTCGAGGCCGAATCGATAGTTATCGGCAGTAAGAATTTCACGGAAAATTACATCCTGTCTGAGATAAGTGCGCAGCTTCTTGAACACCACGGTTTCGACGTTCAACGGCGTCAGGGAATGAATGGCACCAAAGTCGCATTCGAAGCATTGCGGACCAGAGCCATCGATCTGTATCCGGAGTACTCGGGCACTATTACCGAAGTTATTCTTTTTCGACCTGAATTGTCCGGAGTAGATGAAATTCAGGCCGTGCTGGCCGAGCAGCAATTGAGCATATTGCCGCCGCTTGGGTTCAACAATTCATATGCAATAGCGGTCACGCAGAAACTCTCCAGCGACTTAGGGATTCACTCGATTTCAGACCTCAAAGCACATGCTGACTTGCGCGTGGCGCTGCCACATGAATTTCTGCAACGCCGCGATGGCTGGCCAGGACTCAAAGCGAGATACGGTCTCGATCACGCTGCATATGGTATAGAGCATGCTCTCGCCTATGAGGCCATGCGTCAGAACCAAATCGATGTAACTGCTGCCTATTCGACTGACGGTGAATTGATACGATCCGAATTGGTCCTCCTGGAGGACGATCTGCAGTATTTCCCGCGGTATCTTGCGACATTCCTCACTCACGACGGCCTGCCTGAGCGGGCACGGGAAATACTCGAGACATTGAGTGGTCGAATTGATGACCGACGCATGCAGGAGTTGAACCTGTCCGCGCTGGATCCGGACATCAGCATCGTTGAAGTCGCGTCACGTTTCCTGAATGAAGAGGGCCTGACACCTGGAGGGCGGGGCGGGCCGACAGTGGTGTCGCAACTGATTCGCAACACCCAACGACACCTCAAGCTAACCGGCATCGCGTTGCTAATGGCGGTGCTAGCCGGCGTCGGCATCGCTGTGTCTGTATACCGTCATCCGGCCCTGTCGAATGCTTTTCTGTCAATATCCGGACTGCTGCAAACGGTACCGTCTATTGCGTTGCTTGCGCTGCTTATTCCGTTGGTCGGCATCGGTCAGACGCCCGCGATCATTGCGCTGTTCCTGTATTCCCTCTTGCCAATTGCGCGCAGTACCATCACGGCGATGTTGGCCATACCACACGGTTACCGACAAGTGGCTGCCGCAATGGCCATGACACGCCGCCAGGAATTACGTTATGTGCTTTTGCCATTGGCAATGCCGCACGTTATCGCCGGCATTCGAACCGCCGCCGTCATCTGCATCGGCACAGCAACTTTGGCAGCATTCATTGGTGCGGGCGGCCTGGGCGACCCGATTGTCACTGGTCTGGCGCTCAACGACACATCGCTTATCCTGCAAGGCGCCGTGCCGGCTGCATTCCTGGCAATTCTGACTGAATTGCTCTTTGGTGGGATCGAGCGCTTGCTCGTTGTCCCACACATGCGCAGCAGCTCGCGTTAGTTCGTTATCGACTGATTCCTGAGCGTTACTTTTGAGCAACGCGCAGATCAAGAAGTAATTTGTTCATTCGATGCACATAGGCACCGGGGTTATCCAGTTGTGCCCCCTCGGCAAGCAAGGCGTGATCAAGCAATACGTGGGACAACTGTCCAAAACGTTCATTATCCGTTTCCGACGACAGTTTTTCGACGAGTGGATGCTCGATATTGATTTCCAGCACAGGTTTGGTTTCTGGCAGCTTCTGGCCGGATGCCTCCAGCATTCGCCGCAGCTGTGGCGTCACGTCCTGGTCCGCAGTAACGACACATGCCGGAGAATCGGTCAGTCGCTGGCTGACCACCACTGATTCGATTCTGTCTTTGAGCGTCTTGCGGATTTTCTTGAGCAATGGTTTGTGCTCTTCATTCATTGTCTCTTGCGTAATTTCTCCGTCGCTGTCCGGCAAATTGAGCTGCCCACGACCAACATCCTGAAAACTTTTGCCATCAAACTCTGACAGGTGATCGGCGAGCCACGGATCAATTTTGTCGGTAAGCAAGATCACCTCGATTCCACGCTTCGTCAGTTGCTCAAGGTGCGGACTCGATTTTGCGGTGTCGTAATTTTCAGCCAGCAAGTAGTAGATCTTGTCCTGATCCGGAACCATGCGAGCGATATAATCCGCCAGTGACTGATCCTGGTCAGCAGCACTACTGTGCGTAGTAGTAAAACGGAACAATTTATGCAGTTTGTCGGCATTCTGAGCATCTTCGATAAGGCCTTCCTTCATGACCTGGCCGAATTCTTTCCAGAATTTCTTATAGATTTCCCGGTCTTCATCTGCTTCGCCCGCAGCGAGTTTTGCCAACATGTCGAGAACGCGACGGGTCAGCGCAGTCTTCATCGCCGCCAACTTTGGATTTTTCTGCAGCAACTCCCGCGACACATTCAGCGGCAAATCTGAGGCGTCAATAATTCCCTTTACAAATCGTAGATAGAGCGGGAGAAACTGTTCCGCATCGTCCATGATAAAAACGCGCTGGACATAGAGTTTCAGACCTCGCGGTGCTTCACGATTCCACAAGTCGTATGGTGCCTGGGTTGGCAGATAAAGAAGGCTTGTATACTCGCGTTTTCCCTCAACTCGATTGTGGCTCCACGCGATCGGGTCAGCAAAATCGTGCGACAAATACTTGTAGAATTCCTTGTATTCTTCATCACTGATCTCTGAGCGAGATCGCATCCAGAGCGCTGTCGCCGAATTAACAGTGGTTGGCTCTTTCGCATCTTCCCCTTTTTCTTCAAGCAGTACCGGGAATGCGATGTGATCCGAGTATTTTCGGATCAGTGTTTCGAGGCGAAACGATTCGGAAAATTCGCTTTCGGTTTCCTTGAGAAAAAGAGTGACTGTGGTTCCGCGCTCCTCTCGTTCTATCGACTCGACCGTAAACTCACCTTGCCCCTCCGATTCCCAGCGTACCGCATCTGCAGAGGGCAGGTCCGCTCGCCGCGTTTCCACGACGACCCTGTCTGCAACGATGAATGACGAGTAAAAACCGACGCCGAATTGCCCGATGAGCTGCGCATCCTTTTTGTCATCACCGGTCATTTTTTGCAGGAATTCTGCTGTGCCCGATTTGGCTATGGTGCCGAGATTCTCGATCAGGTCCTCCCGCGACATGCCGATTCCGTTGTCGACGACGGAGATGGTATTCGCTGCTTTGTCCACGACAACCCGGACGTTCAAATCCGCATCACCGCTGAGCAGGTCGGGCTTTGCAAGCGCCTCGAAACGAAGCCTGTCGGCGGCGTCAGAAGCGTTCGAAATCAGTTCCCGCAGAAAAATCTCTTTGTTGCTGTAGAGGGAATGAATCATGATATGCAGCAATTGCCGCACTTCTGTTTGAAATCCCAACGTTTCGGAACCGGCCTTCTTGCTCACGAATAAGTCCTCCAAATGGACGTGGTTAGCTTGCGCTCGAAAGTTTTTTAGTGAATTGAAGACAGACACGATAGTGTCAAATCCGGAGTTTTCAAGGCCATTGCGGCACAAAGTGTCTAGCCCGGACTATTCATGAATCACCGCGATGATTGGGCAGAGATTTGTTTTGACAAGGAATTATCCGACCGAGCGGAATATCAGTGTGTATTTCCGAGGGAGGAAAATTACTTGTGTAAACAAAGATCAAGCAAGGGCGCGAGTGCATTCATGAATGGTGCGGGCTAGGCCATAAGCCCGGGGTCTGATATGGAGGAACCGTCCTGTCCTGCAGCCTGGCCGTGAGCGGGGAAACGTGCTACACCTTCCGTGCAGCGAAGCCATCAGCGGCGGGGCAGGGAACTTGAAGCCGACCTTTCAACTACGCGTCAACAAGTATTCTCGGTCCGGTCGCTGAACGATAAAGCACGGTAACAGTGAGAAGCGCCACCAGCGCAAGACCAAATGGAGGCTGGTTCAATGCAACCAGAATACCAAGGGCGATCACTGCGACCGCAATTGCAATGACACCCAGGATAAGCAGGATGCGCCGAATTCTCTCAGCAAGAAGAGCAACGACATAATACGCGTCTTCAAGAATGTCCAGATATTGGATCAGGCGTTCCATGGCGGGGAGATAGCGTCCTTTCGAATCTCTTGTATTACTTGGCAATCGTCAAAACTGGCCGTGAGTGATTTTTCTCACCGTCATTTTCCAGGGCTTCGTCCATCGCATTCGAATTGGATTGCTTCGCGTGCCCAATGGCACGGTGAAAAAGCTCCCAGCGCTGTCGCGCTGCTTCGTTTTTCAGGCCAGATACGGGCGATTCAGTTTGTGAACATTTGCTTGACATACTTTTTTATTCGCGGTGTGTGCTTCAATGGAGCCACTATAGTCTCGTGAATTTTCAGGCACCGTGAGATGCATCACAGCTTGATTCTGATTTTGATTGTTTTTCCTAATGAGAGATGCCGTCGGCACTTTTTAACTTGCAAATGTCACGTTTATTAAGGTGCGTGCAACATAATCCGAGTCTCATGATTAATTCGGATGCAACGACGACAAAACCTGACCAGGCCTGTTGAGTCACTTGAGAAATATCGGCATGAACGCGGGCTGGTGCGAAAAAAGTTTTCTTTTTATGAGAATAAGCACGTGTGGCCCAGGAGAGGAAAATATCGTGAGTAAACAAGGATCAAGCAAGGGCGCGAACGAATTCATGAATAGTCCGGGCTAGAACTTGAATGGAGCCGTTCAATTTGCGCAGTTAGCTCTCGGTCCCACTAAAACTGAACTGAGCCGTTCAATTTGCGCGGTTAGCTCTCGGTCCACTCCCGCCTGACCTGCTCGGTCCAGTTTCGATAACCCTTCCAGGTGTAAAGCGACGGATCGACGCCAGTACGACGACCACGGGGGGCCGGCGCTTTCGAAATCCAGTGGCGATATTGTTGCCAACCATCCACCTCTGCCCGTTGAGCTGCACTTGATGTGGCTTCAACCTCAGACTCTTTCGAATCCACCTCGGCGACCACACTGTGGTTGCTCGCCCAATTGTTGTCTTTGCTGTCCTGCATTAGACATTGCCTCACTCTTCCATTGAGTAAATAGTACCTACGCAAAATGCCATCGCACAGGAACTGCATCACAACGCAAAGTGTGATTTTTTAGCGGTAATTCAATGTGTTATCGCTTCTTTTTTACTTAATCAGGCGATCTGGTGAACCGATTTAACAAAATGCAATCGAGTCGCCGTGGATTTTTCATAACGACCGGCAACTTATGAGCAATGCTCTGCTGCCGGGTAACCTAGTCCGGGCTAGTACTCCTTCAATGTGATATTCACGGTGTACTAGACTTTGACGCGATAACAGGGGGAGTAATTTTCCGCAGCGAGTTTCATCCGACCCTGGTCGACAAACGCGGCGAGAAGTCGATCCAGCAATCGCATGATGCGTGCTGACCCATTTATTTCGAAGGGGCCGTATTCCTCGATGGCGTCAATTGCCTCCTCTCTTACGTTTCCGGAAACAATCCCGGAAAAAACTTTGCGAAGATTGGCTGCGAGCAGATGCGGTGGCAAATCTTCTGCTACCTCGAGGCCTGCCATGGAATCGTGATTAGCCACAAACGGCTTCTGAAATTCATGATCGATCTTCAATCGCCAATTGAAGTAATACGCATCGCCGTTTTCCTTGCGGAATTCTTTTACGCAGTCAAGGCCCTTCAATATTTTCCTGGCGACCGTCTCTGCATCGCCAATAATTATTGAGTAGCGACGTTGCGCATCCGGACCGAGCGTTGCACCGATAAATTCGTCGATTTGCTGAAAGTACGCTTCGCTGCTGGGGGTCCCTGTCAGGATAAGTGGCATCGGCAATTCCTGATTGTCGGGATGCAACAGTATGCCCAGCAAGTAGAGAATTTCCTCGGCTGTTCCGACGCCACCGGGAAAAACCACAATAGCGTGCCCGACGCGCACGAATGCTTCGAGCCGCTTTTCCATGTCCGGCATGATCACCAATGAATTGACGATGGGGTTCGGGGATTCCGCCGCGATAATTCCGGGCTCTGTAATACCGATATATCGCCCGGTACGAATTCTTTGCTTGGCATGGCCAATCGTCGCACCCTTCATAGGGCCTTTCATTGCGCCTGGGCCGCAGCCGGTGCAAACATTCAGGCCACGGAGGCCAAGCTCATAACCAACCTTTTTTGTGTATTCGTACTCATTGCGGCTGATGGCGTGCCCACCCCAACAAACGACCAGATTCGGTTCCGCGGGCACTTCAAGAAGACGCGCATTGCGAACAATATGAAATACTGCATTGGTAATGTTTTCAGATGATTCCAGGTGGAAGCGCCCGCTTGCGCGGATTTCATTGTTGATAAAGACAACATCCCGGAGAACCGCGAACAAAAGCTCGCGAATACCACGAATCATGACACCATCGACGAATGCCGAGGCGGGTGCGCCCTTGACCGTTACTTTCAGGCCGCGATCCTGTTGGACGAATCCGACATGGAAATCCTTGTATTTGGCAAGGACCTCACGAGCGTCATCCGTGCGGCCACCCGAATTCAGGACGGCCAGTATGCAACGATGCAGCAAACCGTAGAGGCCATGCTCGCCCTCGTTTCTGAGTTGCTCGACCTCAACCTGGGAGAGCACTTCCAGGCTGCCCTCTGGCCAGACTTCCGCGTCTACGGTCTCATCGCTGTCAATACGAATTTCGGTACTGATGGCTAGGTCTGCTTGATGCAAATTAATTCCTTGGGGATGCGTGTGCTCTCAAGGAGAGCGGAATCAGCGGCTCAGGGTAGTATCTCGATCGCAACGCTGTTGGGTGTCATCAGCCAGATGTCGATCATGTCGGAGTTTGACACGGCGATGCAGCCGTTCGTCCAGTCGGCCGATTTGTAGTAACCCGCCGAATACGTCGGCGTGTTCGGTTGTCCGTGAATCATGATCTGGCCGCCGGGATCAACGCCTTTTTGCCTGGCCTCTCTTCGATCCGCCGTGTTTGGATAGGATACGTGGATGGACAGGAAATAGTCGCTGTTCGGATTTCGCATATCGAGTTCATAGGTGCCTTCGGGCGTCTTGAAATCACCTTCTCGCTCTTTGTCCCCAATCGGCGCGCTACCAAGCGCAATATCGAATGTGCGGAAGGTGTTGCCGCCTATCATAAGATGCAGTTTGCGCTTTTCCTTTTCGATGACGACTTTGTCGGCAACAGGGAATTCGCTTGCGCTCAGTGAGCTTGAGAAAAATGCCACAGCCGCCAGAATCACAGGCAGCAATGCCGTGGCAACTCTTTTCTCAGCATAACTTTGCTTCATTCGGGCAACACCTCGAAAATACGATCTGTCAGACTATCAGACCCGGCGTCCGGTGCAAATCTGCCACTTCACAATAACGCATCAAACCTTCCTGCCGACAATCCAGCCAATCGCGAAACCAATGCTGCCAGCCACCGCAGTATAAATAGGAAGAAATCTAAAGAGTTCCTTCGGATAGATCGCGTCGCTGTACA
>SMVB01413996.1_pt1 | contig 12242 bp, 12 predicted proteins | sample 2456461 | NCBI WGS metagenome assembly SMVB01 (sample SAMN11095934, study PRJNA526329) | marine sediment metagenome | biome: Marine sediment; feature: Surficial sediment; material: Deep marine sediment; isolation source: Hadal surficial sediment | place: Pacific Ocean | collected 2014-05 | depth...
AACCACCATTAATATTCTGTACCTTTGCAACAAACAATCTCCAGATCTGATACTACACTATTGGACTTGTTAGGGCAGTGCTAGGAGCATAATCACTCCGAATCAAATCTTCTGTGAGAAAACACACATCATTGGATGAATACTGAGAATATCTTCCGTGATTGGCAGAAGTGATTGGAAGCGGTTATTCACGAATGTCTGCTTTGTGTCAAAAGCGGACATTCGTAGGAATCTAGTTGCTGCCTGCAACTAGATTCCTGATGTCAGTGTGGCATTTTGTTGTAGCCCGCTATTTTGGCTATACAGCTACTAGGCATTGGCGTTTTTTCAAGATTGAACCTACGGTATAAACGATGAAGCCCAAGCCTAACTGTAGATAATTTAGCAAGTTGAGATAGATGATATTTGACAACTAATATCTTACATTCTTGATAATTTAATTATCACTAATTCCGTAAATTATCTATTACTTATTATATTTCCTAATATACACTTCATATGTTTTTAATTGAGACAGTGGGAAAAGGGCGATTATGAATTACAAGATTGATCTCATAAGTAGAACACCTTCATTTGTATGGTGTTTTATAATCTGTTTTGTTATTGCAATTTTATTTGTAACCGGAGCACCGACCAACGGAGCATTTTCTTGGGCAGATTCTCCAAGGCATGCCTTAAATGGTGCATTTATAATGGACATGATTAAGGACATGCCGACAAGCGACCCTGTTGGTTATGCTTATGATTATTATTCCCAGTTTCCCGCTTTAACCATTTTATTCTATCCGCCGCTTTATTCATTTATTTTAGCGTCGTTTTATGCGACTTTTGGAGTTTCGCAAGAAACTGCATTATTGGCAGGTTTTGTATGCTATTGCTTTTTTGCCGTTGGAACTTATTATCTAGCACGGTTTTGGTTAAGTCCTTTTGCATCATTTGGTGCTACATTAATATTATGTGTGGCTCCGGAAATAGCATTTTGGGGGCGGCAAGTGATGTTGGAAATACCCGTTTATGCCTTTATGGTATGGAGTGCTTATTATTTAAATCGTTATGTCCGTACTAATCAAATAAAATATCTATACTTTAGTGTCGCCTTGTTAGTTTCGGCAGTTTATACAAAATCCCCCGTTGTTTTTATTGCTCTACCTTATCTTGTTATTTTATTCCGGCATCGTGGAATGGAAGTATTTAAAGATAAACATAATTATGCCATTCTGGTACTTGCCGTATTAGGCATGATTCCCATGATATATATTACGTTTAAATTTGGTCAATCGAATATTCAAGCTGCTACAAACTCTCCAGAAGCCATCAATGATACATTTACGTTTGAAGTTTTATTTTGGTATTTAATTAGAATTCCAACTCAACTTGGGTGGGCTGCTATTGTTGGTTTGTTTGTTGCCTTTGCTGCATTCGTTTTATTGACAGAAGATAAGGTAAAAGCCATTAAAAATAGTTTATTTCTAATTCTTTGGTTTGTTGTTGGATATATTTTCTACACATTTATTGAATTAAAGCTCGTCAGATTTAGCATGCATATGATACTGCCTTTGGTATTATTTATCGGCTTTGCTTGTGATAAAATTAATGAGAAGAAGCAATATTTAGGAAGTGGTTTTATTGCTATCATTATGGTTTTAACATTTGTTGAAACAGTGACTATGCGTCCTGTTGAATATGTCGCTGGCTATAATGATGTTGTCGAAAATGTAACTAAATTAGCGCCACAAAACAGTAATGTTTTATTTTCCGGATACCATGATGGTTCATTTATCTTTGCAATGCGCGCCGTTGGCGATAGGCCAGATGTCAGTATAGTGAGATCCGATAAATTATTACTTCGTATTGCCTCAAGACGTGAGCTAGGCGTAGAAGAAAAAAATTATACAATTGAAGAAATAGCCGAGCTTATAAATGAGCTTGCAATTCATTATGTTGTTGCGCAGCCAGATTTTTGGACTGACTTAGAACAAATGAAACTTCTTCAAACATTACTTGAAAGCGATAAATTTGAGGAAATTCAACGCTTTAAAATGGAAGCAAATTATGACGCTGCTGAGAAAGAACTCGTTATATATAGAAATTTAGGTAATGTAGCGGTTGGGCCGGTCAATATCAAAAATGAACTTTCTCTCATTGGTATGACCATTTCAAACCGTAATTTTAATGATTGAACATGCTGAAAATGAGAATGAAACAATGAGCTGTCCCAGATAATACCTAAAAGGTGTTATCTGGGACAGCTCCAAACTAAAAATAACTATCAGTTTTTTCTTCTCAGCTTCATTATTATTCCTTGACAACTGATTCTACCCCTTGGTTGGCAAGTTTATCCGCTTGTTCATTGCCATCATGCCCAGAATGACCACGTACCCAGAACCATTCTATTTGGTGCTGTTGCACAAGCTGATCCAGTTGTTTCCATAAATCATTATTCTTTACTTGCTTCCTGCTTGAGGTGCGCCAATCTTGTTTCTTCCAGGAATGTATCCATTCGCTAATGCCCTTTTGTACATATTTAGAATCAGTATGCACCTGTACTTTGCATGGTCGTGTTAAGGCTTCTAGAGCACGTATCACTGCGAGTAATTCCATCCGGTTATTGGTAGTAAGTTTCGCACCTCCAGATAACCTCCGTGTCTGTCCGCCATATTGCATCAAGGCGCCCCAACCACCAATGCCAGGATTGCCTTTACAAGCACCATCAGTAAATATTTGTACTACATTAGAGCCATCAGCAATACCGGCATGTTTTACTTTCACTTTATACTTCTCACGATGGTTTTGTTACATGCGGACATCCGTGGTTGCTCTTCAGTTACGTTCCTGTTGAGTTTATTAGCAAACGGAGCCATTCTTCTCTTGGCGGCAAGTACGTTTTTTCTTTCAGGCTTGATAACACGCATACCATGAACACGCTTAATTGCTTGCAGAAAATATATACCACCAGAAATTGGCCACCATCGATCTCCTGCAATCTCCATAAAATTAAACCTCCGTAGCCATTTTTCCTGACTGAAAGGCGGGGCATAACAACATAGCCGACCCGCAGTGATCTCGAAATCTAGCAGGGTTAGCCAATCTTTTAGCCGCGGTAGCGAGACGAAGTTTCCATTCCAGGGGTATCTGTGTCCTGCAGATCCAAACCATTGGCGCGCTCCCCAAAGACTTCTAGGATTAAAACCACAGATAATCACATGACCTTCTGCCATCAATACGCGTTGTGCTTCGCGTAAAATTTGATGTGGATTTGAGCTAAATTCGAGCACGTGCGGTAAGAGTATTAGATCTATACTATTGCTGTCGATTGGTAGGAAATCAGGGACTGCTAGCAGAGTAGCCCCTTCTTCGGTACCCGTACAAAACTGAAGGGACATACGGTTAGTACGTAGAAAGGCATGCTGTGGGAATCCGATTTGCATGGCATTGTAGCCAAATACATTCATCACTGCTTGATCGAAGTAGTTTTGCTCCCGTTCCAGTAGGTATTGACCGAGACAAGTTTTAAACCATTGTTGTTGATTTTGCATTGGCATATATAATGTCCAGAAAGCATTTACGGGGTAATAATTTATTCACAACTTGCTAGAAATATTCATTGACTTTACTAAGCCTAGAGTTTTAATTCAATCCGAGACATCATGTTCCATATTGTTCCAGTATGTGCATTTATCGACAATTATATCTGGGTCATTCGTGATCAACACCATGCTGCCGTAGTTGACCCGGGTGACGCCGCACCGGTTCTAGCTTTTTTGCGACGTGAAAATCTGAAGCTTGTCGCTATCTTAAATACCCATCATCATAACGACCATGTTGGTGGCAACGCCGCATTGCTGAGGGAATTTTCAGTACCAGTTTATGGGCCAGGAAATGAATCAATTCCCACAGTTACCCATTGCCTCAAAGAAGGCGACAGTATTCAATTGGCCGAATTCTCACTTGGTTTTAGTGTGTTAGATATCCCGGGCCATACCGCAGGACACATTGCATATTATGGCGCAAACTTGCTGTTTTGTGGCGATACCCTATTTGCATGCGGCTGCGGACGATTATTCGAGGGCACCGCACTACAAATGTACACTTCTCTGCAAAAACTGGCGAAGCTACCCGATGCAACTTCGGTTTATTGTGGTCATGAATATACGCTTGCCAACATCCATTTTGCTAAGGAAGTTGAACCAGGTAACCAGGTGCTTATCGAACTCAAAGTATCGGCAGAAAAACAACGCGAGCTAAATTTTCCCACTCTACCTTCAACGATTGCAATGGAAAAGTCCTGCAATCCATTCTTGCGTTGTAGTCAGCCTGAAGTTATCCATAATGCCAGCAACTATCTTGGCAAACCGTTAGCGGACCCTGTCAGTGTATTTGCCGCAATCCGCGATTGGAAAAATAATTTTTAGTTTCTCGTTTATACGTATCTTCAGAACTAATGCAATATAGATTATGAGTATAAAGATATATAGGAATTTGTAGATACAATGAATTTTGTCAAATCAGGACGTTATCGATGGCATATGGTATCCGATCAGTCTGCGCTGCGCCAAGCAGCATTGTATACAATTCTCGATAATGCCACCATGGCGATTCGGCAGCGCGGACAATATCATTTGGTGCTTTCTGGTGGAGATACGCCACGTGGAATCTACCAACAGCTGCGTTCTATCCAGACTGATTGGTCCGCATGGCACATCTATTTCAGCGATGAGCGTTGTCTACTACCGAACGATTCAAAACTAAACTCCCGCATGGCTGGAGAAGCATGGCTCGACCATGTGCCGATTCCTGAAAGCCAGTTGTATGTTATTCCGGTTGAGCTCGGTGCGAGTCGAGCTGCTTACGAATATGCCCAAACTTTGCGATCTATCGGTATATTTGATTTAACATTTCTTGGGCTTGGTGAGGACGGCCATACGGCAAGCCTGTTTCCTGACCACGAATGGGGAATTGCACCTGATTCTCCGGATACGCTGGCGGTATTTGATGCGCCAAAACTACCACTGCATAGGGTATCCATGAGTGCAGCACGTTTGAGTCGTTCGCGGCAAGTGATGTTTCTGGTTAATGGTGAATCTAAGCATATGGCTGTGGCTAAGTGGCGTAAAGGTAAAAATATTCCCGCACGAGCGATCATGCCGACAACGGGTGTTGATATTCTGTTGGAATCTTCCCTGCTAGTTCCATTACCTGCCTGATAGAGCACGTTTAATTATTGCTAGGCAATAGTGAAAAATATTTGAGTAAAAGATTTTTTGGAAGCTTTTTATTTCGTAGGAACCAGATTACATGAGATATACTTAAATTCATACATAGATTCATACATCAATATGAATTAGGTAGTTAAATCGTTCCGATTTGATCCAATTTTAAGGCGCTCTCTGCGACGAACGCGGGAAGCGACTATCAACGTGTGCTGGCATCAAGTAGCCTGTCGAAAGAATACACGATACAGAATTTGAATTAAGCATCAAAAATACACTGCCTGGTTACTACTGATTTAAGGTAATCGAGAACTCTATGCAAGCAAAATTTTCAATTACCTGTCGCCAGTGCAACCGATTGGTAAAATTTCTAGATAAAGTAAAAGCCGGGCATCCAGATTATTATGCACGGCCTGTTCCAGCTTTTGGTGATATGCTGTCTAAGCTGCTTATTATCGGACTAGCTCCAGGTATGCACGGTGCAAACCGAACTGGTAGGCCCTTTACCGGAGATTTTGCAGGAATCCTATTATATAGTACTTTGTACAAATTCGGTTTTTCCAGTTGTGAAGAGTCAATTTCTAAGAGTGATGGCTTGCAACTCATTGGTTGCCGTATCACCAACGCGGTCAAGTGCTTACCACCCGGAAACAAGCCAGAACCAAATGAAATTCGTCAATGCAACGGGTATCTTTCAGTAGAGATTGCAAGTTTTGCAGCAGGAGAGGGAAGGGCATTGCTTGCTTTGGGTACTGTCGCACATCGGGCATGTCTGATGGCCCTGGGACTAAAATCTAAAGCCTATCCCTTTGGGCATGGAGCTATTTATACGTTGCCTAACAGTCTGACTTTGTATGACAGCTACCATTGTAGCCGCTACAATACTCAAACTAAACGCCTAACTGCTAAGATGTTCGAGCAGGTGTTTGAAAAAATCTGTGCTAACTTGGCGCTTAACATAAAAACTAAAGGATAATCATGCCCTACGTCAATATTCGTATCGCCGGAGTACTTAGTCGTGAGCAGAAGAAAAAAATAGCTGCGGAAATAACTGATACTCTAGAACGTGTCGCTCACAAGCCGAAATCTTACACCTATATTACCTTTGACGAATTATCTCATGAGAATTGGGCTATTGCAGGAAAATTACTGAGCAAGGAGGAGTAACTGTTTTGTCGGTAGTCCCTATTTTTAATGCCAAGGCTATATACTCAAGCTTGCCTTCTCAGCCAGGGGTTTATCGCATGTTAAATGCGGTGGGACAGGTAATTTATGTTGGTAAAGCTATTGATCTCAGAAAGCGCGTTTCCTCTTATTTCCAAAAAACCAACCTTGCTCCCAGAATCCAGTTAATGGTATCCCAAATAACAGGGATTGAGACCACCGTTACCCGCTCTGAATCTGAAGCACTGCTGCTTGAGAATAACTTAATAAAAACATTAACTCCTCGGTATAACATACTGTTCAGAGATGATAAATCATACCCATATATTGTCTTGACCAAACATGCTTTTCCTCGCCTTGGTTTTCACCGGGGATCGCTTAATAAACAACATCATTACTTTGGTCACTTCCCAAATGCGGGGATTGTAAGAGAGAGTATTCAGTTATTACAAAAGGTATTTCGTATCCGCACTTGCGAGGATAGTGTTTTCAATAATCGTACCCGTCCATGCTTGTTGTATCAGATCAAACGTTGCAGTGCACCATGCGTCAAGATGATCTCTAACTTGGCCTATCGTGAGGATATAAGAAATGCCGAGCTATTTTTGCAGGGGAAACAAACCGAGGTGCTTGAAAGCCTTGCTGTAAAAATGCGGAATGCTGCTAATTACTTAGATTATGAGCGGGCTGTTTTATATCGTGATCAAATCCAGACATTGCGGAGAGTTCGAGAAAAGCAGTTTGTTGATAGCGGCAAAGCTCTGGATGCGGATGTGGTAGCTTGCGCTGTTCAGTGTAGTGGTGGAAAGATTTGTGTCAATCTAGCTATGGTTAGGGGAGGGCGGCACTTAGGAGACAAGAATTTCTTTCCTCAAAATGCAGAAGGTTACGATCCACCATCTGCAGTGGAAGCCTTTCTTTCCCAACATTACCTGAATCGTTTTGTTCCGCCTCTCATTATCGTGGGTGAGAAGATCCACAGGGAAGCACTGCAAGCTTCACTTGCTGAGCAATCTGGACATAAAATTACAATCAGTCTTAATCCCAAAAGCGAACGACGTGTGTGGTTGGATATGGCAACAAAAAATGCGCATCTTGGACTGAAACAACAGTTGGGTCTACAGGTTACCCAGGAAGAACGACTGCAAGTCTTGCAGCATGCACTAGAAATCATAAATCTTACCCGCATTGAATGTTTTGATATCAGCCATACTCAGGGTGAGGCCACCGTTGCATCCTGTGTGGTTTATGATAACTTCTCTATGCGCAATGGTGAATACCGTCGCTACAACATTGGTGATATCACACCAGGGGATGATTATGCAGCTATGCGTGATGTTCTTTCAAGGCGTTATCATAAAGTTGCTGAGGGAAAGGGCAGGCTACCTGATCTGATTCTTGTCGACGGCGGTAAAGGGCAGGTAAACGCCGCCCAGGAAGCGTTGGTGGAGCTTGGGTTAAATTATGCGACTTTGGTTGGGGTATCAAAAGGAAGAGAGCGTAAACCTGGTTTGGAACAATTGGTATTTCCCGGTACCAAAAAATCGCTACAATTATCTAAGGATCATCCGGGCTTACATCTAATTCAGCAAATTCGTGATGAAGCTCACCGTTTTGCGATTCAAGGCCATCGTGCTAAGCGTGGTAAATCCAGAGTCAGCTCGTATTTAGTAGAAATTGATGGTATTGGTAACAAGCGTCGTCAAAACCTGTTGGTGCAGTTTGGCGGGTTAAAAGGTGTGCTGACCGCAAGCATTGAAGAATTGCAACAGGTAGAGGGTATTAGCCGTGCGTTGGCGGAGAAGATTTATAAGAAGTTACATTGATTTTGAATCGGATGATTACTGTTTATTAATAGTTTAACGGCACACCCTACCCATGCTTTTTAATCTACCCAACCTGCTAACCTGGGCGAGGATACTCGCTATTCCGTTGTTTGTAGGGATTTTCTATTTTCCACCGGCATGGTTGTCATACTCTGACCAAAATCTATTTGCTGCCGTTATTTTTACTGGCGCAGCTGTTACCGACTGGCTGGATGGTTACCTTGCCAGGGCACTTCGCCAGACCTCAGCCTTTGGTGCGTTTCTCGACCCAGTGGCAGACAAGCTTATGGTTGCAGCGGCACTAATTATTTTAGTATATTTAGGGAGACTTGACGCACTTATTGCCTTTATCATAATTGGCCGTGAAATCACTATTTCAGCTTTGCGCGAATGGATGGCACAAATAGGCAAAAGTAAAAGTGTAGGGGTTTCCTTTCTAGGAAAAGTAAAAACTGTATCACAAATGGCTGCCATACCACTGCTACTATATCATGACAATATAGGCAAAAGTTTTAACTCTCAGGAAGTGGGTACATGGCTAATCTATCTAGCCGCTTTTCTAACACTATGGTCCATGGCTTATTACCTGAGAGTGGCAATTCCGCAAGTATTGAAACAGAGCTGAAACTTCTCTAAGGACGTGTCTTTACTTGCCTTTTCTTGACAAAAATACTTGCGTCTTTATAATGCTTGATTCGTTTTCAGGGTTTTTTCAAAAAAACGGGAATGTCTTATTTGCGGGAATAGCTCAGTGGTAGAGCACAACCTTGCCAAGGTTGGGGTCGCGAGTTCGAGCCTCGTTTCCCGCTCTAATTATTAGAGAAAATAGATCTTTCGGCAAGAGTTCTACTTATACAATTTGTGTGTTTTTGCTGAATAATCTGTTTTCCCTTTTGGTTTTTGCTATATCGTTGCAATGCAATGCATTCCCCGATTGCACGGCGGGGTGGCAGAGTGGTCATGCAGCGGCCTGCAAAGCCGTCTACGCCGGTTCGATTCCGACCCCCGCCTCCACCATACGGTTCTTGGATGCTACAACGATTTTTCTGCTATATTTATAGTAAATACAAAGCAATCAGTCGAGAACTTCTCATACTGCACCCTGTTTTGACAGGCCTGGTAATACCGGTATCTACCACGGTTATTTTCCGGTCCCGAATTTTGTCTCATATTCTAGTTGGGTGTCTCCAGCATTGAGAGGCTCGCGAAGGAAGGAACCGGGCCGAGGGGGAGACGTAAGGTCTGTCGAGGTAAAAGAGAATACGAAAAGAAACGTATAATTGTTGTGGTAGGAGTCAGCTAGAAAAGTGTAGGTCGTCCCGACAAACTTGCCTGTCAGTATTTCAAAAATATTCATATTGAATTTTACATATCCGGTTTGATACTCGGACTTATAAAGTGCCAATTCAGGCAAGGAAAAGGGGATAAGTGTACTTTGGATTGGAGGTAAACCAAAAAATCCTCCAGATAACTCGGTGCCCAGAGCTCTTACAATTACATCAATTCGATATGTTGCATTTTTTTCGTCTTTCTGGACGAGATACCCCTGTCGTCCTAACCAGCCAATTATTACTTGTTGCAGAAGAGTTTGGTCTTTAGTCAATCCAAACGTATTGAGTGTTACCTTTGAGCCGTGTGGAATAGGTAGAGATTCATCAGATTTACTGGGCAGGCTATGGATGACAGCTTCTGTAATCAGTAACTGTTCGACTGTTGATCTTGGAGATTGTGTGATTCTATGTGTTGTCGAACAGCCCATCAAAAATGCGATGGAAACTGCACACAATGACATGATTCTGAAAGCATTACTCATAGAATTACACTCATGATTATCTATCCTTCTAATCTAATAGTTCAACTTATCTGCACCAATAGAAGGGCTGCAAATATATACATAGTTTCATTCAAGTATTACTAGGTAAATTCGGCATCTACAGGGACCGCCGGCTCATTTCCCGATCACGTTGCCTTGCTTCTGCAATCTTAGAACAGCCTTTAGGATTTCGTCAATTTCAAAACTTTCAGATTACGTTGGGGACAGAGCTAAGATCAAAGCGGAGAACTTATTCTGGTTTGCAACCGTAGAAATGCCAACCACAGACAAGATCCCACTATACACTATAATTTGTTAAAACCAATTCCTACTGTTGAATTCAACTTAATATTATTATACTGGATGTGTTTCCTGCAGATTCAAAACGTACGTTGGAATTACAAGCGTTTGAACATATTCACGACACCCTCCTTTTTGACGCTGACTCAGGTTGTTTCCTACGTACGGTCTGAAAACTGTTTAACAAAGCGTTGATCAATCCAGTCTTTCCAACGCCATGCCCACGCACCTTGCATACTCCAACGCCCCCAGGTGGCCACGGCATAGCGAGGTCCACAGGCTAGCAAATATAGTGAAAGGCGACGAGGTTGGTAGACGATCATTTGCCTATTCTTTAGTACTGCTAGCAGGTTCGCAGCGAGCACAGGCCCCGCATGCACTGAATGCACACCTGAGCGTGACATCGTCAAGTCTTGCCGAGAGCAAACGTCACCCGCTGCAAATACATTTGGATGCGATAGGCTTCGGTGGTATCCATCGACAGCAATGTATTCATTTTTGTCTAACATGAGTCTGGAGTGTTGTAGCCAAGAAGGTGCTCGAGCACCAGTGGCAACAATTACACAATCTGCGGCCAACGAAGTGCCATTCGATAGCAGCAGACCATCTTTTGTTCCTACCGCCCTTAGGTAATGAACAGTGACACCAGCTTGTACTAGAATTTTCTTAATGCGACGCTGTGCACCAGTTGCAAGCTCGAGCAATAGGCCGGACTCGGAAACTACTAGTTCTACATGTCCGTTAGTATCTGAACATGTAAAAGCATATCGTGTGGCTAGGGCTAGTTCTACCCCAGCAGCACCACCACCGACTACTACCAGACGATAATCTGGATTGTTCTGCTTATTAGATAGTATTCGTGGCCAGGCTTCGAACAAGCCATCTAGTGGTTTAATAGGAAAGAGTTTCTCATCCGGTATCTCAAGCCATGACAAATCGGTTTCGCTACCGACATCCAATGAAAGGAGGTCATATTCAATACGCTTACCTTCTGGTAAATACACACAACGTTGGTCGGCATCCATGCCTATAATACAGTTTACTACCATTCGTACATGTGCTGCTTGTGCCAGGGGCCGTAAATCGATTTGACACTGTAATTTGTTGTAATGACCTGCCATCCAACCTGGCAACATACCGGAGTAATTCTGGTAAGAGTTTGGCGAAATTAGAACGATTTCTGTACCGGTAGGTTTTTCACGAGCAAGTGCTTGTAGCACTTTAAGATGCGCATGTCCGCCACCGACCAGAATCAAGCGTTTCATAAAATAATCAGCTTAGTGAAAATGATGCGAAACATCTTTGACACTATTACAGGGTCTCATGTAAGCAATTAGACTTTGCTGTTTTAAAGAAAGGCTTTCAATTTTCCAAGTACTACTACATCTTCATTTTTGTTTGGTATTGTGCCGCAACATACAATGGAGTTGAAGAAATGGTTGGAAGAGCGGGTTATTACTCTGTATTTCTCTTTTCTATCTCCCAGCCATGCTTCTCTATCATGCACCTTGTATGTGCCTTAGCAACGAGACATGGATCATTGCACTTACCGAGGCCATTGGCATACAACGTTGCACTTTCTTCACAATCATGGTTATCACGAACAAACTCAGCGCTACCCTTTGTATGAAAAGTTGAGATATTGCCATAACCCTTTGTAGGGTGCTTCCAAGCGACAACGGCGCATCCACTCAATGCCAATACAACCAGGATTATTAATATATGCTTACTCATGCTAGTAAATTTTTAACATGTTAGAATTATGGTCGAACTATGTTTGAAATGTTATGTGATAAATTTTGTTCTATTTTTGCCCTACTTTATATCCTAAACGTGTGACAAGAATACATACCCTAAGGAATAATCAAACAAATCAACGGCCCGGATGGTGAAATTGGTAAACACAAGGGACTTAAAATCCCTCGGGCT
>SMVB01199329.1_pt1 | contig 12240 bp, 10 predicted proteins | sample 2456461 | NCBI WGS metagenome assembly SMVB01 (sample SAMN11095934, study PRJNA526329) | marine sediment metagenome | biome: Marine sediment; feature: Surficial sediment; material: Deep marine sediment; isolation source: Hadal surficial sediment | place: Pacific Ocean | collected 2014-05 | depth...
CGTGCGACTTCACAATATCCGAACCGTGGTCGACACCGGGGGGCGTCAAACGGTGATGACCCGAAATGGCGAGGTCGGCATCGTCGACAAGAGTGGACGCGAAAGGGAGCGACACCCGGTCGTGTATGGCGCGACTTTGCACGCCAGGGAAGGCCAGACCGTTCAAGTCGGTGACATTTTGCTCGAATGGGATCCCTTTGCGAGTCCGATTTTCTCCGAAAAGCAGGGGACCGTCCGGTTCAAGGACATTGTCGAAGGCGCGACGATGCAGGAGCAGGTCGATGATTTCACGGGTGTTTCCTCGAAAGTGATCATCGAGTCGAGGGATCCCGATCTGAGACCGACGATCACGGTTCTCGAAGTCGACGGGGAGGGCGAAACGAACTCGGTGTTGCCGGTCGGCGCGTACCTGACGGTCAGCGAGGGCGAACAGGTCGGTGCGGGGCAGGTCGTCGCCAAGATTCCGCGTGAGGCTTCGAAGACCAAGGACATCACGGGCGGTCTGCCTCGTGTGGCCGAACTCTTCGAAGCTCGAAAGCCCAAGGAATGCGCCGTGGTTTCCGAGATCGAGGGCATCGTCTCCTTTGGACCCGACTCTCGGGGCAAACGCCGCGTCATCGTGACGCCCGAAAACGGTGAGCCGGAAGAATTCCTGATTCCAAAGGGGAAACACGTCAGTGTCCACGAGGGAGACCACGTGCGAGCGGGCGAGGCGCTGATGAATGGCTCCTCGAATCCGCACGACATCCTCAAGATCAAGGGCGAGAAGGAATTGGCGAGATATATCGTCGACGAAGTCCAGGAGGTCTATCGGCTCCAGGGCGTCAAGATCAACGACAAGCATATCGAGACGATCGTGCGTCAGATGCTACGAAAGGTGCGCATCATCGATCCGGGCGATTCGGATTGGTTGATCGGCGAGCAGGTCGAGAAACTGATCTATCGCGAGGAGGTGGCTCGTCTGAGCGAGGACGGAAAGACGCCGCCCACGGCTGAAACCCAGCTTCTCGGGATCACGAAGGCCTCCCTTTCGACCGAATCATTCATCTCGGCCGCGTCATTCCAGGAGACGACCAAGGTGCTCACTGAGGCGGCGATCTGGGGCAAGAAGGACTTCCTGGGTGGGCTCAAGGAGAATGTGATCATGGGGCGTCTGATTCCGGCTGGGACCGGACTTTCCATCTATCGAGATGTGGGGATCCAGGTCGAGGTTCCGGAGGGATTCGAGCTGGAGACTGCGGCGACGGGCGACGCTCCGGAAGGAGAAGCGGGCGTCGGCGATGTTTTGGCTGAGGAAGTGACGCCGACCGCGGCTCCGCCGGTGGCGGGACTCTTCGCGCCGACGCCGGATCCGGTGCCCGACCGAGGCCCGGTCGAGAGCTGATCCCGAGGGGATCGACGATTTCTGCCCCCATCGGCCAAGCGGTTGGTGGGGGCATTTTCCATTGTCGAATCGATCGTCGTCCCGAGTGGGCTGTGCCCGTTGACAGCGCCCCGCAGGTCGCTAAATTGCGCGCCGCTTCCTGAACCAGGGATTCCTGCAACCCCGCGGTTCGTTTCCGGATTGCGGAGAGACAGCCCGAGCTTAGCTCCGGTCTCTTCGCGACCGAGAGACGGGACTTCGGGGTCGTGCTGTCTCCGGTCCGGGCGATGCTGAAAGCAATGGGTTTAGAGGGTCTCCGTCGCGGTCGCGACGGCCACGTAAGTTTTTCGAGATCGGAAGAAATCGGAAATATCGGAAAGAAAGTAGGAGTCTGGTCGAGTTCCCATGCCGACAATCCAACAGCTGATTCGCAAAGGTCGGAAGCCGAAGGCTTCACGATCAAAATCTCCCGACCTGATGGGTTGCCCGCAGCGTCGCGGCGTCTGTCTCCGCGTTTTTACGGCCACCCCGAAGAAGCCGAACTCCGCATTGCGGAAGGTCGCTCGGGTGCGCCTGACGAACGGCAATGAAATCAATGCCTATATCGGCGGCGAAGGTCATACCCTGCAAGAACACTCGGTCGTTCTCGTGCGCGGCGGTCGTGTGAAGGATCTTCCGGGCGTTCGTTATCACATCGTGCGTGGATCTCTGGATGCGACGGGTGTCGACGGGCGCAACAAGAGTCGATCGAAATACGGCGCCAAAAGGCCCAAATGATCCAGAACGAGGAGAGCCGGCGATGCGAGCTGCATGCCGGTTCTCGTGCGTTTGAAGCATCGGCCCTTGGGGCCAAGAACTAGAAAAGGGACGCGTTCATGCCGAGGCGAGGCGAGGTACGAAAGCGACAGACCGTTCCGGACTCCAAGCACGGAGACCAGATGCTCGGTCGCTTCATCAACGTGATCATGCGAGATGGCAAGAAGAGCACCGCAGAGAATATCGTCTACGGCGCCTTCCGGGAGATCGAAAGCAAGATGCGGAGCGATCCGCTGGCGATGTTTCGCCGTGCGCTCGAGAACATTCGCCCTCGTGTCGAAGTGAAGAGCCGTCGAGTCGGCGGGGCGACCTATCAGGTCCCGATCGAAGTGTCGCCGACCCGTGCGACGTCTCTGGCGATGCGTTGGCTGGCGGGGTATTCGAAAGCGCGCCCCGGCAAGAGCATGAAAGAGCGGCTCGCCAACGAGATCATCGATGCGGCGAACGAGCGCGGCGAGAGCGTGAAAAAGAGAGAAGACACGCACCGAATGGCCGAGGCGAACAAGGCATTTGCACACTATCGGTGGTAATCGAGGCGCTGGTTCAAGAGGCGGCGACGGAAAGAGGCGGTAGGAGCGGTCATGCCTCGAAGTGCGCAGCTTGGAGAGACACGAAATATCGGCATCATGGCGCATATCGATGCCGGCAAAACGACGACGACTGAAAGAATTCTTTTCTATACGGGCGTCAACTACAAAATCGGGGAGGTTCACGACGGGGCAGCGACGATGGATTGGATGCAGCAGGAACAGGAGCGCGGGATCACGATTACGTGCGCGGCCACGACCTGCTCATGGCGAGGCCATCGGATTAACATCATCGACACGCCGGGGCATGTCGACTTCACCATCGAAGTCGAACGTTCGCTCCGGGTCTTGGACGGCGCGATCGCCGTCTTCTGCGGTGTCGGCGGTGTCGAGCCTCAATCGGAAACGGTTTGGCGACAAGCGGATAGATACGACGTTCCGCGTGTGGCCTTCGTGAATAAAATGGATCGTATGGGTGCAAATTTCGAAAACGTGGTCGCGATGATCGAAGACCGTCTGGGAGCCCGGCCGCTGCCTTTGCAGCTGCCGATCGGCTCGGAAGACACGTTTTCGGGCATCGTCGACCTGCTCGATCGAAAGGCGCTGTACTGGGATGATGAGAGCCTGGGCGCCGAGTACCGTTCGGATGAGATCCCGAGCGACATGGTCGCCGAAGCCGAGCTCGCCCGCGAGCGGCTCGTCGAACGGCTGGCTGATTTCGATGACGAAGTGATGGCGCGCTACCTCGACGGCGAAGAGATTTCGGTCGAAGACCTGCGTGCGGCGATTCGTCGCGGCACACTCTCTCTCGATCTCGTCCCCGTACTCTGTGGCAGCGCCTTCAAGAACAAGGGCGTGCAGCCTCTGCTCGATGCCGTGGTCGACTATCTGCCGGCTCCGATGGATGTTCCTGCGGTCGAAGGCATTCGCCCCGCCGGCTACAAAGGGAAGAAGTCGCGTGACGAGGGCGAAGTCGTCGTGCGCAAGGCGGATGACAATGAGCCCTTTGCTGCGCTCGTCTTCAAGATCCAGTCGGATAAACACGCCGGCAGTCTCAGCTATCTCCGGGTCTATTCCGGTACGGCCAAGGCGGGCGAGAATCTCCTGAACTCATCGACGGGCCAAAAGGAGCGCGTCGGGCGCTTTCTCCAGATGCACGCGAACAAACGACAGGAACTCGAGGAGGTCTACGCAGGCGACATCGTCGCGGCGATCGGCCTCAAGAGCGTCGTGACGGGCCAGACGCTGTGTTCGCCCAAGGACCCGATCGTCCTCGAGTCGTTGGAGTTTCCCGAGCCGGTGATTTCGATCGCGATCGAGCCAAAGACGACGGCCGACATGGACAAGCTCGGCCAGTCTCTCGATCGCCTCGCCGTAGAGGATCCGTCCTTCAAGGTTTCCACCGATGCTGAGACGGGCCAGCTGATCATTTCCGGTATGGGCGAACTCCACCTCGAGATCATCGTAGATCGGCTTCTTCGGGAATTCGGTGTCGATGCGAACGTCGGGCGCCCTCAAGTCGCCTACAAGGAAACCATCTCGACCTCGTCGACCGGTTCGGGCGAGTACATCAAGCAGACGGGTGGTTCGGGTGAGTTCGCGATCGTCGAGGTCGAGGTCATGCCCGCGGCGGCCGGTTCTGGTTTCGAGTTCGAAAACGCGATTCGTGGCGGCGCCGTTCCGAGTGAATTCGTCGCCTCGGTGGAGCAGGGCTGTAGAGATGCGCTCGAGAGCGGGCACCTCGGTGGTTATCCCGTAATGGATGTGAAGCTTCGCCTGGTCGGCGGGTCGGCACACGCCACCGATTCATCGGAGCGCGCCTTTCGGATCGCCGGGGCGATGGCTGCCAATGACGGTCTTCGTCAGGCGACGCCAATCTTGCTCGAGCCGATCATGAGCGTCGAGGTCGTCACCCCCGAAGAGTTTCGAGGCGCGGTTCAGGGCGATTTGAATGGTCGACGGGGTCAGATCAAGGGAATCGAAATGCGGGGAACATCTCAGGTCGTACAGGCCGAGGTGCCCCTTTCGGCGATGTTTGGATACGTCAGCAGCGTCCGGTCGATGACGCAAGGTCGTGCGAGCTACACCATGCAATTCGCCCAATACGCGAAGGTGCCGGACGCAGTGACGAAGGGAATCGTCGCTCCGTATTGAAACCGGAGTGAGAAGAGGAAGGAAGCCCGATGGCCAAGGAAAAGTTCGAGCGGACGAAGCCCCATGTAAACGTGGGGACCATCGGTCACGTGGATCACGGCAAGACGACGTTGACGGCGGCGATCACATCGCGTCAGGCGCATAAGGGTCTTGCGGAGAGTGTCGCGTTCGATCAGATCGACAAGGCCCCGGAGGAGCGCGAGCGCGGGATCACGATCGCGACGGCGCATGTCGAGTATGAAACGACCGAGCGCCACTATGCGCATGTGGATTGCCCGGGTCACGCAGACTATGTGAAGAACATGATCACGGGCGCGGCCCAGATGGATGGCGCGGTGCTGGTGGTCTCGGCCGCGGACGGTCCGATGCCCCAGACGCGTGAGCATGTTCTTCTGGCTCGTCAGGTGAATGTTCCCCATATCGTGGTGTTCCTGAACAAGGTGGACCAGGTGGACGACGAGGAGTTGTTGGAGCTGGTGGAGATGGAGATCCGAGAGCTGTTGTCGATCTACGACTTCGACGGCGACAACATTCCGATCATCAAGGGTTCGGCGTTGAAGGCGGGCGAGGATTCGTCCAACGACGAGCACAACAAATGCATCGACGAATTGCTGGATGCGCTGGACACGACGATCCCGGTGCCGGAGCGAGCCCTGGACCGAGACTTCTTGATGCCGATCGAGGACGTCTTTTCGATCACGGGCCGGGGAACGGTGGTGACGGGTCGCATCGACCAGGGCACGGTTCATCCCCAGGACGAGGTGGAGATCGTGGGGATCCGGGATACGACGAAGACGACGGTGACGGGCGTGGAGATGTTCCGGAAGTTGTTGGATGAGGGTCAGGCCGGGGACAACGTGGGTTGTCTGCTTCGGGGTACGGGGAAGGACGACGTGGAGCGGGGTCAGGTGTTGGCAAAGCCGGGTTCGATCACGCCGCATACGAAGTTCAAGGCCCAGGCGTATATCTTGACGAAGGATGAGGGAGGACGTCATACCCCCTTTTTCAATGGCTACCGTCCGCAGTTCTATTTTCGGACGACGGATGTGACGGGGATCGCGAACCTTCCGGAGGGTACGGAGATGGTGATGCCCGGCGACAACGTGGAGATGACGGTGGAGCTGATCACGCCGATCGCGATGGACAAGGAACTTCGATTCGCAATTCGCGAGGGCGGCCGAACGGTCGGGTCTGGCGTCGTTTCGGATGTGATCGAATAGGGGCGCTCGTTTCTGGAAAGTTCCGCGGGACCTCGGAAGGCGATCGAGTGTGTAGGGCCGTAGCACAATTGGTAGTGCATCGGACTCCAAATCCGGGGGTTGGGGGTTCAAGTCCCTCCGGCCCTGCCAGCTCGAAGAGGGTGGGCGTCTTGGGCTTGCTGTGGCTTGCTGTGCTGTAAAGATGGGGTAGCGGTGATGACGGAGACTTCGAAAGGCAGGATCGCGCGCTCGCGACGATACATCTCCGAGGTGCAGGTCGAGTTCAACAAGATTACCTGGCCACCTCAGGCGGAAACTTTGAATGGAACGGTGTCGGTCTTGGTGATCGTGCTGCTGATCGCAACCTTTCTCGGCGTCGTCGACTTCGGATTGAGTCGGGTGATGCAGATGGTACTTGGCTAATGGATACGGCTAGCGAATCGGATTCGGGCAGCGCGGAAGCAAATGACGCCGAGGAGACGACTTCGACGGAAGTCGCGTCCTCGAAGAGTTTGACGAAGAAGTGGTACATCGTCCACACCTATTCCGGGCAGGAGACGCGGGCGAAGAAGGCCCTGCTGGAACGGGCCAGGACGATGGGGTTCGAGGAACAATTCGATGAGGTTCTCGTACCCGAGGAGACTGTCGTCGAGATGGTCGGCGGGAAGAAACGAACTTCGAAACGGAAGTTCTTCCCGGGCTACATCATGGTGCATATGGATCTGAGCGACGAAACCTGGCATGTCGTCAAGGGTACGCCCAAGATCACGGGATTCGTTGGCAACGCGACGGAGCCGCCCGCGATCTCCGACGAAGAAGTCGCGCGGATGACACAGCGAATCAAGGAGGGGGCGGCCAAGCCGAAGCCCCTGATCAATTTCGACCAGGGAGAGAACGTGCGGGTCATCTCAGGACCCTTCGCGAATTTCCAAGGTTTCGTCGACGAGGTGATGGAAGACAAGGAGAAACTCCGCGTGATGGTCCAGGTCTTCGGGCGCGCGACGCCCGTCGTGCTGGGATATTCGAACGTGGAGAAGGCTTGATCGGCCTCGTGATGAGCGGGTGCTCGTACGGGAATCGCCAGCAGCGAGCGGGAGGTCGACGCAGTCGGCCGCAGACCGCCAGTGGTAGGAGAAAAGCAGAGTGGCAAAGAAAGTAATGGCGGTCGTGAAGCTGCAGTGCCCGGCAGGCGCTGCGAACCCCGCACCGCCCGTCGGTCCGGCGCTCGGTCAGCACGGCGTGAACATCATGGAATTCTGCAAGGCGTTCAACGCCAAGACGCAGGACCGGGCAGGCTTGATCATTCCCGCCGAAATCACGATCTATCAAGATCGAAGTTTCACTTTCATTCTGAAGTCGCCGCCGGCGGCCATACTTTTGAAGAAGGCGGCGAAGATCAAGAGCGGCTCGGGCGAACCCAACCGCAAGAAAGTCGGGCAGGTCACCCAGTCTCAGCTCGCAGAAATCGTCGAGATGAAAAAAGACGATCTGAACGCGTTCGACCGCGAGAAGGCCAAGAAGATCATTGCGGGTACGGCTCGTTCGATGGGCCTCGAAATCGTGGAGGGCTGAGTCCAGTGCCGAAGCAAAGCAAGCGCTTCCGTCAGGCTCGTGAGGGCGTCGATCCCGACAAGCTCTATTCCCTCGAAGATGCGCTCAGCCAGATCAAGGCAGCGCCCGCGGCAAAATTCGACGAGACCGTCGACATCGCGATCAATCTCGGTGTCGACCCCAAGCATGCGGACCAGATGGTTCGAGGCGCGATCGTTTTGCCGAATGGCGTCGGCCGCAAGACGCGCGTGCTGGTCTTCGCCAAGGGAGACAAGGAGAAGGAGGCACTCGAAGCCGGCGCGGATCACGTGGGTGCCGACGAGTTGGCCAAGAAGATCCAGGACGAGGGATGGTTCGACTTCGACCGCGTGATAGCGACGCCCGACATGATGGGCGTGGTGGGCCGACTCGGACGTCTGCTAGGCCCCCGCGGATTGATGCCGAACCCGAAGCTCGGCACCGTGACGCCCAACGTCGGCGATGCGGTTCGTGATCAGAAGGCTGGCAAGGTCGAATATCGTGTGGACAAGGCAGGAATCGTGCATTGTGGGATCGGAAAGGTCTCCTTCGATACGGACAAGCTTTGGGAAAATGCGTCGGCTTTGATCGACGTCATCTTGAAGGCGAAGCCGGCTTCGACCAAGGGCATCTACATGAAGAAAATCGCGGTTTCGTCCACGATGGGACCCGGGATCAAGGTCGATCCGGGTTCACCGCTGAAGACGGTCTGAGGGTAGCGAGATGCTGACGCGACAACAGAAAGAAGAACAGGTAGCTCTGCTACACGACAAGTTTGAGCGTGCGACGAGTATCTTCGTTGCGGATTACAGCGGGCTCTCCGTGATTCAGCTCGAGGCGCTTCGCCGCGGGCTACGAGAAGCCGAGGCCAGTCAGAGCGAGTTTTGTATCGCGAAGAATTCGGTTCTTCGACTCGCCTGTGAGGGGGGTCCCGCGGCGGGGCTGAAGGAACATTTCAACGGAACGACATCCATCGCGATGTCCTTCGGTGAGCCGGTGGCTTTGGCGAAGACTCTCGTCGAGTACGCAAAGGAAAACGAGGCGTTCGAGATTCGCAGCGGTCTGCTCGATGGAAACCTGCTCGAACCCGAGGAGATTTCGAATCTCGCGACCTTGCCGTCGCTCGATGAGTTGCGTGGCAAGATCGTCGGATTGTTGCAGGCGCCGGTGGGCAAGATCGTGCGGCTTTTGGGCGAGCCCGCTGGACAACTGGCCCGAATCGTCGCCGCACGCAAGGCGGCGCTCGAAGAGGGCGGGGAGTAGCTCGAGGCGGTTGGACGGAAACGTCTGCGCATCTCGGATTTATCAATGACCGGGCGGGAGGGTGTGAAGCACCCGCTGGCACCGCCCATAACAAGGAAGAAGAGCAATGGCAGATCTCAATGAAATCGTGGACACCCTGTCCGGCCTGACCGTGATGGAAGCGGCAGAGCTGGCGACTCTCCTGGAAGACAAATGGGGCGTCTCGGCCGCTGCGCCCGTGGCCGTGGCTGCGGGTCCCGTCGCGGCTGAAGCCGCCGCCGAGACCAAGGATGAATTCGACGTCATTCTGACCTCGTTTGGTGAGAAGAAGATCCAGGTCATCAAGGAGGTTCGCGCCATCACGGGTCTGGGCCTCAAGGAGGCCAAGGAGCTCGTAGAGGGTGTGCCGAAGGCGGTGAAGGAAGCCGTGACGAAGGACGAGGCGGCGGAGATCCAGAAGAAGATCGAGGGTGCCGGCGGTCAGGTCGACGTCAAATAGTCGACGAAAACGCGAATGGGATGGTCATCGGTCATGCCCTCTGCTCTTGACCGGCAGAATGCAGGACGGCCATGCAACGAGAGACGATTTCGCAGTGAAATCGTCGCTTCGCGTGCTCGAGATTGTGGGTCCAAGGTTCAAGGTCAAAGGTTATAGGTTGACTGCTGCCGCCATTCGGGTTCGTTCATGAGAGCGGAGCTTCGAATGGCCAAACGCCATACGGGAGGGTGAGAACACTCGTGCCTGAGATGACTATCTCCGAATTCGCCCCGAGAGTCCGAAAATCCTTCTCGCGCATTCCGCGGATCATTGATATCCCGAATTTGCTCGAGATCCAGAAGCTGTCGTTCGAACGCTTTCTCCAGACCGGTATTCCGATGGAAAAGCGTGAGAATGTCGGGCTGCAGGCCGTGTTCAACTCGGTCTTTCCGATTCGTGACTTCAACGACACGGCTTCGTTGGAATTTGTCGGCTATGCCTTGGAGCAGCCGAAATACGACGTACAGGAAAGTCTGCAACGCGGCATGACCTACGCGGCGCCGTTCAAGGTGACGATTCGACTCGTCGCCTGGGACGACGCGGACGGATCGCAGACGATCCGCGACGTCAAGGAGCAAGAGGTCTATTTCGGGGAAATTCCGGTGATGACCGACAACGGCACTTTCATCATCAATGGAACCGAGCGCGTCATCGTTTCGCAGCTGCATCGTTCCCCGGGAATCTTCTACGACACCTCGATCTCCACGACGGTGAGCGCCGCCGGCAAGAAGCTTTTCTCTTGCCGCGTCATCCCGTACCGCGGATCGTGGCTGGATATCGAGTACGACCACAAGGACATCGTGCACGCGCGCATCGATCGGCGCCGCAAGATCCATGTCACCATCTTGCTCAAGGCCCTCGGGTATCAGCCGGAGGAGCTTCTCCAATATTTCTACCCGATCGAGACCATCAAATTGGATGGTCGAAAGATCATGAAGAAATCCGAGCCGGAGAATCTGATCGGACAGCGCTGTACGCGCGAGGTCAAGGGGAACGATGGCAAGGTTATCGTTCGCAAGGACAAGAAATTCACGAAAGCTGCGGCTCGGAAGATCCGCGAGGCGGGAATCGAATGGATTCAGGTCGGCCTGGAAGACTTGATTCGCATCGACGCCGTGAAGCGCGTGGCACCGATCGACATCGTCGATGAGGAGACGGGCGAGATCATCGTCGAATGCAATGAGGAGATCACCGAGGCCCATCTCGATGATCTCAAGAGCCGGGGAATCCTCGAGTTTCCGCTGCTCTATCTCGATCCGATCACGACCGGAACGGCGATTCGCGACACCTTGCTTGCGGACAAGACGCTGTCGCAGGACGAGGCCGTCATCGAGATCTATCGCCGACTGCGGCCGGGCGATCCGCCCACGCTCGATACGGCGACCAATCTCTTCAACAACCTCTTCTTCAATGCCGAGCGTTATGACCTCTCCAAGGTCGGTCGACTCAAGCTGAACCACAAGATGCAATTCGATGGCCAGCAGCGGGTCGACTATTACCCGACGGGGGTCAACCACGACTCGGAGGAGATCGCTTTGGGCGATCTCCCGACGCTGCGCCGAGAAGACATTCTCGAAGCGGTCAAATACCTCGTGGATCTCAAGAACGGTTCGGACCCGTCGAAGAAGATCGACGACATCGACCATCTCGGTAATCGGCGTGTTCGCGTCGTAGGCGAGCTGCTCGAGAATCAATATCGAATCGGCCTGGTGCGCATGGAGCGAGCGATCAAGGAGCGCATGAGCCTCCAGGAGATCGAAACCCTTATGCCTCACGACCTGATCAATTCGAAGCCGGTCTCGGCCGTGATCAAGGAGTTCTTCGGATCGAGCCAGCTCTCACAGTTCATGGACCAGACGAACCCGCTCTCGTCGGTGACGCATAAGCGGCGCCTGTCGGCGCTGGGGCCGGGCGGGCTGACGCGTGAACGCGCGGGCTTCGAGGTTCGCGATGTGCATCCGACTCATTATGGCCGGATCTGTCCCATCGAAACCCCGGAAGGTCCGAACATTGGTCTGATCGCGTCGCTCTCGACCTTCGCCCGTGTGAACGACATGGGTTTCATCGAGACGCCCTACCGGCAGGTCGAAAATTCAAGGGTGACGAAGGACGTGAGATTCCTTTCGGCGCTCGACGAAGAGCGCTTGATCATCGCCCAGGCGAATGCAGTCCTCGACGAGAACGGCGCATTCATGGACGATCGGGTGGCGGTACGAAAGCAAGGCGAGTTCGAGATGGTTCCGCCGGACGAAGTGGACATGATGGACGTGTCGCCGAACCAGTTGGTCTCGGTCGCTGCGTCGCTGATTCCCTTTCTCGAAAACGACGATGCGAATCGGGCGCTGATGGGTTCGAACATGATGCGGCAGGCGGTTCCGCTGCTTCGCACGAGCGCACCGCTGATCGGCACCGGTATGGAGGCGGTCGTCGCTCGAGACTCGGGTGTGACCGTGGTCGCGAAGCGTGACGCCACCGTCGAGTCGGTCGATGCTAGCCGGATCGTGCTGAAACCGGACGAGGACGATGGCACGGGCTCGAACGTCGACATCATCAATCTCATCAAATATCAGCGTTCCAACCAGAATACCTGTATCAACCAAAGGCCGATCGTGAAGGCGGGAGACCGCGTCAAGCAAGGCCAGGTGATCGCGGACGGGCCGGCGACGGATCGCGGGGAGATGGCGCTCGGTACCAATGTAACCGTCGCGTTCATGCCTTGGGGCGGGTACAACTTCGAGGATTCGATCCTCATTTCCGAACGGCTGGTCAAGGACGACTACTTCACCTCGATTCATATCGAGGAGTTCGAATGTGTCGCACGAGACACGAAGC